>Ga0208980_10002021_pt1 | contig 12329 bp, 31 predicted proteins | sample WetSurMetagenome_3_FD_187993 | JGI IMG/M metagenome (GOLD analysis project Ga0208980, IMG submission 187993) | Wetland microbial communities from Twitchell Island in the Sacramento Delta, sample from surface sediment Aug2011 Site A1 Bulk (version 2) | ecosystem: Environmental > Aquatic > Marine...
GAAATGATTGAAAGTGGTGAACTAAATTTTGGTTATTTGATTTAAGTTTTCCCCCGATGTTCCCCCGATAATTCCCCCGAGACTTTCCCCCGAAGGTTTTCGGGGGGAACCAAATAAAAAACATTCTTATAAAAGGAGAGATATTAAAATGGAAAGTAAAAGTTTTATACAAACATTGCAGCAAAAAAGTAATATGTTCAAACATGCAACAACTCTTGAAGATGTATTGTGCTTTACCGTAATGACAGCGCATGAAAATTATTTTGAAGTATACAATGTCGATGATGCACGTGCAGTATGGCTGAATAATTTTCATGGCGAATGTACAGAATGCCCTTATGTTGAAAAATGTGTAGCTAATTTTATAAACGAATAGGAGTTATAAAATGGTAGACGGAGAAATTTTCACACAAGCAGAAACAGAACGTCAAGATATTGTTGATAATCTGATTTACCAATTGCTTACAGACCTAGCCCCTTGGGGAATTGAAATTGATTGGGATATGGAATACATCGGAGAAGTGCGGGATGTTATTCAAGAGATACTTGTTGATAAATTAGGACTAATGACAGAAATGCAATTCTATCCATACAGGGAGCTAATATAATGACTAAGAAGAAAAAAGAAACAAAATTTGTTCATGGCACATCTATTATGAATATAAAGGGTTATGATTATTGGTTAGCTTGTACTACTGATGAAAATGAACGAATAACAATTTCTCTAACAGAAATTTTTAAATTGTTTGATAAATATGATTTTCTTGTTGTGAAATATGGAGATAGATGGCGAGTAACAGGATTTGAAGAAAAGGTTGAAGGAGGCTTATTTGGATAGGAATTAAACTAGAATTAAATCATCAAGGAATTAAATTCAGGAATTAATCTCTGTGTCTGCCAGAACTATCGGGGGCTTACAAGAAAAGCCGCAGCGCAACTCCCCGAGCTAGAGATTAAATTGTTTAGAGAACTTTAACCGGAGTAATTGGACCTATTTGGTCGCATTCAGTGGGGGTCCCCAATTCCGACAAAAACGGTCTGAATTGGGGTATTACATTTGTCATGTGTAGAATGTGACATTTATCAGGATATTGGTACTTGACAATCCTCTAATATCTGGTATAATTGCATTATGACAAACACTTATCAAACCCTCGTTTCTAATATGGCTAAAAAGTTAGATATCGGTCAAAATAAAAAAATTCTAAAATTTTCAATTGGCAACAGAAAAATTCTAGAGTTAGCACAATCTCATGGTCTAAAATCTAATGAGGTTACATCTTTTGACCTTCCGGCTGGCTGGACTTGTCCGGCGGCTGACAAGTGTCAATCATTTTCTAACCGAGAAAATGGTAAAATTACGGACGGTGATAATTGCAAGTTTCGTTGCTATGCAGCCTCTATGGAGGCAAGATATTCTGCAAGTAGACGTGCACATTGGCATAATTACGATATGCTAAAAAATCTATCACTTGAAAAAATGGTCAAATTGATTTTATCATCTATACCAGATACGACCAAAATTGTCCGCATTCATGCATCCGGTGATTTTTTCTCTAAACGATATTTTCAGGCATGGGTGAAAGTGGCTGAAACTAGAACAGATATTCGATTTTACGGTTATACTAAAATTATAAACTATGTCGATGCACCTAAACCGGATAATTTTCATCTAAATTACTCATTCGGTGGTAAAATGGATAAGAAATTAAAATTGCAACCTACCGCATATGTTGTAAAAGATATTGCAGAAGCAAACGAGCGTGGTTTACTGGCAGCTTGTATAAACAACCCTTCAGATGATTTTGATTTTATCATGGCAGGTAGAACATTTGCGCTATGTTTGCATGGTACTCAACCAGCAAAGAGATAAATAAGACCAAAATACTCCACTTCCGGGTGGAGTTTTTGTTATAGCCAATTCGGATAATTTAGACCTTTTTTGTCCGAATTGGCGGGGGGACCCAATTCCGACAAAAACAGTCGGAATTGGGTACATTAGAGAATTATGAGAATCGCATTTACCCCTTGACAATCTGTAAAATTGTATTATAATTATAATATGATTACATACACAAAACTCCACGTTATAAGCGACCTCATTCGGGGTACGGAAACCGAAATTGAGTGGTTAGATGAAAATGTTCATACCCTTGCAGAAGGTGTGAAGGGTAAAGCTTGTCTAGAAAATCGCCCTACTACTGAATGGGAAAAAAGCTACTATGGGGAATTTTGCCCTGTGGGTTGCGTTCCTTGTTGGGTTGAACTTTATGAGGACGGTTCTATGAATATTGCTGTCAAAAGCACATTCATCAAAGAACGTGTAATTGGGGCAATTCTTGTACGTCCTATGCCCCCTTATGATGCAGAAAAAGAATATAAACCCTTGACATTTTAAAAATCTTGTGATATAATTCTATTATAAGGAGAGTGAAAAATGGATGCTAAACAAGTTTTTTCTTACACGAAAGTAAAAGGGATTGAAATTGGAGAGGTAGTCAATGTTGCTTACGATAAGCATAATGATACTATTATAGTTATAGAGGATAAAGGTCTTAGAATTGGTTCGGTTCATCACACTTTTGGTTCTAAGGCAGAAGGTCTAATCGAACTTATCGATGCTTTACAATGTTTTCATCAAAAGAAATTTGCTGAAAAAGAGGAAACTTTCAATAAAATTCGGGAGGTTATAAAAGCATGACACTTACAGGCAGAGAAAAATATGAGAAGTATCAAGAAGCAGAGAAGCTAATTCCTAACTATTGGCTAGATACTTGCCCGGAATGTGGAAATACTGAGCATATCAATGGTTGTAGGTGTCCGGATAATCATAGATATTGCAAGTGTGGTGCACAGTGGCGCTGGATTATAGATAAAAATACTTTTGAACCAAGGGTTATTTTAGAAAAGAAGTCCTTGACAAAATAAAAATTCTGTGGTATAATATAATTATACGAAATAAAAACTACAAAGAAAGGAGAGAAAAAACATGACAGCACCTTACAAGCTAGTTTACAGAACTATCAATGGTAAACGAATAACGTTAGATGGTTATGATTGTCACGCAACGAAATCAACGGCTGGTTTTCTTTTTCAGTCTCACACCATCAAAAACGTAAAGGTGTTCGATAGAAAGCATAAGATTGTTTACTTGCGACTATCGAAAGATAAAAAGGGAAAAGTTTTGCAGCACTTGACCATAAACATTTCCTCTAAATTAGCTAAAACCGGGTAATACATTTTTACCTCCTTTTGTAAGATATTTGGTTGGGCAACAGCCCCCTTGGATAAGGGGCTGTTTGCTTTTATATGGACCTAATTGGATAGTTTTTGTCCGATTGGGCGGGGGTCCCAATTAGGACACAAACAGTCCTAATTGGGATATTGGGTCTTGACAAATAGCTAGAACGTGGTATAATTATTTTATAAGGAGAAAATAAAATGATACTTGAAACGACTAATCCTGATTTTATGAATATCTTAAGTGCACAAGTACCAAAGTACGGAAAAGTAAAAGTAAAGTTAGTTGATAACGATGGCATTACTACTAGTCATAGACTAGGCTGGTCGTCTGGTGGTTATGTTATGGTTATGCATGAAAGGCGTAAACGTTATGGCTTTTATGTTACATGGTCGTCTTTCAAATGTATCATATTCCCTGAAAAGAAAGCAACTGAAAATGATAAATGGGTGCGCTCATGGACAAATGTACTCAATCGTCTAGAAAAGTCCGGGCTATGGGAAGAGGTTGCAAGTGATGTTAGAACTGCCTTAGATGTTGGGCTGGATAAAATCAAACAAGCTTATAATATTGATAATGAATACGACAATAGTATTGATTATACTGAAAACAATAATAGGCAAGCTATTAAAATACAGGCTATTGATGCACGTTTAGTTGGAAGTCGGGAAGATGGCACACTGTATACAGATACCAGTATTGTGTGGTACATGAACAAAGAAGCAAAGGTCAAAAAAATGCATTTTGGTAAAAAGTGGTTGAACGATAAAGAGTTAGAAGATATCGCTAATGCTTTAGAAAACAAACTGCCTATACAAGTAGGTACAGATGGTAGAATAACTGGTGGGTATGATGTATCTTATAATTATCAGCCGGAAGATAATAAAGCATGGTATAGGGAAGAATATCGGGGCATGGGTAATGGTCATTATTATCTAGCTTTAGATGCTACTCACGCATTATTCTATGAAGATGATTAGTACTTGACAAACTATTATAATTGTGTTATAATTATAAAATAAGGAGAGTAAAATGACAAAACGCACATTTGAAATAAAAACAAAAATTATTTATGAAGATGATTATAAAACCGAAGCTGGATATGAAGTTGCTTGTAATAATGTCGGTGACGAATGGATTTTTGTATGCTCAGATAGTGGCTGGAATGAGCATGGTGGTTATTCCATGTGGCAGAAAGTGGAAGAATAAAATGACATACTGCGAACCAAAATACTGTTATAATTGTGATAGTGAAGCTACGGTTTATGTAGAATGGAAAAACAAAGAAGGTGTAACGCTCCGGACCTATATGTGCTCGACTTGTTGTAATGCATATGAGTTAGGGCAGTGTACGCCGGAGCCAGCACTGCCTATTGACCAATAAGATAGCCTTTGTCTGAATTGATGGGGGGTCCCAATTCGGACAAAATCACTCCGAATTGGGTGCTAAATTGCCCCTTGACAAATCTATAAAATGTGCTATAATTACTTCATAAGGAGAAAATAAAATGTCATTCGAAACTAAAAGCGTAATTTGGAAATTAATAGCTAACAACATAAAGAAAAGTTTTAATATAGATAAATTTAAACTAGTAGTGTTTGCCGATGGTAGTGGAGCCGTTACTGCACTAAGTCCGGGTTATCAAGAACTAAGTCAGGTTTTTGTTTTTGATAATGTCGAACAAATATTTACAAAATTTTTAGTATTGGATAAATAAAATGTCAATCATCTACCCATATAGGGATGCAATCGAAGGAATTCAAGAAATTGTATCTGAGAATATTGAAGCAAGTCCAGAACTCAGACATCAATTAGCAGATGCTTGTAGAGATTATCTTGATTGGCTCGGTGAAGATGAGGAGGATGAAGATGAATAAATATATTGCTTATTATAAAAGGGATGCTGATTTTGAAGAACCTCGTAAAATGATTTCAGCAAACTATTTTTTTTCCGCTTGGGTTCCAGTAGAAGTACTAACAGCAGGAAGTTTAGAAGATGTTTATCGTAAAATGCAAGCTGATGTATGGTCTCCAAACGGTGAGATGCGAGATTTCATCAAGATATTGAAACTTACTCATACATCTATGAGTATTGGAGATGTAATCTATTCAATAAAAGATGATAAATTTTATAATGTACATACTTTTGGCTTTTCGGAATTACTCTTGACAAGACCAGTATAGAATGGTATAATTCTATTATAAGGAGAAATAAAATGTCTATATTTGGTTGGAGTTTACCCGCAGGTTGTAATAATATAAACCTTCCCGGCGAGGAAGATTATGACGATAGCATTCCCGAAGAACTTATAACCGAAGCGCAGCGAGAAGAAATCCGTAAGCTTTGGGGACAGTTGTACGATTTTAAAAAGAAGAACTATTTAAAAACAACGTCTTTTAAATTCATATTTGGAGATAATATACCAGAAGGTGATTTTCGTTGGGGCGAAGATGCAGACCCCGGTGATGGTCATGCTTACGAAGATGATGGGGTATGGAAGATAGCATATTTTAATGATATCTATGGTAGAGAAAACGGTAAACTATTTATAGAAATCCATCAAGGGGATGAAGATGGCAATTGGGATATCACAGACGGTTGGGAAGAAGGTGAGGACCCCACAGAGATTTTAAATATCCTTGCCCAACGTTCAGACAATTATTTTATTGATTGGGGTAGGTATTACCTGTCTTGTGCTGAAAATGCACAAGAGATTTTAGAAGCAGGGCAAGACCCCTTAGACCAAGTTTTAAGATTGTCAGAAATAAAACCTGAAGAACTAGTAGAATTTTTCTTAGCAGCAGTTAGAGAAGATATAAAATATTTGAGCATGTAATAGCTTTTCCCCCTACGATTTCCCCCTATATTTTCCCCCGAGAGATTGTAGGGAATACTCTTGACAAACATAGAAAAGGTGGTATAATAGAATTATGGATGATACATACTACGTTATTTACAGCCCCAAAGTCTGCAATTATTTTTTGAAAGCAGACCCCAATAATTCAGAAAACGAATATCTGAAAAAAGGATATTACATGACAGCACTCCCTTTAGAGGCTGAGGGAATAAGGTTCAAAGGTACTGAATTTGAATGCTGGCGTGTACTAAAATCACTAAACATGTTTGTTTATAACTAAGGAGAGAATAAAATGTTGAGAAAACCGTCCGCACATTATGTAACAATTTTGAACTTGGATAAGTGGCAGAAAAATATAACTGAGAAAATGATTGCTGCCGGAAAGATTGAAAGCAATACAAAAATGGAAGCGGGTTATTTACCTCTTGGCTTGATTGAAAAAGATGGCAAACATTATTTGATTGACCATGATGGTGTGGGTAGCTTTGACCCTCTTGAGGATTATACTGATTATATTGATTGGTATGAGCATACTTATGTTGATGGAAAAATGGTTTCAATGAACCTTGCTGCAACTGCCCGTACCAATTTTGATTATAATGATTTAGTAAATGAAAAAATTATTACTAAGAAACGTGTACGCTTGAATAAATATGTACGCACATTTGGAGAACGTCTTGACCGCAACTATGCAAATATCGAAAACTTTTTAGATGGTAGAATCGATAAGCATGGAAACAGGATTAAGCCTGAATTAAAAACGCAACCAATTTAAAATTAAACCCGGGAATTAAGCCGGGAATTAAACTCCGGCTTAATTTCAATTTGACTTTTTTGGGGGACCAGCAAACAATACTTCAAGGTAGCATTTTAGAACGCAAAAACGCCACAACAAAAGTTGTGGCGCTAGTGTATGTATGCAATTATTATTGTATAGAATTTTATGGCTACAATAGAGAATAAAAGTATCCCGCACCATTTTATAAACAGGTAGGCATAATCAGTGTCATATTTCATTTTATTTTCTCCATCTGTCAATTATACCACTATTTGAAGAAGTGTCAAGGGTAGATTTTCAATCTGAGTATTTAGACCTTTATTGTCCATTTTGGCGGGGGGTCCCAATTCGGACAAATACGCTCCGAATTGGGTAGATTAGAGAATTATGAGAGAATGCTTTTACTATTGACAAACTTATAAATTGTGCTATAATATAATCATGAACACGAACAAAGCAAACTCACGAGACAAAAAGCAACATAAAGCCAAGAATGGCATGCGGGTATCCAATCGCTCAATCTTCACCATTGTTGCTACAATTGGCAACAAAACAAAAAAGGAGAGTAAATAATGAATTGTCATTTTGTTGTGGATAATGATGGTACAGTTCTTGACATAGCAATAGATGGAAAACCGATTGCACGTGCCTCAATGCGTGGCTTTCGAAAAGCACAAAAATGCTCATACTTCAAACGTATAAAAGAGCCTGTGGATATTGGTACAGATGTTCTAACACCTTTGGAAGCGACCATTTTTAATTTTGTGAAAAATTGGGAACGGCGCTATCATCAGGCGCTTAACCAAGGCGTTTTTCCAATCGAAAAAATAACTGAAACACCAGTTCAAACTTTTGATGATATGCGTGATTTTTTTCGACAGATAAACTCAAATTTATACATGGCATTGCTTGACTAAATTGGTACTTGACAAATAAACAAAACTATGCTAGAATATAGTTATGAGCGCTCCCCGCCTCGCAAGCGGGGTAAACATTCAGGGAGTATGCAAAAGGCGGTACTGACCGCTCCACAACAACGGGAATGCCAACCGTTGCAGTAGGGATAAGCGAAACCTGATTTTGAATTGAGGACGTATGTCCGGCGCTCAATATGACAAATGTAATATGACAATAGTGACAAATGTCATATTGACTTTTATCAAAAAGAGCTTATAATAGTACTATCTTACAAAATAAGGAGCAGAAAATGGAGCGCACAATCAACGACATAATTCGGGAATATGAGGAAAGTCACGATGAGGAAATAAATTGTGTATCGCAGTGTGAGGGTTGCGCCGAGCAGTGTGAGCACTTTATCAATGCAAACTTTGTTGATAACTGGATTGATGCACACAGAGAGGAGAGATAAAATGCCAGTAATTATGCCAACTGTAGAGGAAATTGAAATCTTTTTTGCAGCTTGGGGTCCTATTGTACAGGCTGCCGCAGGTGCTGAAATTATTGACGCTATTGCCGCAGGGCAGCGGGAAACTGAAAACTGGACTGATGAGCAGCGGGTTAAGTGGATTATAGAAGGGATTCACCCTAATCAGACCTAATTAGTCCGATTGGGGACCCCTGCCTATTCGGATAAAAACCATCCGAATAGGCAGATTACTTTTATCCTCTTGACAAGCTGTGAAACTGTGGTATACTTATTATGAGGTGAAAAATGAGCGAACCGATGCATACTATACCAGTACATTTCTATTATGACCCACCCGACGACCCCGCATTCAAATGTTTTCATTATTGCTGGTCACATCTTCCAACGGGTATAAGTGGGGAGCGTACAATTTGGATGCGTAACAGAAAAGATTTTTTGGAAGCGCTAATTTATTGGAATAGAGATAAAAATTGGAAATATTGGGATTATGAGGTATAAAATGAAAATTAAATGGAAAGGTAGTTGGGGCATTATATTTGCAAATAAAAGCGGTACATCAGAATGGGAATTGAAATTATGCCATTATAAATTTTTATCTGCTTATGATAATTATCAGTATGAATGGCATAAAATAACAGATAAACAATATCAAGCGATTTTATCCGGTGAAGAGATAATAGAAAAGGTTTGGAGTGAAGTAAAATCGCTGTAAGATACATAATATATGAAGAAGCTTTACGCTTACTCACATCATAAAATAGGAGTTTTATAAAATGAGCGATATTGTATATAGACCATCGAAAAAAGACGGTTGGATACCAGTAGATAAAGAATATCCCCCGTTTCATAAAAAGGTTCGGGTTTATGTGGCTGAATTAGAAAAAACCTTTGTTGGTGAAATTGTAATGATAAGTAACAGGGTTTGTATCCCAAAACCGATAAACGGATATTTAGATTTAGATAATTATTGGGGTGTTTATTGGAAATTGGAACTTGACAAACAGCCGGAATGATGGTATTATAAAGATAAGGAGATTATAAAATGATACTTCACAGATGCCAAATACCCGCATGGAAAGAAAGAGCGCTAAACTATGCGCATACTTTGAAGGGACGAGAAAATACAGATGAAGAGCAAAATTTTATAGAGGCTTACCCCGACCCTTGGGATTTTTTCTATGTATTTGGTTCTGATGAAACACGTCAAGGATATATCAATGCCACCATTCGACAAATTCAAAAGTGTGATAATTTAGGAGACCAAATTGTTTGTCAATTACGCTTGAAATGGACAAGTGAAAGATTGAAGGGTATAGGATGGAGAATGAAAAAAATGAAAAATAAGTACTTGACAGAATAAAAGAAGTATGATATTATAAAGGCATAAGGAGATTATAAAATGAGTAAATATATGGACATAATCAAAGCGGGTGTGGAAAGTAAAAAAGTTGAGGGTGCAATTGTTTTGGAAGTAATAAAAGCATATGGTTTTGATAATGCTAACGAAGTGCCTCCACAAATGATTGCTTTCCTTTTTGATGATATCAGGGATGAAAAATATAAACAAAAGGAGATTACAAAATGACAATTCTAACTGATAAGCCTAGCCCTTGGTATCAAATGGTTGTTGAGAAAAAATTAGACCGTCTTATTTGGAGCCAGTTTCAGTATACAGATGAAAATAAAAAAGAGATTGAAGATTGTCTAGACAAGTTAGAAACATTCAAGGCACATTATCAGGAAAGAATAAATAATGCATTTGACCCCACTATTATTATGTGGAATACTCAACGGGTGAAAAGTATTGAAATAAGTATTGATTATTATAAAAGAAATTATGAGGCGAGGAGACTATAAAATGTATTACATACAATTCAATCCAGAAAAATTTTTATCATACTCCGAAACAATAAGGCTTGAAACTAAAGAAGGTAGGGTACATTTTCCTGTTAGCTATTCTTATAATGGAGGAATGGTAGTAAATGGTAAATGGTATCAGGGTTGGCTTGTGAATGACCCTATTGTGCCAGCGGGTTATGAGTTGGTTGACATTGCGGTAGGTTTGCAGTTGAATGCTGACCCACCTTTGGCTACAATGTATCTAAGAAAAAAGAAGGATAAATAAGATAGAATTTGTCGAATTTAGGGGGGGTCCCCAATTGGACAAAAACAGTCCAATTGGGGTAATATGTTTAGTAATCCTCATAATCGTAATGATTATAATCCTCATCTGTGCCATAACCAGCACTGGCAAGGGTGTCAGCGTCCGCTTCAACATCACTGAGCGAATCCTCGGGAAAAGGCACTTCAGCTTCCCCGATATCTGAATATTGACCAGTGCCAGTAAAGTACTCATAATCATCCTGACACATAGTACCGTTGGGGTCATAATCCTTACCCGCAACAGGTGCACGACCATTTAAAGCCTTGAAAGAAGGGTACTTCGCCATTTCAGCTAAAATGCGCTGTTCTTCTTCATATTCTTCGGTAAAGGCTTCGGGGTTCATCATCTGGTAGCTGTTCATTTTTTTTCTCCTTGTGTGTAAGATGACTACATTATAGCACAAGTTTTATAATTGTCAAGGCTTTTTAACTTTTCTCATAATCCTTTAATCTTTGATAAACTTTTGGGGCTAGGCTTGATGGGACTCGAACCCATTACAGGGGATAAGCCTGTTTGTCAGCGACCATACTTCGTTATCACCGAAGCTTGCATTTACCTTCGCTCTATCCAAGTTGCAGTTTCCTTGAAGTCAAGCCCCAAAAATCTATCAAAATTTTAAGCGCCGACTTGCGGTGGTCACAGGAAGTTATCCTGCTTCGCAATAGTCTGGTAATCACCCATTCCCTACCCTCCCCTACCTTACGCCTGATTAGGGTTTATCCTCGGGGTACTATCGGTTTGAACTACCTTGAGCGCTTCAAGGTTCATCGGCGCTTATTTTATTATTAAAGTGCTTGCCCACCGAGAGTAGAGCGACCTCCAAACCGGAGGAGCTTTTTCCTGAGCCGTCTCAGGTGTCCCTCACTCTCGATGTACTAATATTATAACTGCTATCTGTGGTAAGTCAATATGACATATGTCACTAATATCATATGACAAATGTCATGTGCCTATTACCCCAATTTGGATAGTTTTTATCCAAATTGGGGACCCCCGCCAATTCAGACTAAATTGGTCGGGTTTGTCCTTTTTACCTTATCCAAATAGCATAATATGCACATGCAATCCAAATTGCAATAACTCCAATTTCAACAATTGCTGTTGCAATATATTTTTTCATCGGTTTTTCTCCGGCAATGGTTTTATAACTTCAACTACACAACCGCAAAAAGTACATTGTACACCATCTTCCACTACTTCCCCACATTGTAAACAAAGTACAACATCTTCATCAGCATCGAGGTCGAGGTCGTCTAAGTCAACGAAATCTTCTTTTTCGTATAAATCATTATCGTCGCTTATTTCGTCGTCGTCAAGTTCATCACTTACAAGTTGGTAATATAGATTAGCCATTTTGTTTTCTCCTTATAATTATATTGTAACACCCTTTTCCATTTTGTCAAGGGTATCAAGGGTTTTATCTGCTATCATTATAGCATCGCTTAATGAGTATACATCAGCCTCATAAGCTTGAGTAATTTTGTAGAGTGCTAATTTTGCTATTGCTAATTCTGTAGCAAGAGCTATTTCAGATGTAAGGTGTTTTATATCGTTTGTATTCATTTTATAACTCCCTTCGAAAAATTATTTTTCGCATATTCAATCAATGCTATCATAACAGTATCTTCCAAAGCAATAACTTCAGTGTCATTTATTCCGTCGGTTGCATAAATACATACCTGCCAACCATCAAAATAAGCATAAACACCATCTCCGATATAAGTTACCTGATATCCGTTTTTATACATTTTATCTCCTCCACATATGCAAGTCACTGGCTATAAAAGTATAACCACAATAGAAAGCAAAGTTTTTACGGGTAGTAACTTTTATAACATAATTCCAACCACCATAAACATTTTTTGTTCTAGCAACTACTTTAGCCTTGACTGTACCAGCT
>Ga0208980_10002022_pt1 | contig 12328 bp, 12 predicted proteins | sample WetSurMetagenome_3_FD_187993 | JGI IMG/M metagenome (GOLD analysis project Ga0208980, IMG submission 187993) | Wetland microbial communities from Twitchell Island in the Sacramento Delta, sample from surface sediment Aug2011 Site A1 Bulk (version 2) | ecosystem: Environmental > Aquatic > Marine...
TGTCCGTGATATCGTTGTCCAGTGAAAAGTGCAGGTATGCGGATTCTTTGGTTAACGAGCATCTTCCGGCGTATTCCTGCACTTTGTTCTCGACAATACCGCCTCCTACTGTTCCGTATATCAGGGAATTGTTTCTAAACAGCGCCGAGCTACCGGGTTTCTGAGGAGTTGAACCCATGGTGCCTGTTACAGTTGCAAGGACAAGTCCCTGTGGCTGTTGAGCCGTTTCCGTGATGCGGGAGTAGACGTTTTTCATGGGCTTGTTTATACAGGTAAACCGTAAAAACAAATTTATTTATTTTGATGATAAAAAAAATGAATTAATTTTGCATCTCTTTTGGTGCGGTAGTTCAGTTTGGTTAGAATATCGGCCTGTCACGCCGAGGGTCGCGGGTTCGAGTCCCGTCCGCACCGCCAAAAAACAAAAAGCCGTCCGTGGTTACGGGCGGCTTTAGTATTTTAATATTAAGGCGATGGCAGTTTGCTTGCAGCAGCCGGCTTATTAAAATACGTAAAGTGAGGCGACAGCATCATTTTTGTTTTTCTGGTTCTGGTAACCCGTGGAGGAAAGGGTCCGTCCCGACCGAGAGCAGCGAGCGTCGGGACAATCCCGTCCACACCGCCCCTAACTCCATAACTTCTTTATAATCAATGGCTTTAGTGTTTAATGCCATAAAATCTGCCACAAATTCCACCAAAATCTGCCACATACATTTTCTCAGTCTTTTATTAATTCTTTAAACTATTGCCTGATAATCCAAACCAAATATTCATTTATGCTGGCATATATAGTTGTGGACACTGTTTACATTACACTCGAATAATAAAATTATTCGCTTTTTTTCCGACTATTTTCGGTTTACTTGAAATATTGACGGGGAAACGGGAAGATCTCATTAACAGATTTTTCATATATATCGTATTCCTCTCCAAATATCCTTCTTAGCACACTTATTTCCCCATGAATCGAGATCTTAAATCCTAAGTATAAAACCAGAGAGATAGAAAATGTTAAGCCGGAATGAAATATTAATGCAAGGGCGGGTATTATGAAAACAATTATAGAGGAATAAATAGGATTCCTGCAGAGGGCAAATGGTCCTTTGGTAATCAAAGTGCCTGGTCGGAAATATTTCAGAAAATATACAGCTGAGTATACCCAATAGATTAATCCCAACCCTAACCATGCCATTCCCAAAATCTTAAATAGAGGTTTATCTAGAAATCTCAAATCGAAAAACTCCGGATATTCTATCATTATAATTAATGAAAGGATGATGTACGGCAGGCATAAAAGAGCCAGTTTTGGTCCACAGCCAAAGAGTGTCATAGATGATTTCATGGTTAGCTTCTTATTAATTTAATTGCTAGTTTGTCGAATAATTTACCTGTCAGTTTCTTAAATGGATTCAGTTTTACCGGATAAAAATAATCTGATTCAAACCATCCTTTATCCCTGTAGTATGTAAAATCACGCCAGCTCTCATCAAGCATTTTTTTCATGCTGGTTCTTCCCATCCTGAACACCATAAGCCACCATAATGAGGGAGACGGAAATTCATTCTTTACTAATTGCTTATAGAATTTTTTACTCTGTCTGTTAATGATCATGTCAAACTTTTTCTGACCTTCTTCTGTCATAGGCTCCAGGGATTTAAGACAACAACCTTTGACGACATTAAATCCCATGCCCTTACCAATGAAGTTGAAATATTTTACAATCTCCTCTCCTTTAGCTATTCCTTGTACAACTATACTTGTAAAGGTTTTGCCAAAATAGCGCGGACGGTGAAAATTAAATGCAAGCCGGTCAAGAAAAATCTTCATTAAAGCAGAAACCTGAAAGGAGTAGTTTGGAGAGGCAAATATTACACCGTCTGAGTTTTCCATCTTTTTGATCAATATATCTCTATCGTCTGTAAAAGGACATAATTCCTCGCCCTTATCCAGGCATAATTTGCACCCTTTGCAGGTTCCGAGGTTGTAATCATTTAACTTGACTAATTCATATTCAATATTCCCAAACGATTGTAAATTTTTTAATAATTTCTCAGAAGCATTGTAAGTATACCTCTTCCTTCCACTACCTATAAATGCTGTAACTTGCATAATAATGCCTTTCTGTTATTTGAAGATCTTAATTAGGCACAAAAGAATTTTGAAATTTTCAAATGCACCATGTATTGAATATCAAGCGAATCTGAAATTAATGCTATATTTTTGTTTTCATTATTCAATCCGAGTCCGTCGATTCTAAATGTATGATACGTATTCAACAGATTAATTCTTTTGTCCCATGATGCTATTATTGACTTATCTGTTAATGCCCATTTAAAAAATGACTTTGTATCCAATCCGGATTTTTGGATTATCTGATTCGCAACTTCGACACCTTTAGTGGATGTAACGTCAAAAAATAATTCGGAATCGTCGAACCGATTGGCCACTTTGATAACGAAGTTCCTTATTTCCTGTTCTTCAAAGTAAACAAAAACTCCTGTAGAAATAAACAGAATATTGTCATTAATTTCAATATGGTCAAACCAGGTTGTATCCAGGAATGAACTTGAAATATATCTTCTATTCTTGGTCTCTTTCTGAAATTTCCTTTTTAGTTCAATTACATCAGGCAGATCCAGGTCGTACCACAGGATTGAATTACTATTAATTCTTTCATATGATGTATCTAAACCACAGCCAATATTGACGACGGTCCCTTTCGGATGATATTTAATAAATTTGTTTACTATCAAATCATATCTTTTGCATCGGGCAATCCATGCTATCTGGCTGATTTCCGGCAAGTTGTCAGTCATTTGAGTAAAATCAAAATCAACAGTATCAATAATCTCCAGTGCAGTCCTATCGACCAAAATAGGATTCTCCTTCTTTGTTTCAATAGCCCGTGCCCAAACAGGCATAAAGAGGGTTTTCTGAATGTCCCCCAACTCAACCTTAATTTTTGCCCTTCGCATTTGAAAATTTATTATCTAATTTTGAATTACAAATTTATTTCAGGAATATCGGATTGTAAATAGTAAATCACCATCATTTTTATAGCCAGAAGTTTAAATAAATTGATTATAAGGCACAAACAGAATATTGAGACTAATAATTATGATGTAAACGAGGATGGCACGAGAAAACACACCACCATTCCGCACATTTACTGGTGAAATCATTCCTGGGAGCATAGCCGAGGCCAAATATCAGCTCCTTGGCGGAATTAATCAATACGTAATGATTCGCGGTGAAAAATCAGATAATCCTCTTTTGATAATTCTACATGGCGGACCAGGGTTATCTGACACCCCCTTCTTCCGTAAATTCAATGCAGCACTTGAGAAAAGTTTCACCATTGTCTACTGGGATCAACGCGGTGTTGGAAAATCATACGACCCGGTTATACCCCAATCTTCTATGACAATTGAACAGTTTATTACAGACCTAAATGAACTTATAGACCTGGTCATCTCGCGCTTTAGGAAGAACAAAGTTACAATTTTAGGACATTCATGGGGTTCTGCACTTGGCGTACTCTACTCTGTACGTTTTCCTCAGAAGGTTGCAGCTTATGTAGGATGTGGGCAATACGGTGATTGGTCTGCTGCAGAGTCTGCTTCATATGGATATACTATGACCGAAGCTAAACGATGCAATAACCGCAAAGCATTGAAGGAACTAAATGCTATTGGGCCACCACCATACTGCGCAAGCAGCTTGCTAAAGGAACGCACATGGCTTCAGAGGTTTGAAGGTCAATTACGACCCGGGGCATTATGGAAAATGATACGGATCTTTCTTGGCGGGCCTGAATCGTCTATTTTCGATCTTGCCAAATTATTAAAAGGATTTCAATTCTCTTTTAACGCGATGTGGGATGAAGTTTCGAGGATAAATCTCCTCAAGGATGCACCATCCTTACAGATGCCGGTTTTTTTTCTTCTTGGGAAAAATGACCATTGGGTTCCGCCAGAAACAAGTAAGGCTTATTTCGAGGTCCTTAATGCACCATCCAAGGAACTTGTCTGGTTTGAGAAGTCTGGACATGAGCCATTCACGGATGAAGCTGAAAAGTTTAATAAAACTATGATTGAATTAGTTCTTCCTGTTGTTGCTTCGACTTAGATTATGCATATAAGAACCAAAGCATCTACTATGCTCTGTATAATAGATTTTGATTTAATTTTTGCACCTAATACTATTATATAAACAAATACCTATTAATAATCCAAAGTTTACCTGAATATGAAAATAGCTATTCTTGGATCGACCGGATTTGTTGGTCGAACCTTGCTTGAAAAAGCATTAGAAAATGGATTTCAAATTAAAACACTAGTTAGGAATCCTGAAAAGCTTGGCGCCTTTAAAAATGAGGTTGAATTTATCCAGGGAGATATATCTCAATTTGAGAAAGTGGATGAATGTCTTAAGGGAGTACAAGCTGTGTTGTCAACAGTGCCACCTGAACGAGACACTAAAGATCCTGAGAAATATGCTCTGATTATGAAAGAATTAGTTAAAATACTTGAGAAAAATGGCATTAAGCGATTCATTCATATCGGAGGCGCCGGGCATGGCGGTGGAGAAAATGAAAATTGGACATTTAGGCGGCGTTTTTTGCGGGCATTTCTGAATTTAATGTGGAAACAAGGGTTAATTGCCAAACAACTCGAATGGGAGGTTCTACAGAAGTCTCAACTTGATTGGACTTTAATAAGACCCCCACGAATCGGGCGGGGAAAATCAAAAGACGAAATAATTGCAGATGAGAAAAGCCTCGCTAGTCTGGAAATTAAGGTAGAAGATTTGGCTGAATTTATGCTAAAACAAATTGAATCAAAAGAATGGGTTAAAAAAGCTCCGCTGGTTGCAAACAGGAAGCATTAAAAAGTACATACCTGGCTTAAAACAATAAAAAATTCTAATTTTAATCTCTCCGGGCTTAAGAAAAAATATAAGGAAATAATCATTATAATCAAAGAATTTGATTAACGTAGTTCTGAACTGTCAAAAAGGACTTGCACTTCCTGATAATCAAAAAACTCGTATACCGGTTTCTAAATAAACGTTAAGCCTTATCTAACAAAGTATCGTTCAAACCTTAAGTGGTATAAAGTATTTAACCAGTAGCGAAATAGAACCAAGAATCAAGAATATATCCAGATATACTGAAAGTTTAAATGCACCAAAAAGACCATAAAACAGTCCAAATACAACGAAGGTTAGAGTAAGTGATTGGGATCCTAATCCGTTATATAATAACAAGAAACCAACCAGTATGGATAAAGTCGGACAAGGAACGAGTCCAACAGGTGATGCATATAAATATTTTAAAAATGAATTTGTATTAATGAAATGTGGGTAGATGAGCCCAAAAACAATCATCAGTATTCCTATTATCATGAAAGGAACCTGAGAAAGAGTTATTGGTTCATTTGATGCTCTTAAAGCAAAAATAAATATCATAATTGTCATCACAGAGAAAAGAACACCGTTAAATGGATTTCCAGTAATCCATGCTAATACGGCTACGGAAAGTAGAGGTAAACAGATTAAAATCCCTAGTAATTTATTGGATGGTTCCCACTTAAAAACTAATGCTGCTAATAAAAAATAAAAGAGAGCATGCCAGATGATGGCAAAAGTTGAATAATCATTCGCAATAGTTTTAAGTCCGTTGATAATTTCTTCTGTTTTTGGCATCGCTTTGAAGTTTTAATGTTATACCCAAAGTTATAAAAGCGATATAAAAATCTTAAGTAAAAATGGTTTATCTTCAATTTAAATTCCAATACATCTGACTATTATACAGATATACAATCAATTAGAGATTAATATGCCAAATCTTTATTTATGGGAGATAATTCTTCTATAAGTGGAGGAATATTTCTAGCTTAATTTTTCAGCCAGATCATCCAATTTTCTTCAAATCCTGGTGCTAAACTAGCACCGAACCGAGAGTAAATTTGATTGGATTCTATCTTTTATCGCTATTTTATTGGGTCAGAAAGATATCTGCGCAAAAGTAGAATGAGGATTCCAAGTGACAATTTAATGTATTACGAAAAACACTTTTCTTATGAATACCATTAATGTATCAAGAACATCAGATGGTCCCTGTACTCCGCTAAGATCTCCAAAAGATATGATTTCAAGATCTGCATCCAATGCTGTTAAAGCAGTGGCAGTAAATGGCATTAAGAGATTTGTTGCATTAAACACTATTGGTGCAGGACGTTCCTGGAAAACAATCCCTGGTATATTAAAGCTTATTGTTTCTGTCAGTAATCTAAGATATGCTTTTCAGGATCACGGGAAAAAGGAGGAGATTCTTGAAAGTTCTTCACTCGACTACACAATCTGCCGGGCGCCAGTGCTTTCCTCTGAGATAAATAACACCGGTGCAGTTGCAACTCAGGAAGGAGAAAAACCTCGCCAGTTTGGAAATTAAGGTAGACGATCTGGCTGAATTTATGCTAAAACAAATTGAATCAAAAGAATGGGTTAAAAAAGCTCCGCTGGTTGCAACCAGGAAGCATTAAAAAAGTATCTTCCTGTGCTATGGGCAGCAACATTCGTTTTCCTGATCTAAGAATATTGCATATTCTTTACATTTAAAGGAAATTTTGTAAGATATAGTTTGTGTTATATAAACTTTTTAATTAGATATTTTTGAGTGATAGTGTTGATTTTTTCAATGCCACAACTTTTTTAATCGTTTTATTCTTTGAACTGTATTGGCAGAATGCCTGAAAACTATTGCAGGATCTGTATTGGCCGAATGCCTGAAAACTATTGCAGGATCAAAAATCTTTGAAATATCTTTGATATAATCAAACCTTAATTTATGACCATAAATGGACAAATTGGTTTTAAGAGACACATAGAATAATTATTGATACAATAAGGTAACTACTCAAAATGAATCTGTCAGATTTACTGATTAAATTAAAGGCCAGAATTAAATCAGAGACCGGGAAGATTAATTATTACCTGCGGACATCTGATGCGAGTTACTTTCTGATATTTTCAATCATTGTAGGTCTTGGAGGCGGATTTGGTGCCGTTGTTTTCAGGTGGCTGATAGGACTTTTTAACAATTTATTCTTTGTTAAAGGTCAGGTATTCCTCGGTTTTATGGGGAAATATTATGTGATTATAATTCCGGCAATTGGAGGACTTATCGTAGGTCTGTTAACTTATTTCTTTGCGAGGGAAGCAAAAGGGCATGGTGTACCTGAAGTAATGCGATCAATACTTGTAGGAGGAGGCAGAATCAGGCCAAGGGTAGCAGCTGTAAAAGCGCTTGCATCTTCTGTTTGTATTGGTTCTGGAGGATCCGTGGGCAGGGAGGGACCTATTATTCAGATCGGATCCTCAATTGGTTCAGCCATTGGCCAGCTGTTCAGGCTTACCGAGGAGAAAACAAAAACACTTGTTGCATGTGGTGCAGCAGCAGGTATTGCCGCCACATTCAATGCCCCCCTTGGAGGTATATTTTTTGCACTGGAAGTAATCCTCAGGGAATATGGCCTCAGAAATTTTTCTTCGGTAGTATTGTCTTCAGTTACTGCGACAGTAATATCACGGACTTTTCTGGGTAATCACCCGGCATTCATAACCCCGTCTTTTGCACTGTATAACATTTCGGATTTCCTTTATTATCTGGTCTTCAGCTTCTGCACAGCCTTCATTGCCTGGCTCTTCATCCAGGTCCTTTATAAAAGTGAAGATGTTTTTAACAAATTCAGAATGCCTGAATACCTGAAACCTGTCCTGGGCGGTATCTGCATCGGGCTTATAGGCCTTTATTTTCCTCAGATTTTTGGTGTGGGCTATGAAGTAATTGAAAAGACTTTCAACAACGGATTTAGCATATGGATTTTAATACTTCTCGTATTCCTGAAAATATTTGCAACATCACTTACTCTTGGTTCAGGAGGTTCCGGAGGGGTTTTTGCCCCATCTCTATATATGGGTGCATTGCTTGGTCAAGCCTTCGGAATGGTGGCGCACCTTGTGATACCTGACACTTTTATACCTCCCGGAGCATTTGCCCTGGTGGGAATGGCCTCTGTTTTTGCAGGTACATCCCAGGCTCCTATTTCTTCAATCCTCCTGCTGTTTGAAATGACTGGTAATTATCAGATTCTTCCGCCACTGATGATAACCTGCGTAATCTCTTCTCTGCTTGTGAGGTATAAAACAAAATATTCAATATATACTCTGAAACTTTTTCGAAGCGGCATTGATGCAGATACTTACAAATACGGGGATCTTATGGAAAGCATAACTGTATCCAATGCTATGGTTCCAAATGTGATCACTGTATCCCCGGATGACAATATTACCAGCGTAAATGATCTTATCAACCAAACCAGTCATCGCGGATTCCCGGTAGTTACTTACGACCACAGACTAGCAGGAATAATTACGCATAAGGACATTAACAAGGCTTTGCAGACAGGATTGAAAAACCATAAGGTAATTGATTGTATGAGTAAAGACCTGGTTGTTTGTTATCCTGATGAAAGCCTTAAAACCGCTCTACATAAAATGGCAGTCAAAAATATAGGAAGAATCCCTGTTGTTGAAAGAGGAAACGCTCAGCACCTTTTAGGAATTCTAACCAGGAAAAGCCTGCTGGCCGCCTATAACAAAGCATTCGAATTCCATAAATCCATGTCCGGAGAAAATACAGAACGCAAACTAAAAATGACCTGATTAAAAAATGAGAGGAATCATTGATGATTCTCAGGCATTTCAAAACCAAGGATTACTAAATTATCAACCTCATATTTGATGTGATCCGGTTTAATTCCAAACTGCCTTCATGAAGGCATCATAGCCGTAACAACTTCAACAGGTAATCCCATTATATTAAGTTTCCCCGTATAGCTTATTTTAAAACCTGCCTCCTGAAGGGAAAGAGAGGGAAAAATTGGCCGGCAATCAATCAGTTCAGGATATTTATTATGCGCCCGGTTGTACAATTTAATCATCAGGGACTCCGGATACTCCTGTGAAAGACTGACAATCCCTATTCTTGCATTCTGCTTAAGGATTCTTTTAATTTCAGCAAGAAGTAACGGAATTTCAGGGGTGTCAAATAATTCAAGCGTAAAGCTCATGAAAACCACATCAAAATAATTGTCCGGGAACGGCATTTTCATTGCATCTCCGCAATATAGGGTCACACGATCCAGAAGTCCGTATTTTTTAAGACGCCTTTCAGCCATTTGCATCATACCAGTTGAAATGTCTATGCCATATACTTTACCTTTACTATTGACAGCTCCTGCAATCTGCCTAAGACATTGACCTGTCCCAAAGCCTATTTCGATAAATATTTCGTCATTTCTGACAATCAACTGTTAAGCGCAGAGAATTTTGCTTTCCTTTCGAAGATACCCTCCGGATAGTCATAAGACCGACTGACTCTGTCATAGTTCTCTTTCGCCCGAGATCTGGTTCTGGTAACCCTTAAAATTCGTTCAGTGTTGAATTCCATTTTATGAGAGTCTGTAGTTTAATAACCAATATTAGAAGGAAATGTTTGTAAAACATCAGGAGTCAGGCACAGAACAGATAATAAAATACACGCGCCAGCTACTCTTCAATAAATCAATAGAAATTTGCTCACTGAGTTCATTTCGACAGCAGCGTGTCACCAATGCGCACCTGATAATACATAGGCTATAATATAAATAATGCCAGTAATAAAGGGCACAATTCCTATTATTAAACCAGCGATTGCCAATCTTTTTCCTTTATTTTTTTCCGGATTTTTCTTTATCTGGCGCAAGCCGATACTTGAAAGAACAATACCCGCCGCAAGTATCAATACCGGAATAAGAAGCGGACCATCAATACTTATAAATAAAATGGTAAGAAGTAATGCAACAAGGCTCGAAATGAAGCCTGCCAGAGCCATTCCATTCATTTTTTTTGGATTGGTTGTATCTTCCTGTGGAATCGTAACCGCAGGTTTTAAGTTAAAACTGAGCATCTTATCTGAATACCTGTGATAATTAATTTCTGAACCGTGATTTGCATTCACCGGAATGTTGTCTGCCCTTTCAGTATCGGTTTCGCTTTTACCAAAATCTGCAACTTCATCTTCCGGTGCGGAAGTTAATGAGTACGGTCCTTCAATCTGAGGTGCTGAATTACCAGCGGTTGCATAAAGGTTGATCTTATACTCTGCATTATTAGTTACTAACGCTGTATCAGATCTAGATGAGCGAGGATTATATTGCTTCTTGTTAAAGCTTTCAATGATATTTAGTGGTTTATTCCGTTTTGTGTTCAACAGGAATGCAGGTTTCCTGAAGGAAATACGCTCTTTGCTATCGCCGTAAGAAACAAAATGAAGCTTTTTATTATGTTGAGGATGGTATATAGAAGTTTTATTATTGTAATTTCTCAGAGGTTCAGGGCAGGTGAGAGCCATTTTTTTTGCCGTACCACATGATGAGGCAAGTATGAACATTACAATAACAGTGCTGACAACCTTCAGGTCATTAGGATCCTTCATAGCAGAATTTAATTAATATACCTGTTATCTGTCAAAACTTAATTGTTATACCTAATCCAACCGCCATGGAATTCTGCGGTGCAAAATTATACTTCTGCAGAGTAAGCTCAGCCTTAGCCTTTCTTTTACCTCCGACTGTCCATAAAGTGGCGCCAGTTATTACACAAGCTGCCCCTCCCAATGTTAAAAATCCGTACAAATTTGTTACAGAATCATCCCAATCCTCATAGGGGGTTCCGAAAGCATAATTTGTGAGAAGTCCCAAACCTGTCAGCACGACACCGATACCGCCAGCCGTTAAAATAATCCCTGCAGTGTTCATTCTGACAGCCTTATCCTTGTACAGATTTAACTGGTCTATAGTCAATGTATCAAGGTTAATTTTTTGCGCCAATGCAATATTGGAAACAGAGCATGCCAATAGTATCAGAATGGCTATTCTGATAACGACCTGATTTCTTTTCATATTCAGCAATTTACCATATATCAAAGTTACACCGGTATGAAGCCCAAGTCAAGTTTATTTAAAGAAAAGGGTGCCCGGCACAAGGTACAGGGTATCCCTCAAAGCGGGAGAGCATGGAGAAAGAAGCGTTAAACGTAAAGAGTAGTGCTTAGAGAATATCGAAAAAGGAATAATGCCACCTTCGCAAAGGCTTCGGTGTCCAAGGGATTTAGGATTTATGAAGTGCACAATTGCTCAATTGTAAGATTGCAGGATTGCAGGATTGCAGGATTGCACGATCGCAAGACCTCAAGCCTCCCCTAAAGCTTCGGCTTGCATAGCAAACCCTCAAGCATCCGCCAAAGCTTCGGCTTGCAATGCATGCCCTGTCAGGATTTAAGTCCTGGATTTTCTCCGTCAGGCGGTTTATCGATCTGATTTTCCTTTTCGCGCAGCACACTCAGATCCTTTTTCATGATATCAGTGGTTTTGGAATCGATTTTATAGAATATCATGAATAAGGCGCATGACATATACAGGATGCCAGGAATAACAGAGACCAACAGTTTAATTCCGGTGATTGCTGTTTCGGACTGAACCGCATTGGGTACGAACTTTGAGATTGCGAGTATCCAGCCGGCGATAGCCGCACCAATCCCCCAACCGGCCTTCTGGGCAAAAACAGCAGCCGAGAAGTATAAACCTGTGGCACGGCGGCCTGTTGTCCATTCACCGTAATCAGCGGCATCGGCAATCATGGTCCATAACAGTGGAACCGCCGGTGCATATGCCATCTTGGCAATAATGTTAAAAGCATAAACAGTCGTAAGGTTGTTTACCCCGGGAAGATATATCAGCATAAAGAAGAGCCCCGAGATCAGGGAGCTGGCGATAAAGACATTTTTGTTCCCGAACCTTTTGGCAAGCGGTTTGGAGAAAGGAAGCGCCACAATTAAAGCAACAGTACCGATTACGTTAAAAAGCTGAACATTGTTTTCGCGCCCGAGATAATATTTGAAATAGTAGGCGATAGCCGCATTTTGCATCGCGAACATAATAAATGAAATAATACCGACACATGCCAGGATGATCCATGCTTTGTTCTGAAACAAGTTACGTACATCTTCTTTCAGCGATTTCGTTTGTTTTTTGGGCGGCTGAACGCGTTCCCTGGTGGTTTTAAATGTGATATAGAAGAAAATCAGGCTCAACCCGGCGAATAACAATACGGTATACTGAAATCCCTGGGCTTTATTGCCATGACCAAAAAATTCGGCAAGGGTAAGTGCCAGACCGGTCACAATAAATTGCCCGGTGAAGCCGGCAATGAAACGATAGGTATT
>Ga0208980_10002023_pt1 | contig 12327 bp, 11 predicted proteins | sample WetSurMetagenome_3_FD_187993 | JGI IMG/M metagenome (GOLD analysis project Ga0208980, IMG submission 187993) | Wetland microbial communities from Twitchell Island in the Sacramento Delta, sample from surface sediment Aug2011 Site A1 Bulk (version 2) | ecosystem: Environmental > Aquatic > Marine...
GATAGTATTCCCTTGTACTTTCCCTGGTACTGAAGATAACTTATATGGGTTCCTGTTTCAGAATTGCTCATAATAGTCAGTTTATTTTTTCATTCTTCTTTTCAACATTAAGGTAACAAAGACAATCAAGGCGATCAATAATGTTAGACTCCCGATTATCCGGGTTATCTGAATGGTATATGTCTTACTGCCCGGATTATAGGCAAAACAATATTCGAGAACTTTATTTATTGTTGGCCTGGCAAGCCCTTTTTGTGCTTCGATAATAGCCATCTTCAAATCGAACGGAAGAAAAGTAAGCCCATACAGGTAACGGGTAATTTTGCCGCTGGGGCTGAGTACCATTATTGCAGAGGCATGAGCGAAATCAAGGCCCTGTGCTTTATATTTATATCCAACTGCTTCAGTTATAAGATCAATATTTTTCTGTATCCCGGTGAGATAAATCCAGTATTTCTGGTTCTCCTTGCTTATTTTCTGAACAAAATTTTTCTTCTTTTCTACAGCCTTTTCAGGTGTGTCTTTTGTGTTAAAGCTGATTGTTATTATCTGATAGTCTTTTCCAAGGACAAGATCAAGCTTGCTTATAACGTCCGCAACACCATCCATAAGTGGACTGCACAGATTAGGACAGTCAAAATATACAAAAAACAATATTGTTGGTTTATTTATAAGCTTCCCGAGAGTTACTGTATCGCTGGCTTCATTTAAAAACCACAGATTCATTGGAATAGTGTCACCAAGTTTTTCAATAATGCCTATTTCCACTTCAGGTTTTATCAGATCGGATTTTACCAGATCCTGGGAAGAGAGGATTCCGGAAGTAAGTGCTATTAATAAAAACGCAATAAATATTTTTCTCATATTCAATACATTATTTCTTCGATTTTTCATCCTCAGAATAAATACCGGCAATCATAAGCGAACCACCTAAAAGGGAGATATCTTTAAGCAGGGCAATAAGATTCACCGTCTTATCCACATCATTTATAAGATGAGGAATATGAATTGTTACAATGAACATGAAAAGCAATATGGCAAGCATAATTGTTGATAATTTCACAAATTTTCCGGAAATGATACTGATACTTGCTGCTATAAGCATTATTCCTGTAAGAATTATTGTATAAGCACCGAGTGGAATAAAAGAGGTGAGCATCCCAAGGTAATAATCCATCATGAGAAAATGATTTATTCCGAAAAGGGCAAAAGGAATTGCAAATAGAATTCTTCCGACAGTAGTTATCTTTTTCATAATCAATTCTTTTTAATTTTCTGAATCGATATTCACTGTTTCATTTTTAGCGGATAATATAGTTTCTCCGACAATAAAAATGTCACGAAGCTTCATGAGGACATAAAAAATGAAGCCCCAGGATACTAAGAGTCCCAGACTGTATGTCAGGATTATCCAGACCGGAGCCATTCTTACATTGTTCCACATTGCCCTTTGTGCCACAAGACTTACCGGGATTGTTTTGATCCCTGCCATAATTAACGTATCCTTGCTGACAGATCCGAATGTTTCTTCATTGGTGAATCTGGCACTGACCTCGACCATTCCTGATGTATCTCCGGGAAGATTAGCCGGAATTCTGAATGATGCAAGTCCGTCTTTATTTGTAGTTTTTAGCTCGTCAACAGGAAGCAACCCAAAAGTTCTGTGAACCAACAACTTAACTTCAGCGCCCGTGACAGGTACAGAGGAATTTTCTTTAACTGCTTCTGCTTTAAGAATGACTGAACTATCTTTTTTGCTGTACGAAAGGAACAATTTAATTTCCGCACCCGGATAAGCCGATGAGGTTATTACAGCCATTACCTGCTGTTTATATGATTTGTTAAAACTTCTGATGTATGAAATGATATTCCAGACTTCATTAGAAGTGAGAACACTTTTAAAAGAGGGCATCTGTCCACGGCCGGTTGTTACCTTATAGAAGATCTCCCCGTCATTATTTCTCTGAATCTTTTCGGTCGCGGGATCACCGGGAGGCGGTACCAGTTTTAGATAGTTTCCTTTTCCCGGTGTGCCATGGCACGACATGCAATTAACAGAAAACAGCTTCTCCCCGGCTTTTCTGGTTTCGTCCGTAAACGGAAACGTGCTGAGTTTGCCTTTTTTATCATCAGGAACAATCCAATCCTGAGCAGTAAGATTGGTAATAAGCATCAATAATAACAAAATTCCGGAAAAAAGCCTTTTCATAGAAATATGTTTATTTTATCTGTTCCATTTCTGTTACTGCTTCATCTTCTGCTATTTCCCATATTGGCAGAATCGGAAAGAGCTTGGATAAAACAGTGATTATGACCAGGACAAGCAGAATAGATGCCAGTGTTACAGAAATTTCAATAAGTGTTGGTTTATAGACAATCCATTGGAATGGCACATGCTGAACAGGAAGGAATGGGTGTGCCTGTGGAGGAACGACAATTATAAACCTTTTAAGCCATGCGCCGGCAAGAACAAATACAGCAATAATCATCATTGGCAATGGTTTCCGGATGCCCTTAAACAATAGAAGAACAACAGGAATGACCAATCCCAGAAGCTGTACCCCCCAGAAAAGAGGTGCATATTCCCCTGTAAAAAGCTCTTTAAGGTGGATGGCATCGAGAGACTTAAGTTTATACCCGGGCACAATGAATTCATTAAGATTGAAATAGATATAAACAATTGACACCAGAACAAGAACTCTTCCTGTTTTTTCAAAGTGATCTTCAGTGAGATACTTTTGCAATTTATAGTTTACCCTGAAGAAATACATCGCAATAATAACTGCAGCGGTTCCGGAAACAAATGCACCCGAAATAAAGTATGGACCAAATATGGAACTGTCCCAGCCGGAACGTGGAGTTACTGCAAAAAGCCATGATGTAACGGTATGTATTGCAAATGCAAGCGGTACAATCAGAATTAGCAGCACCCGCATCGCCTGCTTCATTATTTCATACTGTTTTGGATGGTGGATCCATTTGAAAGAGAGCATATCGTATACTTTAATAAGAAACGGAGGTCTGCCTGTTAACCTTGATTTTGAGATTGCAAGATCAGGTATAAGTGGCAGAAACCAGAGAAGAAGGCTCACGAAAAAATATGTAGTAACAACTGTTACATCCCACAGAATAGGAGATTGAACCCTTCCGAACCTGAAGACATAGGGAAGTCTGTCAGGACGCCCCATATCGGAAATGATTACCAGTCCGGCTACAGCGGCAAATGCTACAGCAATTATTTCTGCTATTCGGGCAATTGGTTTGATCCATTTCGTTCCTGCAAGACCAAGAACAGAACTTATAAGCATTCCGACAAGGCTTGTGGCAACAAAGAACACGAAGTTGGCGATATACATACCCCAGCTTGTAACATCACGGAGGCCGGTAACTCCCAGTCCCTTCCTGAGCTGTATTGTATATGCATAAAGACAGACAACAAGTGCAACAAAAAGAAATCCCAACCAGAGGATGAACCCTTTATTGATCCTGACATTTCTTAAGATGTCAGAAGAAACCGAATCCAGTTTTTTCTTGTAGGCATCTGATGTAAACAGAGATACATCCATTTTTACTGACATTATGTTAATTCCTTGTATTCAGGTTCTTCTCCCTGCTTAAACTCAAAAAGTCTGTTTTTGGGAGGAAGATAATAAACCCTGGGTTTGGTTCCAAGTTCTGCCATAAGTCTGTAAGCACCGTTTTTTTCAAGAAGTTCCTTAAGGTTCACTGTCTCCTTGGTTGTTCCGTTGGTTACGGCATTCTCGTTTTCATCTCCAAAATAGAATACTCCGTTCGGACATGCCGAGACACAATAGGGTAACAGATTCTCACGTAACCGGTCGGCGCTGAACAGACATTTTGAGATTGTCCCTTTTTTCTGTGGAACATTCAGCTCAATATTATAGTCTTTGTCTTTATCTGCCTCTGCATTAAGGGGTTCCTGCCAGTGGAACATTCTTGCAGAATATGGGCAGGCAGCCATACAAAACCTGCAACCTATGCATCTTTCATTATCTATAAGTACAATCCCGTCCTGCCTTTTAAAAGTAGCATCAACTGGGCATACTGAAACACATGGAGGATTGTCGCAATGTTGACATGGTTTTGGCATGAAATATTTAGGAGTATTAACTGACTCCTGCATCACAAGAGTATTGATGTGATATTCGTAGGGTCGAAGATGGTGTGCCCCCTGACATGCGTTTACGCACTTTCTGGCATTCCTGCAACGGGAAAGGTCGATTACCATAACCCATTTCTTTCCCTTTATTCCTTCCCGTCCCCTCAGCAGGAGTGCTTTAGGATCGGGTTTATAACCCTTTACCTGGTCTTTGGGAATTTCCACCAGACGATTATCCTCTGTCAGAACCTTTACAGTCTCCCCGGAAGATTTAGCTTTTTCATAACGGTATCCTGAGTAGACGGCAGCAGCACCTGCAACAGAGGCAGCTCCAACAAGCCCCACTTTCTTCAGAAAATCGCGGCGGGAAGATTCCAGCATTTTTTCGATTTTCGAATCCTCTGGACTTTTTTTCTTTTTATTCTCACTCATAAAAGCTTTTTGAAATACCGGATTAAGCTTGATAAAAGTATGAAATTTTTTGCTACTCATCCCAAAATTGCTAAAAAACATAAAATTCATGGAAGTTTCGTAAATTTATGTGAACAAAAACCGGATCAATGTGTTTTGAATTTAAAAACAAAAATTATGGAACGAAGAAAATTTCTAAAATCAGTTGGGCTGGTAACAGCTGCTGCCTATGTCGGACCGAAACTGATGGCCAACGATAAAGGGACTACTGATAATTCAGGAGTTGAGGTTGCTTCACTGCCTGAGTTTCCTGCTCTGCCATATGCATACAATGCCCTTGAACCTTACATAGATGCAAGGACTATGGAGATACACTACGATAAACATCACAGAGCATATTTTACAAATTTTGTAAATGCAATAAAAGGCACTCCACTTGAAGGATTGGCCATTACAGACATTTTTGCCTCAATGTCGAAACAGACTGATGCCGTAAGAAACAATGCCGGTGGTTTTTATAACCATACAATCTTCTGGAATAATCTGAGCCCTGAATCTAAAGGACCGTCACCTGAACTATCAGCTGCCATGACTAAAACATTTGGCTCTCTTGATAAATTCAAGGAAGCGTTTAGTACTGCAGCTAAAACACGTTTTGGAAGTGGCTGGGCATGGTTATATCTGAACTCTGATAAAAATCTTGCTGTAGGGAGCACACCAAATCAGGATAATCCTTTAATGGATATTTCTCCGGTTAAGGGAGCTCCCCTGCTGACTATCGACGTATGGGAACATGCTTATTATCTCAAGTACCAAAATAAGCGAGCCGATTATGTTGATGCCTTCTGGAATGTAGTGAATTGGGATGAGGTCAATAAGAGATACCTTCAGGCATTGAAATAATTCTAAGGTGGAAAATAAAACCCCTTGCCCTTCGGGCACTCCGAATGGAGTTTTTCATATTAACGATTAACCCCCTTGCCCTTCGGGCACTCCCCCTGGAGGGGGAGTAAACTGTGTATGTAATTGAAGTTTAATTAAATGAGTGGATTTTTCTCCCCTTCAGGGGAGATGTCGCGGAGCGACAGTGGGGTTTATGTATACAGAAACCTCTTAATCTTAAGTGTTGCAGTTTTCTGAAAAGGAACAGGCTGAAGAACAACTTTCTGAATCTGACTGAATTTGTTTACCTGAGAGTTGACATACTCCTTTAATTCATTTAGCAATTCCTCTTTCTTTTCTTCAAATTTCTCAGCCATATCTTCTTTAAGATTCTGATATTTCTTTTCAAGTTCTTCCATGTTTATATGAACCATTGCTACAAGCTTTCCTTTTTGCTGGACAACAAGAGATTCAACGACAAAACGGAAATTATTAATAATTGATTCAATCTCTTCAGGATAAATATTCTCTCCACTTGCACCAACAATCATATTCTTGGATCTTCCTTTTATATAGAGGTTGTTATTATGGTCAAGAACACCGAGGTCTCCGGTTTTAAACCAACCATCAGGAGTCAGAACCTCTTTTGTCATTTCAGGTTCCTTATAATAACCCTTCATAATGTTTGGCCCTTTTGCCCAGATTTCTCCCTCACCTGTTTTTTTATCAGGATTGTTAATAATGAGCTCAATGCCTTCTATCTTAGGGCCCGTTGAATCAAATACTGATTTACTGGGATTGGCTCCTGCAAGCAGGGGAGATGTCTCAGTCAGACCATAACCTATTGCATACGGGAACTTTGCCTCAATAAGAAATTTTTCAACTGTTTTATTAAGTTTGGCACCACCAATCCCATAAAACTTAAGATGTCCTCCAAAAGTCTTATACAGCTTTTTCCCTGCAGCTTCATTAAGTTTTTTCCTGAAGAACGGAATCTTATACAGAAGCTTAAGAATAAGCTTGTCCCTGAAAGCAGGCATTATCTTATTGAAATAGATTTTTTCCATTATAAGAGGAACGGTAAGCATTACAGTCGGTTTAACTTCAGCCATTGCGGGAATAAGAACCGCTGGAGTAGGCGGCTTTCTGAGGTAATAAACACAACATCCGCTAAGCATCGGCAATATTAAACCCAGAGTATTTTCATATGTGTGTGATAACGGCAGGACAGACAGAAAACGATCATTTTCATTCATAGGCTGTATCGCCATGCCTTTCAATGCATTGAAAGTGATGTTTTTGTGAGTAAGCATCACCCCTTTTGAACGGCCTGTGGTTCCGGAGGTATAGATTATTGATGCAAGATCCTCTTCCTGAACATCATATTTTCCAACAGGCATTGCAGTAATATCAAATTCAGATGACCCTTTATCAGAAAAGACCAGTGAATAGTCCTCTACAAGTATTGCCGTTTTCAGATCTTCTGATTTAAAACCTTCAATACGCGGTAATAATGATGTGGAAATAAAAATAGCTTTGGCACCTGAGTGTTCGAGAACATTTCCTACCTCTGTAGGCGAAAAATCAGGCAGAATCGGTACAATAACCGCACCCATGAAAGTGACGGAAAAAAATGCTACTCCCCAGTTTGGCATATTTAAACTCAGAATTGCAACTTTATCTCCCGGACGAATCCCGTTCTTCTCAAGAAAGGCTATTAATGCCTTTATTTCCTGATCAACTCTCTCGTAGGTCTTTGGCTCTTCTCCAACAAATGCATAAGCATTTTTCCTTCCAAACTTTCTCAATGTTTCATTGAACATCGCAGGGAATGTCATCCTGATGTTATTTTCTTCCATGATGCCTATTCTTTAGCCATTTATGAAATGCAAAGGTACTGAAAAATTCATTTCCTGAGCTTGATTTTGTTATAAATTGATGAAGTATGGCAAAAGCAGGATAAAAGATTAAACCTTTATCGGTTTGAATGGTTAATTTTGTAACTTACTTTTCAACATTTAAAATATGGCATCAGTAATAAGAGTAACAAAAGAATTCCCTTTCGAAATGGCTCATGTGTTATGGAACTATGATGGGCCCTGCAGAAATGTTCATGGTCATTCATACAGGCTGTTTGTTACGCTTTCCGGTGTTCCGGTCGAGGAACAGGAAAATCCGAAAAATGGAATGGTAATAGATTTTACCGATTTAAAGAGTATTGTGAAAAAGGAGATTGTAGAAGTTTTTGATCATGCAGTTGTGGTAAGCCGGAAGTTCGATAAAGAAAAAACCGAAATGTTTACAAAGATGTTCGGCAACACGGTTCTGGTTGATTATCAGCCAACCTGTGAAAACCTTATCGCCGATTTTGCTGAGAGACTTATCTCACATTTCCCGTCCGGAATAAAGCTTCACAGTCTGAAACTTTACGAAACTGCCACATCATTTGCAGAATGGTTTGCTTCAGATAATAAATAAGAAATTTGGAGTGGCTGGATTTATGAAGAAAGAATTAATATGCTAAAAATAGAAATTAAGGGAATTGTGTAAAACTCTAAGTACTTTAGGCACTCTAGGCACTTTAAACTATTAAATAAATAACTGTAACATAATATATGAGCGATAATCAACCTAAAAAACTATTCCTGCTTGATGCATATGCGCTTATTTTCAGAGCCTATTATGCATTCATTAAAAATCCGAGGGTAACCTCAAAAGGGATGAATACATCTGCTATTTTCGGTTTTCTTCTGGCCCTCGAAGAGGTTCTGCAGAAGCATAAGCCAACGCATATTGCTGTGGTGTTCGATACCCCGACTCCTACTTTCAGACATGAGATGTTCAAGGAATACAAAGCCAACCGCGATGAGACACCTGAAGATATCAAAAAGGCGGTTCCTTATATAAAAAGACTTATTGAAGCCTATAAAATTCCTGTTATTGATTATCCGGGATTTGAAGCTGACGACGTCATTGGAACATTGGCCAGGAAAGCATCTGAACGGGGTTTTACAACCTTTATGATGACACCCGATAAGGATTTTGCCCAGCTGGTGTCTGAAAATATCTTTATGATGAAACCCTCCAGAAGCGGGAATGAATCAATTCTGTGGGGTGTTGATGATATTAAAAGGGAATTCAGTGTTCAGCGTCCTGAACAGGTTATTGATGTGCTTGCTCTGATGGGTGATACAGCTGACAATATCCCCGGAGCCCCGGGAGTCGGACCTAAAACAGCTATGAAGCTGATCTCAGAATATGGTAGTGTTGAAGAAGTTTTCAGGAATACCGATAAGCTTAAGGGAAAGCTTAAAGAGATTATTGAAAGCAACAGGGAACTGATAGAATTTTCGAAAAAACTGGTAACAATCGAACAAAATGTACCTATAGATCTGGATGAGAATTCTCTAGTCATGGAAGTTCCTGATCCTGTTAAGCTTAAGATACTTTTTGATGAGCTTGAATTCAAAACCATTGCTGCAAAAATATTGGCCGAAATTGATAAGTCGGAAAAACCCAGGGAGACACAATTCCTTTTTGCCCCGCAGAAAGATTCGCAGCAGGGATCCCTTTTCGGGGAAGATATTATTGCTCCGGCTCAGGAGAAATCAACTATTGAAAATATCGTTCACAACTATTCAATTGTAAGTGAAAGTGCTGAACTTAAAGAATTTGTCAAAAAAATAGAGTCACTTAAAGAGTTCTGTTTTGATTCTGAAACAACCAGCATAAACGCACTTGACTCTGAACTGGTTGCTCTGTCATTTTCATGGGAAAAGGGTTCGGGGTTTCTGATTCATTTCCCGGAATCACAACAGGAAACTGAGGCACTTTTAGAAATTATCAGACCTGTTTTTGAAAATCCGGGTTCCTTGAAAATAGGGCAGAACATGAAATTCGATATCCAGGTTCTGGCAAACTATGGTATTGAGGTCAGAGGTCCGTTATTCGACACAATGATTGCTCATTACCTGCTTGAGCCTGATATGAGGCATAATATGAATCTGTTGGCAGAAACATACCTTTCATACAGTCCGGTGCACATCGAATCACTTATTGGTGAAAAAGGAATTAACCAGAAGAATATGCGTTCAGTTCCACTTGATGATCTGAAGGAATATGCTGTTGAAGATGCAGATGTTACATATCAGCTTAAAAAAGTATTTGAACCAAAAATAAACGCAGAGGGATTAGGCGACCTGTCAAGAAACATTGAGATGCCTCTTATTAAAGTATTAGCTGCAATGGAAAGATATGGCGTCAGGCTGAACCAGGAAGACCTTAAATCAATTACCATAAACCTGCGGGAAGACATAATATCGCTTGAAAAGGAGATTTACTCTCTTGCTGGAACAGAATTTAATATTTCCTCGCCAAAACAGCTGGGAGATATTCTTTTTGTCAGGCTTAAGCTTGATGACAATGCCAAGGTAACAAAAACAAGACAATTCATCACCAATGAGGAGATCTTACAAAGACTTGTAAATAAACATCCTATTGTTGATAAAGTATTGGAATACAGAGGTCTGAGAAAACTTTTATCAACGTATGTCGAAGCTCTACCCTTGTTGGTCGATAAAAAAACTGGCAGGATTCATACATCATATAATCAGGCTGTTGCCTCAACCGGCAGACTCAGTTCAAATAATCCCAATCTTCAGAATATTCCGGTCAGAGATGCCAGGGGAAGAGAGATAAGAAAAGCTTTCGTACCGGAACCAGGGCATATATTCCTTTCAGCTGACTATTCCCAGATCGAACTGAGGCTCATGGCCCACTTAAGCAAGGATAAAAGTATGATTGCTGATTTCCTGTCGGGAAATGATATTCACGCTGCTACTGCGGCAAAAATATTCGGAGTTGAAATTAAAGATGTTACCAGGGAGATGCGTAGCAGGGCTAAGACAGCTAACTTTGGTATCATTTATGGAATTTCCTCCTACGGGCTTTCTGAAAGATTGACAATAGGAAGAAAAGAGGCAAAAGATCTTATCGACGGATATTTCGCTTCTTATCCCGGAGTGAAAGTTTATATGGATGAGAGCATTAAAAAAGCAAGAGACCTGGGTTATGTTACAACTATGTTTGGTCGTAAACGCTATCTTCCGGATATTCATTCGAGGAACCAGGTTGTGCGAGGAAACGCCGAAAGAAATGCAATTAATGCGCCTATTCAGGGTAGCGCAGCAGATATAATTAAGATTGCTATGGTCAGGATCTATGAAAGGATGAAATCGGAAAAATATCATTCAAAAATGATCCTCCAGGTGCACGATGAACTTATCTTTGAAGCGGAAATCTCTGAACTTGAAAAGCTTAAGGAAATGGTAGTGTATGAAATGTCAAATGCAGTAGTACTGGATGTTCCGCTAAAGGTTGACTGGGGAACGGGAAATAACTGGTTTGAGGCACATTAAGAGTAAAGCCCCTCTGCCGCGCAGCGGCATCTCCCCTAAAGGGGAGAAAATCTTGCAGATCTAGTTGAATTATAATGAAATACAGAATTTAGCCCCCTTCAGGGGGGATGCCTGCCTGACGGTAGGCAGGGGGGGCAAATAAGAGAGAAAAGGAGACGATATTATGGAAGTAAAAGTATTGTTTTTCGGAGTTTTGGCAGAAGTTACCGGAACGAATTGTAAATATTTCAGGGATGTGAAATCATTAGGAAACCTTAAGCTAAGAATTGAGGATGACTTCCCGGAGGTGGTACATTACAATTTTCGCATCTCACTGAATAATGAATTAACAGATAAAGATTTATTGCTAAATGATGGGGATGAAGTAGCTCTGATGCCCCCATTCGCCGGAGGATGAGCAATTTAATATCAACAGACCGTATATTATGTTAACTAATTATCTTGTAAATGGACCGGTATCAGTAAACATCATTTCTCAGTTCATTGAAAATATGAGTGAAATGGCGGATGCAGGCGGACATTCAATTTTCATTGGTCAGGTAAGAAACGATGAAATTAAGGGGAAGAAAGTAAAAGCCATAGAATATTCTGCCTATGAGGGGATGGTTAAGATTGAGGCAGATAAAATAAAAAAGGCTATTTTATCAGAATTCGGAGATACCCGATCGGTTGAAATAATTCACTCTACAGGTACTGTTAATGCCGGGGAGATTTCTCTTTTTGTTCTTGTATCTTCAGGTCATCGGCATCAGGCGATAGAGGCCTGCCGCAAAGCAGTGGAGATGATAAAGGAGAAATTACCGGTCTGGAAGAAAGAGATTTTTGAGGACGACTCTTATGAATGGAGGCAAAACCCGCAGGTCTAGATTGGCTCCTGATTTTTCACTGGTTCCTTAAAATTCTGTTTCGAAGCAGCCTGATCACTTTTCCTGGTAATAAGAATGGATCCTGATTTTCCCTTTAATATCGAGTTATATTCTTCTTTATTATTAAGAACTTCGAGAGCCTTCAATACCTGTTCATCCTTTTTTATTGTCCATGCAATTGCACCGTCCTCATAAAAGTATCTGCTTATTATTTCATCTTCAATAAGATCAGATATTTCACTCCTGAACATTGTCAGATCCTGATCCAGATCATGGGCAATGTCTTTCTGCAATGCAGCAAAAAGATCCTTATGCACATCATAATATTTTTCTTTTTTTGCACTGGCAATGAGGTCGTTGAACGATTCTTCAGTATTTGTCTTGTAACTGAAATTCCGATTCAGAAGCATTGTTCTAAAATCTGCATAATCTTTATCTGTTAGAGTGAATTGTTCGGGCGACTTAATATCGGGGTGAGCCCAGTAGTATTGAGTTGCATAATCGAAGATGAAATTTCTCAAATAAAGTTCTGCTGAAATCTGACTCATCGTCTCGGGTAATATTTCGATATCAGGTGCAATACCTCCGCCATCTTTTACTATTCTTCCGTTTTTTGTCTTAAATTCAGAGA
>Ga0208980_10002024_pt1 | contig 12322 bp, 7 predicted proteins | sample WetSurMetagenome_3_FD_187993 | JGI IMG/M metagenome (GOLD analysis project Ga0208980, IMG submission 187993) | Wetland microbial communities from Twitchell Island in the Sacramento Delta, sample from surface sediment Aug2011 Site A1 Bulk (version 2) | ecosystem: Environmental > Aquatic > Marine...
TGTCGGGATCGAGCGGCAGCACAGCGCGATCATTCTTCAGCAGCACCATCGCTTCGGCGGCGACATCGCGCGCGAGCTGCTGGTGCTCGAGCGTGTTTACCGCGCCCGCCGCCTGCCGGCCGTCCAGCTTGCCCTGAAGTTTGAGGGAGGGGGAATGGTGAACAGGATGACACGGGGGCTTCAGGACGACTTCTTTCTGGTTGGCAATTTCTTCAACGGTTACTTCATCACTCAATTCCTCCTCAACAGCATGTGGGTACACATGCCATTTCTCATCAGTCTCGTTGCCGGTGATCAGCTTGCGGGTGAGGCCACAGGCGGAACATTTCGACTATTGTTGATACGGCCAGCATCGCGCTCACGCATTCTCCTGAATAAGTATGTAACAACACTTTTCTATTCGTTCACGTTGGTTGCATTTCTAGCCCTTGTGTCGCTCGGATTGGGTCTTGCACTGTTTGGATCGGGACCGCTCCTGATTCCCGGAAGGACAATCACTATCATCCCCGTTGAACAAGTGTTCTGGCGGATGAGTCTGGCATTTGGATTTGCCATTGTCTGCATGTGGTGTGTTGCCTCGCTGGCGTTCCTGTTCTCCTCTCTGGTGGAGAACGCCATTGGCCCGATCGTTGGGACGATGGCGGTCGTTATTATCTTCCTGCTTCTTTCAAACATGCCTGTGGATTTCTTTAAGGCCATCAAGCCATATCTGTTCACTTCATATCTGAATGTATGGCAAAAGATGCTCGAAGAGCCAATTCCCTGGCAGACCATCCGGAACGATCTTCTGATTATCGGTGGCCACTGCGTTGGATTTTACATTGTCACTTGGTATATTTTCGTGAAGAAAGATATCCTGAGTTGACGCAGCTCCGCGCCTTGGCTCAGCTTGCACAGACACTTCTCACAACTGTCCCCAAAGGACCCAGCAATGAATCTAGATCGTATTCAAGAATCGCTCCGTGAGCGTAAGCTCGGGGGGTGGCTGTTCTGCGACTTCCACAACCGAGACCATCTCGCCTATCGTATCCTCGGACTTGATCTGACAAAGATGACCACACGACGGTGGTTCTATTTCATTCCCGCTAAGGGAGAGCCACGCCGACTTGTGCACAGCGTGGAGAAATTCAAACTTGAAGCGTTGCCCGGATCGAAGTCGGTATATCTTCCGTGGGAACAGCTTCACGCATCCTTGAAAAAGATGCTTGGGAGCCCAAAGAAGATTGCCATGCAGTATTCACCAAAGAACAATATCCCGGCCGTGTCCATGGTAGATGCTGGCATTGTGGAGCTTGTAAAGAGTTTTGGTCACAAGGTTGTTTCGTCAGCTGATTTAGTGCAGATGTTTGAAGCCTCCATCGGCGAAGAAGGGTACAGGCTTCACAAGGAAGCGGGTGTTCTTGTCGATCGGATTCGCGCGGAAGCATTTGACCAGATCAAGCATGCAGTCGCCACCAAAAACGGCATGACGGAATACGACGTGCAGCAATTCATCATGCGTCGCTTTGCTGAAAGCGGTCTGACGACAGTTGATCCGCCCATTGTTGGGACAAACGATCACCCTGCTGATCCTCATTTCGAGTCAACGCCCGCCAATGCGCGGGCATTCAAATGGGGGGATACCGTGTTGATTGATCTCTGGGCAAAGATGAATGTTCCGGGGGGCATCTACTATGATATCACCTGGGTTGGCTACATTGGGAGCGAGCCATCAAAGAAGTATCTGGAGATCTTCGACGTTGTGAAGAATGCCCGCAACGCAGCCATCAAGTTTGTGCAGGACAAATTCGCCAAGGGTCAGACCTGCTGCGGCTGGCAGGTGGACGAGGCATGCCGCAGTGTAGTGAAGAAAGCGGGATACGGGAAGTACTTTGTTCATCGTACCGGGCATTCCATTGGAGAGGAGGTCCATGGCAACGGCGGGAACATCGACAACCTCGAAACGAGAGATGATCGCCAACTCATGCCCGGGTGTCTCTTCTCGATTGAACCGGGTATTTATCTTGAAGGCGCAATGGCAGTCCGAACAGAAGTCAATATGTTCATCCGTCATGATGGAGTGCCTGAAGTGACGGGAGAAAAGCAGGAAGAGTTGGTGAGGATTTAACGATTACCCGATTTGGTGATTTGATAATTGGGCTGCACAGGTCAATCGCTAGATCTCTTAATCATACCATCATCAAATACATAAGGAGCCCATTTGAGTCTCTCTGAACGAATTCAGGAAATCAAGACCGGTTTTCATCCGACATTCTGGGTGGCAAATGGGATGGAGCTGTTCGAGCGCCTCGCGTATTACGGCCAGCAAATCGTCTTCATGATCTACATGCGCAACAAGCTGGGATTTACCGAGACGGAAGCGGGACAACTCTCGGGTATGTTCGGCGGGTTGATCTATTTGTTGCCAATTCTTGGAGGGACTCTCGCCGACAAGTGGGGTTTCCGCCGTTCGTTCAGCGTGGCATTCTCCATCCTGGCACTTGGCTACTTCCTCATCGGTTCCGTTGGCATGAGCGCCTTTGCAGATGTCTACGGCAACTTCTCGCTGTACTGGCTGGTAATGGTGTTTCTCGTGTTCACAGCGTTTGGTGGTTCGTTCATTAAACCTTCCGTGTTGGGTACCGTCGCTGTGACGTCGACGGAAAAGACAAAGTCGCTTGGCTTTGCTGTCTACTACTGGCTTGTGAACGTCGGGGCAATGCTTGGCCCTACAATTGCGTATCTCGTGCGTGACAGGTTTGGCAACGAGTTTGTCTATCTCGTCTCCGCGATCAGTTGTCTGGCAATGTTGGTTGTGAACGTGATGCTCTACAAGGAAGTGGAAGACAAGACGGTTGTGGTTCATGAGTCGCTTGGAAAGAAGATAGCCAACCTCTTTGTCGTACTGGCGAACGTCAAGTTCATGATCTTCCTCCTCATCTACTCGCTCTACTGGATTATCTTTTGGCAGGAGTTCATCATCGTTCCCTACTACATTACCGACTACATTGACAAAGACGCACCATATGAAATTGTACAATCGTGGGCTGGGGCAGGTGCGATCATTCTTCTGCAGATTCCGATCAATCGTCTTACAAAGCACATCCCCACACGAACAGCGATCGTGCTTGGCTTTGCACTCTCCAGTCTCATCTGGGTGATTATCGGGTTGTATCCAAGCATTCCAACGATTGCCGCCGGCATCGTTGCGTTCGCCATTGGCGAGATGATTCAAGCTCCACGCTACTACGAATACATTTCCGCAATTGCTCCGCCCGGACAGCAGGGACTGTTTCAGGGTTACGCCTTCCTCCCGATTGCAATTGCCCGCTTTGTTGGCGATCCCATTGGCGGATGGTTGTACGAGACGTCGAAGGTTGCAGGCAAGCCCGAGATGGTCTGGTTCGCCCTCATCGGAATTGGTGTTGGTGGTACGGTGTTGATGTGGATATACAACATGGTTGTAACGCGACAGGAGAGGACGCAGGGCGCCTGACACTTATGTTCCCTCGGTCGGTCATAGCGTGCATGCTGTTGTTGATGGTTGCCGAGGGATCGGCCCAGCCGTCGGGTGAAGAGATTCTCAAGAAGGTTGAAGCGAACTTCCCCGGTGTGCAGGACTACACGGCCGACCTAGACATCACCGCGGACATCGAACGGATGAATGTGCCGCCGATGCACGTGCGTATGTACTACAAACAACCGGACAAATTCCAGTTTGACTCCGAGGGTTTTGCCCTGCTTCCGCGCGACGGTGTGGCGTTCAACGCTTCGAAGCTCCTCTCCCGATTCTCGATTGAAGAAGTTGGAGAAGAGTCGTCGCAAGGAGGGAAGGAGTTCAAGCTTACGTTGCGCGCCAAGGGTGAGCGAGCAAAGACAACAAGGCTGCAGGTGTTTGTTGACGCAGACAACTGGAAGCCCACAAGGATCCTTTCGTCGATGTTTGACGGCCGCTCAATGAACGCCGTGTTCCGCTATGAAAAGCAAGACGGCTATCTCATGCCGTCACTGCTCACCGTACAATTTACTTCTCCTCCTGCGGACACCTCTGACCAGGCCGCAGGGACAGACATGGTGCCGCTGCCGCGCTCCCAAATGCCACGCAGTGGTAAAGTAACCATCAGGTATTCCAGCTACAAGATTAACACGGGTCTTTCTGACGATATCTTCAACAAGAAGTGACTCTCAGACAATCGTTCCTCAGGCTCAGCAACGGCATGATCGCGGTGGTTGTTCGCCAACTCTTCCCAATATATCGACTCCCGTCCCTCCTCGTGTTGTTCGCGGCGCACGTCCTTGCCGGTCAGCAGGTGCATACGCTCGACATGAAACTCAACCGTCTCTCTGTTGAGCAGGGACTCTCGCAGTCGACGGTGAATGCGATCATGGAGGACATTCATGGTCTGATGTGGTTCGGGACGCAGGACGGATTGAACATGTATGATGGCTACAGCTTTACGGTGTTCAAGCACGACCCCGCGGATACGAACTCGATCTCTGATAACTGGATCACATCGCTTTGCCAGGACAGCGAGGGGAATATCTGGGTCGGCACCTTGGAGGGAGGACTCAATCTCTATCCTGCAAACCGCGACAGGTTCATCCACTTCCGCAATGATCTGGGCAACCCTGCCAGCCTTAGCGGCAACAATGTTGTGACAATATATCAGGATGCAACTGGCACAATTTGGGTCGGTGTGTGGGGTGGGGGATTGAATAGGTACGAGTCGCAAACAAATTCCTTCTCACACTTTCGCGCGGAGAAAAACAATGCCAACAGTCTAAGCGGCAACGAGGTGTATTGCATTTGTGAAGACGCAGGTGGTGTGCTTTGGATTGGTACATGGAACGGGCTGACCAGTTTTGATAAGACCCGGAAGTCGTTCAAGCGCTATCTATCCACGGTCGATGCTGCTGGTCAATCGAAAGGAGAGAAGATTGCAGGACTCTTCGAGGGCTCGGATGGCACGTTGTGGATCGGGACTCAAGATCACGGCCTCATGGTCTATGACCGGAAGAACGATCGCGTCACTCCATGCGTCCAACCCACAACATCCTTGTTGCATACGACTCCCGTTTGGGCGCTGTGTGGAGGCTCGAACGGATCGGTTTGGATTGCCACCGCCGGGAATGGTGTCATCCACCTCGACCCTGTTGGAACAACAATACAGTACGCCAACGATCCGTCCGACCCCAAATCACTTTTTAACAACTCGGTCTTGAGAATCTTCAGCGATAGTCGGGACATTATATGGATCGGAACGGAAGGGGGTGGGATCACGATTTTGAATCAGCAACAGCGCCGCTTCAGACACTACTATCATCGGCAACGCGATCCACACAGCTTGAGTCACGATCATGTGCGATCGATTGTGGAGGACGCTCAGGGCAATCTCTGGATAGGAACTGAGGGGGGAGGACTTAACCATTTCAACGTTTCAACACGGCAATTCTTTTCCGATCGCAACGGTTCATTCAACACAGCTGATAACAAAACTGTGTTTTCTCTTTATCAGGAGAGGATGGGAGATCTCTGGATTGGAACTGATACAGGAGTTCGGCGATACACACACAAGTCGGGACGTGTGCTGCGGGTACCCCTCGGGGTTGGAGCAGGCGGGAAACAGCGACTCACCAACGTTACTGCGATTACAGGAGAAGAGCGCGGGAAATTATGGTTCGGAACATACGGAGATGGATTGTGTCAATACGAGCCAAGCACCGGTGAATGCGTCTGGTTTCACAGAAAAGTCGGCGATACCACCAGCCTGAATGGGGACTGGGTTCTTTCGCTTCTCATTGACACCAAGGGTGAGTTGTGGGTTGGGACATGGGGGACGGGCTTGGGAAGGTTCAATCGGTCCAATGGTACATTCCGACGGTACCGGAATGATCGCACCAATCCCAACAGTCTCAGCAATAATACAATTAACTGTCTCGCTGAATCTCATGACGGAGCACTGTGGGTTGGCACCTCGGCAGGATTGAACAGGTTTGACGCGAGTTCCGAACGGTTCGTCAGTTATTCCGAAAAGGATGGGCTACCCAATGGTGTTATCAATGGCATTATCGAGGATGATGAGCGAAACCTGTGGCTCAGCACGAACAACGGGATTGCCAAATTCAACCCAAGGACAAAGCAATGTAGAAGTTTTGACGTCAGCGATGGCTTGCAGGGAAACGAGTTTAACAACGGAGCGTTTTGCCGAACAAAGAACGGACAGTTCTATTTTGGTGGCACCAACGGTCTGGCGGAGTTCAATCCCGGTGAAATCCGGGACGACTCCAGCGTTCCTTCCATCGTGCTGACGAGTTTCAAGATATTCGATAAACCAGCACGCCTGCCACGGTCTATTTCTTTCACGGACAGTATTGAACTTTCCTATGTGGAGAACTTCTTCTCGTTTGAATTTGTTGCGGTGAACTATCTCAATCCGTCAAAGACTCGCTACGCATATATGATGGAGGGGTTCGATCGAGACTGGGTGCAGGCAGGCACGCGCCGGTACGCAAGCTACACACACCTTGATCCTGGCAACTACGTCTTCCGGGTCCGCGCATCCAATAGTGATGGCGTATGGGACATGAACGGTGCCGCCGTTCAGATTCACATTCTTCCCCCCCTCTGGCAGACCTGGTGGTTTCGTCTCGGCGTCGGCCTGGTTGTCATCGGACTTGTGGTATTGGTCTACCAGCGGCGTGTCGGGACACTCAAACGTGACCAGCGTGTGCAGCAAGAGTTTTCCATGCGACTCATGGAGTCTCAGGAAAACGAGCGAAAGCGGATCGCCGGCGAGCTGCATGACAGTCTCGGTCAGGATTTTCTCGTTGTCAGGAACAGGGCGCTGCTTGGACTCAAAGACTCCGCGTTGAGTGAACACGTGCGCGACCAGCTCGATCAGATTTCATCTGTGGCCACGCAGGCAATCAATAACGTGCGGGAAATTTCGTACGATCTTCGTCCGTATCAGCTCGATCGCCTTGGCCTGACGAAGGCGGTCGCCTCGCTGGCATCGGTGGTAGCCGGCTCGTCATCGATCCAATTCTCGATGGACGTCGATTACATTGACAACGAGATTGGAAAAGACCAGGCCATCCATGTCTATCGCATCGTACAGGAGGGCATCAACAACATTCTCAAGCACTCCGGAGCGAGCGAGGCCCGGGTGGAGGTGCGAGTGGCCGGAAACGATCTCCGCATCACCATTAGCGATAACGGGAAGGGGACGCTTTCTGAGCCGTCGGGCGATGCAAATAGCAGAAAAGGTTTCGGACTCATTGGAATCACTGAACGCGCACATGCAATGAATGGCGCAGTCACCATTGAATCAACGCCCGGCAAAGGGACAACGCTGACGGTAGTCATTCCGGGGAGCAAGAAACCAGCATGAGCCAGTCCATCTCTCTTGTCATTGCCGATGACCATCCGCTATTCAGAAAAGGATTGCGCGAGGTGATAGAGTCAGATCCGGCGCTGCAGATTCTTGGAGAGGCCGGGGACGGATCATATGCGCTAACGCTCATAGAGCAGCACACGCCGGCAATGGCAATCCTCGATGTCGATATGCCGCAGATGGGGGGCCTCGCCGTCGCACGTGAGATTCAGAAACAACGGCTTGAAACAGACGTTGTCTTCCTGACGATGTACAAAGAGGAAGACCTGTTTAACGAGGCAATGGATGTTGGTGCGCGTGCATACGTTCTCAAGGACAGCGCCGTCGATGATATCCTGAACGCCATCCACACTGTCGAGGACGGGAAGTACTACATCAGTCCGGTGCTCTCCGATTACCTGATCAAGCGAAGCGCAAGGGCTGAAAAGCTGCTGCGCCATACACCTTCACTGGAAGACCTCACGCCCGCCGAACTACGTATCCTCAAACTCGTTGCTGAGAACAAAACCAGCAAGGAGATTGCCGATGTTCTTTCGATCAGCTACAAGACCGTGGAGAACCACCGCACCAACATTGCCTCAAAGCTCCACCTCCGCGGGAGCCACAGCCTGTTGAAGTTCGCTCTGGAAAACAAGGCGGCTCTGGCAAAGTAATCGTTGTCGTATAGGTGTTTCCCCCCACGCTTTTTGAGGGTGTCCACCTCTTCTTGTTGTTCCTTCCGTGCGTTACATTCCTTTAGTCACTACCGTCTCATATACATGCTCATCGAAATCGTGACGATGGTTCCACTATCCGCGAGAAAGAGTGTCTGACCGGAGTGTCTTTCTCCGGATATTAATGATCTCGCACAGAACTATCCATTTCCGTGTTATCGTATCACAACAATTCAATGTTCAATTCCGCAAAGAAGCAATGTAGAATTGAAGGCGTATGACGCCCTTGGAAATGGAATTGCAATACTTGTCAATGAAGAAGAAGGAGTCTATTCAGAAATCGTTGATGCAAGCAGTTTGGCAAGTGGAGTCCTTTCCTGTCAGTTGATCTGTGGCAGTTCAATCGAAACAAAACACCGAGCTGTTCTAAAATAGCTCACAAATAACAATCACACGAGGCGTCTTATGAAAACCATCTTCTGCTTTTTAGTTCTCCAATGTGCTTTGAGCTTATCTGTACAAGCTCAGATTTCCGGCAATGCTCTTCATTTTGATGGAGTGAATGACTATGTCGATACGGGAAATGCTGCAACATTCAATGTCGGCAATGCCGTAACCTATGAAGCATGGATCAGTCCGGATACCACTATTGGCGGATTTATAATTGCTAAATGGGTTGGAGGCGCAGAAGACATTCAACTAGGCTTTTTCGTTAACAAAATATCTTTTTATTTACACGATGTTTTCGGCGGGATTCAACTATATTCATCCCCCTCCGTTCCGCTTCATCAATATACCCACATCGCCGCAACATATGATGCTTCCTTGGGAATTGCCAAGATATATATCAACGGAGTGTTTGATGTAAGCAGAAGTGTAGGAAGTAGTGTCAGCAATTCTACGGGTAATCTATTTGTCGGTTTTAATCCTGTAAGAGGTGACTTCGTAGCTCCATTTAAAGGAGTAATTGACGAAGTCCGTATCTGGAATATTGCCCGTACAGAATCTGAAATTCAATCCACGATGAATCAATCGTTGAATGGAAATGAGCCCGGCCTGATTGGTTATTGGAAGTTTGATGAGGGAACTGGTTCAGTAACATCGGATGCGACAAGCAACCAGAACGATGGTACTATTAGTGGCGCAACCTGGGTGCTTGGGACTACACCTGTTGAGAATGAAAATGATTTTTCGCTCCCCGATCAGTTTAGTTTGGAGCAGAACTATCCAAATCCATTCAATCCAAGTACAATCATAAAATATGAGTTGCCAATCGGCGGACAAGTAACACTCAATGTTTACGATATGTTGGGTAACGAAGTGGCAACACTAGTAGACGAAGGCAAGCCCGCGGGTGTCTACACGGTGAACTTCGACGGATCTACTCTGGCAAGCGGGATGTATTTGTACAGATTACATGCCGGCTCGTATGCTTCTACAAAAGCCATGCTTATCATAAAATGATTTACCGAGGATGTCGGAGCAGGTCTCTGGGAGGCCGGAAATCCGATCCGGCGTATCAGAGGATGTGATCACATGTCTGTACTCCTGGCAGCTTCGGACAACAATCGATGGCACAAAAGAAGCAGCTTAACTCAACCAATGCGGACGCAATTCAGACTTTCGCCATACAAAAATCAACGAAGAAGGGAACAGCCCCCGGGTGTTTCCCCCCACCCTTTTTGAGGGGGTTCACCTATTCTTGTTGTTCCTTCCTCGATGTACATTCCTCAAGCCAATCCCACACCACACATGTTTATGCTTATCCAGATCGTTGACGACAGTCCCAACATGCGCGAGGCCATCAAGTCCGTGCTCAGCGGGTTAGGTGCGGAGTTCATCGAGTCGAGTGATGGGGACGAGGCGGTCAAACAGTATTCAATCCGCAAGCCCGACCTCGTGATCATGGATATTCGCATGGAGCGCATGGATGGTATTGTGGCAACACGCACCATCCGCAGCCTGTCGCCCAATGCCCAGATCGTTATCCTGACGCAATATGATGATGATGATCTGCGCACCTCTGCGCATGATGCGGGTGCGGTTGGATATGTGGTTAAGGATGATCTCTCGGCGCTTCATTCACAGGTTCGATGAATGTTGAACGGTGCAAGGCGTAAGAATCAACTATTGTTCTTTCTCAAGGAGCTACAATGAAACAAGTACCTATGAAAACTCTTCTCATCGTCGGACTAGTGTTTTCCTTCTGGCATCCAATGTACAGCCAGATCCGCTACACGGTTATCGACCTCGGCCTTTCACGCGTTGGAACCTCTATGAATGATTTGGGGCACGTTGTTGGACGCCAGACTATTAGTGGGCAGGTGCATGGTTTCATTTGGAAGAATGGTGTTACAGCCGACTTGGGCGTGCTCACGTTTCCAAATGACATCAACAACAAAGATCAAGTTGTTGGAGTGTCGCGCCTGACGCCCAGTGTAGAAACAGCTTCTCTCTGGCAGAATGATAGCGTAGTTATTCTTGGAACATTGACAGGAGGTGCTCAGAGTCGAGCAAATCGCATCAACGATTCCGGGCAGGTCGTCGGTTGGAGCCAAACGAGTTCCGGGTCGGCACTTTTCCTGTGGCAACATGGCGTCATGACCGGGTTGCCCATTACTGAAGATCCTGAGGCTGATGGCATAGCGAACAACGGGCACATTGTTGGTACCCATGTGGTACAGATTGACTCGGTTTCGAGATTTTCCCGTGCTTTCATATTTAGAAATGGCACCTTGACTAATCTTGAAATCCCCCCGGGGTCCCTTACTACGACCGCAAGGGCCTCGAACGACTCAGATGCCGTGGTTGCAATTTCTTCGGGGGTTGGAGGTTTCAGCCAGGCCTACTATTGGCGAAATGGTGGAGTGACTTTGATAAACACTCTTGGTGGGAACCTCTGCGACGTGCGTGATCTCAATAACTTTGGTCAAGCAGTAGGAACCGCTCGCGATGCGGCCAACCGCGACCACCCCTACATTTGGAAAGCGGGAGTGTTAACGGATCTCAATACAATGATTGATCCAAGTTCTGGCTGGACTATTACAATACCCACTGCAATCAACAATCGCGGAGAGGTACTAGCTACCGGAGTCCGGAACGGCCAGCTTCATCTCATCCTTTTGACCACCAGGATGCAGATTACGCGTCCCCGTCCCGGTGAGCGCTGGATTGCCGGTGAGCAGGATACAATACGGTGGACAGCGGGGCGACCAAATCAATTCCTGAACATTGAATTTAGTGCAGATCGTGGAACGTCATACGCACTCTCTGTTCTTGCGATACCGGCAGATTCAGGGTTCTACATTTGGAACCTCCCCGACACACTGACTACCCGCGCCAAGTTGAGATTTATCGATACCGCAACAAATGATACTCTCGCCGAATGTGATACGTTCAAGATCAAGGGATATGTATTGACACGGATGACCCCGGGTGGTCACTATGAAACTTTCAAGTCCAATACGCACGGTTGGAATTATCAGAATGGCAGTCTTTGGCCCCGATCCTGGTGGTCGCCACAGTTCGCTTATACGACGGCCATTGATCCGTATACAAACAGTTCCTATCCAAGTTTCTTTCATCCAATCCCGGATTCAACTTTTGTTGATTGGCCACTGTGGGTGAGTGTATTTTCAGTAGATACATCATATCGGTCGACGTTCTTCAATAGTTACCGGGAGAGAGCTCAACAGAAATGGAAAAGTAGGGGGGATGTACACAAAGGTTCCTGTTTCGGATTTGCAGCATCCAGCTTTTTGGCATTTAATTTCAAGAGTCAATTCCTCGCGAGAAATCCCGGCGTTCCAAATTTTGCAAATCTCTTTTCACTTCCGTTGAATAATGCCATCAGGAGTACTATTAACGGTTACTTCGCCCATCAGTTCGGAATACAGTCGCTGAATAACGATGTCATCGGTCAGCCCAAGGATCCACGGACTACTCTCCAAGAGATCAAGAGCATGTTTATCGGAGATACCACAGACATACGTACAATTACAATTTATAATAACCCCAATGGAATTTTCCTGAACGCCGGCGGAGCACATACGATGGCGCCCATTAGTGTCACGGTTGATGGCTCGGGCCCTTCAAGATATCGTGTCAATCTCTACGATAGTAACAACCCGGGTTCGAACACACCTTACATTCTGGTTGATTCGTTGAATAACACATGGACTGATTTTACTGGACTGGGACCGACATGGACAGGGACCCAGAAATTCTATCTAGAAATTCCCGTGTCGAACTATTTGAACACACCAATTATGGGAAGACCCTATTCAGGTTCTCACG
>Ga0208980_10002025_pt1 | contig 12315 bp, 7 predicted proteins | sample WetSurMetagenome_3_FD_187993 | JGI IMG/M metagenome (GOLD analysis project Ga0208980, IMG submission 187993) | Wetland microbial communities from Twitchell Island in the Sacramento Delta, sample from surface sediment Aug2011 Site A1 Bulk (version 2) | ecosystem: Environmental > Aquatic > Marine...
ATAATCTGAGAACTTCTTAATACTGATAGAGGCGCCCATCGGGCGCCTCTTTTTTATTTTACTATTTTTGCCCGCAGATCAGAACATTTCATGTTTTCAGTCCAGAATATCACAGTCCAGTTCGGCGGTACCCCATTGTTCCGGAATGCCAGCTTTATCATCAACCAGAAAGACCGGATCGGCCTGGTAGGTAAGAATGGCAGCGGGAAAACTACCCTGCTGAAGATCATCATGGACCTGCATCATCCTGAAGAAGGGGAAGTTGTTATCCCAAATGATAAAACAGTAGGTTATCTTCCCCAGGAGATGCACCTGAATAACATTCACTCTGTCTTGAATGAAGCCAGGACAGCCTTCCAGGAGATCAGGGATATTGAAAAGAAAATCCATGATTATTCTGAAGAGATCACCCACCGGCATGATTATGATTCTAAATCTTATCATCAACTGGTCAACCGATTGACTGAGCTGAATGAAAAATACAGGATTCTCGGTGGTCATACCATGGAAGAAGATGTGGAAAAAGTGCTGACCGGTCTTGGTTTTAAGAGAGAGGACTTTAACCGACCGCTGAAGGAATTCAGCCAGGGCTGGCAGATGCGGGTGGAAATTGCCAAGCTCCTCCTTAAACGCCCTGACCTCGTTCTTCTCGACGAGCCTACAAACCACCTGGATATTGAATCCATCCAGTGGCTGGAAAATTTTCTTATAGAATACCCGGGATCGGTTGTGCTCGTCTCTCATGACAGGGCATTCCTGGACAATGTGACTAACCGGACCATCGAGATCGAATTGGGAAAAATTTACGATTACAAAACCGGTTATTCGGAATATGTGAAGCTCAGGGAAAGCCGGATGGAGGGGCAGCTTGCGGCATTTAACAACCAGCAGCGCCAGGTCCGGCAGATTGAGCGGTTCATAGATCGGTTCAGGTATAAAAATACCAAGGCCCGGCAGGTCCAGTCCAGGATTAAAATGCTCGAAAAGATGGAAGAGATCGAAATAGATGAACAGGATACCTCCTCCATCCACTTTCGGTTTCCACCTGCACCTCCATCAGGAAAAGTCGTTGTTGAAACAAAGGACCTCATCAAAAGCTACGGGCATAAGCTGGTGCTCGACCAGATCAGTTTTGCGGCAATTAAAGGTGACCGTATTGCATTTGTCGGCAGGAACGGCGAAGGCAAAACAACGCTGGCCCGCGTGATCACTGGGGCATTGGAACATGTAGGCCTGATGAGGATAGGGTACAATGTCAGTATAGGTTATTATGCGCAGAATCCTGCCGAAATGCTCGATCCGGAACTTACGGTTTTCGATACCATTGACCGGGTTGCTGTAGGAGAGATCAGGACAAAGATAAGGACCCTGCTCGGTGGCTTCCTCTTTGGTGAAGACGAAATCGATAAGAAGGTCAAAGTGCTGTCTGGAGGGGAAAAAGCCCGACTCGCACTGGCAAAACTGTTGCTGACCCCGGCTAACCTCCTCGTACTTGATGAACCGACCAACCACCTCGACATGCAGTCGAAAGACATCCTCAAGAATGCGCTGATCCATTACCAGGGCACACTTATCCTGGTCTCTCACGACCGGGATTTCCTGCAGGGGTTGACAAATAAAGTATTCGAATTCAAGGACAGGAAGATTAAGGAATATATCGGTGATATTTATGACTTTCTCGAATCTCGGAGATTGAGATCTCTTAAAGAGCTCGAATCAGTAAAAAATCGCGAAACCGGGATTTCCGACATTTCATCTGTCTCGGATAAAAAAATTCAATATGAAAACCGGAAACAACTGGAAAGGGATATCCGAAAAGTGAGTGGCCAGATCACGAAATGCGAAGAGGAGATTGCGGGTATGGAAGAAAGATTGAAAGAGCTCAATGAAAAGCTGACTTACCCGGAAAAAATGAATGCGGGAGAGGAGATTAATGATGTATATCAGAAATATACAGCACTTCAGAAAGAGGTGGATGCGAAAGTGGGATTATGGGAAAGCCTGAATATAGAACTGGAAAATCTTCAGAAAGAGAAATCCATCCAGTAGTGATCAGGTCGTCCGGCCTGCAAGGATTTCTGTATATTCCCACATAATCTTCTTCCGGTCAGGAACTACCATCAGATGATCAAAATATTCCTGCGCCAGCTTTTGATGCTTCTTGATCTCATCTTCAGTAGCTTGCTTCACACCAGTCTTTTCGAAGAAGCCCAGCGTGGATAGGATTTTTTCTTCCGGATCGACCATATCAGAAGAGAATAGCGTCGAAAGCCTTTTTCTATCTTCATCCTCTGCATTCTCCAGGGCTTTCAGGTACAGGAATGTCTTTTTATTCGCGGCAATGTCACCATAATTCTTCTTCCCGAAGGCCTTTTCATCTCCGTAAGTATCGAGCAGGTCATCGCGCAACTGAAATACCAGGCCAATATGGATCCCGAAATTATAGAGGTTGCGTAAATCATTCTCAGGTGCATCTGCCAGGAGTCCGCCAAGGTATAATGATGCCCCGATCAGTACCGCCGTTTTTAAGCGGATCATCTCCAGGTATTCAGCGATTTTAACGGTACCCTGGGTTTCAAAATTCATGTCAAATTGCTGACCTTCGCAGACTTCCAGTGCAGTCTGATTGAATATATCCAGTGCGGGTCTTAGGTATTGATCCGGTAACTTCAGGAATTTCTCATAGGCTTTGACCAGCATGGTGTCTCCGGAAAGAATGGCGGTGTTGGGATTCCACTTGATGTGGACGGTTGGCTTGCCACGCCGGATCGGGGCATTGTCCATGATGTCGTCATGGATGAGCGAAAAATTATGGAAGAGCTCGATGCCAAGTGCCGCCGGCAGTGCTTTTTGCAAGTCCCCGCTATACATATCCGCCGTCAGCAGCAGCAGGACAGGACGTATTCGCTTTCCACCAAGTGCCAGTATATAATCCAGCGGCTCATACAGCTCCCCCGGGCTTCCATTAAACGGGTCAGCCTCGATGGCATCATTGATGAGTTTCAGTATCTCTTTATCAGTCAGCATCAGGGATGAACGGTTAACTTGTTTCCAGCAAAGTCAGCAGATACTGTCCATAACCGCTTTTGAGCAATGGCTGGGCAAGGTGTTGCAGGTCAGCGGCACTGATGAAGCCCATCCGGTAGGCGACTTCCTCAATGCAGCCTATTTTTAACCCCTGGCGCTGTTCGATCACTGCTACAAACTGGGCAGCCTGCAGCAACGATTCAAAGGTGCCGGTATCCAGCCAGGCAGTTCCCCGGTCAAGGATGCCAACCTTCAATTTGCCTTGCTCCAGGTACCATCTGTTGACATCCGTGATCTCATATTCCCCGCGGGCACTTGGTTTAATGTTCTTAGCCACATCTACCACAGTGTTATCATAGAAATACAGTCCCGGAACTGCAAAATTGGATTTTGGCTGCTTTGGCTTTTCTTCAATAGAAACCGCCTGGTTGTTTTTATCGAATTCTACTACACCATATCGCTCAGGATCAGACACATGATAGGCGAAAACCACGCCCCCCTCAGGATTGTTGTTATCCAGTAGCAATTTTTGCAGGCCCGCTCCATAAAAGATATTATCTCCAAGGATCAGGGCAGCCTTTTCGGTTCCGATGAATTTTTCACCAATGACAAAGGCTTGAGCGAGTCCGTTGGGAATGGCCTGCTCCGCATAGTTGAAACTGCACCCGAACTGGGAACCGTCTCCAAGCAGTTTCTCAAAGCCAGGCAGATCATGAGGCGTTGAAATGATCATGATCTCCCTGATATTTGCCTGCATAAGCACTGACAGAGGATAATAGATCATCGGCTTGTCATAGATCGGCATCAGTTGCTTGCTGATGGACTTTGTGATCGGGTAGAGCCGGGTCCCGGAACCGCCGGCTAAAATAATACCTTTCATAACCAGGGTCGATTTACATTAATTCCATTTATTTTGAAGGATTTGCCTCATCCTCTTGCTTTTCTGATAACGCGGCCTCTTCAAATTTCTTTTCTATCTCAAGTTCCTCCAGTTCGATGTCGATGACCTCATCGAAAATTTCTATGAGCGGTTCACGGAATTTTTTGGTAGTGATGTAATTGTCTAAAGTCAATAACAGGGAAGGCAGGATGAATAAGTTACACAGCAGGGCCATGCCAAGTGTAAAGGAGATCAGGTATCCCAGGGCTACTGTGCCACCAAAGGTGGATGTGATGAAGATGGCAAATCCGAAAAACAGCACCACAGAGGAATAGATCATGCTGAAGCCGGTCTCTTTCAGGGCGGCGATGACAGAAGTTTTGATGTTCCACTTGCTGGTCATCAGGTTTAACCGGTACCTTGAGAGATATTGAATGGCATTATCCACTGAAATCCCAAGCGCAATGCTGAAAATGATGACGGTCGACGGCCTTATCGTTATCCCGAAATATCCCATCATGCCCGCGGTCAGGACCAGCGGGATCAGGTTGGGAATGATCGAAATGAGGATCATCCTGGGTGAAGTGAAGAGCAAGACCATCAGCAATGCGATGATGGCGATAGCCAGCAACAGGCTCATGAACAGATGGTTGATGAGGTATTTGGACCCTTCCAGGAATACTACGCTGGTGCCGGTCATTCCGACATTAAAATCTTCTTTAGGAAAGATGGAATCGATTTTCGGGCGGAGATCATCCTTTATCCTCTGGATGTCAACAGTTTGAATATTCGCCATCTGGGTGCTGATACGCGTAACCTGTAAATTTGTATCGATAAAGGAATTGATGATGGTCCTTTTATTCTGCTCCATTTTAGGCAGGTAACGGATCATGAAACCCAGCTCTTGCGAGTTGGGCATGCCGTAATAGCTCGAGTCACCATTATAGAATGCCTGCCTGGAAAATTTCACGACATCGGCAATGGAAAGGGACTTGGACAATTCCGGGTAAGTAGCAAGGATCTTCTGCATTTCGTCGATCTTCTCAATGGTCGACAGTTTCATGGCCCCTTTCTTTTTCTTTGAATCTATCGATATCTCAAAGGGCATAACACCTTTAAAATGCTCTTCCATGAACATCATGTCCTTTGAAATCCGGTCTCTTTTGGAAAGATCGTCGACGATCCTTCCACTCGACTTAAGCCGCATCGCTCCACCGATTCCCGCAAGGATGGCAACAATGGTTATGATATAAACCGGGGTGCGGTGGAACTGGACAATATGCACCACCTGGTTTACAATCTTGCTGACATTGCTTTTTTCAATATGCCTCGTATGTCTTTGCGACGGGCTGGGAAGAAAACTGAAAATGATAGGCACCAGGAAAAGGCACATCAGGTAAGCCACCATAATGCTGATAGAAGCGATGATCCCGAATTCTGTCAGGATTTTATTGCCCGTAACGACAAACGATAGAAATCCTGCGGCAGTTGCAGCATTGGTAAGCAGGTTTGCATTCCCGATACGCTCCACCATGCGTGAAAGGGCCTTGGCCTTGTTCCCGTGAAGGATAAATTCATGATGATATTTGTTCAGGAGGAAAATACAATTCTCCACCACGATCACAATCAACAGGGGAGGAATAATTCCGGAAAGAATGGTGAGTTTGTAACCGAATAAGCCCATGAACCCCAAAACCCAGATCACATTCATGATCACAATAATCATGGTGAAGAAGGCGGCTTTGAACGACCTGAAGAACAGCAGTAAGAGTAAAACAGCCATTAACAGGGCGGCAGCGACAAAGAATGCCTGCTCCCGCTGCAGTTTTTCTGCGATTTTAATCCTGATATAAGGCAATCCGGAATAATGGACTTTGATATCATTGTTATGGCCGAATTTATCCGTGAGGTCCACGATGTCCCTGACGAGCCTGACAAGCGTCCTGGTTCGCGTTTGCTCCTTGTCCAGGGTGATCATCATCAGGGTCGCACCTGTCTCCTGATTCAACAGGAATCCATTGTAAAATGGGATGGAAAACACTACGTTCTTCAGGCTGTCCAGTTCTGCCTGGCTCCTTGGTTTGTTCCTGAAAACGAGGTCAAAGCGAAGCTTACGCTCCTGGTCGTCTTTATGAAGGGTGTAAATCCTGGCCAGCGAAACAACTTCGCCTACACCTTCCATCGCTTTAATAGAGTAAGTCAGGTCCCACCAATCGTTAAATTCCTTGAGCGAGAACAGGTCTTTGCTCTGGATGCCGATGAACATGACAGAGCCATCTTCTCCAAAAATCTCCTTGAAATGTTTATATTCGATACTGGTGCTATCAGAAGATGGAAGCATCTGGGTCATTTCATAGGATATCTTCAGGCGGAATGCCATAAAAGCCATGAATACTGTGAGTGACAGGATAATTGCCAGGTTGAGTAACCGGTTGCGTAATATTATCCTGACCAGGTGATGGAACATGAATGAAAATTAATTTTGACTTTCTGTAAGTTTTGCACAAAATTTGGTGCAAATCGATATGGTACGGTAACCAGGTACCAAAGTTAATTTTTTTACCGCTTCCCAATGGATAAATATTTGAATATGTTGAAGCAAAATATCCGTGCCATTTTAATGGCAATACTTCTGATTGCCTTGATGGCAGGCGCTTATAGCCAGGATGTTGCCGAATATGATAAAACTATCAGCAAATTGGTCGGGAAACTCCGGCAATATCCGCAAAGGACCAGGTTGATGACTGAACTTGGCCGGAATTTCCAGCTGGCCAGCCTGGCTGACCAGGATTTGATAAGACAGCTGAAGGAAACCGGCCAGCCGGATATCTGGTATCGAATCTACCAGGCTAACGACCGTATCGCAAAACGGCAGGAATTGGTGAAGACCCTTCCGCAGAAAACGATCGATCAATGCAGCATTACTTTTGTTGATAATTCCAGGGAGCTTGAGGAGACAAAGATCAGGGCCGCCCGGTATTCTTACGCTGTCGCCGGTAAAATGCTGGCAGACAGCACTCCGCAATCTGCCCGCCTGGCATATGTTGAACTGTTAAAATTAACCCGGCTCAAAGCTAACAATGCTCCGGACCTGGATAAGCTGATGCGCAGGGCCATCCTCCTGGGATCGACAGAGCTTGAATTTGAACTGTATAATCGCTCCGGTAAGGATTTGACGATGCCTGTCGTAAGCCGCCTGAACCGGATCGTCTGGGATTACAAGCGGGCTAAATATGGAAAGGAAGAAGGGGAACCGGAGGTCGTAGGATTTAAATTCACCATCAAAGTGGTTGTCAGTGAGATTGTTATAGGACCTGATCAGATCAAGGAGATGGCTTATGAAGAGCAAAGGGATATATACCGGGATGCAGAAGTGGTCGATACCATCAATTGCCTCGTAAGCGAATTCAGGCAGCTAAAGAAAGCCACCATGAGCGGCCGGATCGATTTCTACGACAACCAGATCGGGCAGGTCGTAAATACCGTTCCAATCAAGGTTGAATCCATATTTGCCAACGCTTATGGCACATTGCAGGGAAATCCCGATGCCGCAGGGGAGGAAACCATCCGGTTGCTGTCCTCAAAGAAAGCTGATTATCCTTCTTCAGAACAAATGATCCTGGATGCCACGGAAGAATTTGTTAAAAAAGCCACGGAAATAGTCCTGGCCCTGTAAGTTACCAGTTCAGGATCTTCAGGAAATCGTAATATTCCGGATCTGGCAGATATTGCCGGGCTGCTTCATAATCATCCTTCGTGATGAACTGCATGTTATGATCATACACCAGCCTGGCTTTCTGTGAATTAATGTTTACCATCCTGGGCTTTACCCTGCCGTTTTCATCCGTGACATCTTTCAGGAACAAAGGGAAGACATCCCCTTTGGGATCTGAAGTGACCATACAGCCTGTAAAGCCATCGTCATAGAGTTTTTTCACGCCGAGTCCAAGGAGGGAGCAGTACATCAGGTCGAAACCGCTTGGGCTCACGCAACGCAACTCATACCCAAGCTCCTCCGGCCTGCTCTTGATGCTTATGTTCATCTCCTTGAGCTTACGCTGCAATAACAGGTTAAAGATGTGTGCCTTGCTCACATTCCCCAGTTCGGGGTGCCCATGGTCGTCATAGGTAAGGCTGATGTCGGAGGATTTGATCTCTTCATCGGTCATGAAGTGGAATACCCCTTCGCTGACAATCACGGCACCGTAACTGATACCCAGAATTTTTCTTTTGATGATGGATGAAATGATCAGCCGGATGATCCGGTTAAAGGTGATGGCTTCAACCTTGTTGAACATTTCCGGTATAATGATCATGGGCAGATGACAGGCACCGCCAATACCGAAAGCAAGATGCCCTGCTTCACGCCCCATGGCTGAAATGATGAACCAGTTGCCGCTCGTCCTGGCATCTTCGTAAATGGTCCTGGCGATTCTGACCCCTTCTTCCTTGGCCGACTGGTATCCGAAGGTCGGCTGACCTTCCGGCAAAGGCAGGTCGTTATCGATGGTTTTCGGAACGTGGATGTTTTTTAACGGCACGTTGTGGGCCACCAGGAAATTAGTGATCCGGTTGGCGGTAGAGGCTGTATCATCCCCACCGATGGTTACAAGCAGCTTAACATTGTTTTTGACGAAGAACCTGTCGTTAAACTCTTCATCCCTAGGCTTATAGCGACTCATTACCAGTGCCGACCCTCCCTGGTCCTTGATCTTGTCTGCCATTTCGAAATCGAAATCCTGCATCTTGACATTGTCGGTGAAGATCGTCTTATACCCCTCATGGATCCCGATGACCCGGAAACCGTCCTTAAGAAAAACTTTGGCAATGGTCCCGATCACTGTGTTGATTCCAGGTGCAGGGCCTCCTCCGGCCAGGATGGCAATGGCTTCTTTCATAATTAAATGGCTTTAATGATTTATTGCGGCAAAAATAATAAGTTTTAGCTGAAAATCCTTATCGGACAACATATTGCACGACTGTACGGTTTTGTTGTTCCAGCAAGACCACTTTTCCCTGCAGGACATGGCTGGAGGCCCTTTCATTGTAATGCCTTATTGTCACCAGTTCCAGGCCGTCATTGTACCTCACATTGTAATTTGTCTGTAGTTCTTTGATCAATTCATTGATCTTATTATTGTTATCAATACAAAGAGTCAGGGTGAGGGCTGAATTCTGGAGGATGTTCATGTGTATGTAAAACTTCGAGAGAAGGCTGAATACATCCGAAAACGTCTGCTCATTCACAAACGAAAGGTCCTTTTTAGAAACAGAAATTAGGACCTGGTCGAATTTGAAGATGAATGACGGGATGAGCTTGTCGGAAGTGGCGTTGGCATGGATGAGCGTGCCCGGTTCATAAGGATCCAGGTAAGACCGTACTTGCAGTGGGATTTGCTTGTTTTGCAAGGGTTTCACAGTTTTGGGGTGGATGACCTTCGCCCCGTAATAGGCCAGTTCCGTTGCTTCAGCATAGGAGATCTCATCCAGTTTTATGGTTTGCCTGAAATGCTTGGGGTCGGCATTGAGAACGCCCGGGACATCCTTCCAAATGATTACTTCGCTGGCATCCAGCAGGTTGGCGAAAATTGATGCAGTATAGTCTGAACCTTCCCGACCCAGTGAAACGGGCCGGCCTTGTATATCGGAGCCGATAAATCCCTGGGTGACAAGGACCGGAAGTGTTTCTTCAACGTTTTCAAAATAAGGCCTGATGATATTCTCAGCATTTGCGCGGCTAAGTTCCCAGTTAACAGTAGCGTCCCTGAAAGTAGAATCGGTTTTCAGGATTTTACGCACGTCGAACCAGTGGTTTTCTACCCCGGCCTCTTTCAGGTAATGATGAACGATGGTGCTGGATATCAGTTCTCCATAACCTATCACACGATCATAAAATTCTGCGTAATCGACAGCAGCATTTTCGGCGATGGCATGAGCAAGAGATGATGCAAAATCATGGAATTCCTTTTTAACTGTATCTGCATCTTCTTTAAACAGGTGATGAATGATATCATCATGGTAATCAAATATTTCCTGGAGGATTGCATTTCTGTCACCTTTATTATAGATAGCGGAATCAGTAAGCTTTTCCAGCGCGTTGGTCGTTTTGCCAAATGCAGACACGACGATCAGCAGCGATTCTTTCGGGAACATCCGGAGAATGCCGGGCATCTTTTTTATTTCATCGGCTGAATGGAGGATACCACCGCCAAATTTGAATACTTTCATCAGGTAAGTTCGTCTGTGACTCGGGCAAAAGTAATACTTTTGCACGACCGTTCGGGCGAATCAGGATTTGAAAACAGAAGAGCTGATCAAATTATATGCCGCCTCACCCCAGGTGGTGCAGATGGCAGAGGTGCTGAAGACCCAATCAACCCCCAGGATTTTCCTGAAAGGGCTGGTAGGATCATCGCATTCATTCATTATTTCCGGATTATTCCATCATCTTCAGCGCCATCACCTGATCATCCTCAATGATGCCGAGACTGCTGCCTATTTCTACAACGACCTGGAGACACTTTTCCACGAGAAATCAGAACCTTACGAAAAGAGGAACACCCTGTTTTTCCCTACCGTGTACAAACGCCACTTCGAATTCGACAAGCCGGACCGGACCAATATGCTGATGCGCTCGGAAGTAATGAGCCGGCTGGTGACTTCGCAGAAGAAGCTCATCGTGGTTACTTATGCCGAAGCGCTTACGGAAAAAGTAGTCCGCAAGAAAGTGCTGATCAAGAACACGCTAAAGCTGCAGGTAGGGGAAAAGGGCTCGCTTGATTTCATCGCCGACGTACTGGTTGAATATGGCTTTGACCGAGAGGATTTTGTCTATGAACCGGGCCAGTTCTCCATCCGCGGCGGCATCATCGACGTGTTTTCCTTTGCCCACGACCACCCTTTCCGCCTGGAATTTTTCGGGGAAGAACTGGAATCCATCCGATCCTTTGATCCATCCACACAACTTTCCATCGACAAAATGGACCGGATCACGATTCTGCCCGATCTTTCGGAAAGGATGGAAGTGGAATCCAGGGAATCATTCCTGGCTTTCCTGCCGCCCGGCACGATGATCTGGGCGGCAAACCTCGAGGTGTCGCTGGACCATATCCGGGCTCAGCGGGAAAAGGTTGAAAAATTGGCTGAAACCGATGTTTCTGGTATCTATCCTAAGAATATCAAGGAGCATTTCCTGGAACAGGAAGAATTCCTCCGGCAGGTGTTGGAGCACGCCGTGGCTGAATCGGGCAGCCGGCCAACGTTGCAGGAAGGACTCTCTCTTACTTTTAATATCCGTCCTCAACCTTCTTTTAATAAGAATTTTGACCTGCTTGTTTTAAATCTGTCTGAGAATACCCGGAACAGGATCAATAATTTCATCCTTTCCGAAAATCCCCGCCAGGTCGAGCGGATCTATACCATCTTCGAAGACCTCAAACAGGGCCGGAAGCAACCGGAGGAATTCGATTTTTCCATCCTGAACATCTCACTGCACGAAGGATTTATTGACAATCAGCAGCAAATAGCGCTTTATACCGACCACCAGATCTTTGAGCGTTACCACAAGTTCCACCTCAAAGACAGCCACAGCAGCCGTGAGGCCATTACCCTGAAAGAGCTTTACCATCTGAATCCCGGCGATTATGTCACGCATATTGACCATGGCATCGGGCGGTTCGACGGGCTGGAAAAGATCGACGTCAACGGGCGGCAGCAGGAAGCGGTCCGGATCATTTACCAGAACAACGACCTGCTGTATGTAAGCATCCATTCCCTGCACCGGATCGCGAAATACGTGGGCAAAGATGGTGCGGTGCCGACATTGCACCGCCTGGGATCAGGAGTATGGAGCCGGTTGAAGAACAAGACCAAGAACCGGGTCAAAGACATTGCCAAGGAGTTGATAGAACTCTATGCCCGACGTAAGAGCTCAGATGGATTCCGCTTTTCACCGGATACCTACCTGCAGACTGAACTGGAGGCGTCATTCATCTATGAGGATACACCTGACCAGGAAAAATCTACGGTGGATGTAAAGGCCGATATGGAGAAATCCTGGCCTATGGACCGGCTGATTTGCGGGGACGTAGGATTTGGCAAGACCGAAATCGCCATCCGGGCGGCTTTCAAAGCGGTGACTGACAGCAAGCAGGTCGCGGTGCTGGTTCCAACCACCATCCTTGCCCTGCAGCATTACAAGACATTCAGCGACCGGCTTCGCGATTTCCCGGTATCCATCGACTACCTGAACCGATTTAAAAGCGCGAAAAAGCTGAAAGAAGCACTCAAAAAGCTGGCGGAAGGCAAACTCGACATCATCATCGGCACTCACCGGCTGATCAGCCAGGATGTGAAATTCAAGGACCTCGGGCTGCTCATTATCGATGAAGAGCAGAAGTTCGGGGTAG
>Ga0208980_10002026_pt1 | contig 12315 bp, 5 predicted proteins | sample WetSurMetagenome_3_FD_187993 | JGI IMG/M metagenome (GOLD analysis project Ga0208980, IMG submission 187993) | Wetland microbial communities from Twitchell Island in the Sacramento Delta, sample from surface sediment Aug2011 Site A1 Bulk (version 2) | ecosystem: Environmental > Aquatic > Marine...
CCCCGTCCCTCCCCCAATTGGGGGAGGGAGTAAGGGAGGGGGCTTCTGACGACTGACGGCTGACGACTGCTGATTCCGGAAAGTGTCCCGGATGAAACACCACATTCTCATTCCCCCCGATGGTGCGGCGGGCCAGCTCCTGGCTCGTGTCAGCAAAATTACGGGTGGTATACCTGGCAGCATGGCCGGTTTCATCTTTCAGGTCCCCGGCGTTAAAACCTTCGAACGTATCATATAGATGGAACCTGCGTGAGGGATCCATCCGGTGGATGATACAGGCACTGTCGCCTTTATAGACTCCCAGCTCGGCAAAATCTCCAGGGATTCCTTCTCTTTTAAGCCTTTCAATCTGGAACCACCAGTTGAAGAAGCGGACCTTATCCGGGTAATATTTTTCAAGAGAAATCAGTTCTTTACTGATAAGCCCCTGTCTTTTAGCCTCTTCCCATTCAACCGGAAAGTAATTTTTATCGAAGAAAATGCCCCAGGCATAGCGCACCAGCAAAACCAGTACGACTGCTACGAGGGAAAGGCTGACGGTCAGGAAGATCCAGTTCAAAGTTCACAGTTCAAAGAGCAAAGTTAGGAAGAATAAAATACAGGTGCCAGGAGAAAGTAGTCCGTGCAAATAATCTGTGAATCTGTGGCATATAAATTCTTATTAATTTTAACGCTCGACCTGCGGTCGAGGTTTAAGATGAAAAGTAAAAATGTTATCATAAAATTGCACCAGGGCAGGATCTGGTTCAATCGGGACCAGTCCATCGATTTTGCTTCTTCTAACCTGCCCTACCATGAAATCAGACTGAATCCGAAGCATGAAGTTTTCTGGCTGATCGAGCAGCTCTCATACGACCGGGACAGCAGCGCCCTGGCTGTCAAGGTTATCGATTATTTTTTACGAGATGTCATTTCATTCTCAGATCAACATCCAAAGGCAATTATTAAAAGAGTTCATTTTATCAACCTTCCGGATGCAGACGACCTGAAACTCGCCTTAAGGTATTACTCCAGGCAGATGAGCGAGCTTGACAAAGCCCTGGAGGAAGGCTACCAGGAGTTCAAAGGGATCGATTCCCCGCTCCAGCGAGAAATTTCTAAAAAGAATCTTTTGTTTCGGTCATATAAAGAAAAGGAAAAGCTGGAGGTGAATTTCGAGGTTTGGTTTAAAGATGCGGCTTTTAAGCTGGGATATATCGTTTTCGACAAGGATATCAAGGAATTGAAGCAAATGCTACACTTCAAGGTCGCGAACGATTTTCTTCTCCCGGAATTTGAGCTGATCAAAGGATATTTTATCAAAGCACTTGGAACGAGGAAGTTCGATGTGAAAGCCAGCATTATGATGGAGGACGGGAAGCCGATTGAAACACATGCCACATCATCCATTATAAAAAAGATAGACGAAAACCTCATTGACAGCATCAAGAATACCAGGATGAGCATGCTGATGCGGCCGCCGTTCAAAGGGAATATCGACAAAAGCCTGTTTTCTACGGATGATATTTTCGGGGAATTCGGGGATATTGAAGCCGGCAATGTCTTCAACCAGTCGGAAGAAGAAATCCTGCGTCAAATCCTGGAGAAGATGAATGTCAGGAACCGGAAACAACTTGAGTACCTGGCTGGTGTGAAACAAGCTCCCGAGGCCAGGTTAAAATTCTCTCTATATCCTTATTTCGGGTTTTTATTTACAGTAGAAGGAGAGAAGATGATGCATTTCATCTGGGAGCTCCTGAATTCGCACGCTACTTATATCTGGAGCCTTGACAAAGGCGAAGACGACCTGAGGATTCAGTACCGCCGGGTAGAAGATGCCATCAACCAGGTCCGTAACAATGGCCGTGAGCAGTATAAAAATTCCTGGCGCTCCTCCCACATCGACCAGGACCTGCTTTTCCATGTAATCCATCATGAAGATGCCAATTCCCCTTTTGTAGAGGGATTTGTGAAGTGGCGGCACCGGGTGGGGGAATTATTGATTTAACGATTGTCGAATTTCGATTGTCGATGTTGTTTTGACGCTGTCAGGTTCGACTGACGTCGGACCTGACAGGTCATGGAGGATTTCGGCCAACCTGACGGCGTCGAAGACCCGTCAGGGTTAAAAACCTGGTGACGCTTACAGGTGCTTCTACCTCTTCGAAACCTCTTCCGTTAGCGCATCGATCTGGGCCTGCTGCTTTTCGATGATGGCCTGCTGCTCCTGTACCGCCTTGATCAGGATCGGGATTAATTCCTGGTAGTTCATGCTTTTAAAATCGACCGATGTCGCGACGATATTTCCCTGCGCATCGTATTTTGCCGGATTCACTGTTTCTCTTACCAGTTCCGGAAGCACTTGTTCCACTTCCTGGGCAATCAGCCCGAATTGTTTTCCAGAAGGTAAAGCCATACCGGGGAAATCCTGATACCGGTAATAGTAGGTGTGGGGTTTCAGTTGCATGACGATATCCAGCGCTCCGTCGAGGTTATGAACATCCTGTTTCAGTTTCTGGTCGGAAGGCCCGTAGGTATTTGAAATGTATACATCGCCGTTAAAGAAGCCGGCAAATGTCGGCCCTGCAGGGGTTCCGGGTCCTGGTGTCCCGCCAATGCCGAGGGCATCGCCATAAACCGCGTAATTATTGGCAAAGGCGTTAGATGCCTGAAAGTAACCGCCATAATTGACGGCAGTCAGGTTGTTTGATGCTTCTCCCCAAACACCGTAAGCAATGGCCATGGTGCCGGAAAGGGCCTGTGCCTGAGCCTCGCCTTTCACTCCAATGGCCACCAGTCCTACCGGTGAAGGTGGTGCAAGCGGGTCCAGCTCAGCATAGCCATGTACACCGGTGTTTTCCCAGTTAGTGCCCAGGAGTTTCAACCCCTGCAAACCATAAGTGACGCCAGTATTTACGAGGTTGGACTGATTGACGAAAAGTCCCGCCGATTGCTCAGTCTGTGTCTGGACATTTAACTTTGCACCAGTAACAGGTGTGAGAGGGAGCACCGTATTGTCGCCGATCTCGACCATGTCCTGGTTGACTGCCAGATCTCCTTTAAAATAGAAATTATGGCCGTACATCGGTATTTCCCGGTTATCGAGGAGCTGTGCCGGATCGCCGCTGGCGCCTGTGCTTTGACCCAGGTGGATGGGTCCTGGAGTGGGACCGTTCAAAGAAAGGCCATTATCGGCCAGCCCCCCGGAGCTGCCAGGAGGACCTACGAGAATAACGTCTCCAAAACCATCCACACTAAGAAATACATTTCTGTTGTTTGTAACCGGCAATGTCAGGTCGTGCAGGTCGCGCAGGCGGAGGCCGCTGGCGCCGGTGTTACCGGCTATGGTCGGATTCATCCCGTTGATACCGGCGTCGATCTCCAGCTTGTTCTGGGGGCCTGATGCATCGGCACTCAGGCCAATCCCCACCCGCATATTGTTATTGCCGAGGATCATCTGGGCCGAATTGGTGGTGGTGGCACCGGCGCCGATGGATACGGAGTTATTCTGAGCTGGATTGCTCATTCCTGCATTCGCACCGAGAGCCACATTGTTGTTACCGCTCTGGTTGTTTCCGCCGCTTCCGATCCCAATGAACGTGTTGTTATCCCCAATCTTATTATTGAATCCGCTCAGGTTTCCCATGAACGTATTGTGGTAGCTGGCCTGGCTGCTGTTGTACCCCGACATCCATCCCACATAAACATCTTCATCACCCATCTCGGAATATCCTGCCATGGAGCCAATAAATGTATTTGTGGATCCGCCGGTATTCATGTATCCTGCCCGGTAACCAATAAATGTATAATTTCCTGCGCCTGTCACATTTTCACCCGCGCCATTGCCAACGAAAGTCAGGTTCGATCCTCCCGTCAGGTTAAGGCCCGCATTTACTCCTACCAGGATATTGCTGATTACGCCTTTATGCCGGAGCACATGCTGGTCCGCAATCATATAACCAAACGCAGGCGCATTTACATCAATGTCGCCGTTTTCGACATCCAGCATATTGTTAGGGGTTTCAGTATTGACTCCCATGCCCCACAAAGGCTGTGAATTAAAAATTCCACCTCCCATGACGGTAAAATATCGTGTACTTACCCTCAGCAGGTCATGCACAGGAGGTGGCGACAGCCAGTTCGGCCTCCAGATGAAAGAACCACCGTCGTTGCTCACATACACCAGGCCATTCACCTGCAGGCTGTCCACCTCCAGAAGACCTTTCAATCTTACTCCGCCAGTATCATAAACTGAGAAACGGTCAAGTCCATGGGATTTAACCTGGAAAATAAAGTTTGTGTCCGGAGGATTTGGTAATGGATTGTCGGAGACGACTACCTGGGCAAATGAAGATGCAGATAACAGGAGCGGAAAAGTGAGGAGCAGGATGTTTCTTTTCATAGCAGTAAGAATTTGGAAATGAAAGATTTCACAAAGTTACTGCCGTAAAAAGTGGAATAGTGTTAATGATATGTTAAATATTGAATATCTAGAAACCAACCTTCAACGCTACGATAAAGTTCCTTCCCGGTGCGGAGATCCCCGAACTGTAAGGCCTGTAGCGTACATCAGTGATGTTTTCGATGCCGCCACTCAATGAAAAGATCTTATTGACCTGGTACATCAGCTTGACATTCAGTGTATACCAGGCGGGTGAATAGGGATTTCCATCTTTGTCGAGGGCGTACTGGTAATCCCTGCACTTTTCCTGGGGAGGTAAATTCTGACTGGATACCTGGCAGCTATATGCAATGTAAAGGTTCGTGCTGATTTTAGCGTCTGACCATGTAACATTGGCAGTCCCAAAGCAAGGTGCCGCATATTGCAAAGGGATCCAGGTGCCATTGTTCGTAATTTCTTTGCCTTTCTGCAGATTAAACCTGGAAGAAATACCAAAACCAGCGGGCAGATCTACTTCAACTCCTGCCTGCAGGCCAGCCACATAAGCATGGGATGCGTTCTGGATGTCCTGAAAATTACTGTGTTCTCCAGCATATGATGTGTCCTGCCCGCTTTGAATATATTCCTGCCTGACAAGCGCATCCTGCAGATAAGTATAATATCCTGTAAGATCGATTTTTATAATATCATTAAAAATCTTTACCAGGCTGATATCGGCATTATAGGAATATTCAGCCTCCAGGTTTGGATTTGGGATGATAAACGACTCCGATTCCGTTTCAAAGACTTTCCCAATATCGTCGAGGTTAGGCGCCCTGAAGGCAGTGGATAGCCTTGCGCTAAGGGACCAATCCTGCCCGGGCCTGTATACGGTGCCAACACTGGCAGTAAAAGCATCGTTGTTAATACTCGCACTTGTGTATGGTAGGTCATAATAAGCCGTATCGAAGTAAGCGTCAAGCTGGTAAATGTTATAGCGTGCACCGGCTTCAAAATTGAACTTATCATTTATCCTGAAATGGTAATCCAGGTAAAGGCCATAGGAACCCCATCCTGATTGAGGATTGGAGTTTTGCAACGGAATGGATTCCCCTGTAATGATATTCAGATCAGATTCTTTCAGGCGCACATTATTGTAAATCACTTCCATCCCATAATTTAGCTGATGCTTTGCGTTGATGAACTTGACGAGATCGAAATTGATAGACAAGGCATTCACCTTTTCCACCCTGAAATCTCGGACCGGTCCATTAAAGATACGTTCAGTCCTTCCTTCCTCAATGTACTGGTGAGCCAGCCGCAATTCAAACCGGTCGCAGATATCTGCAGCACAGGTATATATCAGGTTCAGGTTGTTAAGCATCCAAATCTGGGGACCATAATTCCATTCGGCATATTTAGGGAGGCCGTCATCTGTAGTTTTCGTCAACAGGTCATATTTCGGGATATCAGAAGTAGTCGAAAAATGGAATCCGTAATTCACTTCCCAATTTTCATTAGGCCTGAAGAGGATTTTTTCCATTATGTTGGTCTGCTTATAACCCGATGATTTCTGTATAAGTGGATTGTCATTGCTGAGCATGACATCCAGGGAGTCTTCCCGCTGAACGTAAAATGTCCTCAGGTATTCATCCGGTCCATGGCTGCCCATGCGCAGGTCATTGAAAGAGCTTTGTGAGAAACTGGTCAGGAAAGCCCACTTTTTCAATCCGATGTTAAAGTCAAGGTGGCCGGTAAATTCAAGGTCTGCCGATGAAAACCTGGCCATGGCATTACCGGTTACCATTGGCTTTTTGCCGGTGGAGAGGGAAGGCGCCAGGGTCTGGAAATGCATCACCCCGCCGATGGCATCACTTCCATAGATGACTGAGGCAGGACCAAAGAGAATTTCAGCATTGTCAATGGCCACTGGATCAAGAGAGATCACATTATTCTGGTTGCTGCTTTGGAAGATGGCTGTGTTCATGCGCACCCCGTCGACCACCAGCAGGACCCGGTTGGATGCAAATCCGCGTATCATAAGGATGCCTCCGCCAAGCTGGCTTTTCTGAATGAAAATCTCCCCCGAAGAGCCTACCAGGTCTGCGGTTGTTTGTGGGTTCATCAGTGCAATCTGCTTTGCAGAGATGGTCGTTATTTTTGCAGGTATTTCCTTGATGGGCTGTATCCAGCGCGTAGCAGAAAAAACGTACTTATCAAGCGATAAAGAGGAAGGTGGTACGCTATCTGAAATGGCATCTGCATGAGCATCAGCCAGCTCCCGGATATCCTCAGTTTCTGAAATGGAAGGGGTTAAGATATTGAGTGTAAGTTGTTCATTTGAGCCAGAGTCATCCAGGCTTTTCACTGTAACCAGCTGGGCATAACTACAAAAGTTAACCGCAGCCAGTATGACTATGGCCAAATGTTTTTTCATGATTGGGTTTAAAGTGAAATAATTCACTTTTGGGGATCACTAATATAAGAAAAAATTCAATTCAAAAACATTGTTGCCACAGATTCACAGATTACTTTTATTTTTATTTAAAATTTATTTCAACTTGAAAAACAGACATAGATATTTAAGCCATAACATGCAGATAATGAGGCTTTACCTGGCAATTTGCATGACTTTCATTTTCATGGCCAAAGGGGCTGCCTATACCATCACAAGGGTTGAGCCGCCCAGTTGGTGGTCAGGCATGGTGAATAAGCAGCTTGAACTGATGGTTTATGGCCCTTCGATCTCAGAACTCAAGCCTGCCATATCGGATAAAATGGTCAGGATCATCGAAGTTTCAAAGGTCACAAATCCTAATTATCTCTTCATCCTGCTGGAATTTGATGAAGCCATGCCGGCAAGAAGCTTCAAAATTTACTTTGAGCAAGACGGAACAACCATGGCCAGCTATAATTACCAGTTGTTGCCAAGGGTTCCCGGATCGGCTGAACGGGAAGGATTCAATCCATCCGACGTCATCTATCTGATTACACCGGACCGGTTTGCCAACGGTGATCCTGGCAATGATAATATGCCCGGCTATCTTGAACAGGCCAACAGGGCGGATAAGGATGGCCGGCACGGCGGCGACCTCAAGGGCGTCATGGATCACCTGGATTATATACAGAAAATGGGTTTTACAAGTATCTGGCTCAATCCTGTACTTGAAAATAATATGTCAAGGACTTCCTATCATGGTTATGCCATCACTGACTATTATAAGATCGACGCGAGATATGGTACAAATGAAGATTACCGGCAATTAAGCATCAAGATGAATGAAATGGGCCTCAAGCTGATCATGGATATGGTGGAGAACCATTGCGGCTCCGGGCACTGGTGGATGACGGACATGCCCGGCAGCGACTGGTTCAATAATGGCGGGCAGTTTGTTTCTACCAATCACCGGCGGTCGACTGTGCAGGATCCCCATGTGGCCCCATCCGACAAGTCACTTTTCCCGGATGGATGGTTTGTGGAGTCCATGCCTGACCTGAACCAGAAAAATCCCCATATGGCCCGTTACCTGATCCAGAATTCAATATGGTGGATCGAATATGCCGGCCTTTCGGGAATCCGCCAGGATACTTATTCCTATCCCGACAAGGACTTCATGAGCAGGTGGTCGTGTGCCATCATGGCTGAATATCCGAACTTCAGCATTGTAGGAGAGGAATGGAGCGAGAACCCGGCCATTGTGGCCTACTGGCAAAAAGGGAAAATCAATCCCGATGGATATACATCCTGCCTGGGCAGCCTGATGGATTTCCCTTTGCAGAGCGCGCTGGTTCAGGGCTTAACAGAAGGGGATGTGTATTATAAAGACGGCCTCATCAAGATGTATGAAATGCTGGCCAACGACTTTCTTTATGCAACCCCCGGGAACCTCGTCATCTTTCCGGATAACCACGATATGAACAGGTTTTATACTCAGGTAAATGAAGATTTCGACCTGTTTAAGATGGGCATAGCTTACATTCTCACTATGAGGGGAATTCCACAAATATATTATGGTACTGAGATCCTGATGAAGAGCCCGACAGAGCGATCAGACGGCTTGATCAGAAGCGATTTCCCGGGAGGCTGGAGCGAAGACACCATCAACGCATTCACGGGAGCCGGCTTATCGGACATGCAACTGGAAGCCCGGGAATATCTTCAGAAATTACTGAACTGGCGAAAAACAAAATCCTGTCTGCATGATGGTAAACTCATTCACTATGCACCTGAAAATGGGACATACGTTTATTTTCGTTTTAATGACGATGGTAAAGTCATGGTTATCTTTAATAAAAATGACCATGAAATTACATTGGATGGTTCAAGGTTTTCAGAGATGACAGGGCCCTCAATAACCGGCCATGAAGTACTGACCGGAAATGAGCAGAGGCTTGATAACATTAGCGTTCCGGCCAGATCTGCCTGCATCATAGAGCTCTGAAAAAAAATGGTGCAGCATGTTAATTATTTGTTAAATTTGCTCGACTTTTCATGCCAACATATAGTTTAAAACATACTTAATTAAACAAATCAATTAAATAACTTAGTATGAGACACAATTACGCTTTCAAACTACTCATCCTACTGGCAATGGTGCTGTTCGGATACGGCGCAGCCCATGCCCAGACAGGCGAAGTGACCGGAAAGGTCACGGATGCCACTGACGGGCAATTGCTGGCGGGTGTGACGGTTCTGGTGAAAGGCACCCAGACCGGTACGATTACGGACATAGACGGAGCTTACCGCTTAAAGGTAAATTCCGGCGATGTCCTGGTGTTTTCTTTTGTAGGCTATGAACCGCAGGAAATAGCGGTAAAACCTAACACCGTTGTCAATGTCACCTTAAGTGCTAAAGCAGAGTTCCTGCAGGAACTGGTCGTGATCGGCTATGGTGTCCAGAAAAAGGAGGATGCAACCGGTTCTGTGGCTGCCATCTCCTCGAAGGACTTCAACAAGGGAGGTATCACCACGCCGGCTCAACTGGCGGTGGGTAAGATTCCCGGGGTCCAGATCACATCAGTCGGAGGTGCACCGGGCGAAGGTTCGGTCATCCGCATCAGGAGGGGATCTTCCATCTCTGCCAGTAACGATCCGTTGTACGTTATCGACGGTGTCCCCGTTGACAATGACGGCATTACCGGTACCAGGAATGCCCTCAGCACCCTCAATCCGAATGACATTGAAACTTTCACCGTTCTTAAAGATGCTTCTGCTACTGCCATTTATGGTAACAGGGCATCCAACGGGGTTATCCTCATCACTACCAAAAAAGGAGCCATTTCAAAAGGTGGAAAAGGCAAGAGCCTGAATGTGGAATACAATGGTACTTTCTCCTTGAATACCGTTCCAAAAACAGTTGATGTATTAGGAGCCGATGAATTCCGTTCCATTATGAACGAACGTTATGCAGGCAATGAAACGGTATTGAGGATGATGGGCAATTCCAATACCAACTGGCAGGATGAAATTTACAGGAATGCTTTCATGATGGACCATTATATCGGACTATCCGGTGCAGTAAAACAACTTCCCTACAGGCTTTCATTTGGATATACCGATGAAGACGGTATCCTTGAAACTGACAACATGAAGCGTGAAACCATTGGTTTAGCCTTAAATCCAAGCCTGTTCGATGATCATCTGAAAATCAACCTGAATGCAAAAACCATTTTCGTTCAAAACCATTTTGCAGACCAGGGAGCCATTGGAGCAGCTTTGCAGTATGATCCGACCCAGTCAGTAAAAGCTGATTCACTGCATTATTATGATTCTGAAACGGAAGAGCCCATATATTTTGCCAATCCTTATGGCGGCTATTATGCCTGGATCCAGACCTATAACCAGGACCCGGTGTCCCAGGGATCGAGCAATCCGGTAGCCCTCCTGAACATGAGGGAGGACAATTCCGATGTAGTTCGTCTGATCGGAAACCTTCAACTCGACTATAAGCTTCACTTCTTCCCGGCCCTCAGGCTCAACCTGAACCTTGGCCTCGATGATTCCTGGAGCGATGGCACCGTCGTAGTGCCCGATTATGCCCCCTGGGTATATGATCCGGTGAATGGCGGCGGGGTTAATACGGTCTATGACCAGAGTAAAAAGAATGAAATACTTGAATTCTACGGAAATTATTTAAAGGATGTAGAATCCATTCACAGTAATTTCAACGTGATGGCCGGTTATTCCTGGCAGCATTTCTACAGGGAAGGTTCGAATTATTCGACCAATACTTCCGGAACCATTACCAATGACAGTTCAGATTATGCCACTGAGAGTTACCTGGTCTCTTTCTATGGCCGTTTTATTTATGGGTTTAAAAACAGGTACCTGCTGACAGCGACAGTAAGGAACGATAATACTTCCAGGTTTTCACCCGATACCAGGGCCGGTTGGTTCCCGTCAGTTGCACTGGCATGGAAAATCAATGATGAACCCTGGATGGCTGGACTGGAAAACTTATCCCAGCTGAAACTCAGGCTAGGATGGGGCATCACCGGGCAGCAGAACATCGGTTCCGACTATCCTTACCTGCCACGGTACACCTTTAGCGAGCCCAATGCGGCCTACCAGTTCGGGGATACTTATTATAACACGCTTCGCCCGGAAGGCTATGACGCCAAAATCAAGTGGGAAGAAACCACTACCTGGAATGTCGGTCTGGATTATGGATTCCTGGCAGACAGGATCTATGGTTCTTTTGATTTCTATTACAGGGAAACCCAGGATATGCTGAACACCATTCCGGTGCCTGCAGGATCCAACCTGACCAACTACATCCTGACCAATGTCGGGGATATGAAAAACACAGGGCTTGAATTTGCCATTTTCACGAAACCTGTCGTAACGACGGACTGGCAGTGGGACCTCAATTTCAACGCCACTTACAGCTTTAATGAAATTACCAAGCTAACGGCCACTACCGATACCAGTTATCTCGGTGTGCTTACCGGCGGGATTGCCGGTGGTGTTGGTAATACCTGCCAGATCCAGAGCGTGGGCTTCCCGATGAATTCATTCTTCGTTTACGAACAGGTTTACGATTCCGAAGGCAATCCGATTGAAGGAATGTACGTTGACAGGAACGGCGATGGTGCAGTGACCGATGAAGATCGTTACCAGTACAAAGATGCCAATCCGAAATTCTACTTTGGCATTTCTTCAACCCTCAGCTATAAGAATTTTGACCTGTTCTTCTCGGGACGTGCCAATTTCGGAAACTATGTCTATAATAACGTAAGCTCTGAAAACGGAGTTTATCAAAGGCTCTACCGTCCTGAAGGCCCCTATATCGGCAATGTGACCTCTGACGTTACGACCATCAATTTCGTGACTCCACAGTATCTGTCGGATTACTTCATCCAGGAAGCTTCCTTCTTTAAAATGGATGTGATCTCCCTGAGCTACCTGTTTGATAACATCATCAACAAGAAGGTGGATCTCCGCATTACCGCAACGGTGAACAATGCGTTTACCATTACGAATTATACCGGTATCGATCCCGAAATTAACACCGGGATCGACAACAGGATCTATCCACGTCCGCGGGTCTTTGCCCTTGGAATTAACCTGTCTTTCTAACCTATAAATCAGTATACCCATGAAAAAAATACTTTATATCCCTATATTGATTGCAGCCCTTTCCCTGATCACCAATTCATGCATGAAGGACCTGGATACAGTTCCGATTGACAAGGATGAGGTGACATCTGCAAGTGTTTATGAAAACCCGGATAATTACATCGCCGTCCTGGCAAAGTTATATGCCGGACTTGCAGTCTCCGGGCAGACCGGCCCCAGCGGCAATCCCGATATCAGCGGCATTGACGAAGGTTTCGGACAATATCTTCGCGGTTACTGGTATATGCAGGAACTGACCACCGATGAGGCCGTGATCGGCTGGAACGACCAGACCATCAAAGACCTCCACTGGCAGACCTGGGGCGCAAGTGACGTA
>Ga0208980_10002027_pt1 | contig 12311 bp, 8 predicted proteins | sample WetSurMetagenome_3_FD_187993 | JGI IMG/M metagenome (GOLD analysis project Ga0208980, IMG submission 187993) | Wetland microbial communities from Twitchell Island in the Sacramento Delta, sample from surface sediment Aug2011 Site A1 Bulk (version 2) | ecosystem: Environmental > Aquatic > Marine...
TGCTGATTCTGAACCCTAAAACCGTGTTATAATTTATGCGCTTCTCTTATTCTTAACTCTTAGTAGCGATTACCCCCCAATCATAAAAAAGCCGCCAGCCAAACGTAAAGTTCAGCTGGCGGCCCGACCATGCTTGCAAATCCCTCCAGAATTATGATTAATTCTGGACCCCATTACAGATTAAGTTTTTAGTAGTCCAATATTTTTCATATTTTGAAAGATTTAGCAAGTAGAACTTATCTAAATGCAACGTGTGATCGTATGAGGGAACTCTTTGATTATTTCAACTGCAAATCTGCAATCCGTCTTATTTTGATGAGTTCGGCACTCGTAGGTGAAAATGGGGAAGAGCGGGGCAGCAGGGCTCTCTGATACTACATGAGCCCGTACTTCTTGAGCTTCAGGTGCAGCGTGCGTCGTGTGATGCCGAGGCGGCGCGCCGCCTCGCTCTTGTTGCCCCTTGACTCCTCGAGGGTCTTGAGGATCGTGGCCTTCTCCACGGATTCAAGGGATGTGTCGGTCCCTTCGGCTGAGCCGGAGGCTTGCTCGGCGGGCACCTGCCCGGTTTCCGTCTCGAGGACGGGCGCCACGTCTGCCTCGTCGAGGACGTCGGCACGGGTCAGCACGACTCCCCGCTCCACCGTGTTCATCAGCTCCCGGACGTTTCCGGGCCAGGGATAACGCAGCAGACGGTCCATGGCCCGGGGGGTGAATCCTTGCAGTGTCTTGCGGTTTCTCTCCGCAAAGAGCTTCAGAAAGTGCTGGGCCAGAAGCGGGATGTCCTCCCTTCGTTCCCGAAGAGGCGGCACGCGCAGGTTCACCACGTTGAGCCGGTAGTAGAGATCCTCCCGGAACCGGCCTTCCGTGACGGCCTTCAGCAGATCGCGGTTCGTTGCGGCAATGACGCGCACGTCGACCCGGATGAGCTCCTCGCCCCCGACGCGGGTGAATTCCCTCTCCTGCAGGACCCGCAGGAGCTTCACCTGCATGCCGAGCGACATCTCGCTCACCTCGTCGAGAAAGATCGTCCCCCTGTCGGCCTGCCTGAATTTGCCTTCCTTGCGCCGGTCGGCGCCGGTGAAGGAACCCTTCTCGTGGCCGAAGAGCTCCGATTCCAGCAGCGTCTCCGTGATGGCGGCGCAGTTGATACGGATGAAGGGACCCGCCTTGCGGGGGCTGTTGGTGTGGATGGCCGAGGCGATCATCTCCTTGCCGGTGCCCGACTCGCCCGTGACCAGGGCCGTGGCCTCGGAGGGGGCTACCTGGGCCACCAGGTCCAAAAGCCTTGTCACGGCGGCGCTGCGGCCGATGAGGTTTCCGCGATCGAAGCGGGCGCCCAGGCTTTCCCGGAGCACCCGGTTCTCCTCCCTCAGGTGCGTGTGCTCGAGGGCCCTCTCCAGGGTTAGCCGCAGTTCGTCGAAGTCGAGGGGCTTTGTCAGGTAGTCGTAGGCGCCCTTCTTGAGGGCCTCGACGGCCGTTTCCACGGAGGCATAGGCCGTCATGAGAATGACGGGCAGGGCGGGGTTGAACCGGCGGATTTCCTCCAGGGCCTCGAGCCCCGAGACGCGGATCATCCGGATGTCCATGAGGACGAGATCGAAGGGATCTTTCTGTACCGCCGCCACGGCAGCTGCGCCGTCGTCGGCCTCGCGGATCTCATATCCCCAGCCGGTGATCAGCGTCTTGAGCATCGTCCGATGGGCAAAGTCGTCGTCGACAACAAGAATGGTGTTTTTCGCATTCATGGCAACTATCCTGTCTTCACGTGATCCGTCAGGAACGTGATGGCTCGATGGGCAGAAGGATCGTAAAGGTCGTGCCCTTCCCCGGCTCGCTCTCCAGGCGGATCTCGCCGCCGTGGGCCTCGACGATCCGGTGCACGATGGCAAGCCCCAGCCCCGTTCCCGATGGTTTTGTCGTATAGTAGGGGTCGAAGACCCTCCCGAGATCTTCCTTGCGGATCCCCGCACCCGAGTCGGTAACGGTAACCCGCAGGCTGCCCCCGTCGTGGCGGGTGACGCTCACGGACAGGACGCCTCCCTTTTCCATGGCGGCCAGGGCATTCAGGAAGAGGTTGAGAAAGACCTGGGTCATCCGGTCCGGGTCGATGAAGGCCTCGGGAAATCCGGGGGGCAGGGCTGTCTTTACGGTGATTTCCTTCTCGCGCGCCTGTCCCTCGACCGTGCGCAGGACGTGCCGCACCAGGTTAGCCAGATCCGCTGCCTTCCTTTTCATCTCCATGGGCCGGGAAAATTCCAGCAGCTCGGTGATGACCCGGTTGAGACGGTCCACCTCCTGGATCATGATGTCGGCCACCTTCACGTCATCGGGCACTTCGCCGTAACGCTGGCGGAAATAGGTGGCGAACCCCTTGAGCGAACTGAGCGGGTTGCGGATCTCGTGGGCCACGCCCGCCGCGAGGCTCCCGACGGCGGCGAGCCGCTGGCTGCGCTCCACCTCCTTGCGCAGATGCTGCAGCTCCGATAGGTCCCGAAGGAGGGCAATGCGGCCGATGAGCTTCCCTTCGTCGTCTTTCAGGACCGCCGCCATCACTTCCAGGGGGACCGTGCGACCCTCGCTGACCATGCACTCGAATTCTTTCTCCACAATCGGCCGCCCCGACCCCAATTCCTTCAGCATGGCTTGGCAGGCCGGGGGAAGAATCTCCGTCGAGGGCTTTCCGATCACCTCCGTCGAGGTGCGGCCAAGCAGCTTCTCTGCCGTGTCGTTGAACACCATGACCCGCTCGTCCGAGTCGACTGCCACAATCCCCACGGGCATGTGCTCCACGAGGCTGTCCGAGAGGGCCTTCACTCTCGACAGGGAGGCTCGGGCGGACCGGTATCCCAGGGCGAGCAAAAGGGAGACGATGCCGGCGATGCTGATGAGCAGAAGCACCGCGGCAGTGATAACCGTGTTACGCGTGTCCTGATCATGGGCCGCCTGGACAGGCGCCATATTGAGGCCTACAAAGATCACGTAAGATGCCCCCCGGGCCTGACCGTTGAATCCCCCATAGGGTTCCTCCCGGGGGGCAAAGCGGCGATAGACCTCAAAGGTGTCCGGGCCCTCGGCGCCGGTGACGATTCTCCACTGAGCGGCACCCTGCAGAGCAAGGGCGGCAAGATCGAGATCCGTCCCGTAAGCATCCCCGACCATGCCCGGGTCGCTGTCGGTGACGATCCGCCCTTCCGTGTCGGTAATGATCAGGTAGTCCACGCCGGGTTGCTGAGCCGTCTCGATAAGCAGTTTCTGCAGTTGAAAGCTCCCCCAGGCCATCCCTTCGCCGGCCCTCGCACCCGCCTCGAAGGAACGGATCAGGGCCTCCCCCTTTTCCAGAAGGAGCCTTGTGCTCATTTCCATGTGGCGGTTGACATTCTCCCAGGTGAAAAATACGAAAAGCGGGACCAGCACCGCCACGGCCCCGAGGATGACCCAGGGGGGGACGAGTAACCATACCTTTCTCTTGCCGGATTCTATCATTCTATTTTTTCCCGATTCCCGAATCCCATCGAAGGTGAATACTTTCTGCTCACATGCATACATCATCTGGATACTTACTATCCATATTTTTCTCATGACCGGGAACAATGCAGGCGACGGAAATTCACATATATCAAACATAACAGCTACTTAAAGCTCATTTACCCCGTCTGGCACGTTCGTTGCCCTATGGTCTATGCAAGAAAACAACTCCACAGGAGAGTGAAGCCATGAAAAAGTTGATGATTGTAGTGACAGCCCTTCTTCTCGTAACGGCCTTCGTGATGCCGGCCGACGCCATGCGCGGCGGCGGGAAAGGCCACGGATACGGGTTCTGTAACGGAAACGACCTTTCGGGCGTGCAGGGTCTGAACCTGACGGCCGAGCAGAAGACGAAGATCACCGATATGCGAACCGCACACCTCAAGGACATCAAGCCCCTCCAGGACAAGCTTCACAGCAAGGCGGGGGACCTGAGGCTCCTGTGGCTGGAAAAGAGCCCCGACGAGGCCAAGATCCGGGCCACGGAAAAAGAAATCCGGGCACTGCGCGACCAGATGCAGGACAAGGGAACCGATTACCGCTGGGCAGTCTACAAGTCCCTCACCCCGGAGCAGCAGGAGCTGCTGAAGCAGAACAGGATCGCGGGCCGCTGCTTCGGCCCCGGGCAGGGAGCGGGCAAGGGCATGGGCAAAGGCCCCGGCATGGGACAGGGAATGGGGATGGGCCCCGGAATGGGCGGAAACATGAAGTAACCACCAGACGCGAGACCTTCTTCTAGGCACTTCCCCCTTCAGGATCACCCGGCAACCCTCCGCCGGGTGATCCTCTTTTTATATCTGTTATTCATCCCTTTCTTGGTTCTTTGTTCTTCACCCTTTACCCTGTACCCTAAACCCTGTACCCTCTTTTAAATCATTTGACTTTTCCCGGGAAGCAGTTCAGAAACAACGGCAATCCTCTTTTCGGCCAAATGAATCGGGCAGAGCGGAAATGACGGCAGAATGAAAAAAGACAATCTCGAACAACAACAGCTTCAATGGGACCGGGCATACACCGCGGAGATGGATTTCTTCGGCGATGAGCCCAGCCTGGCGGCGCGAAGGGCTGCGGAGCGTTTCCTGGAAGGGGGTTGCAGCCTTCTCATGGAGCTCGGCGCGGGCCAGGGACGGGACACCCTGTTTTTTGCCAGCATGGGATTGCGGGTCTACGCCCTGGAGTACAGCGAAAGCGGGCTCTGGGGGATCATCGACAAGGGGGTGAAGACGGAACTGGGCGAAATGATCTCGCCCGTTTTTCACGATCTTCGCAAACCCCTGCCTTTCGAGGATGCCTCCATCGACGGCTGCTTCTCCCACATGCTCTACTGCATGGCCTTCAGCAAGGCCGAGTTGGAGTTCCTCAACGGGGAGATCCGCCGGGTCCTCAAGCCGGGCGGTCTCAACATCTATACGGTCCGCCACAAGGGGGATGCCCACTACGGGAAGGGCACCCACCTCGGCGAAGATCTTTACGAAATGAACGGTTTTGTCGTACACTATTTCGACCGGGCCATGGTGGAGAACCTGGCCGGGGGGTTCGACCTGCTTGACATCGAGGAATTCGAGGAAGGCTCGCTCCCCAGAAAACTCTTCCAGGTTACCCTGCGGAAGAAGTAAGGTTGGTACGGATCTTGATAAAAGGATCTTGATAAAAAGCATAGCCATGAAAACAGCGCTGACCGGAAAAGAAAAGCTCAACATCCTCCTGGCCCTGGCCGGGATCGCCCTCGTCTTCGTCTACACCTATTGCGGGGACTCCTGCTCCTATCTGAAGGGTTCGATCTTCGGGATCGACCTCAAGTACCTGGGGGTTCTCTTCATGGGGACGCTCGTCGCGCTCGGCCTCTTCGGCCTCAGGGATTACAGGCTCCTGCTGCTGTCGGCCGGCGTGGGCGCGGAAGTGTTCCTCATCGGCTTCCAGGTGCAGAACGACGTCTTCTGCCCCTATTGCCTCTCCTTCGGGGCCGTCCTGCTGCTTCTTTTCGCCATCAACCTGGACTGGTCGAAGCGCAAGCTCGTCGGCATTTTTGCCGTCCTCGGCCTGCTCTTTTTCGTGGTCTTCTTCGACGGGTCGGTGACACCCGCCTTCGCGGCGGAGCCGCTGAAACCATCCTTCGGAAACGGCCGGGTCCATGTGCGGATCTACAGCGACTATTTCTGCAACCCCTGCTCGAAGCTCGACCCGGAAATCGCACAGCCCATCGCGAATCTCGTGAAGAAGAACGCCATCCAGGTGACCTTCGTCGACACGCCATTTCGCCCGGAGACCGCGCTCTACGCCCGCTATTTCCTTTATGCCCTCAACGAGAAGAAGGATATCGACTACGCCAACAAGGTGCGGCATGTCCTCTTCCAGGCGGCCGCCCTGAACATCTCGGACCGGGAAAAGCTGGAAGAGCATCTGAAGAAGAACGGCGTGAAGTACAAGGTCTACGACCCGACCCCGACCTTCAGTATTTTCAACGGCTACCTCACCGAGGACAAGGTCCGCTCGACGCCCACCGTCGTGATCATGGACAGCGGCAGGAAACAGGTCGTCAAGGGACCCGCCAACATCGCCAAGGCCATCGGGGAGCTGAAATAGGGCGCAGGGGGAAGGGTTCAGGGTTTCAGAAGACAGGAGATCAATAATAACGACCAACGCGCCATCATCCGCGAAAGGTTGATCAATCAAGAACCCATGACCGCCGAGGTCATGGGTTCTTCTTTGTCCCATTCATGCCTTCTATTTGCACGAACCGCTACCACCTGCCGATCGGCGCTTGTAAAAAGGGCCGCCTTTGGAATTTTCAGTTGTAATAGGGAGAAAATTCTCCAGAGCGGCCAGAATGCCAACTGGCCGCTCCGGAGCATCTGCGGACTTAATGGGAAGGGCCTTTACTTCGGCACGACCTGCATTATGAGAAAGCGTTTGTTTTCCTCAGTCAACGGGTACGGCACTTCTCCTTTCGAGCCAAACCACTTGTCATACAGCTCAAAATACTTGCCGGATTCTATTGCCCCCATCAGACCATTGTTGACAAGGGCGCGAAAATCGGATTCGTTTTTCCGCATCGCCATGCCGTAAGGTTCATACGTATAGAACGGGCCCGCGATGACCCAATCGCCACGATTGGGCGCCTTTCCAATCAGCCCGGCCAGATAGGTGCCGTCACTGCTGTAGGAATCCACCTTTCCTTCGTTGAGCGCCTGGAATGCAGCCGGCTGATCCACAAATTCCACAAGCTGAGCGCCCGGATATTTTTCCCCGAGGAATTTTGCGCTCGTCGAACCCTTCAGGACGGCAATGCGCTTTCCCGCAATATCCTGAACGCCCCTGATCGGGCTGCCTTTCTTAACCAGGAACTGGGCACCTGTCACGAAATAGGTCAGACTAAAGTCCACCGTCTCGCGCCGGGTTCGCGTGTCCGTCATCGTCTCGGCAACAAGATCCACCGTGTTCGATGTCAGGAGGGAGATACGCGTGGCCGGTGTAGACTCCTTCTTCTCGACCTTAATCTGCTTGCCCAGTTTCTTCGAGATCTCCGGTGCAATCGCTTGCTCCACCAGGTCGATCGAGAAGCCGACCCACTCTTTTTTGTCGTTAACGAAGGCAAAACCCTGCACACCCGTCCGCGTGCCGATTGTCAACACCCCTGTGCGGTTGATCTTATCCAGTGTCGTCTCTGCGAAAACGGGCGCTGAAAAACACATCACAACAGCGATAGATGTCAGGAGAGAAAGTACCCGCTTCATGGTGTGACCTCCTTTTTATGTAACAGGATTTGAGCGCCAGGCTTTCGTGCTCGGCACTTTTTTGTGTATTGGCGTAGGGAACCCGCTTCGATCCCGATTCTTTTACTTTCGAACCTATGAAAAATCCACCTAAATTTTTAATCCGGGTCAAAAATCGTACAAAAACTGGACGTCACTTGAGGATCACTGGATTTTAGCTTGTAATCTGGAATCAGAGCTAAATGAATAGTTTCCAGCATTTCAGGAGTTCGTGAGGAGCAAGGCTGTGCAGTTCACCTACAAACAAATAACTTTGAAAAGTTTTGAAGTTGTGAATTACGAATTGAATGAGAGTATCGTAGAAATCAGCCGGAGCATCGCGATCAGTTGCCTTGATTTTTTAGGGATCGTCTCTTTCCAAAATCATCTCCAGTTCCTTAAGATGAGCCTCAGTTAAGCGCCTCAAGCAAAAGCCGTAATGTGTACGCGAGGAAGAATCAAAATAAACACCGTAATCGTTCACTGCATTCGTGAATTTACAGTAGCTTCCCCGAAAATCGCGCCATGCTTTTTGAACCGAAAGAAAATTTGTCTCTAGCCTCTTATCGGCTTGCGCTTTTTTCAATCTGAAAATAATTTCTTGCTCAGATTTCGCCATTTTTCTTTCTGCTACCTCGGTATGAGCATACGCGCACATTGCTCGTCCCCAAGTCCCCCCAGCATCATCACACGGGTCATAGACGCCGCGCTCTATACAGTCGGCGATTTCAGATGTAGTTGTTTTTTTTCGACAATCCTCTCGCTCGTTTGCATAAGCGAGTTGCACAACTGTGATACTAAGAAGAATTATGAAGGCTAGTTTCACTGGTGCTTCACCTCCCTAATGAAAAGCTCACCCACAGCTGCCAGAGGTAACATACCATACCTTGATCATCACCAGGGTTTGATTTACAGCTATCATTTTTTATCCTTATCACCATATGTCGGCTTTTGCGGTTTTCAACTGAAATGAAGGATAAAAGTAGACGATGCGAAAAACATGCTTTCAGGAAGAACGTTCGTATCCCTTTTTGCATTTGTCATTCAAAAAGCCGTTTCGCCGGCTTCACAAATCAATCAACCTTTCAGATCCTTCCCGAAGATCCAGAAATAGATCGTACCGATCAACCCGCAGGCCGCAGCCGTCAGGAGGTTCAGTTCAGGGGAGACCTGCCAGAGAAAGGCGCCTGCAAAGGCGGCCACGGAGACGATCACATCCCGGATCAGGTAGTACAGTCCAAACATCCCCGCCTTTTTGTCTTCCGGTGCAAGGTCCATGATCAGGGCCTTGCGCGTGGGTTCCCCGAATTCCTTCATTCCCCGGATGACGAAAGCGATGACCATGGCCCAGAAGGAGTGGGAAAACAGCAGGACCAGGGGAAAAAGCGTGAAGTTGAAAAAGGTGATGACCACAAAGGGCTTCTTCGTTGTCCGGTCTGCCATATAGGCCACGGGGATGTAGACCAGGACGGCCGTGGCCATCTCGATGGCGGTGAGAATCCCGAATTGCACCGGTGTAATGCCGTTGTCCCTGATGCACCAGACGACCACGAAGGCGTAAGGAATCTGCTCTGCGAAACGGATCAGGATATCCGAGGCGAGCAGTTGTTTCAGGGCGGGGGCCATGGAGCGCCAGAGCCGGGAAGGCGTCGTGGCTGCCTTGTTCCGTGGGACATCGTCCTCGATCATCACCTGCTGGAAAAAGAGAGAGATCAGGCCAAGCAGCAGGGCGCCGGCAAAGGCCATTCGCACACCGTCCCTCTCCCCATACAGTTCGATGAGAACGCCGCCGATGATCGGACCCAATGCCATGGGGATCCGTCGGACCAGGGAATGCATGGTTACCCCCATGGTCCGCTTGTTCTCCGGCAGGACTCCCGATACGAGGCTCATCGTGGCAGGAAGCGAGATGGCTGACCAGGACATAAAAAGCAGGGACCCGATAATCACTGCCTGCCAGTATGGGAAGAGGATCACGATGAGGTAACCGAACATGGCGATCAGGTTGAAGACGATCAGCGCCTTCTTGTAGCCAAGGCGATCGCTCAAATAGCCGCCGGGAAAGGAGTACAGAGCCGACAGCAGGTTCTGCATCCCGTTGAGGAGGCCGATGGACAGGACCCCGCCGCCCAGGGCCAGCAGGTAGATGGGCAGGAAGCGCTCCGCCAGTCGTTCGCCAAGCCCTACGAGGATCACCATGGCCAGCAGGGCCACGATGCTCCGCTTCAGGCCGAGGAAATCAATGATTCGAGTTTGCCAGGTCATCCGTGAAACAATAGGCCTCCTTTGCAGGGAAGGATCAGGGTTTGAGGATGAACCCGCAGGGGATGTCGGTCGCTGAAACCCTGTCAACCGGTTTCCGGCGGGTTCAGATGACGGAGGATCTCTTCGGCGAGTTTGTCGGTTATCCCGGGCACCTTTTGCAGTTCCTCCGGCCCGGCCCGACGAATCGAGTCGATGTCGCCGAACTGCCTCAGGAGGGCCTTCTTCTTCGCTGCCCCCACGCCGGGGATGTCGTCGAGCAGTGAACGGACGTCCCGTTTCTCCATCCTGCGGCGGTGGTGCGTGATGGCGAAGCGGTGCGCCTCGTCACGGATGCGCTGCAGAAAGAACAGCGCCGCAGGGTACTTGATGAGATAGACGGGGTCCTTGCGCCCCGCCAGGTAGACATGATCCTGCTCCTTCATCGAGGGCCGTTGGCGCAGGCCCCCCTCATTGCCTCCGGGCGCCGAGCCCTTCGCCAGGCCGATGACATCGAGGTTCCCGATCTTAAGCTCCCGGAGGACCGTCACGGCCATGCTGACCTGCCCCCTGCCGCCGTCGACCATGAGCAGGTCTGGCAGGTTTTCCCGATTCTCGAATCGTCGCTTCATGACCTCGTACATGCTGGCGTAGTCGTCGGCGCCCTCGACGCCGCGGACGTGGAAAAGCCTGTAGCCGGACTTGTCGGGCTTGCCGTCCACAAAGGACACCAGGGAGCCGACGGGGAGCTGCCCGCCCAGGTTGGAGATATCGACACACTCGATCCGGTGGGGCAGCTTGTGCAGGTGCAGCTTGTCCCGGAGCAGGGCCATGGCCGTTTCCTCATCCATGCGGACAGCACGTTCGGACTTGAAGATGTCTTCGGCGTTCTGCCGGGCAATTGCCACAAGATCCCTCCTCGGCCCCCGACGCGGGACGATGAGGTCCACTTTCTTCCCCCGCTTCTCCGAGAGCCACTCGGCAAGGACGTCCCCGTCCTCGATCTCCCCGGGGATGACGACTTCCGCGGGGATGAAAAGCTCCACGTCGTAATACTGCCTGAGCAGGGACGAGAGGACCTCGGCATCGCCGGCTGCCGTCCGGATATGCGGGAATTTCTTCGTGCCGAGGGTCTTTCCGTCGCGGATGCGCAGGGCGCAGACCTGGACCAGCCCCTCTTCGCGGTAGAGGCCGAAGACATCCTGGTCCTTGAAATCGGCCGACACCATCCGCTGCTTTTCCACCGTCGTCTCGACGGCGGTGATCTGGTCGCGAAGCCTGGCGGCCTCCTCGAACTCGAGGTTCTCCGCCGCCTCGGCCATTCTCTTGCGCAGCAGATCGAGCAGTTTCGTCTCGCGGCCCTCCAGGAAAAGAACCGCGTCGTCGATGAATTTCCGGTATTTCTCCTTCCCGACGAGGCCCACGCAGGGACCAAGACAGTTGCGGATCTCGTACTCGATGCAGGGCCGGCGCCTCGTCTTGAACTCCCTGTCCTTGCAGGTCCGGAACGGGAAGAGCTGGTGGAGAAACTTGAGCGTCTCCCTGGCGGCGAGCCCCGACGGGTAGGGTCCGAAGTAATGGGCCCCGTCCTTTTTCGTTTTTCTCACGACCTGGAAGGCGGGAAAATCCTGGCGGGTGTCAAGGCGCAGGCTGACATAGGTCTTGTCGTCCCGGAAGATCACGTTGTAGCGGGGCCGGTGCTCCTTGATCAGCGTGTTCTCCAGGAGGAATGCCTCTTTCTCCGTGTTGGTGATGACAAAATCCAGGTCGCGCACGCGGTAAACGAGGAAAGGCACCATCAGCCGGGTGTCGGTTCCCTGGAAGTAATTGCGGATGCGGCTCCGGAGGTTTTTCGCCTTGCCGACGTAGATGACGTCGCCTTTCTCGTCCTTCATGAGGTAGACGCCGGTCGAGGAGGGCACGGCGTGGAGCTTCTTCTTGAGCAACTGCAGCCGTTCCGTGTCCTGTGATGTTTGAGAGTCTTTTTTGTCCATCTATGCACTTTGGAATATTGGAATACTGGAATAATGGGTCTCTTAATTATTACCCATCATTCCATCACTCCAGTATTCCATTCCTCCAATCCCCTCACCTTCTCAACTTCTTCCTTGCCGAGCTGCCGGTCATCTTTTTCTTTTTCACCTTCGGTGACTCCCCCTCATCCGTCTCGTCCCCGTCCGCCTCGCCACCAAAGCCGATCTCCAGCTCGGTGAGTTTGCGGATCCGGTCGCGAAGCTCGGCCGCCCGCTCGAAATCATAGTCCCGGGCCGCCGCCTTCATCTCCTCCCGCAGTTTTGCGATCAAGCCCGGGACCTCGGCAATGGATACGTACTCGACCTTCTGCTCCATGACGGGCAAACTGACGTAGTCTGCCTCGTAGATGGAGGCCAGCACGTTGTCGATGGACTTGCGGATCGTCTCCGGGGTGATGCCGTTGTCCTCGTTGAACTTGCGCTGGATCGCCCGCCGGCGTTGAGTCTCGTCGATGCATGCCCTCATGGAGTCGGTGATCCTGTCGGCGTACATGATGACCTGGCCAGCCACGTTTCGCGCGGCCCGGCCGCTCGTCTGGATGAGGGAGCGCTTCGAGCGCAGGAACCCCTCCTTGTCGGCATCGAGAATGGCCACCAGCGACACCTCGGGAATGTCGAGCCCCTCCCGCAGGAGGTTGACGCCGACGAGGACGTCGAACTTGCCCAGTCGCAGATCCCGGATGATGACTACGCGCTCCAGGGTGTGGACGTCGGAGTGCAGGTATTTCACCCGGACCCCGAGGCTCTCGTAGTACTCCGT
>Ga0208980_10002028_pt1 | contig 12311 bp, 11 predicted proteins | sample WetSurMetagenome_3_FD_187993 | JGI IMG/M metagenome (GOLD analysis project Ga0208980, IMG submission 187993) | Wetland microbial communities from Twitchell Island in the Sacramento Delta, sample from surface sediment Aug2011 Site A1 Bulk (version 2) | ecosystem: Environmental > Aquatic > Marine...
GGGGTGGAAGATGGGGCTCGAACCCACGACCTTCGGAACCACAATCCGACGTTCTAACCGACTGAACTACATCCACCGTATCAGGAGTGCAAAATAAGTCCAAAATTTCTATTTCACAAAATTTATATTTTATTTTCTCATAGTGCAGTCAATTACTATCTTTGGCAAGTTCAAAAAGAAATGAACCTTCCTGGACAATTTACTGATGGAAAATTTGTTATCACAGGAAGTTATAAACTTATTTAATCAGGTTTGAGAAGATTAAAACTAATAGATAACATATCAGGGCTGCAACTGTTCCAGTTGATGAAGCCGGTTATCTTCCTCATAATCAGTATAGTTTTTACCAAGAGTAGTCTTACACATCTTACTATTGATCAGATTGGACAATGGGAGATGTTTATGTTCATCGCAGGATTGATTACCTTCTGGTGGGTAACCGGAATAATTCAATCTCTTCTTCCTTTGTATCACAGGAACAGAACGTACCGCAAGATCGGAGATAACGGCACTAAAAAATCGCCTGAAATATTCAATGCATTCCTGCTTCTGTGCATCTTCAGTCTCTTTTTTTTTATACTTGGACACTCGCTCAAAAACAATTTTTCAGTCTTTCATTACTCGGGAAACGTACCATATATAAATCTTCTGCTATTATATATCCTGCTAAGCAGCCCGGTCTGTCTCATTGAATATATATACCTTCTTAACAACAGATCATACAGGATTTTTCAATATGGCTTATATACATTTTCTGCCCAGCTTATTTTTATTATTACTCCATTACTTTTCGGCAAAGATATTATATGGTCTATCTACGGACTTCTGGCGATTACAGGAATCAGATGGATATGGCTTATCATCCTTTTAAGACGATACACTGAAATTAGGATCTCAGCAGAGTTTATGAAGGAGCATCTCTACCTGGGTACACCCCTTATTCTCACAACTCTTATAAGTGGTTCAGCACAGTACACAGATGGTGTCATTGTTTCAGCTGTTTATCGCGATCCGGCAATGTTTGCATGGTTCCGTTATGGAGCCAAAGAATTTCCACTGGTTCTTATGCTGGCAAACGGACTAAGTGCTGCCATGCTTTCCGAGTTTTCAACTCGCGAAAGAATGAAAGAATCTATTGCTAAAATCAGGGCTAAGTCAAAGCGGCTTATGCACCTCCTGTTCCCTATAACGATGATCATGATGCTCTTATCCAGATGGATCTATCCATTGATCTTCAATGATAAATTTGATAAAAGCGCTAGTATATTTCTTGTCTACGCTCTTCTTATAATTCCCCGTCTTGTTTTTCCGCAGACAATAATCGTTGGAAGAAAGAAAACTCATATTACTCTTCTCGCTGCTGTGCTTGAACTTGTGGTTAACATTACATTAAGCCTTCTGATGATAAAATGGGGCTATAAACTTGTAGGTATTGCTCTTTCAACATTTATAGCCTATATATTTAATAATGCTTTTCTGATAGGATATGTGTGGTTGAAAATGAAAATCAAACCATCAGAATATATACCACTTAGGGTATTTGCTGTTTATACTGCTCTGATTGGGATCCTTTTCATACTTATCGACCACAGGATTATTGATATACACTAGGAAGGCAAAAGACATCCGGTACCCGGCTTCAGGCAACCGGTTGGAAGTAAGTATGTTCCTGCTTTAAACTTCTGACTCCGCTCTTCGGTCTTCCGACTAGATATTATTAAATTCTGACTATATTTGCGGCAATTTTACCGCGATTATTTTGTGTAATCAATAAGCTGTGAAATAGAAAACTGTTAGAATGCATATAGTCGAAGTCATAACAAAGAATGATAGGAAGGAATTTATAAATCTTCCGAAGAGATTATATAAGGATGATCCGTTTTGGGTCTGTCAGCTCGATTCGGCTGTCGAATCTGTTTTTGATCCAGCAAAAAACCGGACATTTAAGCATGGTGAAGCAATCCGATGGATTGTCAAAAATGACCTTGGCATTACTATTGGAAGAATTGCAGCCTTTATCGACCGGGTAAGATCAGCTGCTAACAGCCAGCCAACGGGAGGAATCGGTTTTTTTGAAATTACAGAAAACAAAGATGCTGCGTTTGCCCTCTTTGATACAGCCAGGGAATGGTTGACTGAAAGGGGAATTGAAGCGATGGATGGTCCGATAAACTTTGGTGAAAACGACAATAACTGGGGACTTCTCGTTGAAGGGTTCATGCAGCAGGGATTTGGAATGCCGTACCATAAAAAATACTACAGGTCTTTCTTTGAAGATTATGGCTTCAAAAACTATTTTGAGCAATATTCCTATCACAAAGAGGTTAGAGGTGCTGATAATGTAATAGTACAGTTTCCCGAGAGGATGATGAAAATTGCAGAATGGCTTTCCCGGCGACCCGGTTATTCATTCCGCCATTTTGAGTTTAGAAACAAGGAGAAATTTGTTCATGATATAGTTGAGATTTACAATTCCACCTGGTCATTATTCAAAGAAGATTTTACACCTCTCGATCCGGTTTTTCTTGATGACTCACTTAAAAAGGCAAAACTGATTGTCGATGAAGAGCTTATCTGGTTTGCCTATTTTAATGATAAACCGATCTCATTTTTCATTCTTTTTCCTGATCTGAATCAGATTCTCAAACACTTTAGCGGTCAGCTGAATCTTTGGAATATTGTCCGTTTCGTATATTTCAGGCTGACTCATAAAATGACCAGAATGAGAGCTATTGTTGGGGGAGTGCATCCGGCATATCAGAACAGTGGCGTTGAATCGGCAATATTTCTTCAACTTTACAGGGTATTTAAACATAAACCCTGGTTTAAGGAGCTTGAACTATCCTGGGTAGGAGACTATAATCCCAGAATGATCGCAATTTATGAAGCACTGGGAGCTAAAAAGGCAAAAACTCATATCACCTACAGATATTTCATTAATACTTCACTGCCTTTCATAAGATATAAGGACGAAATGGCTGTAAAACAATTACATGGGCAAGATAATTCACATACAAAGCAATAATTTCATAATTATTTTTGTATTTTGAATAATGTTAATTAATTTTGCAAACCCTAATTGGGGGGAATTTTGTATAGATTATTAAGGAATAAAAATATAGAGAAATGAAAAATGGTATTCATCCTAGCAATTACAGGTTTGTAGTATTTCAGGATATGTCTAACGGGCATGCTTTTCTGAGTAAATCAACAGCGCCTTCAAGAGAGAACATTAAATGGGAAGACGGGAATGAGTACCCTCTTCTTAAACTTGAGATATCAAACACTTCTCATCCATTCTATACTGGTAAGATGAAGCTTGTCGATACAGCAGGAAGGGTTGATAAATTTATGAACCGCTACAAGGATCATGTAGGCAAAAAGAAATAATTAAAAAATAAATTTTATTTTAGGTAGGGACATTGCATGCAGTGTCCCTATTTTTTGTTTTTCTATTTAAATGGCACAATCATTGCTACGCCATCTTTCTGGTCTCTTGTCAAAATATTATGTAATTTTGGCATTACCGACTAAGATAAAAGACTAAAGATAAAAGATAAAAGGAAGAAGGTTAAATAAAGAGTATATCCATAAAAGTGGGAAGATTTAAATCCCTCGGCCCTGATAGAGGGATTTTGGGTGAGGTAAAAAAAGGCAAGGCAAAAAGAGTGTGTGAGTGAAGAAACTATAAAAGCAGATAGCAAGGAGAAAAATATATATGGAAAAAAAATTCAGGAAACCTGTTAGTGATATACTACTTCCGGATATTCTTGATGGAGAGGGAGATATAATTCCTATTATTGCCGACGGTGATGATGGCGAACTCGAAGATGTGGAAGTTCCGGAAGCTATTCCTATACTATCTCTTAGAAATACGGTTCTTTTTCCTGGAGTGGTTCTTCCTATTTCCATAGGCCGTCCAAAATCAATTCAGCTTATTAAAGATGCATACCGGAACGATAAAATAGTAGGTACAGTAGCTCAAAAAGATCCTGATATTGAGAATCCCGATTTCGTTGACCTGCATACCATTGGAACTATCGGTCAGATAGTCAAACTACTTGAGATGCCTGACGGATCAACTACAGCGATCATCCAGGGTCGGAAAAGGATGGTACTTCAGGAACTCATTTCGGAAGATCCCTATTTTATTGCACGTGTAAAAACACTTCCTGAAAGCCGACCTGAAATTCTAAGTAAGGATTTTGATGCGATTGTCGGATCATTAAAAGATCTGTCACTCAAAATTATTAAGATCAATCCTAACATTAGTCCCGAAGCTTCTTTTGCAATAAAGAACATCGAGAATAATACTTATCTGATAAATTTCATATGCTCAAATACTGATATCAAGGTCCAGGATAAACAAAAACTGCTCGAGATGAACAGTTTGCGCGATCGTGGATTCATGCTTCTTGAGTTTCTTGTTCAGGAGATTCAGGTTCTTGAACTGAAAAATGAATTACAATCAAAAGTAAAAAGCGACCTTGATCAGCAACAACGGGAATTTCTGCTTCATCAGCAGATGAAGACAATACAGAATGAGCTTGGAGGTAACCCTATTGAGAAGGAGATAGAGGAATATCTGAAAAAGGCTGAATTAAAAAAATGGAATGAGGATGTAAGAAAGGTATTTGATAAAGAGCTAGATAAGCTTCACAGGCTTAATCCTGCTGCTGCTGAGTACTCGGTTCAGGTCAACTATATTCAGACACTTCTGGATCTGCCATGGAATTCATATACTCAGGATAACCTTGATCTGAACAATGCAAGGAGGGTGCTCGATGAGGATCATTTTGGCCTCGATGAGGTTAAGGAGAGAATCCTCGAACACCTCGCTGTTCTCAAGCTTAAGGGCGACCTTAAGTCTCCTATTCTCTGTCTTTACGGGCCTCCGGGTGTCGGGAAAACATCTCTCGGCAGGTCTGTCGCCAAGGCACTCGACAGAAAGTATGTCAGAATGTCACTTGGTGGTTTGCATGATGAAGCGGAAATAAGAGGCCACAGGAAAACATATATTGGAGCAATGCCCGGAAGGATAGTGCAGAATATTAAAAGAGCAGGTTCCTCTAATCCTGTATTTATTCTGGATGAAATTGACAAAGTAGGCCAGGATTTCCGGGGCGATCCATCATCTGCCCTGCTGGAAGTTCTCGATCCTGAACAGAACAGCACCTTTTTTGATAACTTCCTTGAGATGGAATATGATCTGTCAAAAGTTTTGTTTATTGCAACCTGCAATAATCTGGCAACAATCAGTCCAGCCCTGAGAGACAGAATGGAGCTTATTGAAATAACCGGCTACCTTGTTGAGGAGAAACTAGAGATTGCAAAACGGCACCTCTTTCCTAAACAGCTCGAGAATCATGGAGTTAAGCCAGGCCAGGTCACAATAGACAGTAAGGTGATGGAAATGCTTGTCGAGAAATACACCAGGGAATCAGGAGTAAGGGAACTGGATAAACGTCTCGCAAAAATTGTCAGAGTAACGGCTAAGAATATTGCCTCTGAAACTGAATATGAAACTGCTCTTTCACCTGCAGCTCTTAGTGAAATGCTTGGACCTCCCAAATATACTAGGGATCTATATTCAGGTAATGATCAGGCAGGTGTTGTTACAGGTCTTGCATGGACCGCTGCAGGAGGCGAAATATTGTTTGTAGAAACAAGCCTCAGCAAAGGAACAGGCAAACTGACCCTAACCGGTAATCTTGGTGAAGTGATGAAAGAATCAGCTGTCATTGCTCTTGAATATCTGAAGTCAAATGCTGAAATGCTTGATCTTCCTGATGATTTCTCTGAAAAATGGAATATCCATATTCATGTTCCTGAAGGTGCAATACCAAAGGACGGGCCATCAGCCGGAATAACAATGGCCACATCAATAGCATCGGCATTCACCCAGAGAAAAGTGAAGAAATACCTTGCCATGACTGGTGAAATAACTTTAAGGGGTAAGATTCTGCCGGTTGGCGGAATAAAAGAGAAGATCCTTGCAGCAAAAAGGGCAAGCATAAAAGAAATTATCGTGTCGGAGGAGAATAGAAAAGATGTTGAAAATATTAAGGATATATATATCAGGGGATTAAAATTCCATTATGTTGAAACTATAATGGGAGTGCTTGATCTGGCACTGCTTAAGCAAAAGGTTAAGAATCCTAAAAAAATATCATTCGAATGAAGAAGATAGCAGTTTTTCCGGGGTCATTTGATCCGTTTACAATTGGACATGAAGCAATCGTCAGAAGAGCATTGGGTCTGTTCGATGAGATTATAATTGCTGTTGGAGCAAATGCGCTTAAAAAGAATTTTTACCCCCTTGAAACAAGGGAAAAAATGATTTCAAAAGTCTTTCATGATGAACCAAGAGTTAGAGTAGATCGCTATGACGGCTTAACAGTTGATTATTGTAAAAAGAACAAAGCTGGTTATCTTCTTCGTGGGCTCAGGACATCAGCTGATTTCGAATTTGAAAGAGCAATCGGGCAGGTAAATAAATCAATGGCTCCTGAAATTGAATCTGTATTTCTGCTCACAGTGCCTGAGCATTCATTTATAAATTCAGGTATCGTACGTGATATTATAAAAAACGGTGGCGATGCTTCAAAATTTGTACCTGCAGCAATAAATATTAAAGATTATAAACGGGTTGAGGATTAGTTATTCAGTCTCTGAGAACTGAACAGTTAATGATATCCATCAACGATAACCATGCACTGCTTTTTATAGAATTCAATTCATCGGGGAAAAGCCATTCAACTTTCGTTATGCCTTCTGCTATCTGAGGTTCTGTAACCATTATACCATCATATTGCATCAGAAACCAGCTAGTCTTTTTGAGAAATGAAATACCTTTCCAACTGTAAGTATGGTAACTTGGGGCAATAGGTTTTATGATTTTATGACCTGACAGGCCGCACTCTTCACTTACTTCCCTGATAGCACAAGCATCCGGTTCTTCCCCTGGTTCAATATGTCCTTTTGGGAGGTCGAGCTTGCCTTTCTTTTCAATAAAAAGGTACCTTCCTGAAGTGTGTCTTACTAATCCTCCTGCTGCATATACTTCCGTAAAATAAATTCTGAAGATTTTCCACAGGTGTTTGATGTCAGTCCCGTAAATATTTATGGATTGAATTCTGTTATCTGATTGAAAATCAGCAATTATTTTATAAAGTTCTTTGGTATCATTGAAATTATGGAATAAGCCGTATTTTTGTAACCTGTCAGGTTCAGAGCTTATCAGAATGAATCTGTTTTCAAAATGAACTTTATACATATTCATATGGAGAATAGTGCAAAAAAAACTGCTGAATATCTTTTACAAATTAAAGCAATTAAATTACAACCATCAAATCCTTTTACCTGGGCCTCGGGATGGAAGTCCCCTATTTATTGTGATAATCGTAAAACTCTCTCATTTCCTGAGGTGAGGTCTTACATCCGCGATTCATTTGCAAATATGGTAAAAGAGCTCTATCCGCATGCTGAAATGATAGCTGGTGTTGCAACAGGTGCGATTGCCCACGGAGCCCTTGCAGCCGATAAGCTTGGACTGCCATTTATTTATGTAAGGTCTGGTGCAAAAGAACATGGCCTGGGAAACCAGATTGAAGGTTATTTTGAACCGGGACAGAAAGTTGTTGTCGTTGAGGATCTTATATCAACCGGAGGAAGCAGCCTTAGCGCGGTAAAGGCACTTCGGGAGGCTGGTTGCATTGTACTTGGGATGGTTGCAATATTTACTTACGAGTTTAAAAAAGCATCTGATAGCTTTGTTTCAGAAAACTGCAGACTTGATACCTTAAGCAATTATTCAACGCTTGTTGATACTGCTGTTAAAACAGGTTATATTACTCAGGAAGAGGTGGAAACTCTTAAGAAGTGGAGAGTGGATCCTTCGGTATGGGGAGTGAGGTAAAACAGGAGTATCATTCAACTTTATAATTAATTCGATTTTCGTGAGCGATCTATCCCATTTTGAAAGCAGGTCCGGAAGCCTGAGTTGTACTGCTGAAGAGTGTTTTGCCTTTGTTACTGACATAAGAAACTTCGAAAGGTTTATCCCGCATAATACTATCAGTAACTGGCAGTCAGATAAGGAATCATGTAGTTTCAGTGTATCAATGATTGGTACAGTCATCCTGCGTATTGTTCAGAAAGAGGTGTATAGTCGGGTTGTCTATAATGGCGACGCTTTGAAGAAAAATGACTTTGAATTGGTTTTGCACATTGCCGTTAATAGTAATAAACTTGCTGAGGTTAAGGTTGTGCTGAATGCTGATCTGAATCCAATGATGAAAATGATGGCGGCAAAGCCCATTGCACAGTTTCTCGAAATGCTCATTAATGAAATGGAGAATTTCAGTGGTTGGAAAGAGATCAGGGAATGAATTCGATTTCTTTAAAGGAATACTCTGCCTGTAACCCCGATTTTTTTTCAACATGCAGCTTTCCAATTTCTGTAACAGATAAGATACGTCCGGTGAAGATCCCCTCCTGATCTCTGAAATTAGACCATTTATTCCGCCTGTAAAGTTTTGATATATACTCGTTTCTGATCAGATCAAACTTTTCAGAAATAACCTGTTTGTATCTCAGGTCCAGATCTGAAGCAAGCTGATCTAAAGAGATTGTAAGATCAAAATAGTTTCCTGTCAATAATTTCAGGGAAACCGGGTTAGGGGCATCACTTAAGAATTTATCCTGATTAATATTCAGGCCTATTCCTGTAATTGAATATTCAATATTATCACCCATTATTGAGTTCTCAATTAAGATACCTGCTATTTTGTCACTGTTTACATAAATGTCATTAGGCCATTTTATTGAATAACCCCGGATATGTCTGTTCAGGAAATCACAGATTCCAAGCGACATTGCCATTGATATAATAAACTGATTAACCGGCTTTATCATTGATGGTAGGGTCAGAATGCTGATTAACAGGTTTTTGCCATCCTCGCTTTCCCAGTTATTACCCATCTGCCCACGGCCTGCCGATTGGTAATTTGTACAGACAATTGTACCTTCTGGTAGGTTCTCATCTCTTAAAAGCTGACCAATATACGAATTTGTCGATGGCAGATTCTCCCTGAAAATTATATTTGAACCTATTATCATGGTTATCAGATATATACATGATCATGCTTTATATTCTTCACGGGTTTTATTATAGGGGTTAAACTTGGCATTGAAATTGCAAAAGTAGTTTACGTGACAAAAATACAGATTAAAGTGGTACTTTTGTGACTTAATATCAAACTGATTAATATTGATGAAGAAAAGATCTGATGGAGATGAAGTCCTTTTAGGAAGCATAATGAAGGGAGTTTTTGAGAAGAAAGGACAAAATGTTTTAAAAATTGATTTGAGGAAACTTGAAACAAGAATTACTGATTATTTTGTTATATGTCACGCTGCTTCGGGAACACAGGTAGGAGCTATCTGCGACTCAGTGGAAGATACTGTACGGAAAGAGACCGGAGAAAAGCCGTTACACATTGAAGGACTCGATAACTGTTTCTGGGTACTTCTTGATTATGGTAGTGTTATCGTTCATATCTTTTTAGAGGAATACAGGAATTTCTATAGTCTGGAGTCCCTTTGGTCCGATGCAACTATAGAAAAATTGGAAGATACAAAACAGTAAGTTTAATTTTTATGGCAGAAAATACAAATAATAGTCAGGGGACGGAAAAGAAGCCTGATAAAAATATCAAACCCCGTTTTAATACAAACTGGATTTTCGCAATACTTGCAGGATCGGCAATTCTTTTTCAGATATTCTATGGAGGAAAACCAATCCAAAAAACGACAACAAGCGAGATAAAGACAATGATTGCTAACCGCGACATTGAAAAAGTTGTTGTGGTAAATAAAGAGCAGGCAAGGTTTTACCTTAAAAAAGAGGCTTTGGAATCAGGCAGATATCCTAACCTGCCAAAACCAGGAACAGGATTTGGCGTTGCAGCACCAAAAGCAAACTTTACTTATAACATTGGTGATATGACCTCTTTCGAACCTTTCCTCATAGAGGCTCAGAAGACTGCCGGGTACACTGAAAATGAGCTGATTTACCCCGATTATATTACAGAAAAAAATTATTTTACTGACATACTTTCCTGGCTCTTGTTCCCAGCTTTACTGATCGCTTTGTGGCTATTCCTTATGAAACGTATGTCGGGTGGTGGTGCTGGAGGAGCAGGAGGTATCTTCAGTGTCGGAAAATCTCGTGCCCAGATATTTGACAAGGATACCAACGTTAAACTTAATTTCAATGATGTTGCCGGTCTTGAAGAGGCTAAAACTGAGGTTATGGAGATTGTGGATTTTCTTAAGAATCCAAAAAAATATACCAATCTTGGGGGTAAGATACCAAAAGGTGCTCTGCTGATTGGCCCTCCTGGGACAGGAAAAACTATGCTTGCAAAAGCTGTTGCCGGGGAAGCCAACGTACCTTTCTTTTCCATATCAGGATCCGATTTCGTTGAGATGTTTGTTGGAGTTGGTGCTTCAAGAGTCAGAGACCTCTTTAAACAGGCTAAAGAAAAAGCTCCATGTATTGTATTCATAGATGAAATAGACGCTGTGGGACGTGCAAGAGGACGAAATGCAAATTTCGGATCAAATGATGAGAGGGAAAATACTCTTAACCAGCTTCTTACTGAAATGGATGGTTTTGGTACAAATATGGGAGTGATTATTCTTGCAGCGACCAACAGGGCTGATATTCTTGACAGGGCTTTGATGCGTGCTGGCCGCTTTGACCGGCAGATTCATGTTGAACTCCCTGACATTATCGAAAGAGAAGCAATTTTTAAGGTTCACCTGCGTCCGATAAAACTGGAAAAGGACTTTGATATAGCCTTTATGGCTAAACAGACTCCCGGATTTTCCGGTGCTGATATTGCAAACGTTTGTAATGAAGCAGCGCTTATAGCAGCAAGGAAAAATAAGACTGTAGTTGAAAAGCAAGACTTCCTCGACGCTGTAGACCGGATAGTTGGCGGTTTGGAAAGGAAGACAAAAATAATTTCAGCCGTTGAGAAAAAGACAATTGCATATCATGAAGCCGGGCATGCTACAGTTAGCTGGCTGCTTGAGCATGCAAGCCCCCTTCTTAAAGTTACAATAATCCCTCGTGGAAGGGCTCTCGGTGCAGCCTGGTATCTCCCTGAGGAAAGGCAGCTTACTACCCGTGAACAGATACTCGATGAGATGGCTTATGCATTGGGAGGAAGAGCTTCAGAAGAACTTGTCTTCGGAAAAATATCTACAGGCGCTCTAAGCGATCTTGAGAAAATAACCAAACAAGCTTATGCAATGGTTTCATTTTTCGGCATGAGTGAAAAGGTTGGTAATATAAGTTTCTACGATTCATCGGGTCAATCTGATTTCGGATTCACAAAACCCTATAGCGAGAAGACAGCAGAGCTTATCGACCAGGAGGTCAACCTGATTATTTCAGAGTCGTATTTAAGAGCTAAAGAAGTTCTTAAGAACAACATGAAAGGACTCACTGAACTCGCAGAACTCCTTCTTGAAAAAGAGGTAATATTTGGTGAAGACCTCGAGAGGATCTTTGGCAAGAGAAAGGCAGATCTCCTGAAGGATGAGCGGGAAGCGTTAGATAAAGCAAATAAATTACCTGTTACAGCAGAAGCTCTTAAAGAAGTTAAGAAAGAGAAAAAATCCGGCAATGCTGTTTCATCAAAATCAAAAGCCAAAACCAGTAAAAAAGAAGTTAGCTCAGGAGAACTGAAACCTGAAAAAACTGTGAAAAAGTCAAAGACAAAAAGAAAAGAATAATAATCTCAGGTTTTGAATAATTTTTTCAGACGGACCCTTACCGGAGCATGGATTGTGATATTCATAATGGGGGGGTTCTGGCTTCATCCAATATCGTTTTTTCTGACGGGACTGATTTTGCTCATTGGTACACAATATGAGTATTACCTTATGATCAGGAATACCGGCGTACGACCACAAATGGTACCGGGAATTATTGCCGGGTCAACAGCTTATATTGTTTCCACGCTTATTGCGCTAGAAGTTATTCCTGAAAACTCCTTACTCGTCCTTATACCAATGATGTTGGTAATGATGGTTCTGGAGCTATACAGGAAGCAAAATAAGCCATTTGATTCTCTTGCGCATTCTTTTTTTTCCATAATTTATACTGCGATCCCGTTCTCAATGTTCCCCTTTTCAGCTTTCATGCGGACTGGTCTCAACTCATTGTTACCTCATAAAGGCATAGTCTTTTCTCCTGGTATAATTATAGGATTCTTTCTTCTGATTTGGGCAAATGA
>Ga0208980_10002029_pt1 | contig 12308 bp, 13 predicted proteins | sample WetSurMetagenome_3_FD_187993 | JGI IMG/M metagenome (GOLD analysis project Ga0208980, IMG submission 187993) | Wetland microbial communities from Twitchell Island in the Sacramento Delta, sample from surface sediment Aug2011 Site A1 Bulk (version 2) | ecosystem: Environmental > Aquatic > Marine...
AGTTGGTGAAGCCCCAGCCGTTGCTGTCCTTCTTGCCGGCGTCCGAAAGATCCTGGCTATAGGGTGGCAGCTCGAAGGTGAAAGAGTTTTCCGGATCGATCCGGCCCTTCTCGCTGTTGAAGCTCCAGTAGGTGAGGCCGCCGCGGTATTTTTCGTTGAACTCCTCCAAGGGGGCGAAATCACCCTTGTAGGGCGCGGCGTACTGGGTGGCCTCCATTACGTACTCGGTGTTGGGGGTGACGAAGGCACCGCCGTGCTCCGAGCGGAACAGCGGATTGACCACGATCTGCTTGGTCTCGAAGTCATGCAGATCGATCACCGCCAGACGCGGGTTGGCCTTGTCGTTGATGAACAGGTACTTGCCGTTGTAGTCGCCCTCTGTTTCCGACATGGCGGGATGGTGGGTATCGCCGAAGGTAATGTCTTTACCGTCGATGCGACCCTGGGCCAGCACCGCCTTGGATTCGTCGTCGAAACCGTAGCCCTGCCAGGGCTCGGGTGTAAACACCCCGATGTACTTGAGGATGCGCATGGAGGGGATGCCGTAGACGATGACCTGTCCAGACTGACCGCCAGAGCTAAAGGCCAGGTACTCATCGCGTCCGCCGCTGGGCGTATAGGTCTTCGCCGCCGCCAGCACGTCCTTTTCCGTGAGGCCGCGCGCCTTCATCACCTCATCGAGGGTCTGGGCGTGAACGAAGGGGACCGACGCGCCTAGCCCGAAGCCTAGTCCGAGCGCGATGGAGATGGCCTTTTGCACCTTGGTAGTCATGAGATCCTCCCTAAGAGGTAAGCGAGAAGAGGTAATCGGGGGTTCTGTTCGACAGGCATGGAGGGGGTAGACAACCCCTCGCATAACCTAGGAGCTACTGGCTCAAGCGCCCTTGACTTAGGTCAAATTCGGCAAGAAGTGTGTGATTTCACGCAGGTCTGCGAGGGCCCCGTGGGTGAATATTGCACGGGGCTTAGCGAGGGAACTGGGCGGTTGCCGGTAGGTGGCTCCGCGGTGGTGCGGGGTCGGGTGTTAACCCGTGGCCAGGGTCAGGCCAAGGGCCAGCAGCAATCCGTGCAGCACCATGGCGGCGATGGTCAGCGGGATCGCCGAGCGCAGGCGCGCGGGGGTGGCGGCATGCCGCAGTACCTCTGTTGCTGCCTTCAGGCTCAGCGGCAGTGCCAGCAGGGCAAGCAGTGCACTGGGGGGCACGGCACCGGCGGCAACCAGCCCTCCGAGCAGTAGATTGGCACCGCCCACGATGCCCAGATAGCCCCAGCGTCCGCGCTCGGGGCCGAGGCGGACCACCCAGTGGCGCTTGCCGGCGAGATCGTCCGCCCGCCGATCGGGGAACTGGTTGACGTAAAGCAGCGCGGCCACCATCAGCCCGTAGGGTAGGGAGACCCAGAGTGGCAGAAGCGCGAAGCCGCCGCGCTGCACCAGGTCGCAGCCGACCACGATCAACAGGCCAAAGCCGAGCGCGACGCTGATCTCACCCAGCCCGCGGCTGTTCAGGGCCAGCGGGGGAGCGGAGTAGGCCCAGCCGAGGAACATACCGGCAAGTCCGACCCCAACGAGTCCCCAGCCCGCGAAGGGCAACAGCAGGCACCCGATCAGCGCGGTGACGCCGAGCAGGGCGCAGCCGAAGCGGGCCATCTGCTCCTCGGTCAGGACACCGTTCTGGATGAAGCGGCTGCCTCCGGTGAAGGGAAACAACCGCTCGGTGTTGGCGGCGTCGGTGCCGTTGCGGGCATCGTAGTAGTCGTTGAGAACGTTTACCCCCGCGTGCACCGTCAGGGCACCCAGAATGCTCAGCCAGGCGGTACCCGGGTCCAGCGCCACCCCCGCTGTGCGAGCGGTCGCGAGCCCGAGCAGGCAGGGCACGAAGCTGGCCAACAGGAAGGGTGGCCGAGTGGCCGCCAGGTAACGGCTCCAGGCGGTCGGAAACTTGGACGGAATAGGCTCTTCGATGGTGAACACGTGGCCGGGCCTCGTCATCGCCCCCATCGGAGAGGGGGCAGTTCTGGATTGTTACGGAAAGGCGCAGAAACATCCATGAGCACCAGCCGGTTAGACCGCTTCCCGCAACCAAGGGGCGGAAGAGGTGCTCAACCGGGCAGACCGTCCACGCGCGGGCGGGCCAGCATGGGTCCGTGGACCAGGGCGAACAGGACGAACGCCACCACCCAGCAGATCCCAGAGAGCAGGACCCAGCCCGGATAGACGCTGGCCCAGAGCATGGGGCCGAAGACCCGCAGCAGGGCCGCAACATTGATCAGCACGAAGGCGATGGTCATGGCGGGGGCAGTGCGCATCTCCCGCCCGGTGTGGCCCAGGGTCACCCGCGCCATCATGCCAAGGGTCAGGGTCCCGATGGCGCCGAGGGTCAATGCATGCACCGCCAGGTTGGCTGGCGCCCAGCCCCAGGTGGCGATGCCCTCGAGAACGAGCCCCATGCAGAGCCAGCCGAGCGCGGTGTAGAGCACCCAGAGGATGGGGATACCCCAGACGCCCCGCTGGTGCCAGCCGGCGAGACGAAATGCCTGTAGCAGACCCAGTGCCAGCGCGAGTGTCCCCACAACGTAGGCGGGGGCGCCGGCAAGGCGAGTAGCGGCCAGCGCTAGCAACAGCGCGAAGCCGGAGCGCTCCACCCAGGGGCGCACGCGCACCTTGGCTCCGGCGACGCCGCGCTCGGTGAAGAAGGGCATCACCCGCCCGGCGACCCAGAGCACGAGAAGCACCAGGAGATCGGCCATGAGGTAGGTGCCAGCGCGCGCGAGATTCCCAGCCAGCCCCAGAGCCTCCGCGTGCACCAGCGCATTCGCCCCCGCCATAGCCACGATCAGCGCGAGGAACCATCGGTTGACCCGGTTGCCCCCAGCCCACACCGAGCGGAACAAGCCCAGCGCCAGCAGGGGCAGAAAGGCGAGGTCGGTCAGTGCGATCAGGACCGGCGGCAGCCCCGGCCACCAGGGCAATACCCGACCCGCCATCCAGACCAAGGCCAGGGCGGCCAGGGGGGCGCCCGTGGGGGTGTCAATCCCGGTCCAGTTGCGCACGGCGGTGAGGAGAAAGCCGGCAACCACGGCGGTGGCATAGCCAAACAGCATCTCGTGGCTGTGCCACCCGACCCGTCCATAATAGGCATCTGGTGTGAATCCCCGGTGCCAAAGCAGGACCCAAGCCAGGATCAAGGCGATGGCAGCGAGCGCTGCCAAGAGAAAGAACGGCCTAAAACCCAGTGCAAGCAGCACAAACCGCGTGCTTTTTTTAAGCTCTGGCTCGGCCCCGGCGATGCGAAACTGTTGCAATGCTGTAACCTCCTTCCTTTAGCGTAGGGTCCAGGGTCGGTGTGGCCTTGACAAGGGTCAAGCGGACGACGAGCGGACCACCTTCTCGTCGGGTGCGCTGGTCATTCCCGCCCGCGAGCCCGGCCCGTGGCGGCCAATGCGCATTTCTGTCTTGTTGTCAGCCTAGTGAATAGGCTAGCCTCACACGGCCAAGCCGGTAGACTCCAGTGTCGCTCCACGAGGGACTCTGGGTGCGCGGAGGGAGGCCGAAACGTCCGGGGTGAGGGTTTTCAGCAGTTACCAAACCATTGACGATGCCGATCATTGACGATTTGAGGTCCTGTTACCTGCTGCAGCGCCTGTCCGAGGAGCAGCTTCAGCGGGTGTCGCAGCGGGCGCTTCGGGTTCATCTGAGCGAGGGTCAGATACTGTTCAACCAGGGCGAGCCCGCGGATCGGTTTTTTCTGGTCCTGAGGGGGCAGATCAAGTTGTATCGTCTCTCCCCCAATGGCAACGAGAAGATCATCGAGATCATCGGCCAGGGCAACACCTTCGCGGAGGCCATGATGTTCCTCGAACGCCCAGGGTACCCGGTTTGTGCCACCGCCTTGACCACCTCCGAGCTGGTCAGCATCGATGCACGCGACTTCCGCCAACTGCTGAGCGATTCGGTGGGCACCTGCTTCATCCTGCTCGGCGACATGAGCCAGCGCCTGCGCGGGTTGATCCGCCAGATCGATGATCTGACGCTGCACACCGCCACCAACCGCGTCGCCGCTTACCTTCTGGCAAAGTCGCGGGAGGAGGGTATGGAGTTTGATCTGGACATCCGCAAAGGGGTGCTCGCCTCCCGGTTGTCGGTGAAGCCAGAGACCTTCTCGCGGATCATCAAGCAACTGAACGAGCGCGGCATCGTTCGGGTGGACGGATGCCGGGTTCGTGTGCTTAAGCTCGATGCCCTGGAGGCCCTGGCCGAGATCACCGGTCTGGAGGATTCAGGACCGGAGGCCGCGGCGAAGTCCCTGTATCCTTGTCCGCCGTTCAAGCGCGGGTGACGATCGGCTTCCCGCGCCGGCCAGCCGCCGTCAGGGCGCGCTGGACGTGGCGTTCCGGTGTCCGCCGACCGATCGATAGGCGCTGGTTCCAGACTAATGCTCACCCTTGGTGCGCAGCAGCCCGGCGAGGCGGTTGCCCTGCTTTTGGGGACCCCCGCGGGGGAATAGCCGGTGCAGATAGTGGTTATTGCCGCGCTCCGGACCCCACACCTGGCGGAAGTGGCGGATGATGTCTCGTACCTGCGCCTGAATGCCGTGCTGCTCGAAGTGATCACGCAAGAATCGGATCACCTCCCAGTGCTCCGCCGCCAAGGGCAGCGCCTCCACCTCTGCCTGGGCCCGCACGAAGTCCTCGGACCACTCGCTCAGGTCCACCAGGTAGCCTTCGCTGTCGGTGAGGATCTCGCGCCCCGCCACCCTTAGGCCGCGGGTCTGCATGCTGGCGTAGGCCACGCTGCCTTGGTGGCTGCCACCCGGGGCACCCTGCGCCTCGACCCCGCCGGAGGTCAAGGGGGACCACAGGCCGATATTCAGCTCCCCTTCGATCCGTCCCTGGAAGCGCGGAATGCCTTCCACCAGCACCTTGCCACTGGTGGGGGCGAGATCAAATGCCGCCCACCCCGAGCGGTCGGTTAGGGCGCGCAGCGGCGGTGACGCGCCATCGGGGACCAGCGTCAGGTTGGCGCGCTTGACGGGTTCCCCGGTCGCTTTGATGAAGATGCGGATGCGAACCGTGGCCACTTCCTCGCTCCTTAGGTGCTGCAACGAACCTAGGACAAAAGGGCGGCTGGCGACCTTGATCGAAATCAAAACCGACCGGGCGCGGAGTGGGCATCCTAGGGGGTACCGTCATGGTAGCATTATCGCGCTTTGCCACGTTTGGATCACAACCATGCCCGACACCACCCTAACCTCCTCGACCGCGCCCCGTTTCCCCCTCCCGCTCGCCATTCCGCTGGGGCTGATCCCGCCAGGGGTGCACAGCACCGGGCTTGCACTGGTGCTCAATCAGGTGTTCGCCCGGTCCCTGCGGGAGGGGGAGCTCGAGTTCCTCAGCGGGCGACTGGTGGAGATCCGCATCCCGGATGCGCGGGTCACCTTCCGCCTGACCCTGCGCGGGGGGCGGTTGGAGGCGGCCCCGAGCGAGGGACGTCCCGATACCCGCATCGAGGGGGCGGCCCTGGATTTCTTGCGGCTGGCCACCCGCCAGGAGGATGCCGACACCCTGTTCTTCAACCGGCGGCTGCGCTTCAACGGTGATACGGAGCTTGGGCTATACGTGAAGAACTTCCTCGATGCCTTTGAACCGCCCACTGAATTGGCAACCCTGCTCGAGGGTATGGGCAAACTGATCCGGCGCTTTGGCGGTTAAGCGCAGGCGTTTTCCGGGGCATTAGAACGCGGTCTGCTGCCAGGCTTGGGCCTTCATCCCGGCCTGTCCAAACCAGTAGCCGTCCGCGGGTCCGGTCGGCATCAGCCGGTGCAGGCCCTCCTTGGCGGACGGCAGATCGATCTCCCCAACCAGATAGCGGTGAAACAGCTCCACGACCCGTTCGCTGTGGTGCGACTGGGGGCTGATGCGCAGGATGTCTACCCCCAGATCGGCCAGCTCACCCAGCACCGGGAGGAGGTTGTAGGTATGGGCCGACTGGGTCTGGATGCCGTTGAGGACCAGGAACGACTGCGCGTCCTGGGTCTCCAGTAGCTGGCCGTCCGGGTAGTCCAGGCAGCGGTACTGGCAGTCGTCCTTGGGCAGGTTGTGGGCGCGGGCGGTGAAACAGCGCGCCGAGTAGGCCAGTGGCAGCCGGCCGTAGACCAGCACCTCGGTCTCAACCCCGGCGGGGCGCCCCAGTTGCAGGGCGGTGAGGGCCTCCCGCCCGAGCTCGACGGGTAGCACCCAGCGGCGCAGGCCAAGCCCCGCGAGGTAGGCGAGGGTGCGAGGGTTGTAGATGTTGACCGAGGGACCGGCGATGAAGGGGTGTCCCGCCAGCAGGTTGACGGCCCCCATGTCGTTGGCCTCGACCAGGAATTCACCGTTGTCGCAGAGCCGCCGCAGGGTCTTCAACTCCGCCTCGGCCTCGACCAGGGCCAGGGTGGAGAGGACCACCTCCTTGCCCGCCGCCGCCAATTGCCGGGCCAGGGCCAGCCAGTCGTCGGTGCGCAGGCTGCGCCGCTTCGAGCACACCGTCTCGCCCAGATAGACCAGGCTCACCGGCAGCTCGGCCACCCGCTCATAAAAGGCGAGAAGGGTCTCGCGGGGCCAGTAGTAAAGGACGGGCCCCAGCGCTAGCCGCAGGCCGGGCAAAGCAGGGTTCATCGCCATGATCGGTTCACTGCCAGGGCCGGTGCAGGGCGCCGAGGGTGGTCTGGGTCCCTTCCGACAGCCGCCCGAGCGTGTTCATCCACTCGGTCTTGGCCGCGAATCGTTCCGGGGTCCTTCTACAGGCGTCGATGGCCGCGCGCCAGACCCGGGTCACCTCGGCGACGTAGGCGGCGTTACGCTGGCGGCCCTCGAGCTTGATGGCGGTCACCCCGGCATCGAAAAGCTCGGGCAGGAGCTCCAGGGTATTGAGGCTGGTGGGTTCCTCGATGGCGTGAAACACCGCCCCGCCCACGCGGTAGCGGCCCTTGCACAGGGTCGGGTAGCTCGCCGCTTCGCTGGGGCCGTAGCGCTCAATCAGCACCCCGCCGAGGCGCGTCTCGGTGCCGCGGGGGGTATCGCGCCATTCCACCGCCTTCGCCGGCGAGCAGGCACCCACGGTGTTGGGCGATTCGCCGGTAGCGTAGGACGAGAGCAGGCAACGGCCCTCCACCATGACGCACAGGGAGCCGAAACCGAACACCTCCACCGGCACGGCGCAGTGCTCGATCAGGTGCCGGACCTGGCTCAGGGACAGGACCCGCGGCAGCACCACCCGGCGGATGCCGAAGTGCTGATGGTAGAACCCGATGGCCTCGTAGTTGGTGGCAGACCCCTGCACCGAGAGGTGTCGCGGCAGCTCGGGGTGGCGCTCGGCGGCGTAGGCGAGCACGCCCAGGTCGGCGATGATCAGGGCATCGGCGGGCAGGCTCGCGGCTCGGTCCACCGCCTTCTGCCATTGGGACCAGTGCTGGCCCTGGGGATAGGTATTGATGGCGACGAACAGCTTGACCCCGCGCCCGCGCGCATAGGCCGCGCCTGCCTCCAGGGTCCGGTCGTCGAAGTTGAGGCCGGCGAAATGCCGGGCATTGGTGGCATCGCGGAATCCCAGATATACCGCATCGGCGCCATTGTCCACGGCGGCGCGCAGCGAGGGCAGGTTACCCGCGGGACAGACCAGATCCATCGCTTCTCCTTCACCCGCAGGCGCGGGTTTTCGCATCAACTTGGGTGAGGCGGCCCCCCTGTTGGGTGCCGCGCCGCCGTAGCTCTGCCTCGATGGCGTTGAGCACGGCCCATTTGCGATTGCACCAGGCGGGGCCGAGCAGAATGTCCATGGAGGCGGTTCCGGTGAGGCGGTGGAAGCGGACCTCGGCTGGGGTCTGCTCGATCAGGTCGGCCACCGTGTGCACATACTCCGCCAGGGTGAGGGGCTGGTAAAGCCCCCGCCGCCATTCCCAGGCGAGGCGGGTGTGGCGCACGACATGGAGGGGGTGCAGCTTGAGCCCCTCCACCCCTAACGCGAGCACCCGTTGCAGGCTGGCCACGGCGCGCTCTGGACCTTCACCCGGCAATCCCAGGATCAGATGGGTACAGACAGGCAGCCCGCGGCCGCGAGCCAGATTGAGCGCCGCGCGGTACTCGGCGAAGCCATGGCCCCGGTTGACCCGCGCCAGGGTGTCGTCGAAGGCTGACTGCAGGCCGAGCTCCAGCCACACCTCGTAGCCACGGTCGCGGATTCCGGCGAGCAGATCGACCACCTCCGGGCCCACGCAGTCGGGCCGCGTTCCCACCGAGAGCCCGATCACGCCCGGCTGGGCGAGGGCCTCCCAATACTGGGCCGCCAGTCGGTCTAGATCCCCGTAGGTGTTGGTGTAGGCCTGGAAATAGGCTAGGTAGCGCCGTGCACCGGTGCGGCGCGCGACGACGGCTGCGCCCGCCGCGATCTGCTCCGCAAGCGGGGGGATAGCGCGGGCGGTGGGGTTGAAGGAGGCGTTGTTGCAGAAGCTGCAACCACCGGTGCCCTTGAGGCCATCGCGATTGGGACAACTGAACCCGGCATTGAGGGCGAGCTTGTGCACCCGCTGGCCGTGACGGCGCAGCAGGTCCTGCCCGAGGGTGTTGACGTGATCCGCCAGGGTCATTACGCGGTCTGTGCCTGATCCCGCTGGATGCCGAATTGGAACAACCTACGCCGAGGGCACCCAGGGAAAATTGATCGGCGTCAATCAGCGCTCTGTTCTGCGCCCACAACCCTATCAGCTAGGGCGGGGGAAACACAATCCTTCCTGCTGGAAGGAATTTCCGCTAGCTCGCAGCCCGCTCACAGGTATGGACAGCGGCAATCGTCCGCCGGACGCGGGGGCACCCGCGGTGCCCTCGGAGTGTCGTACCAGGCTGGACCCAGCGTCTCCGCCAGGCAAAGCGCTCAGTGGTACTGCTCGGTGGTGTAGTGACCGGGCTCGTGGCGGCGGTGGCGGTGCATGCCGCGAGCCTCAAGCAGTGCCTTCATCTCCCCGATCATGTGGGAGTTTCCGCACAGCATCACGTGGCCCGTCTCAGGGGCGAGAGGAAGGCCGAGCCGCTCTTCCAGTTGGCCATCCTCGAGCAGCGCCGGGATGCGGCCGTGCAGTGCCGCGTCCTGTCGTTGTCGGCTCAGCACGGGAAGGTAGGTGAAGCGTTCCCCCTGCTCGCGCCTTAGCTCCGCGATCCGCTCGGCATAGGTCAGCTCTTCGGTGCTCCGTGTGCCGTGCACGAGGATGACCCGTTCGAACCGCCGCCAGGGCTCTTCGGTTGCCAGTATCGACAGGTAGACCCCCAGCGCCGTGCCGGTGGCGAAGAGCCAGAGATAGCGGGCGTCGGGAACATGATCCAGGGTGAAAATGCCGTTCGGCCGCGCCGAGACCCACACCCGATCACCCGGGTTCAGCAGCGATAATCGTGGGCTCAGCGGCCCGGTGGGAACCTCGTTGAAGTAGATCTCGAGCGGGGGCCGGTGGGGTGGGTTGACGGCGGAGTAGGGCCGACCGATGCGCTTGCCCTCTAGGTCGAGCGCAATCTTGATGTACTGGCCCGCCTTGAAGGGCTCCAGGGGGGCATCGATCTCCAAGGAGAAAAGCTGATCGGTCCAGCAGCGTTTGCCGACCACCCGTCCTTCAATCCACTCGCTCATCAATCGATCTCCAGTTTCAATTCCAACATTGGTGCTTTGCTGACCCAGCCCAGTAAGTGCCTGCGCCAGGCGGGATTTCAAGGCAATTGGGGCCGGCGGCCCGTGCTGGGGTTGCTTAAGGGGAACCTTGGACCGGATCGATGTTCCCACTCTGGTGGTTGGTTATGTTGCCCCGGTAACCCGGCGCCTCTAGAATGCGGAGAGGTCGCGCGGACCCTAACAAGCGACGGGATGAGCCCTTCACTGAGCACGCCGCACCGCACGACAAGCAAAAAGCAAAAGCCGGGGGCGGGGCAGCCATCCCGGCCAACGCCGCAAATTCACCCCTGTTCCCACCACCTTAAGTTAAGGAGAAGCTCCCAATGCCGATTAGTCTGACCAAGGGCGGTAACGTCAACCTGTCCAAAGAAGCGCCGAGTATGCAGCGGGCCAGCATTGGCCTGGGCTGGGATGCTCGCAGCACCGACGGCAGCCCCTTTGACCTCGACGCCAGCGCCTTCATGCTCAACGCGAGCGACAAGGTGCGCAGCGATGCCGATTTCATCTTCTATAACCAGCCCAAGTCGGCGGAAGGCTCCCTGGAGCATCGGGGCGACAACCGCACCGGTGCCGGCGAGGGTGACGATGAGGTGCTCGGCGTGGATCTCGGCAAGGTGCCTGTGGATGTGCAGAAGATCGCCTTTGCCGCCACCATCCACGAGGCGGATGTCCGCCGTCAGAACTTTGGCATGGTGCGCCGCGCCTACATCCGCATCGTCAATGAGGCGAATGGCCAGGAGATTGCCCGCTATGACCTCTCGGAGGACGCCTCCACCGAGGCGGCCATGATCTTTGGCGAGCTCTACCGCCAGGGCAGCGACTGGAAGTTCCGTGCCGTCGGCCAGGGCTTCGTCGGTGGGCTCGGGCCGCTGGCCAAGAACTATGGCGTCAGCGTTTAGTCACGCGGTTCGCGTATCATCCTAGCAGTTACCCCACATTTCCGGAGACCCATCATGGCTGTGCTCGACTGGCTCAAACAACAGGCCTCTTCCGTGCAGAAGACGCTTAACGACGAGATGTCCCGTTTCAAGAACCGCGACCTCATGGAAGGGGTGGTGGCGGGCTGCGCCATGGTGGGCTATGCCAATGGCGAGGTCTCCTCCGCCGAAAAGCAGAAGATGATGGGGTTCCTGCAGGCCTCCGAGGCGATGCGGGTGTACGACGTCAACCAGGTGCTCGACACCTTCGGGCGGTTCTCCCGGCAGTTCGAGTTCGACACCGCCATCGGCCAGGCGGAGGCCCTCAAGGCCATCGGCAAGCTGCGCAGCAAACCCGACGAGGCCCGCTTGCTGATCCGCGTCTGCTGCGCGATTGGCGCCTCGGACGGCAACTTCGAGGAGGCCGAGCGGCAGGCAGTACGGCTGATCTGCCGCGAGCTTGGCCTGGACCCCGCCGACTTCGACCTCTGAGGAGCGCCCCATGGCCATCAGTCTGCAAAAGGGGCAGAAAATCAGCCTCGAGAAAGAGGCCGGTGGCAGCCTGAGCCGCGTCATCATGGGCCTTGGCTGGGACACCGCGAGCGGCGGCAAACGGGGCTTTCTCGGCGGCCTGTTCGGTGGTGGCGGCGGGAGCATCGACCTCGACGCCTCTTGCATCCTGTTTGACGGCGGGGGGCGGATGATCGATGCGGTCTGGTTCAAGCAACTGCGTAGTCGTGACGGCTCCATCCAGCACACCGGAGATAACCTCACCGGTCAGGGAGAGGGGGATGATGAGCAGATCGTCGTCGATCTCGGCCGGGTTCCGAGCGAGGTGCAGCACCTGGTTTTCACCGTCAACAGTTTCACCGGCCAGGGCTTCGACCAGGTGCAGCGGGCTTTCTGTCGGCTGCTCAACGGTGCCAACCAGCAGGAGATCGCCCGCTATGACCTAAGCTGCCAGGGGCCCCACACCGCGCTGGTCATGGCCAAGCTCTACCGCCACAACCAGGAATGGAAGATGCACGCCATCGGCGAGCACGCCCGCGGCCGCACCTTCCAAGAGCTCCTGCCGGTCATCGGCCAGTATCTCTAAAACCACTGACGGAGGCGCCGGCTGGCGCCTCCGTCCCTTTGAGCGATTCAAGTTGCTGGCTGAGCTCGCCGGAGGCTGGGCGGTGGAATGCCCCCCGCGAGCGAGGGGGACAAAGCCCCCTCGGCTTGGAATCGAAAAGTCGACTTAGTCGCGAATGGTCACCGTCGCTACGCTCGGGTTTACCAAAGCGTCGCCGCCTGCGGGCTCATAGAGCATGACGGTAAACGTCTCCTTACCCTCCGCGAGGCTATCAAGGAGGATAGGAATATCGATGTACTGACGGCTGGTCTCCCCCGCATTCCAGCCGAGCTCACCGGACTTCGCGGTAAAGTCGCTGCCGGCCACGGCAGTCCCATCCACGGTTGCATAGCGGACGCTGAAGGATCGGTACAGCGACAATCCGGCAGTTCTGCGCTCCACAGCCAGACGTACAAACGCTCCCCTGACCTCGGTAACCCTGTAGCGGGGTAACCGTTCAGAGCCCACCTGCAACGGCTGGGGCTCTAAGCACGGAAGGAACTGATTTTCTTACCCCCTCCCCCCTCGTGGGGGAGGGTTGGGGTTGGGGTGGGGGAGGGTTGGGGTGGGGGGGCTGAACGATTACATT
>Ga0208980_10002030_pt1 | contig 12293 bp, 9 predicted proteins | sample WetSurMetagenome_3_FD_187993 | JGI IMG/M metagenome (GOLD analysis project Ga0208980, IMG submission 187993) | Wetland microbial communities from Twitchell Island in the Sacramento Delta, sample from surface sediment Aug2011 Site A1 Bulk (version 2) | ecosystem: Environmental > Aquatic > Marine...
TTCCCGACCGGCGACGTGGCTTCGATCGACCCCGACGGCTTCCTGCAGATCACCGACCGCAGCAAGGACGTCATCAAGTCCGGCGGTGAATGGATCAGCTCGATCGACATCGAGAACGTCGCGGTGGCCCACCCGGCGGTGGCGATGGCCGCCTGCATTGCGCTGCCGCACCCGAAGTGGGACGAGCGACCGCTGCTGGTGGTGGTCAAGAAGCCCGGCGCCGAACTGACGCGCGACGAGTTGCTGGCCTTCTATGAAGGCAAGGTGGCCAAGTGGCAGGTGCCCGACGACGTGGTCTTCGTCGAGGCCATCCCGCTCGGCGCGACCGGCAAGATGCAGAAGAACAAGCTGCGCGATCAGTTCAGGGGCCATCGGTTGCCGGGCGCCTGAGGGGTCGTCGGCGCGATGCCCGCCGCGGTTGCCGTTCGTCGTATTCCCTGACTGAAAACGCCGCACGCTTGCGATACTGTGGCGGGCCGCCAATGGCGGTGCAATCACCGGTTCGTCAGGAGACCCCCATGAAGTTCACCCAGACCTTGTGCGCTGCCGGCGCAGCGTTGGCGCTGACGGGCGCAGCGATGGCTCAGCAGGGCGAGACGGTCAAGATCGCCTGGATCGACGCGTTGACGGGGCTGACGGCGGCCACCGGCCAGAACCAGCTGCGCAGCTTCCAGTTCATGGCCGAGCGCTTCAACAAGGGCAACCCGGCCGGCGTCAAGTTCGAGATCGTCTCGTTCGACAACAAGCTGAGCCCGCAGGAAACCGTCAATGCGCTGCAGGCCGCCATCGACCAGGGCATTCGCTATGTCGCCCAGGGCACCGGCACCGGGCCGGCGACCGCGATCATCGACTTCCTGAACAAGTACAACGAGCGCAACCCCGGCAAGGAAGTGCTGTTCCTGAACTACGCCGCGGTCGACCCCGATCTGACCAACAGCAAGTGCAGCTACTGGCACTTCCGGCTCGACGCCGACACGTCGATGAAGATGGAGGCGCTGTCCACCTTCATGAAGGACCAGCCCGACGTCAAGAAGGTCTACCTGATCAACCAGAACTACGCCCACGGTCACCAGGTGGCCAAGTTCGCCAAGGAGACGCTGGCGCGCAAGCGACCCGACATCCAGATCGTCGGCGAAGACCTGACGCCGCTGGCGCAAACGCGTGATTTCGCGCCCTACATCGCCAAGATCAAGGCCTCGGGCGCCGATGCCGTGGTCACCGGCAACTGGTCGTCGGACCTGACGCTGCTGGTCAAGGCCGCCAACGACGGTGGCCTGAACGCCAAGTTCTTCACCTACTACGCCGGCGTCACCGGCACGCCGACGGCGATGGGCGCCAATGCCGCCGGCCGCGTGTTCCAGGTCTCGGTGATGCCCACCGGCCTGGGCGGCGAGGCCCGCAAGCTGATGGACGAGTACAAGGCCAAGTTCAACGACGACTTCTACACCGCGCAGATCTACCACGCCTACCTGCTGCTCGGCAACGCGATGGCCAAGGCCAAGAGCACGCAGCCGATCAAGGTGGCGGCGGCGCTCGAAGGCCTGCAGGTCAAGGGCCTGAACGGCGACATCCAGATGCGCAAGGCCGACCATCAGCTGCAGCAGACGCTGTACATCCAGGCCTGGCAGAAGGTCGGCAAGCCGCCGCTCGACTACAGCGTCGAGAACACCGGCTACACCTTCGCGCCGCTCAAGACCTTCGAGCCGTACGTCTCGAGCACGCCGACGTCGTGCCAGATGAAGCGGCCGGGGTAGACATCCATCCCCGGTGCGCCTGCGGCGCTCCCCCTGTGGACCGGGACGGGCCACCTCGTGACCCTTGGGGCGGCGCTGGCGGACCGGCAAAGCCGGATCCGCGGCGCCCGCTTGGTAACTCTGTGCCCCAGCGCCTTCTGCTCTTGTGGATCAACTGCTGATCAACGTGCTGAACGGCGTCAGTGCCGGGCTGCTGCTGTTCATGCTCAGCTCGGGCATGACGCTGATCTTCAGCATGATGGGCGTGCTGAACTTCGCGCACGCCAGCTTCTACATGCTGGGGGCCTACTTCGCCTATGCACTGGCGTCGGTGGTCGGTTTCTGGGTCGCGCTGGTGGTGGCGCCGTTGGCCGTCGGACTGCTCGGTGCCCTGTTCGAGCGCACCGCGCTGCGCCGCGTGCACAAGTTCGGCCATGTGCCCGAGTTGCTGGTCACCTTCGGGCTGTCGTACGTGATCCTCGAGCTGGTCAAGCTGGTCTGGGGCCTGTCGTCGGTGCCGGTGGCGCCGCCGGCAGCGTTGCAGGGCGCGGCCTTCACCATCGTGCAGTCCGTCGGCGACGGCCTGGGGCTGGTCTGGGGGGCGGCGCCGGCGGCGCGCTGCGCCAGCGTCGGCTCGGCGGTCGTGCATTGCTCGACCTTCCCGGCGACCCGCATGTTCATGATGGCGGTGGCCCTGGTGATGCTGGTGGCGCTCTGGCTGCTGCTCACGCACACGCGCATCGGCCTGGTGATCCGGGCCGCGTTGACGCACCCGGAAATGGTCGAGGCGCTGGGCCACGACGTGCCGCGCGTGTTCATGCTGGTGTTCGGCAGCGGCTGCGCGCTGGCGGCGCTGGCCGGGGTGGTCGGCGGCATGACCTTCGTCACCGAGCCATCGATGGCAGCGATCGTCGGCTCGATCATCTTCGTCGTCGTCGTCATCGGCGGCATGGGCTCGCTGGCCGGCGCGTTCGTCGGCTCGCTGGTCATCGGCCTGCTGCAGACGCTGCCGCTGACGGTGGACAAGTCGTTGGTCGACGCCGCGGCCACGGTCGGCTGGCGCATCGTGCCCGGCGACATCGTCTATCCGCTGGCCAAGGTCACGCTGGCACAGGCGGCGCCGATCCTGCCGTACCTGCTGCTGGTGCTGATCCTGATCCTGCGGCCCAAGGGCCTGCTCGGCACGCGGGAGGACTGATGGCCGCCGCACCGCGCGCTGGAAGCAAGACCTATCACTTCAAGCCGTACAACGTCGGCCGCTGGTTCGTGTGGGGCCTGTTCGCACTGGTGCTGCTGCTGGCGCCGAGGCTGTGGACCTCGAGCTTCGCGCACACGATGTTGTCGCAGATGGGCATCGCGATCATCGTCTGCCTGGCCTACAACGTGCTGCTCGGGCAGGGTGGCATGCTCAGCTTCGGCCACGCGGTCTACAGCGGGTTGGGCTCGTTCCTGGCGATCCATACGCTGAACCTGATCAGTGCCGGCAAACTGGCGCTCCCGGTCAGCCTGGTGCCGCTGGCCGGCGGGCTGGCGGGGCTGCTGTTCGCGGCACTGCTCGGCTATGTCAGCACCAAGAAGGCCGGCACCACCTTCGCGATGATCACGCTGGGCATCGGTGAGCTGGTGTGGTCGATGTCGTTGATGCTGCCCGAGTTCTTCGGCGGCGAAGGCGGCATCACCGGCAATCGCGTCGTTGGAGCGCCGGTGCTGGGCATCACGTTCGGCCCGCAGGTGCAGGTCTACTACCTGATCGCGGCGTACTGTTTCGTCTCGACGGCGGCGTTGTTCGCGCTGACCCGAACACCGCTCGGCCGCATGCTCAATGCCGTTCGCGACAACCCCGAGCGCGTCGAATTCATCGGCTACAGCACGCAGCAGGTGCGCTACCTGGCGTTCATGGTCTCGGGCTTCTTCGCCGGCATCGGTGGCGGCCTGGCGGCGCTCAATTTCGAGATCGTCACGGCGGAAGTCGTCGGTGCGGCGCGGTCGGGTGCATACCTGTTGTTCGTCTTTCTCGGCGGCGCGACCTTCTTCATCGGTCCGATCATCGGGGCCGTGTTGATGGTGATCGCGCTGGTGCTGTTGTCGGAACTGACGCAAGCCTGGTTGCTCTACCTCGGCCTGGTGTTCCTGTTCATGGTGATGTACGCGCCGGGGGGCATCGCCAGCCTGATCATGATGAACCTGCGGCTGGCGGCCTTCGGCAAGCTGGGCCGGCTGTGGACCGGCTACCTGGCGCTGGCCGGTACGGCGTTCGCGATCCTGGCCGGGGCCGGCGCGATGCTCGAAATGATCTACCACCTTCAGCTCAACGCCGCGCTCGGCCCCGGCATGAAGTTCATGGGCGCGACCCTCGACACCACGTCCGCCGATAGCTGGTTCGGGGCGGCCTTCGTGCTGGCCACCGGCGTCGTGCTGTTCGAGTTGGCGCGACGCGAGTTCGTCCGCCAGTGGGGCACGATCCAGGAAGAGATCGAGAAGGAAATCAAGCGCAGGGAGGCTTTGTGACGGCCGTGGGCCTGCAAGCGACCCCGGGGGAGCACTCCGCTCGCGGCGGCCCGGCGTCCGTCACGCCTGCGCTCGAACTGCGCGACGTGCGCAAGAGCTTCGGCAAGACCGAGATCATCCGCGGCGCGTCGCTCGCGGTGCAGCCGGGCGAGCGGGTGGCCATCATCGGGCCCAACGGCGCCGGCAAGAGCACCTTGTTCAACCTGATCAGCGGCCGTTTTCACTCGACTTCCGGCGACATCCTGCTCAACGGGCGCAAGATCGACGGCCTCAGGCCCTACCAGATCAACCGCCTCGGTCTGGCCCGCAGCTTCCAGGTCAGCAACCTGTTCACACGCCTGTCGGCCTTCGAGAACATCCGCTGTGCGGTGCTGTGGTCGCTCGGCTACCGCTACGCGTTCTGGCGCTTCCTGGCCGACCTGCGCGACGCCAACGATCGCACCGACGAGGTGCTGGAGATGATCAAGCTCGACCGTCGCCGCGACGTGCTGGCGATGAACCTGACCTACGCCGAACAGCGCGCGCTCGAGATCGGCATCACGATCGCCGGCGGCTCGCCGGTGATCCTGCTCGACGAGCCCACCGCCGGCATGAGCAAGAGCGAGACGCGGCGCTTCGTCGGCCTGATCCGCGACGTGACGGCGGGCAAGACGCTGCTCACCGTCGAGCACGACATGGGCGTGGTCTTTGGTCTTGCCGACAAGATCGCGGTGCTGGTCTATGGCCAGGTGATCGCCTTCGACACGCCCGATGCGGTGCGCGCCAATCCGAGTGTGCAGGAAGCCTACCTGGGCTCGCTGCTTGCCGATGCGCAGGTTGCCGACGCCGGCCATTGACGCCACCCCAAGATGCTCAGGCTCGACAACGTCCACGCCTTCTACGGCAAGAGCCATGTGCTGCATGGCGTGCATTTCGAGGTGCGCACCGGCGAGATCGTGGCGTTGCTGGGCCGCAATGGCTCGGGCCGTTCGACCACCGTCAAGACCATCATGGGCCTGGTCGATGGCGCGGGCTCGATCACCTGGCGCGAGCAGCCGATTCTCGGCCGCAAGGCCTTCGAGATCGCCCAGGCCGGCATTGGCTACGTGCCCGAGAACCGCGACATCTTTTCAAACCTGACCGTGCACCAGAACCTGATGCTGGGTTGCAAGGGCGGCAAGCCGGCGGGGCGGTGGTCGTTCGACGACATGTACAAGCTGTTCCCGCGCCTCGCGGAACGCCAGCACACCGAGGCCGGCGTGCTGTCCGGTGGCGAGCAGCAGATGCTGACGCTGGCCCGCACGCTGATGGGCGACCCGGAACTGATCATGATCGACGAGCCGACCGAGGGCCTGGCGCCCAAGATCGTCGAACTGGTGGCCGAGTATCTTCGTGAATTGAAGCGCCGTGCGATCTCTGTGCTGCTGGTCGAGCAGAAGTTGACGATCGCGCTCGAGGTTGCTGACCGCTGCCTGGTGATGGGCCACGGCCGCATTGTTTTCGAGGGCACGCCGCAGGCCCTGCGCGCCAACGCTTCTGTCCGCAAGGAGTGGCTGGAGGTGTGAGGTCGCACCGCCGGATGCACCCGTAGGGCGATGGCGACGGCGGCCGTGCGCGGCATCCGCCGCCTCGTCACGCAGGTGCGACCATTCACGCAGGTGCGACCATGGCAACGCTGCCCCTGTCGGCGCCCGCCACCGGCGCGAACCGGTCTTCAGCCACCGCGAGCCCGAGCTCGGTGATCAGGTGATGCATGTGCCCGGTCGGGCGCGAGCCGGTCAGCTGCGTGCCCAGTTCCAGGGCTGCACAGATGCCTGCCTGACGCACCAGTGGGTCCTGCTGTCGCTCGGCGTAGCGGCTGACGACGAGCATCACTGTCGCCAATTGCACACGCCGCTCGAGCTCGAACGCCAGTACCTGCCGCTGCGCGATGGCGGCCCCGAAGTGCCGCAACGCAGCGCTGATCTCCAGCGCCATGTCCGCCAGCAAGTCAAGAGCGAGGTGAGCCAGTGCGTCCGGGGCATCGGTCAGGCGGTGCCGCAGGCGTCCCATCGCGTGGTGGACCTCTTCGCCCACGACCCACGCGCCGTAGGCGGCGGTGTGGCGGCTGACGTCCCAAAGATCGAGCGCACGTCGCTGCTTGCCGGTCTCGCCTTCGCCACCCTTCATCGCCGCTGCAATCGGGGCGAGATAGCGCTCGGCATGTTCCTGCGCGAGCGATTGAAAAGACCCCAGGGTCAGGATCTCGTTCTCGCCCTCGCCAATGGTGGGGCCCAGCAGGTCAAAGAGCGCGTCGCTGAACAGGTTGCCCTCGAAGAGCGCGCGGCCGCCATGGGTCTTGAGCAATACGTCGACCGTGGCCTCCTTGACCGACTCGCTGCCGAAGACCTTTGCCGTCACGCACTCGAATTCGCCTCGATAGCCCTCGTCGAGCAGTCGCGCGGTCCAGGCAACCATCGCATCGCACGCCACGATGCGCGACGCCAGCCAGCCCAGGCGGCGCTGGATCAGTTCGCGCGAACCGATGGGCGTGCCGAACGTCTGACGCTGCTGCACCCACGGGATGAGGCTGCCGGCCATCATGCGCAGCGCGCCCGCGGAGCTTGCGCACAGGGCCACGCGGCCGGCGTTCAATGCATGGTGCGCAATGGCTCGTCCGTCGCCCCGAGGATGCTCGAGCACATTGGCCGCAGGCACCGGCAGTTCGTTGAACACCAGGCCGGCGACTCCGATGTGCGCGAACGCCTTCAGGCCACTGTAGGCGACGGTGCGGAAGCGTTCGTCCTCGCGCGGCGCAAGCTCGATCAGCACCATCTCATGGCGCCCGTCGATCAGGCACAGCACGCCCACGGTCCTTCCCGGTCCGGCGTTGGTGATGAAGGCCTTCTGCCCAGACACGAGGAGTCGATCGCCTTCGCGGCGGGCCGTCGTGCGGATGGCCTTCCAGTCGGACGACGTGCCGGGCTCGGTGACGGCGAAGGCCCCGAGGCGCTGCCCGGTCACCAGAGGGGGCAGCAGGCGGTCCTTCTGTTCGGGATTGCCGAACGCCTCCAGCAACGCGACCGGCCCGATGCAGGCGTGAATGGACATCATCCCCGCCACCCACGGGTCGACGGCGGTCATGTCCCGGATGAATTGCACCAGCGTCTGCAAGTTGGCCCCCGCGCCGCCGTGAGCGACGCTGGCGCGCAGGCCCCAGTACCCTGCTGCGCCGAGCTCGGCGATGACCGCCGGCGCGATGCTGCCGCCGGTGCCATACAGCGAACGGCTCTCCTTGTGCCGACGCACCGCCGCCAGGCTTCGGCTCATGACCTCGCGGATCGCCGGCGCGATCACCGGCTCCATGCTGTCGAAGTCCTGCAAGGTGACGCCGCGCGTCCACACGGCGCGGTGCACCGGGTTGGCTGCCACGCTCAGACGATCTTCAATCACGTTCGCTCCTTGAAGAGATCCGTCAGTTGCTGGAAGACGATGGCCACACTGCAGCACGGTGCCCGCCGTCAGCCATTGACCGCCGTCAACGCGCCTGCTCGACCGTTCGGGGTATCAATACGCGCGGGAAATTGAAACAATGGCAGCAGTGATTCCTGCAGCGACATCGGGCCTCACCGACAGGACCAAGCGCATGGCGCAGACCGCGACAAGCCCCATCAACTTCAAGGAGGCAGCGCTGGAGTTGCTGCCGCCAGGCGCCAACTTCGACGCCTGTCTGACCTGCGGGCTCTGTTCGTCGGGGTGCCCGGCGTCGGGGCTCGAGAACATGGATCCGCGCAAGTTCATCCGCATGGCCATGCTCGGGATGGACACGGAGCTGTCGACGACGCCCTGGGTCTGGTGCTGCACCCTGTGCAGGCGCTGCGAGTATGTCTGTCCGATGAAGATCGACATCTCGCGTCTGGTCTTCCTGGCCCGCGGCAATTGGCCGAAGGACAGCAAGCCGGCGGGGATCGCCCGTTCCTGCCATCTCACGCAGTTCGGCCCTTCGACCAGCGCGATGGGCATGCCGCCGGATGACTTCGTCCTCGTCGTCGACGACGTGCTGCAGGAAGTCCGGGCCACCCAACCGGGTTTCCAGCACCTCCAGGCGCCGATGGACAAGCGTGGGGCGCACTTCTTCGTCAACCAGAACTCCCGCGAGCCGATGAGCGAGCCCGATGAGATGGTTCCGCTGTGGAAGATCCTCGATCTCGTCGGCGCCGACTGGACCTATTCCTCCAAGGGCTGGGCGGCGGAGAACTTCTGCATGTTCACCGGCGACGAAGAGGCTTGGCGTGACGTCATCCGCAAACGTGTCGACGCGGTCAACGATCTGGGTTGCCAGGTGTGGCTCAACACCGAGTGCGGGCATAGCTACTACTCGATGTGGGAAGGCGTCAAACGCTTCGGCCTGGAAGCGCGTTTCCGCATCGAGAGCCTGATCAGCTACTACGCGCAGTGGATCCGCGAAGGCAAGCTGCCGATCAACTCGCGGTGGAACACCAAGGGCATCAAGTTCACTGTCCAGGATCCCTGCATGATCGTGCGCAAGTCTTATGGCGATTCGATTGCCGAGGACATGCGGTTCGTCGTCAGGACCCTCGTCGGCGAGGACAACTTCGCCGACATGCACCCGAATCGCAGCGCCAACTACTGCTGCGGCGGGGGCGGCGGCTTCCTGCAGGCGGGCATGACCGACCATCGACGAACCTATGGAAAGCGCAAGTTCGACCAGATTGCCGCCACCGGCGCATCCTATGTGCTCACACCCTGCCACAACTGCCACTCCCAGATCGACGACATCGGCCACTTCTACGGCGGCAACTACGGCGTGGTCCATTTCTGGACCCTCATGTGCCTGTCGCTGGGGATACTCGGCGAGAACGAACGCCACTACCTCGGACCGGACCTGCGGGCATTGATCGACTGACCGTGACTGCGTTCGCCGGCCGCCACGGCGCCGCGCGGCACCACCCAATGACGAGTGCCATGAGCACGATCTCCTCAAGCCATCCCGCCTCCGCAGATGCATCGACGCTCGAAACCGAGGTGTTGATCATCGGCGGCGGCGTCACCGGCACGGGGGTCATGCGCGACCTCGCGCTGCGCGGCATCCACTGCGTCCTCATCGACAAGGTCGATCTTTGCGCCGGCGCGTCGGGCGGCAATCACGGCCTGCTGCATTCGGGCGCCCGCTACGTCTCCACCGACCTCGATGCGGCGATCGAGTGCCGCAAGGAGAGCGAACTGCTCAAGCACCTGGCCCCGCAGTGCATCGAAGCCACGGGCGGCCTTTTCGTCGGCGTCGATGGCGATGACCCCGCGTTCGCCGAGCGCTTCCCCGAACTCTGCCGACGCGCGGCGATCGGCTGCGAAGAACTGACGGTTGCCGAGGCGCGACGGCTTGAGCCGCACCTCTCCGACAGGTTGGTCAAGGCCTACCGGGTTGCGGATGCCAGCGTCGATCCGTTTCACCTGGCCTTGGCGAATGTGGACCACGCCCGACTCATCAACGGCAGCATCTACCGGTCTCACACCGAACTCGTGCATTTCGAGGTGATCGACGGTGAAATCCGTTCGGCCCACTGTCGCGACCGCCGAACCCACGCCAAGCTGGTGATCCGCGCCAGGCAGGTCGTCAATGCGGGTGGCGCCTGGGCCATGGACATCGCGCACCTGGCCGGCTGTACCGACGTCGATCTGGTCTATGCGAAGGGAACCCTGTTGGTCAACCACGACCGCATGACCCGCCATGTCGTCAACCGGTTGCGCCCCCCCGGCGATGGCGACATCCTGGTGCCGGGCGGGACGGTGTCGCTGCTCGGAACCACCTCGACGCGGATCGAGCACCTGGACCACGTCGGGCCCACCGTGGACGAGATCGACCTGATCATCCGCGAGGGCTCGGCGATGATCCCGGCGCTGGCGGGCGCCCGCTATACGCGGGCCTTTTCCCGCGTGCGTCCCCTGCTGCAGGGCGCCGGGCACGCCGGCGATCGCGCGGCCAGCAGAGGGTTTGCGCTGATGGATCACCGCTCGCAGGGCCTGACCAACTTTTGCACCATCACCGGCGGCAAGCTCACCACGTTCCGCCTGATGGCCGAAAAGGCCGCCGACCTGGTGGCTGGCAGGCTCGGCAACCGCCAGGCCGGCACGACTGCATCCGTTGCCCTACCAATTGGCGATGCCGGCCGCTGGACCGAGCCCGGCGCTGCCCCGCGGCAGTGGTACGCGCTCGGCAATCCGGCGGACATGATCCTCTGCGAGTGCGAAATGGTGCCGCAATCGGCGGTCGACCAGATCGTCGCGGTCCCGCCTGGCGAGGCGCCGCAACAGATGAGCATCGAAGCGATCTCGCTGCGCTCGCGGGTCGGGAAGGGGCCCTGCCAGGGCTCGTTCTGCGGCATCCGCGTCTCGTCCTATCTCTACGACCGGGGCTACTACCGCGACGCCGCGGGCCTCGCCTACATGCGTGACTTCTTCGACGAACGCTTCAAGGGCCAGCGTCTGGTCGTCTGGGGCCAGCAGGCCGCGCAGATGGAATTGGCGGAAGCCCTGCATTGCGGGCTGTTCGGGCTCGACGCCCTGCAAGCCGACTGACGATGGCCGCACGCCGACCCCACGGTCGCAGACCCACATGATCGAGCAGCCCCGGAGCTTCGCTGCCGAACTTGCCGTGATCGGTTCAGGCATGGCGGGTTTTGCCGCGTCGGTATTCGCCGTCAACCGCAAGATCGCCACCGCGCTCACCGGCAACAGCGGCGCCATGGCTTACACCACCGGCTATCTCGATCTGCTGGGCCGGGTCGATGGCTCGTTGGCGGCCGTCGCCGACCCTTGGCAGGCCCTGGAGCATCTGCGCCAGGCGCAGCCCGGTCATCCGCTCAGCCGGATCACCACCGCCGACATTCGCAGCGCCTTCGATGAAATCACGACCTTTCTCGCCGAAGGCGGCATCGCCTACAGCCGTGCCGGAGCGTGCAACATCACCGCGCTGACCCCTGCCGGCACCCTGAAGCAGACGCTGTGCGTGCCCGCCACGATGGCGGCCGGCCCCAAGGCCCTGGCCGCAAAGGCCGCCTGCGTCATCGTCGACTTCGAGGGACTGAAGGGGTTCAGCGGTCGCGAGGTGGTGGCCAATCTCGGGGCGCGCTGGCCGGGCCTCGTCACGCAGCGCCTGGCTTTCCCCGACATGCCTCGCGGCGAGGTCTATCCGGAGGTGATGGCGCGGGCGCTGGAGGTGCCGGCGACCCGCCGGAAGCTGGCCGCGGCGTTGAAAGGTGTCGCCGGACAGGCCCACGTGATTGGCCTTCCGGCCATCCTCGGCATGCACCGGCCCGATCAGGTGCATGCGGACCTGCAGAGGCTCACCGGACTTGAGATCTTCGAGATCCCGACCATGCCGCCGTCGGTGCCGGGGGTCCGACTGCGCGAGTTGCTCGAACAGGCCCTGCCGCGCAAGGGCGTGACCCTGATCCCGCAACACAAGGTCACGCGACTGGGCTTCGACGGCGATGGCGCGACGCTGGAGCTGCACGACAGCTTCGGCCCGATCCGGCTTCGCGTGCAGACGGTGATTCTCGCCACTGGCCGCTTCTTGAGCGGTGGTCTCGAAGCGCATCCGGATCGGATCAGGGAGCACTTGCTGGATCTGCCCGTCACGCAGCCGGCCGGGCGGGCCGATTGGTATCGCGAGCGCTACACCGATGGCCGCGGACATCCCATCCACCGCGCCGGCATCGAGATCGACGCCGAGTCGAGGCCGTTGGGGCAGGACGGTCGGCCGTGCAGCGAACGGCTCTTTGCTGCGGGCGTCATCGTCGCCCACCAGGACTGGATCCGCTCGCGCAGCGGTGCGGGCATCGCGATCGCCACCGCCTACGGAGCGGTCGCCGCGGCCGAAAGGTATCTGCGCGAGTCGTCCGGCAGGCTTGCAGCCCGGCCGTGAGGCGATCTGCCTAGCGCTGCCGCACGTACTGTCCGGGTGCGTCTTCGATGACGCGATAGCCCTTGCTCGGCGCCCCCATCGCGGGCGGCTTGCCGTTGCCGCTGGAACGCGCCGCGAGCCATTGATGCCACGCCGGCCACCAGGAGCCA
>Ga0208980_10002031_pt1 | contig 12285 bp, 13 predicted proteins | sample WetSurMetagenome_3_FD_187993 | JGI IMG/M metagenome (GOLD analysis project Ga0208980, IMG submission 187993) | Wetland microbial communities from Twitchell Island in the Sacramento Delta, sample from surface sediment Aug2011 Site A1 Bulk (version 2) | ecosystem: Environmental > Aquatic > Marine...
GAGATCCTGCGGTTGACCTCGGTCACGATCTGCACGAACCTCTGCTGCATTTGCTCCGGGGTCACCTTGAGCTCGTTTATCAGACGGTCCACCTTGTTGATGAAAAGGACGGGGCGAACGCGCTCCTTCAGCGCCTGCCTGATGACGGTCTCGGTCTGGGGCATTATGCCCTCGACCGCGCAGACCAGGATGATGACGCCGTCCAAGGCCCTCATGGCCCTGGTCACGTCGCCACCGAAGTCCACGTGGCCCGGGGTGTCGATGAGGTTGATGAGGTACTCTTGGCCCTCGAACTTGTGCACCATCGAGGCGTTGGCGGCGTTGATGGTTATGCCGCGGGCCTGCTCCTGCTCATCGAAGTCGAGCATGAGCTGCTTCCCGGCCAGATCCTCGGACATCATGCCCGCGCCTGCTATGAGGTTATCGGATAGAGTGGTCTTGCCATGGTCGATGTGCGCCGCGGTCCCGATGTTGCGGATCTGCTTGGGGATGCGCATGATGGCCTGAGCCTTCTTGATGTTGTCCTCTTTACGTCCCATGATCCCACCTGGTCCTGTTGGCTCAGCGCGCCGAGGACGCGACTCTCTCGGCCTCTTCCTTCCTGGAAACGGAGAAGGAGTTCATGTCGTTCTTCGAGGCCAAGATCAGCTCGTCCGCCAGGCACTCGTGGATGGACTTAGTGTTCTTGAAACTGGATTGGATGGCTCCCTTGGTGACGTTGCGCAACGCGATGTCCAGCCTGCGGGACGGCGCCACGTCCACCGCCTTAGGCACGGAGATGCCCCCGAACTGCAGCCGGGTGATCTCTTCGCGCGGTGCGGCGTTCTCCAGCGCCTCGACCAGAACCTGCACGGGGTTCTTATTGGTCTTCTTGGCTATGACATCGAAAGCCTTCTGCGTGGTGCGGTAGGCCTTCATCTTCTTGCCGGTGAAGACCTCGGTGCGCATCATGTTGTTGATGAGGCGCTCGACGATATTGAGCTTGGCCTTGCCGAACCAGCGCCCGGAATGCCTGCCGTCGGAGTGGGGCACGACCGTCGGGGTCAGGTTAATGTACTTGGCCAGTCCGCCGTCCTTGACGACGACGTCCGAGAAACTGTACTTCCCGAAGAGCAGCAGGTCCTCCTGCGGAGCGGCGGGAGCGGGTGAGCTTTCCTGAGGGTTACCTTCCATCTTGCTCACCTCACCGGCTTCTCCTTGCGTCCCCGGACGAGCTCGTTCAGGGAAACGTTGTTGACCTGGATGACCTTGTATCGAACGCCAGGGATGTCGCCGTAGGAACGGCCCATCCTACCGCCGATGCCTTCGACCATGACCTCGTCGTGCTCGTCGATGAAGTTGATGGCGCCGTCGCCGACCGCGAAGGCCGTGATCTGGCGGCCGTTCTTGATGAGCTGGATCTTGACGCACTTCCTGATGGCGGAGTTAGGCTGCTTGGCCTCTATCCCCACCTTCTCAAGGACGATGCCCCTGCCCTGGGAGGAGCCCTCCAGAGGGTCGGATTTCTCCTTGAGCTTAAGGATTCGCTTCTTATAGGAGCTGTCGCTCCACCGGAACTTCTGCCGGTCCTTCTTCAATTTTCTGGCCGTGTACAAACCTCGTGCCATATATTCACCTTTCAATGGGAAGCGCACGCCCTATTACGCTAGTCGTATTTAAGCGTTAAGGGTTCAGATGGGTGCTTCAGCAGCCTGTGCTAAGCCCCTCGGTTATTAGAACTTATTGCCCGGACCAGTCGCTCGTCAGCCGAGGCAACGGGGTTTGAGCGCATCATCGTTACTTTAAGCCTATGTTGTTTTATTATCGATGGTCCGAAGGTCGGGACACGAGGGTGATGTCCGGCTTCGCTCGTTCCTCGTCGCGGGAAGCTTGAGCTGACGAATATACATTATTTGTCAGACAAAAGGCAGACATTTTAATAGGAGAACGAACTCTATACAATCAGGATGGGACTATGGCGGTCGAGCAGAGCCTAGAGCAGGGCAAGCTTACGCAGAGCAAGAATTCGACAGAGGTATCCCTGGCCACGGTGAACTCCGATAGGACCAGATTGGAACGTTCCGAGGACCTCATACAGATAACCTTGGCCGCTGTGGTGCCTGGGATAATCGCCATGATGCTCTATTCCTACTTGCTCATCCCAGAGCTGCTCCCATACCTCTTCACCTTGGCCATTGCGACGGCGGCGCTCATGCTGATCCCCGCTTGGAAGATGAGCAAGCTCCACTACCGCACCTGGGGCCTAGACTCCCTGGTTCCGAAGCTCACCACCTCGATGGTGGGAATGATCTACATCCTAGTGGTGGCGGTGTTCGGCATCTCCATGATGTCGATCGTCGAAGGGCTTGCCCCTGAGCAGCCCTCGACCTTCGCCACGATGGGCGGTCTCTTGGTGACGCTGATGGTCGTCATGGGCTACAGCTCGCAGACCAAGGGCCGGTATCTCAGCAGGGAGAAGCGCTTCTTCCCCCACCCGGTGGAGGCGATCGAGGAACGCATCGCCATCCGGTTGGAGAAGGAAGGCAGGAAGCACAAGAGGAACAAGGGCCCGAGCGGGACCGAGTTCGAGATCGAGGGCACCGAGCTTCGCATCCACGTGCACAGGCTGCGCAAATCCCATTCCGAGGTCCTGGTCTGCAACATCAACGATGCCAACCGCGAGCACCTCGAACACATCAAATCCTGCATCGATGGCGCTTAGGCCTTACCTTTGGATTCGCCCTTCGCCAGTCCGCTGGCGATGATGTGCGCCACCCTCAGGGGCTCGGGCACCGCGCCCCGGACCATGCTTTTCTTTATTATTTCCTCTGCCTCGTAGTAGTCTATGCCAGCCAAAGAGACGAGGATGGGCTTGTGGCCCGTCCCCACCTCCAAGAGCTCCTTCCTCCTCAGGATCTCGTACCTCTGCTCCCAGTCGGGGAAGTGCTTCCTCAGGGCCGACCCCATCTTGGCCAGGTCGGGAGGGTCACGAGTGACGGTGATGACGGGTACGTCGATGGCTTCGTGCAGAGCGTCGATGTCCACGATGTTGAAGCCTCCCAAAGCCACGCCATCGATCATTATGGCCTTGAGCTGAGGCTTGAAGCGCGAGCCCTGGACCATTAACTCCAAGACCTGGTTGGCGTCGTCCCCGTCCACCTTGCACTCCGAGCGCAGGACGCCCTCGAGGTAGTTAGGGAGGCGCATGACCACGCCCACCACCATGGCCCTATCGTTGTCGAACTTGAAAGGCGCGTCGTCCACCGCCAGAACGCGCACCTGTCGCTTCACCTACATCAGCCCCAGGTGGCCCGTCACCTTGTCGATGATGTCGTCAGGGGCGGGGCCGATCCCTAGGCACGTGGTGGTGTTGGGCGGCAGCTCGGTGAGCCCGGCGTCGGTGATGAGCGAGGTGACCAGGCCGGCATCCTCGGCCTCGACCTTCAATCTCAGCAGCTCATTGAGGGTGGCGACCTTGACCACCACCTTCTTCTGGCCCTCGGAATACCAGCGATCGAACCATTCTGCCTTCTTCCTCTTGGAGGCGAGGGCGCAGTTGACGGCGGCGTGCGCCACCTGCGCGGCCAGCTTCCCCGAGGAAAGCTTGAGGTCCTTCCTCACCGCGATGACCATCTTGTTCTCGAACTTCTGCATCAAGCTCCAAGATGCATCGCTGGCCCGCTTCATTATTCTTTTCAGTGGAGGCGGTCAAAGGATTAATAAACGGGCCGACCTTCCTTCGCACGATGCTCGAGCTGTTGAAGAGGGACGGACTGGCAAGGATGACGCGCTTCGAGACCCGTCATGGGGCGCTGGAGACGCCCTGCCTCCTGCCCGTGGTGAACCCCCGCCTCATCACCATACCTCCCAAGGACCTGAAGGCGATGGGCTTCCAAGCCATCATCACCAACTCCTACATAATTCGCAACGACCCGATCCTCAAGGAGAGGGCCCTCAAGGAAGGCATCCATTCCATGCTGGACTTCGATGGGGTGATCATGACCGACTCTGGGACCTTCCAAAGCCATATGTACGGCGAGGTGGAGGTGGACAACGAGGACATAGTCGCCTTCCAGAGGGACATAGGCACGGATATCGGGACCGTGCTGGACATCTTCACGGAGCCTGACTGGGGGCGGGAGAGGACGGCGAACGCGGTCCGGGTCACATTGGAAAGGACCGAGAAGGCCGCGTCCATCAAAGGGGGCATGATGCTGGCCGGGGTGGTCCAGGGCTCCGTCTTCAACGACCTGCGCCTGGAGTGCGCCAAATCCCTTTCATCGTTGCCGGTGGACGTGTTCCCGATCGGGGGGGTCGTACCACTGATGGAAGGCTATAGGTTCGCCGACCTGGTGGAGGTCATCATCTCCTCGAAGATGGGGCTGACGCCCGAGAGGCCAGTGCACCTGTTCGGGGGGGGCCATCCCATGATCTTCTCGCTCGCCATCCTGCTCGGCTGCGACATGTTCGACTCCGCCTCCTACGCCAAGTTCGCACGCGATGGGAGGATGATGTTCCCTGAAGGGACGTTCCACCTCAGCGAGATGAAGGGGCTGGACTGCGATTGCCCTTCCTGCCGCCAGCACACCATCGAATCGTTGCAGCAGTTGCCTGAGCAGGAGAGGACGAGAGCCTTGGCCCTGCACAACCTGCACGTCTCCAAGAGGGAGATAGACAGGGCGAAGAGAGCCTTGCTGGAAGGCAACCTATGGGAGCTGGTGGAGCAGCGCTGCCGGGCTCACCCTGCGCTCCTGGATGCTTTGCGGGCCTTAGGCAAGCACAAGCAATTCCTGGAGAGGTTCGAGCCGCTCAGCCGGGAGGGGGCGTTCTTCTACACCGGCCCTGAGTCGCTGGACAGGCCGGCCTCCTATCGCTATGAGAAGCGTTACTTCGAAAGGTACTCCAAGCCTCCGCAGCAGCTTGGCATAGTGTTCCCGGACGCCGAGCGCCCCTATTCCCGCGTCTACGCCTGGGAGATGCGCGAAGTATCCCAACGGGCAGACGCCCACTTCATCGTCATCTCTCCCTTCGGACCGGTCCCGATGGAACTGGATGAGATCTATCCCATCGCCCAGTCGGTCTTCCCGCGGACCCAGGACGGCGACACCAAGGAGAGGACGCGCGAGCTCATGGAGCGCTTCTCGCACAGCCATGAGTACGGCGTATCGATCCTTTACGAGGGCGATGAGACATTGGCGATGATCGAGGCCTTGGGAGATAGGAGGAGCTCGTTCGACCTGGACCTCTCTCGGGTCAAGGCGGTGGCCGACTACCAATTCGGGAAGGTCGCGGGGGCCGCCCTGATGGAAGGCAGGGTGGAACTGGTCAAATCCAAGAACACCGACAAGATCCGCAATGTCATCGTCGACGGTGAGCACGTGCTCTCCATGAGGGCTCCGGACGGCTTCTTCTCCCTTCGCCCTCCCGGGGCTCGGCGACTGATGGAGGTGTTCCCCTCGCCACAGCTCAGGGTCGTGGTCATGCAGGATAGCGAGCCCTTCAACCGCGAGGGCAAGAACGTCTTCTGCCAATTCGTCAAGGACTGCGACAGGGGATTGGTGCCAATGGATGAGGTAATGGTGGTCAACGAGAAGGACGAGCTCTTGGCCATCGGCCGGACGCTCTTGGTGGCGGGGGAGATGCTGGTGATCAAGAAAGGGATCGCGGTCAAGGTCCGCGAGGGGATCAAAGCTTAGTCAGGCTTCGATGGTAGATGCTTTGGGTTCTTCCTTTCCATGAGGAGAAACTGACTTGGAGAGAGATCCTAACCCTCGCTGTCCTCGTTATCATCGGCAGAGGGCGAGGGAGAGACGCCCTTGACCACCTGGTCCGCCACCTTCAGGCAGGCCATGAGGTCCTCCAAGGTGTGCAGCATGGAAGGGGCGGAGGCCGCTGAAGAAGTGATTATCAACCTCCTGCCTTGAATCTCGGAATCAGCGTACTTGCCATTGTCCAGGGAGATGGAGCTGGCCACGTTCCTGGCCTGGGCCTCGCTTTCGTACTCCAGCTCGATCCTGCAATCCACTTTCACGCCCAGGGCAAAGTCCTCGTGGCATAAATAGCATTACTTCGAAGGAAGACGAAGGCAGTTGGGAAAGGTTATGTATCGGCCACCTCGAATCCTCCTTTAAGAAGCTAGGGGACTGAGCCAATGGATATTAGGGAGGCGATCGAGAAGAGGGCGAGCGTCCGGGCTTTCACCGATGACCCGGTGCCGGATGAGCTGGTGATGGAGACACTGCGCCTTGGTACCTTGGCGCCATCGGCAGGGAACCTGCAAGCCCGCGACCTCATAGTGGTGCGGAGCCCGGAAACGAAGGCGAAGCTGGCCAAGGCCGCCTTCGGTCAGGAGTTCGTGGAGAAGGCGCCAGTGGTGATCGTCGGCTGCGCCAACCTAGCTCGCATCCGCAACTACGGCATCCGGGGCACGGACCTTTACTGCCTTCAGGACGTGGCGGCGTGCGTGGAGAACATGATGCTCTACATCGCCTCCCAAGGATATGGGTCATGCTGGGTCGGAGCTTTCGATGAGGTCCAGGTGTCCAAGATCCTCGAGCTACCGGAGAACGTGAGGCCTGTGGTCTTACTCCCTGTGGGCGTGCCTAAGGACCTCCCGAGGAAGACCCCTCGGCTCAAGCTCGACACCGTGGTCCATAAGGATAAATGGTGAGAAGTAGCCCCGGGCAGATTCGAACTGCCGTCGCCGGCTCCAAAGGCCAGCATGATTGACCACTACACCACGGGGCTCTGTCCCCCTCGATTGGACTCCTCATATTAAAGATTAGGTGCCTGAGCTCGTCACCGTGGCTCAGATTAATTAGCGCTCACTGCTTCCAGGTGAGGATGGCGGACCTGCGGAGGGTATTGGTCTACTCCTGTGCCTTCATAGGCACGTTCACCTCCAACGCCGTATTGGCCCTCATACCTGAGCTCCGGAACTATTTCCAGGCATCGACGACCGAGGTCCTGCTCTCCATCTCCTTCTACATGGTCTTCTTCGCCTTCTTCTCCCTCTTCACTGGCTCTATCTCCGACATCATAGGAAGGAAGAAGATACTGGTCATCGGCCTGGTCGTTTACTCGTTGGGTTGCGCCCTGACCGCCCTGGCCAATGGCCTACCGTTGTTCTACACCAGCCGAGCGGTTCAAGGCCTGGGCTTCGCGTTCGTGCAGCCGGTGATGGTGGCGGTCCTGGGGGACATAGTGGGACCGGGCGAGAAGGGAAGGACCATGGGATGGCTCACGGCCGCGACCACGGGCGGGGTCATGCTCGGCCCCTTGATCGCTGGGTTCGCGGCGGCCATCGACTGGCGATTGGCATTCGTGACCATCGGGCTGTTCTCCATCGTTCTCGCGATAATGATCCAGGCCCTGCTCCGGCTTCCCAGGCCAATTACGCATGAGGCCAGCCCCGGTTCGCTCAAGAGCAATATGTCGGTGGCGATGCGACGGCGGGGCGTGGTCATGCTCGCCCTCACCGGCTTCCTCCACATGCTGGTCTGGATAGCCACCCAAGCCTTCGCCTCGGACAGCCTGGGGCAGGAGCCCTTCCTGGCGTCCTCACAGGTGATCGGCGAGGTTCTGGCCTTCGCCGGGCTGTGCAGCATACTCGCCTCGCGCCTTGGAGGGGGGATGACGGACCGTATCGGCCGTTACCGCACGGTCCTGATCGGCACCTCGGTGATGGTGCTGTCGCTCGTGGCCATGTCGCTGTATATCCCCAGCATCATCGTTTATACGGTCTACCTGGCCATATTCGCGGCCGGATCGGCGATCTCCTGGGCGTCGCTGCTAACCTTGACTGTCGAGCTCCTACCTGAGCTGAGGGGCACGGTGTCCTCCATGTTCACCAGCGCCGGCTTCATTGGCGGAGCGCTGGCGGCCATCGTCTTCTCCCCGGTCCAGACCAATATGGGCACGTCCATGGTGCACTTGGTGAGCGCCGGGTTATGCTCGCTGATCTTCCTGACCATCACTTTGGTCAAGAGGGATGTGAGGGCTCGTTCCGCGACCTAGAAGAAGCGGTCATTCGTCCACGGCCTTTGCCAACAGATGCGTAGCGGTGGAGCCGGTCACCTGTAATCGGAGACGGACGCCCATCGGTTGTTGGCCATGCACCACGATAGGCACATAGCTATCATCGCGACAGATTATGGTGCCGGGTTTGCCTACCTCGGTCACCAAAACATCGATCGTCTCGCCCACGCGGATGGCGTTCTTCTCCGCCGCCACCTCGAAGCGGAGCTTGGCCAGCTCCCTGGACCTTTCCTTGGCGATCCTGCTCACCACTTGCCCCTTCATCCCGGCCGCGTCGGTGCCCGGGCGGGATGAGAACCTGGTCACGTTCAGGATGTTCGGCCTGATCCTCCTGATCAGCTCCATAGTGGCCTTATGATCGTCCTCCCTCTCTCCCGGGAAGCCGACGATGACATCGCTGGACAGGCTCAGTCTCGCATGCTCCTTCCGGAAGCGGGCCACTTGCCTCTCGAACTCCTCGACGGTGTATCCCCGGCCCATGCTCTCCAGGATGTGGTCGCTCCCCGTCTGCACTGGCAGGTGCAAGAACTTGTAGACCTTGGGCTCATGGTACGCCTGGACCAAAGGCTCGAGGATGTCGCGCAGGCTGTCAGGGTTCATCATCCCCACGCGCACCCGGAAATCGCCGGGGACCTCGACCACCTTCTTCAGCAGGCGGGGCAGGTCGGTCCCGAGGTCCAGGCCGTAGCAGCCGGTGTCCTGGGCCGTGAGAAGCACCTCCTTACTGCCATCCTCGACGGCCTTCCTCACCGCCGAGACCACCTTCTCGGGCGGATAGCTCTCCAAGCTCCCCCTCGCCAGCCTAGTGATGCAATAGGCGCAGGCCCCCAAGCAACCCTGGGCAATGGGCACGATGGCGGTAACGCCCCAGCCAGGACGGGGGAAGTGCAGCCCCCGCCCGGTGCCGAACCTCTTCTTGAACTCCTCCTGGAAATCGTCGTAGTCCAAAGGGGCGATAACCAACGCGCCGGGAAATCTGCTGAGGACCTCCTCGCGCATGACCGAGGCCATGCAGCCGGTCACCACCAGGTCCTTGCCCGCTTGGCTCAGCTCCTTCATCCTCTTCAGGATCTTGAGCTCGGTAGCCTGGATGACCGCGCAGGTGTTGATGACCGCGATGTCCGCGTCCTCGCAGGCCGGGACCAGCTCGAATCCGAGGGTGAAGAGGGCTTGCTCCAGCTCCAAACCCTCGCCTTGGTTCATGGTGCAACCATAGGTCTCGACGCAGACGCGCACGTCCCTACGAATTCGCTCGACCTATATATCATTGTCAAGGCAAATGCGGAAATCCTTGATTGGAATAGATGATCAATGAATATTGAGCTTATACTTACAGCCATCATATCAAAGTGCGTAGCAGCTCAATTCTGCCTCGTCTTCAAATGAATGCTTTATCTTGACCAAGGCATTGCCTTACCTTAGAAGGATTGTCAAATGAAAGGCATCATCGCATACGATAGCGTCCATGGCAGCACCAAGAAGGTGGCCGAAGCCATCGCCGAGCAGATCCAGGCGGAAGGCCACGAGGCTCAGCTGATAGCGGTCAAAGAATGGACCAAGGGACCTCTGGCCGGGGACTTCCTTTTCATCGGATCGCCGACCCGGGGAGGCAAGATGACCAAGGAGGCCAAGGAGTTCATCGAATCCTTGGATGCAAGCTATTGGAAGGGGAAGAGGGTCGTCACTTTCACGACCGTCGGGCCTTTGTCCAAAGAGGCGGAGAAGCGCAACAAGACCCTGGAATCGATGGACGACCGTTCCAAGAGCGCGGCCGCGAAAATGAAGGAGATATGCCAGGAGCGTGGAATCCCGGTCTACAGGACCTTGCATTTCGCAGTGGTGGGGATGTGGGGGCCCCTTGCTCCTGACGGACCGCAGATGGCCAAGGAGCAAGCTCACAAGTTCCTATCTGAACTTTGATGCCAGGTCAAGGAAGTCGCATTTCTTATACCGGGAGTTGGGTAATCATCAGCTGGTGCACAAATGCCATTCATCCACGAGAGCACTTGGAGCAATCTCTCATCGAAGCAAGGCGAACTTGAAGTCCATGCTCGCTACGAGAAGGCCATCGATGAGCTGACGAGAACGCTCTCAAAGGGCCCCAAGGTCCACCACAACTTCATTGGAGGAAAAGAAAGAGCATCCGTATCGCATTTCGATGTCCTTAGCCCAGTAGACTCAGGCGTCATCATCGGTAGCTTCCCCAGAGGAACCGCGAACGATGCTTCAGATGCCGTGGACGCCGCTGCCGAGGCCTTCGAGGAATGGAGGAGGACCGACCTCTCAGAAAGGTTGAGGATCGTGCGCAGGGCGGCGGACATCATCCGCCAGGAGAAGTTCGAATTAGCCGCCCTCTTGACCATGGCCAACGGGAAGGTGCGCAGGGAGGCGATCGGCGAGGTGGACATGGCCATCGACTACATCGAGTACTACGCCAGCGAGATGGAGAGGAACAATGGGTACGATAGGGAAGGTCCGGGCCCCTCCCCCCAGGAAAGGGCCAGCAACGTGTTCATGCCCTACGGGCCTTGGGCGGTCATCTGCCCTTTCAACTTCCCACTTGGCATATCGATGGGGATGCTGGCGGGGGTCTTGATCACCGGCAACACGGCCATACTAAAACCCGCTTCGCCCTCCCCTGCGCCAGTCTACGCAATCTACGACGCCCTGATCAAGGGCGGTATGCCCTCCGGCGCCCTGAATCTTGTGTCTGGCTCTGGGACCGAGGTCGGCGAGACCTTGGTCGAGCATCCAAAGGTCGAGGGGATAGTCTTCACCGGTTCCAAGGAGGTCGGGTATTCCATTCTCCGACATAATGTGGACAGGAGGTATCCCATCCCCATCGTCCTCGAGCTAGGGGGGAAGAACGCGGCCATCGTGAGCGCCAAGGCCGACCTGGTTCGTGCCGTCCGAGGGGTCGTGTCATCAGCATTCGGTTACAGCGGCCAGAAGTGCGTGGCATGCTCGAGGGTTTACGTCCATAAGAGCCTCTCACAGGAGTTCCTCAGGTCGCTGGTCAAGGAGACGGAGGCGTTCAAGGTCATGGATCCTAGAATGCGGGACGCCCGCATGGGCCCGATCATCCATGAGGCGTCGGTAAAGAGCTATGAGAGGGCCACCTCGATGGCCAGGGAGGACGGGCGAATCTTGACTGGGGGTAAAAGGATAACCGAGGGTGGCATGGCGAATGGGTGCTTCGTCGCTCCCACCGTAGTCTCGGACCTGCCCGATGGACATGAGCTCATCAACAACGAGCTCTTCCTCCCGTTCCTCTGCGTGCTGAGCTTCGATGACCTGAGGGACGCTGTCAACAGGGCGAACAGCGTCGATTATGGTCTGACTGCAGGCATATACAGTCAGGATGCGGGCGAGATCGATTACTTCCTGGAGAACATCAAGGCGGGGATGGTCTACGTCAATGGGGTGAGGGGTGCGACCAACGGCGCCATTACCGGCATCCATTCCTTCGGAGGCTGGAAGGGCAGCGGGTCGACGGGAAGAGGCTCCGGGGACATCTATTATCTGCTGCAGTTCATGAGGCAACAAGGTAGGGCTATATCGCGTTGATGGGTCGATAGCGGGATCTCACCTTGGAACCACCTCGATGTGCATGTCCATGAGGGCCCTGAGGAGCCGATTCTCCATCCTAACCTCCATGGGGTCGAAGAGGAGAACGTCCATTGGACGCCATAGGGCGATCCAGCCCACAATGTAGAACCCCTCGCTTATGGCGAGGGCTAGGACCTTGCTCTGGTCGACGATCTCCTCGAGCCCGAATAATATCCCTAGGGCCATGCATACCAATAAGATGATGATCGCATAAGGAAGCTGCCGACGGCCTTTCCGCTTTATCTGGATGATTTGGTTTTCGTTGTCCTCGATCATCCTCGCTGCGTACTTGCGGATCAAAGCCTTGGCCTGGGACATGGTCTCCTGGGAGACCTTCTCGCCAGGCATACGGAGGATGAGGCGATAACTCCTGCTTCGCCGGAAATGAGTCGGCCTGAAGAGATGCATCATCCTCGTGATCCCGGATTGGCCAAGGTATTCCATCGGCCGGTCGGAGGAGGGGTCCTGGTCCGGGGCAACCACCAGCTCGTTGAGGTCTTCGAGCTCCATCTCAAAGACAACCTCATCATGGCCATCTGTGTACCGCTCCTTGGGCTCGCTCATGAAATCACCTAACTCCAATCTCACCCCGGGAAGGAGTCCATGAGATTAATGTTTTTTAATTGAATCCCAATTAAAATGGACTCTTCCTAAGTTGCC
>Ga0208980_10002032_pt1 | contig 12283 bp, 11 predicted proteins | sample WetSurMetagenome_3_FD_187993 | JGI IMG/M metagenome (GOLD analysis project Ga0208980, IMG submission 187993) | Wetland microbial communities from Twitchell Island in the Sacramento Delta, sample from surface sediment Aug2011 Site A1 Bulk (version 2) | ecosystem: Environmental > Aquatic > Marine...
TGCGCCAGCTTTGCGGGCGCCTGCTGCGGCGGAGATACCTGCTATCCCTGCTCCAATTACGACTACCTTTGCCATAATGGTTGACTCCTTTTCATTCTCTTTTTTTGGATACTCTACAAAAATTGTAGATTGCCTGTCCTTGACAAGCAATTCGAATTCAAATACTATTTATTCCACAGTCGAATAAATGACTTGCGGGTGAAATTTATGGATATCAACTACTTTAAGGAATTTGTTGTTCTGGCGCAGACAGGTAATTTTATGGAAGCTGCGGACATCCTGTATTCATCTCAGTCTGCCCTGTCGAAGCATATCAAAAGCATGGAATTGGAATTGGGTGTTCCCCTTTTCGACCGTACCACCCGCAAGGTGAAAATCAGCAAATACGGTCAATTATTGCTCCCTTATGCCAGGCAGATCACAGAGATACAGGATAAGTACACTGCCCTCTTGAAAAGCAATATTGAAACGGATCGTGATGTCCTGAATCTGGGTTCAATCTATGGCCTGGCACAGTACCACATTACAGATGTATTGGTTAAATTCAAGAAAAACCGCCCCCAATCGACACTCAATGTGATGCAAGCCAGTTCAAGGGATTTGGCAGAAATGCTCCGGCAAGGAAAATGCGAGGTGGCTTTTATTCGTGACATCGAAGACAGTGGAAAGGAATTTATCATAACGCCCTATGCCACGGACACCCTCATCGCTGTGCTCCCGATCACCCACCCTTTGGCCGGGGAGAAAACGATCCCGTTGCGGATGCTGGAAGGTGAGAATTTTCTCCTTGAAGTACCGAACACAATGCCGTATAGACTCAGTATCAAAGCCTGTGAGCTTAGCGGGTTCGAACCAAAAGTCACAGTTACAGATGTCGACAGGGAGTATCTGATCGACCTGGTCAGTGAAGGAATGGGTGTTTCCTTGATGTTGAAACAGATCTTGTTGCACTACTCCGACCCGAAAATCACCACAGTGGATATCACTCCGAATGTGACCACTCAGATTAGTTTATGCTACTTGAAAGATGTTGAATTGTCAGATGCTGCAAAGCATTTCGTTTCATGTGCAGAATCTACAGCGAGTTAAATTGTTACGACATATTAATTTGTTTTATCAAATGAAATCTCCGGTATGGTCAGGATAAGCAGGAAGGCAATGAGCATCGTCACTGCGCTGATCAGGAAGACAACATGTAAAGCAGACCCCAGGGAGGACCGTATCGCTTCCACGGTTTGTTCATAGATGGCAAGTGCCGCTACACCTGCCTTGCTAAACACCTCCCTAAGGTTGGCCAGTGCTTGCGCTGATAATAAAATGCGGGGATTGGTGAACGAGCTCAGGGTCGCTTTATCCAGGAAGTTGTCAAGCGAAGGGGGCAGCGAAGCAGATAGATCCGAGTCGTACACCATATTCATTGCGGAACCCAGAACGGCCGGGGCAAAGGATCTTCCCATTGCGATAATGAAATAAAGTCCGCCTGTAGCCGCCCCAAGCATCCTCCTTGGCACCGAGTACTGCACCACCAGCGCATTGATCGTTGGGATAGTACCCAATCCAAGGCCGAAAAGAACAGTATAAAGAAATCCCGTTCTGGCTGTTATGGTGGATTGAAAGGCAACCATGCTCATCATTACGATTGTCAGGATGGCATATCCCAGGATATACATCCACTTGTAACGCTTTGTCCTACCTATCAACAATCCGGCAGGGATTCCCATGACTGCCAGCAACAAACCGAATGGCGTGAGTATTTTTCCGCTCACCGTGGCACTCAACCCAAGAACACCCTGAAGGAACAAGGGGAAATAAACCACGATGGCTGTAATTCCAAAGGTCGACATCACTGCCGCGAGTGAGGCTGTGACCAATATGCGATTCTTGATATGACGAGGATCGAACAAAGGCTCCGGATGTCTTGCTTCTGCAAAGAGAAATAATAGCCAAAAGACCCCCGAAATTGACAGCAAGCCAAGGATCTGAACGGAACTCCAGGGGTAAGTGCTGCCTGCCCAGGAAAAGGCAAGGATCATGGTTGATGAAGCCACTGCCAGTAGTGCTGCGCCGCGCACATCGATAATATGGGCTTGGCGCTTCGCGAGCACGGGTAAACCGACCATCACGATCATGGCGGTGAGCAACGCTAAAGGCGCATCCATCCAAAAAATGAAGCGCCAACCAAGATTGTCCACGATCCACCCGCTGAGCGTTGGAACGATAAGGGCAGCGATCGCGGAGGGAATATTCATCAACCCGGCCCAGACACTTCGGTCCGCAGAGGCATACATGTCTCCCAGCACGGAAAAACATAATGGCGGAAGCACGCCTTGCCCCAGACTGAGCAGGCTGAGAGTCAAGATCATCCACAAGAACGTTTGACTGGTTGCACATAGGACCGCACCTATAAAAATGAAGCCGGTCGCCACCAGAAGGATGATGCGCCTGCCATACATATCCGATAGTTTTCCAAAGACCAGAGTCGCAATGGCTGTGGCCAGGGCTGGGATGGAGATCGCCCACGAATAATAGGCCATGCCGTTCAAGTCCGCAACGATACTGGGCAGGGCAATGTTCAGGCTGTTGGTTACGAAAAAGGCAGTGAAATATGCGACAAACACTGCCGTTATTTGAGGAGCCCTTGGATGGGTATTCCAGAAAAAAGTATTTTTACTCATAAATTTCCGATAGTCTCAGCAGCCGGACAAATGGAAAGCTGGGCTGTTCAAAATTTGTTATTTGTAACCGTGGCCACACATTCCAGCAAGGCTTTATTTATCAATTGGCTCGAAGATCGCTTCTTTAAAGCGAGAAGCGCGGCTGATTTCCTGTTATAACAACAATCATTTCGGGGAATAGTTGCTTTTTGGGTTGTTTTGTTGCCAAACGTTGCTTCATGCTAACCAAAAGCGTCCATCATTTCGTGTCGCGTCAGTAGTACATTATATCCATACCGAGGTAAAAATCTTCAAGGATTATTCTCTAGTCACTTTCACTCCGAAATTTATATGGGTACTATTACAATCATCGAGGTATCATGGCACATCGATAGGACGGATTTTCATAAGCTCGTGCTTTCGGTCTTACCAACGATTGTAGTGCAGCCTGGTCTTGTCGTAGCGCCTGCCCGGAGGCTCAGGCTTGGTCGCCGGATACCCGAGCGGGACGACGCACAGTGGCACGACCTGCTCAGGTAACCCCAGCACCTGTTTCAAGCTCTCTACACGCTCTTCAACCGGATAGACGCCCACCCAGACCGCTCCCAACCCCCGGGCGTGGGCTGCCAGAAGCAGATTCTGGGTGGCAGCAGAGCAATCTTGCACCCAAAATCCGGAATATTTCTCCAGTTCCAAATCGACGCATACAACCACGCCAAGAGAAGCTGCTTTGAGCATCTTGCCAAATGGCAGCTCATCAGCGAGTGCGTCCAATTGTTTACGTTCGGTAACAAGGATGAAATGCCAGGGTTGCTGGTTGCCAGCCGAAGGCGCTTGCATCGCGGCTGCCAGTATTTCATGAACCAGGTCCTCGGGGATCATTTGGGACGTATACTCTCGAATACTTCTGCGCGTGAAGATAGCGTCCAGGGTTTCCATTGTTTTTTCCTTCCTGTGAAGGTTGACCACAATAAATTTACATGCTTTTACATCAAATTTAAGCCGATAGGGTTTTCAAGCTCTCCTCATCATGGTGATGCCTCTGGTCGCATTGACTGAAGCAACTCCTTAAAAGATTTGTAAAAGTTGTCAGTGGCATCCACGCTTTCAAGATTCAACACATATGTATCGTTGAAGGTCTTTATTAGGATGTATCGTTCTACATTGTTGTAAATGCTCAGCTTATATTTCCCGAATTCGTTGTTCACCCAAACACCAAACTTATATTTTCTTGCATCGATGCCTGAAATATTCTTACCGAGATCCAAATCCCGTGTTTCCGTAACCGAGAGAATATCTTCATAGCTTATATCAAAAGATTCACCCGAAGAATACAACAGGGATAAATGATCATCTTTGACATTAACTGAAATCCCCTCAGAATCTTTCAGGAGCAAGTAGATAAAGATACTTACCAATAAACATAAACCCAGTATCCTTACGCTTTTCTGCGTTATATCTTTGTTCAAAAGACCTTCCTTTTACTGTGATGCTTGCTTTCTACTAAAATGAAGAGAATTAACTATCATCTCAATAACTTATTTAATTTCAATCGCATCGACGGGAAAGGGATTCTGACTTGGAATAATTAGGTAATTAACTTTTTTTTCAACCCGGTTTATCGACAAGACCAACAATCCGCTTACTACGTACTTTACAGCACAAAGAAGCTCAACCTTGGGTTCGGTCGACAGGTTCAACAATATGAAAACCAACGTTACCAAAGCGGTAATGCCCAGACAGATCGCAGATCCCAGAGTCGCTTTTTGTAAGGCCAGGGATGAACTGCGATACTCATTGACTGTCATATCCTGTCCAGCAGGCAAATAAGAGAAAAATGCGATGATAATCCAAAACAAAAAAGGAACGCTGACCACCTGAGATAAAACCACATACCACATGGAGTTACTGGCCAGAGGCAAGCTTGCACTTGTCACAAACAAATAAGCAGAACCCAGGAAAAGCGAAACATACAGCACTCGGAGCAGAATTCGTTGACCTTTTGTCAAATCCTGACGAAAGTAATTTCCTGTATATATTCGTTCAATTTTGTCTCCATTTCCATTTGATGCTGGGATGGCAACTTCAGAATAACCTTCGAAAAATCGATGGTAGGCTTTACTACGCCAAAAGCTGCGTTTACTCTGTTGACTTTCTTTCTGTAAACTATCACGCAGTTGATTTTTGTTGCTCAAGTCCAGACTCCTACTCGTGGATCAGCCATTAATCTCCCGCACCCTGCAGCACGCCACATAATGATGAGTAGCGACTTCTTCAAGTCTCTGGGGCTGCTCGCTGCAGCCACCTCGGGCGTACGGACAGCGGGGGGAGAAACGGCAGCCCGGCTTGGGATTGATGGGGGAGGTCAATTCCCCCTTCAGCGCGATGGGCTGCATGGGTTGGTTGATGTCCACGGAGGGGATGGCGGAGAGCAGGGCCTTGGTATAGGGATGCAGGTTGCTCACAAACAGTTCCTTGGACGGGCACCTCTCCACCACTTCACCCAGGTACATCACGCAGATCTGATCGGAAATGTGGCGGACCACGGACAGGTCATGGGTCACGAACATATAAGCAACCCCCATCTGATCCTGCAAATCCATCAGGAGATTCAGCACCTGGGCCTGGATGGACACGTCCAGGGAGGAAACCGGTTCATCACAGACAATGAATTCCGGGCCCATGGCCAGGGCGCGAGCGATACCCACCCTCTGGCGCCGGCCGCCGTCCAATTCGTGGGGGTAGGACTGGCGGAGACGGACATCAATGCCCACCAGGTCCATCAGCGCAGAAGCCCTCCCTTTCAGTTCGGATCGGGGGTAGCGGCCGGAGTTCTTCAGAGGTTCCCTGATCGTATCGTCGATCCGCAGGCGCGGGTTTAAAGAGGAGTAGGGATCCTGGAAAACGATCTGGACCTTGTTGCGGACATCCCGCAGCTTGTTCCCGTTAACATGGGTGATATCTTCACCATTCAACAGGATGGTACCGTCCGTGGCCTCCTGAAGGCGGATGAGGGTCCTGCCCAACGTGGATTTTCCGCAGCCGGACTCGCCCACCACCCCCAGCGTCTTCCCTTTTTCGATGGTAAAGGAAACATGGTCCACCGCATGCAGCAGGCCGGCGGGGACTGTAAAATACTTGCTGAGATTCTTCACCTCGATCAACGGCGGCATAGTTCTTACCAAATTTGCTGCAGGTTACAGCACCGGCAATAATGACCCGGGGAGATCTCCTTCAGCGAGATCTCACCATTTCGGCATTCTTCGATCGCATAGGGACAACGGGGGTGGAAGGCACAGCCCGGTGGCAGATCGGTGGGATCCGGCATGGTACCGGCGATCGGTTTCAAGCGTGGGGCATCCACATTAAAACCGGGCAGGGAAGCGAACAGGCCACGGGTGTAAGGATGAGCATAATCGATAAAAATATCCTTTTTATTGCCGTACTCGATCATCTTGCCGGCGTAAATGACCGCAACATGATCGCAGGTTTGGGCAACCACCCCGAGGTTGTGGGTGATCAGGATCATGGAAGTGCCATACCTGGCCTTTAACTTATTAATCAGGTCAAGAACCTGGGCCTGGATGGTCACATCCAGCGCCGTGGTGGGTTCATCGGCCAGCAGGAGATCAGGTTCACAGGCCAGGGCCATGCCGATCACGACCCGCTGCTTCATGCCGCCGGAGAATTCAAAGGGGTACTCCTTGAACCTTTCTTCATGGATTCCCACCATCTCCAATAGTTCTCTCGCTTTTTGGGCTGCCTCGACGTCGCTGTAATCATTGTGCAGTTTCAGTCCCTCGATGATCTGATCGCCAATGGTCATCAGGGGGTTCAAGGCGGTCATCGGGTCCTGGAAGATCATGGCGACCTTCTCACCCCGGACCTTCAACATTTCCTTCTCAGGCAGGGTCATCAGGTCTTTCCCGTCCAGCCGGATCTCGCCGCCGAGGACCTTCGCGGGGGGATCCGGCAGAATGCGCAGGATGGATTTGGCGATGGTGGTCTTGCCTGCGCCGGTCTCCCCGACCATCCCAAGGGTTTCCCCCTTCTTCATGTCAAAAGAGACGCCGTTGACCGCATGGACGATCTTTTTCCGCGAGGTGTAAATAACGTTAAGATTGCGAACGGAAAGGAATCCGGCATTTTCATCGCGCCCTGGATCGTAGCCTCTCCCGATCAACTTATCAACCTCGGGTCGAGAGCGTCGCGCAGACCGTCGCCGACCAGGTTCACCGCAAAAATGGTCACCGCGATGACCAGACCGGGGAAGGCGATGAGATAGGGATAGTTTAGGATATGGGAACGGCCGGCCGCCAACAGGGCACCCCATTCAGGGGTAGGCGGCTGGACCCCCAGGCCGATGTAGCTCAGCATGGCAGCCATGCCAATCACCATGCCGATCCCCATGGTCACATTGACAAGCACCGGCTGGACCACATTAGGCAGCAGGTGGCGGAACATGATGCTCAACTTGGAGCAGTTGATGGCTTCGGCCGCCTCCAGGTATTCTTTGGAGCGTTCCTTCAGGATCTGGGCGCGGATGTAGCGGGCCCCTTCCGCCACACCGGCGATCGCGAGGGCCAGGACCGTATTGAAAAAACCCTTCCCCAGGACAGCTGAGATCAGGATACATAGAAGGAGGCCAGGAATGGAAGACAATATATCCATCAGACGCATGATCACCGTCTCGGTCCTGCCTCCAAAATAACCGGCGAAGCTTCCGATGATCACGCCGACAATCGCTCCAAAAAGGGACGCGGTAATGCCCAGAGCCAGGGAGTAGCGGCCGCCATACAGCAGGCGGCTGAACTGGTCGCGCCCCAGGCCGTCGGTACCCATCAGGTGGAGCGAGCTGGGGGCCGAATACATGTGGGTCAGATCCATGTCGTTGGGTTTATAGGGTGCGATCAGCGGCGCAAAAACACAGGCCAGAACGATCAGCACGAAAAGGACGGTGCCCACTTTGGCACCGGGGCTCTTCAGCGTGCGCTGCAGAGTCTCAAGCAAAAGAGAGGACTTTGCGACTTTGATGGGCCTGGCTTCGGTGTGAACAGATTGAGTGGTGGTCATCTTGGGAACTTACTTCCGGCTAAAAAAACGCGACTTGATGCGGGGATCGACAAAGGAGTAGATGAGATCAACCAGCAGCATGATCACCGCCGTGTAGGCGGCAAAAAATAACGTGGTGCCGCGGATGACCGGGTAGTCCCGACTGTTGAGCGCGTTAAGCATATACAGGCCAACGCCGGGGATGGAAAAAACATTCTCAATGATGGCTGAACCGACGACAATCCGCGAAAAGCCGATGCCGATGCCGGTGATGATCGGCATCAGGGCATTGGGCAGCATGTGCTTGCGGACGACCACGCTTTCCGCCTGTCCCTTGGAACGTGCCGTGGTCACGAAGTCTTCGCGGAAGACTCCCAGGATGCTGGAGCGGGTCTGGCGGGCATTGACCGCAATGCCGCCCAGCGCGGCGCAGATGACCGGCATGATGTAATACTGGGGACCGCCGATACCATAGGCCGGCAGCCAGCCGAGTTTCGCGGCGAACAGGACGATCATCATTAAAGCCACCCAAAAATCGGGCGTCGAGATAAAGATCATGGCGACGGCCATGGTGGCCGAATCCTGCCATTTCCCCTCGTGGGTACCCGCAAAGATCCCCAGCGACAGGCCGATGATAAGGTTCAACACCATGGCAAACAGTCCTATGGCCAGGGTGCGGGGCAGGCGATTGGCCATTTCCTGAAAAACCGGAACCTTATAAATATATGAATTGCCAAAATCCAGTTTGAAAAAGGCCCTGTAAAGAAAATCTCCCAGCTGCACCAGATAAGGACGATCCAATCCCATCTGATGCCTCAGGACGGTAATGTCTGCTTCGCTGGCGGTGCTGGATGAAAAGATCCTGGCAGGATCACCGGGGGTGAAGTACAGGATCGTAAAAATGATGAAACCCGTTGCCAAAAGGGTGACAATCATCCACAGGCAGCGCTGTAAAATGTATTTTGCCATCCAGGAACTTCCTCTGCTGCAGGGAGTGCCTGCCACCGTGATCCAGGGTCTTCTCCAAAAACCACGGTGGCAGCTGAATGTTCAGATTCTCTTGAAAACGGTACAGTACCGCTCATTTTCCAGGACTTCAGACGATTGTCATGATACCAGAAGACTCACATGAACGATACTGTAGAAAACCGCTAATGACTCACGCCGCTGACCTGATAGGACAGGCTAGGGGCATTTGTAGGTGCTGGCACCCGGAATAATGAACTCGCTTTCCCGCATGGCCACATTGTCGATGTTCTTGGAGTAGACCTGGTTGATGCGGGGAGAACCGACGGCATAGAAGTAGCCCTGGTCCAGAACATAATTTTCCAGCGCGGTCATGTTCTCGGGGGTGTGGGTATCGATCGCATTGGCAGTTTCGAACAACTTCTGCAACTGCGGATCCTTGACAAAGCCGACACTGTAATCTTTGCCGAGCTCGTGGTTATTCATTACCCGGTTCCATTCGCCGATCAGGGAACCACCGCCCATACCAAAGATCTTAATGTCATAACCGGCGGGATCTGTATCAATTGCATTCGCTGCTGCCTGATCCAGGCTCTTAAGTTCGGCGTTGATACCGGCATTCAAAAGGAACGACTGTACAACGGTGGCGATCGTTTCGCTGGTCGGGTCCTGGCCATAGGCCAAAACCAATTTCTCACCGTTATACTTCGTCTGCTTGAGCAGTTCCTTGGCCTTTTCCGGATCAAAGGTATTGACGTAATTCGGGGTTGTATCCCAGGACGACTGGTATTCAGAGGCGAAGTGCGGCGTCCCGAAGGCCTTAGCCGGTACGAGCGTACCCTGCAGGGCTGTGGCGATCGCATTATTGTCAATGGCATACCAGACCGCCTTGCGGAAGTTCGGATCAGCACCCGGATGGCCCTCGCTGGTATTCGCGTTCATGGCATAAACGAAACTGCCCGACGTCACATTGGTATTGAACTTGTCAGCATATTTGCCGCCAGGCTGGAAATCGGCAAAGTTCTCGGTCGGAACATTCTCGGAATAATCGACTGCGCCGGTCTCAAGAGCGATGACGTTCTGGGCAGGCTCGCCGATGATGTCATATTCGATCGTCTGGGCGTTTGCAGTGTGGTTGGGGGCAGGATTGTCCTTCGCCCAGTATTTGTCATTGGCCTCCAGGACAACCTTTGAACCGCTGGTAAAGTCCTTCACCACGTACGGACCGGTCCCAACCGGAGCGGTGGCGAATTGGTCGGGGCTGGCTTCATAAGCCTTCTGTGAGAAGATGACCGTGCGGGCCCAGGGGAATTCAAGCTCGCCCACATCCGTGATGGGTTTGGTCCAGGTGTATTCGACCGTATAATCATCCTTCGCCTTGACATCTCCGACCATGTACCATTTGAAGTTCTGGCCCGATTCAATCAATTTCTGCGTGGAGAAAACCACATCGCTGGCTGTGATGTGGTTGCCGGCCGAGTCATAGATATTCTCGTTGAGATGCACATCGTAGTGCAGATCGTCGACCTTGGTAAAATCCTTGGCGAGCACGGGCGCGTAGTTATTATCCTTCATGTCGAAGAGATATTCGTAGATCTCGTGGTAAATGACCGGCTTCGACCCCATGTTAACGCCGAAGGGTTTCAAATCACCGGGGTCTGAAGGGATCGCAACCGTGACCTTGGGATAGAGCCCGCAGCCGGCCACCGGAGCCGCCGGGGCGGTGGTGGCGGCCGGAGCCGCCGGTGCGGTGGTGGCCGCAGGCGCCGCCGGGGCTTCCGTTGGGGTCGCCGGGCTGCCGCAGGCTGACAGCACCATGGAGGCGATCACGAGCAACGCGACTAAAAGTGACAACTTGGTCTTCATCTTTTCTCTCCTTAAGTATTTTTACTGCACATTCCGGATGAATAGGATATTGAACGGTAATCTTCAGAATACAGGTTCTTGAATAGGCCACCTCCTTGCTGCTCAGAATGGTTTGAGAGTGAGCCTCTCTTTCAGTTATTAGTAAACCCGCTGCGGCAAAGAAATTATTGGATGACTCTTTTTCCTCCGCGGCTTTTTATTCTATAAAACGTCCTTTCTGACTCAACCACCGGTCAACGTAATCAAACATCGTTTTGATAGTGTCTCCGAACTGACCAGGGTAGACTTCGGATTCCCTGGCCGGGAAAAAGCCATGGCTGGCGCCTTCCACGAAGGCAATCGTTTTATCGGCGATCTTCGGCGTGTTCTCATGGATGATCTCAGCTGCCAGGAATTCATAACCGCCGGTCATCCCCATCAACAGCGTGGGCGCTGAGACGTCCTGCATGTTGCCGGGTGTGCAGCTGTAGCTGGATAGCCATTCGACGCCATACATTGAATCTTCGTTATAGCCAAAATCGGCTGTTGTCCGCACCGCAGACGAGTTGAGATAGGTGCGGACCGTCGATTTGATCGCCCCGGCACGGTACAGGGCGGTAAAAGGTTTGTCGTTCTTTGCCCTGCGGACGCAGGGGATGACCTGGGTGGTCATGGAACCATCGGGGTGCAGCAGTGGCCAGGCCTTACGCGTCCGAGATAAGAGCCGGATATCCTGCGGGAACAATTTATTATTAAAGGCGTTCTGGGCCCCGCCCGGAACGATGAACGGCTCATCGTCAGCGTATTTTCCTTTGCCACTCTCGATGGCATGCAGCCTTTCCAGGGCAGCCTCGATCAGCCGGTTGTTCCTTTCCCCCTGGGCTTTCTGGTATTTGCGGATAAATTCGTCACTGTAGGTCGAACCTTGCGGGTCGTACCCGTTGGCAGGTTTGAACAGGTCAAGTTCCGGATCCAGTCCTTCCCCGCTATCTTCCTTCGTCACCGCCGGGTCCAGGCTGAGCAGCGTCATGACGCCGTTCCCATAATTTGAATCGAGCAGCATCACGCCATCCGCCGGGGGAAGTTCCCCGAGGTCAGAGCACTTAATGAGCTTCTCGGGTCCCTGAAAAGCCTGCACTCCATTCTCCGCGGCGTTCTGATAAGCACTCATCAGCGTTGCGCCTCCGCTGTGGCCCAACGTGATCACCTTCTCCACGCCGGGAATCTGTCGCAGGTAATCACTGCAGGCTTTTACATCCAGCAACTTCTCATCCAGAGGATTGTCCCGGTCACTGACGGCCGCACCCAAGGCGCGATAACCGCGCTTGGCCAACTCGGCAGCCGCAGGAGGGGCCAGATGGTCGCCATCAGAATGCATAACGATGATGGCGATCTGGCCCTTTTCTTCGGGCTCAACTGGCTCAAAGAGCAGGCTTTGAACGCCGTGCCAGGTGCCCGGCTTTTCAAGACTGGCGTACGAATACTTGATGGGATAATACTGCTCTTTCATGGGTGCCTCGTTTTTATATTTTTCTGGATCGAATCACTGGATCGACCACCCGGGAGGGGGACGTTTTCAAAACGCCCCCCTGCACCGAAATGGAGGATGAATCACGGTCTCCCAGGCACATTGCATGAGTTACTATCCATCGACTAGATCACCTTTTGTGTAAAGTAATCGGTAAAACCGGCAGCCGCAATGCGCTGCTTGCACTTCTCCAGGTTGTCCGGGAAGAAGCCCACATCCTTCAAGTGGCGCAGGTAAT
>Ga0208980_10002033_pt1 | contig 12282 bp, 10 predicted proteins | sample WetSurMetagenome_3_FD_187993 | JGI IMG/M metagenome (GOLD analysis project Ga0208980, IMG submission 187993) | Wetland microbial communities from Twitchell Island in the Sacramento Delta, sample from surface sediment Aug2011 Site A1 Bulk (version 2) | ecosystem: Environmental > Aquatic > Marine...
TATCAGGAATGAAGATTTTCTTAAAAATGAATTCTATGATTCAGACGGGAAGAAGCTCGAGAAGGATAATGAGGAAATAATTGGCAAGTTTTTTGACATCACTACTATTTCGGAAAGAAGATATGTGACTGACAACCTGGTAACCTCAGATATTGCCTGTTTCTCTGCTAAAGATGCCATTAAGTCTGCAGGCATTGATAAGGAAGAGCTGGACTACATAATTGTCGCGCATAATTTCGGCGATGTAAGGAAGAGCAACAAACGAATTGATGTTGTACCTTCCCTGGCCTCGAGGGTAAAACATAAGCTGGAAATTGAAAACCCTGATACCGTAGCTTATGATCTGCTTTTTGGCTGTCCGGGATGGGTGCAGGCTGCTATTCAAGCCGATTATCTGATAAAATCAGGGGATGCAAAGAAGATACTGGTTATAGGTGCTGATATTCTTTCCAGGGTTTTTGATCCCCATGACAGAGACAGCATGTTGTATGCTGATGGTGCCGGAGCTGCCGTTCTGGAAGGCAAATTGAGTGAATATCCAATTGGAATACTAGCGCATAAAACACGATCGGATACATTATTAAATTCCGGCATGCTGCATATGGGTAAATCGTACAAGCCTGACAATGAGATCAAGAGTGATATTTTCTTAAAGATGTTTGGAAGGAAGCTTTATCAGTACGCAATTGAAAAAGTACCTCAGACCATAAAAGAATGTCTTGAAAAAAGCAATACCCATCTCAGCGAAATAAAGAAGGCACTGATACATCAGGCCAACGGGAAAATGGATGCCGCAATATTAAAAAGACTTTTTAGCCTTTATGAAATGGCTGATGTGCCAAAAGACATAATGCCAATGACAATCGAGTGGCTTGGCAATTCATCTGTGGCAACGATCCCAACCCTGTTGGATCTTATATTAAAAGACCGGTTTCAGCCACACAGGATAGACAGAGGAGACATCCTCCTTTTTGCCTCAGTTGGAGCAGGAATGAATATTAATGCTCTGGTCTACAAAATGTAATTTTAATTCCCCGTTACAGGGCGGTCTGTCTGATCCGGCTTATCCGGATCAGGGCTCACTGACTTTGCCTTTCCTGATAATTTTATTTAATATATTGAAAATAAATGAAATAATCCTTTAATTAAGCGTACCTTTGGCTATAAATATATTATTATGAATAAAGGAACAGTGAAATTTTTTGATTCAGGAAGGGGATTTGGATTCATCACGGATTCAGAGTCAGGCGAAGAGTATTTTGTACATTCATCCGGATTAAGTGATTCAATAGGGGAGAATGATACGGTAACTTTTGAATTAAAGCAAGGTAAGAAAGGGCTGAATGCAGTTAATGTTAAGCTTGCTTAGTATTTGTTTTTAATATTTTATAAGGTTTAGTCCCGGCAAAACCGGGACTTTTTTTAAACTTAAGAATTATGGCAATACAAAAAACAATTTTTTCAAAAGCCACTTTCAAATCTCCGGATCTCTCGAAACTGAAAGCCGTTATAATTGATCACAGAACTACAATTTATATAGCTCAGGAAGCTGATATTGAGGAAGCAAGAGAGAAGTATTTATCCAGATACCCGAACAGGCTGGTAAAGTAGTTAAAAAGTGATCCCGAAGCGGAATGATAAACTCTTCTGGAAATTGCATCTGACGGATGACCTCCGTTTTTGCCTGTAAATAAAAATATAGGACCATTTTTTATAGCTGGTGGAAGCATTTGCCATACCGGGAGGGGGAGACTATTCCAGAATGATCATCTGGCTTGAGCCTGGTGAATGAGGAGAGGTTTGAAAATAATTACACGGTGTTATAATATTTCAATTCCGACAGGACAGTGATCGGAGCCCATAAGATTTTCGATAATAAAAGCATCTTTTACCGATGGCAGAAAGGATTCGCTGACAAGAAAATAATCGATTCTCCAGCCGATGTTCTTTGATCTTGCACCTGCCCGGTAGCTCCACCAGGAGTATCTGCCGGTCTCGTCAGGATACAGGCGGCGGAATGTATCTGCAAGTCCGCCACTTGTAAGCCTGTCCATTCCGTCGATCTCTTCCTGCATATAACCGGCTGATTTATTGTAATTAGCTTTGGGGCGTGCCAGATCCACCTCTTTATGGGCAACATTAAAGTCACCACACACTATTACAGGTTTGACAATTTCAAGGTTTTTCAGATATTTAAAAAATGCTTTATCCCAATCCTGCCTGTAACCTAGCCTTTTAAGCTCACTGCCGGAATTCGGCACATAAACATTAACGAGGAAAAATGATTTGTATTCCAGGCATATTACCCGGCCTTCAGTATCATGCTCCTCCCTGTTAATGCCTTTCATCACATTCAGGGGCATGGTCTTTGAGATAACTGCAGTTCCTGAGTAACCTGGTCTTTCCGCAGAATTTGAATATATATGATAACCGTTCAGAGGACTGAGGGCTTCAGCTACCTGATTCTCCTGAGCTTTGATTTCCTGCAGGCACAGGATATCAGTCCCCAGAAGTTCTATATCAGTAAAAAATGTCTTTTTTGCGATAGCACGGATTCCATTTACGTTCCACGATATAATTTTCATAGTTTCTGTCCTGAAAAATTGGGAAAATAGTAATACTGGTTAATGTGAGTCCGATATATAAATCATTGAATAACTTTATTTTGAACTTACATCATAATAATTCCTGGTGATACTTCGTGCCTTGGTGCCTTGGCGGCAAAAGATATCCGCCACCAGGACACCAGGACACAAAGAATTCACAAAGAAATTAATTTATGTATTTATTATTCATACTATTACATATTAAACTTTACATCGAACTCAGGTTAATAGTTAATAAGTCAGTTTCCACTCTTTTGTTCATAAATGCTTTCTGTTGCACAAAATGAAGAAAAGGGATGGTGTATTCTGAATTAATGCTCAATTGGCCATATTTGAGCATGAGGATTTAAGTAAGAGAAATGTTTATAATCATTACCTTATCCATATCCCTTTCTTTTTCTGAACGATAATTTTGTAATACTGGAGCGGTGCCAGTATGAATGCATTGAAATTTGCAGCAATTGAGGCAATAAAAAGCGAAGATACGCCCAGATGGAAATATTTTATCAGGAGAATAGCCAGCCCCACATATAGTAACGGACTTGCTGCACATGCAATAAACTGGATGCGCAAAGCGCTGATCCCGTTTAAAAAACTGACATACTTTCCCCCGTAGAGGATTACGTTGAAATAGATGAATCCCCAAAACGAGAGTGCAAAGGCGATATTGACCTTACCCTCTCCGAGCCAGAGACGATAAACAGTGCCCGAAGCCACCAGCATAATGATCCCTCCGAGAATAAACAACAAATTCAAAATATTATACTTTTTTATGCCGTTTCGTATCCATTGAATATCATTTTTATGAAAAGCCTCCGTTGAAGCTGACCAGAATGGCAGCAAAAATATACTGAAGACCATATTCAATACGCCAAAATATCTGTAAACAACATTATATGAGGTTACATCAGCAACACTGAAAAGCCGCGCAATAATAATGTTGGCTGTCTGGTACTGCACAATGCCGGCAAACTGAATAAGAAAGAATACCAAACCCAGATTAAACAGCCCTTTGGTATGGATGAAATCAACTTTTGATATTTTGGGAGCATACTGTTTATACCTGCCCCGGTACAATATCACATTGGCAGTCAGATATACAACAATGGGTGATATGCAAAGAGCCAGTCCCAGCCTCATCAGTGAACCCTGAGTTGTTTTGACAAGTGTAAAAATAATCATCAGGGAGAGCAACTGCCCGAGCACATCGATAAATGATGCCTTTGCTGATTCCTGATCAGCAAACAGGATAGTAGTAATAATCTTCAGGACAAATGTCAGGCAGAAATAGGTAAAGACTATTAAAGCCAGAATTGAAATGTCAGCATGCAGATCCTCCGAAACGTTCAATATTTTAGACCAGTCAAGGAACCTGTTTGCGATTATAAAAATAACCCAGAGAGTTGAAAATATTATAGCCAAAACTGCATATGTGGTACTAACATAAATTTGAGCAAGTTCGTGATTCCCGGTTGCTTTTGCTTCAGCAAATTTATTTCGAAGTCCCTGCGTCAGGCCTATGTCAAAAAATCCGAACCAGGCTACTATTGAACTTAATGTCAGCCATATGCCATAGCTGGATGAATTGACATAATTAAGAGTCAGTGGAAGCGTAATAAGACTGATACTTATGCTTAGCCCTTTGATAAAAAAGGAACTGATAATATTTTTCTTTGCCCTGACGCTGCGCTCATGTCCTTTTGTAAAAAAGTTGATAACAAATAAAGCAGGTTTTGAATCGAGAAAGCTCATCTTTGAAAATTCTTATAAATTGTATATATCAACTTTGAATTTTGCCAGATTCTTCGGATCTGTGTACCATTCGATTGTCTTGCTCAAACCTTTTTCAATGTTATAATCAGGTTCAAACCCGGTTAATTTCCTTATTTTGGAATTATCCCCCCAGAGTCTGAAAACCTCTGATTTTTTTGGCCTCAGGCGTTGCGGATCTTCAACAAACTTCACATCAGAATTCATGAGCTTTGCTATGAGTTCAAGGGTGTCGCGCATTGATATCTCATAATTTGTTGAGATATTAACCTCCTGTCCGATGGCATCATCGCATTTGGATAAGGCTGCAAAACCTTTGCAGGTATCTTTAACAAAGTTGAAGTCACGGGTAGGGGTAAGGTCACCTAGTTTTATCTCTTTCATTCCGCTTGCGATCTGCGTAATAATGGTCGGAATAATTGCGCGGGCAGATTGGCGTGGCCCGTACGTATTAAAAGGCCGCACAATGACCACAGGCATATCAAAAGCATTATAAAAGCTCATTGCAATTGCGTCAGCACCAATTTTAGTAGCAGAATATGGTGATTGAGGTTGTTTGGGATGCTTTTCATCTATCGGAACATACATGGCGGTACCATATACTTCTGAGGTTGAAGTATGTAAAAACCGTTTTACACCGTTTTCCTTTGCGGCCTGACACATATTTAGGGTTCCCCTGACGTTCGTATCCACATAACTGTCCGGCGCAACATAGGAATAGGGTATGGCAATAAGGGCCGCCAGATGAAACACAATGTCCGTTTCTTTGGTAATCTCCCTGCAAAAATTAGGATCACGGATATCTCCTATTACGATTTCAAGATTCGCCTGTTTGGGAATATCTCCAAGCCAACCCCAGTAATTAAACGAATTATATTGTGTCAGTGCCCGGACTTCATAACCATTTTCCAGCAGCAATTCGGTGAGATGAGACCCGATAAACCCGTCAGCTCCTGTTACCAGTACTTTCATAGTCAGTTATTCTTTAAATATTCAGGTTTTGTATTCAATTAACGCACTTGATTTATAATGATATTCTATCTTTTCATGAAAAAAGGCAAATTCTCAAATAAGCCATAATCCTGCCACGATTTTTCGCTTATCGGAAACACGCCAACCCTCCCCTTTTTCTTTTTAATTTTTAAAATCAAATCGGTAATATGAAAAAATTCATCTTTTGGTATCTGTGAGATAGTCTCAGGTTCAAGGATATATACTCCGGAATTAATCTTGAATGTGATCTCCGGCTTTTCCGACAGGGAAGTAAGTATCCCGTCAGTTTCTGATTCTATAGTACCATAGGGGATTTGGTAGTGCTTTAAAGCGGCTACAATAGTTATATCGTTATTATTGTCCTTATGATACTTATATACTTCTGCAAGATCCTGATTAACAATTATATCGCAATTTGTAACAAAAAATGTTGATGACAGCTTATCATCCAGGAGATACAAACTTCCGGCAGTACCCAAAGGTTTTTCTTCCTGAAAATAATGCAATTTATAGGCAGGATTATGCAGTGAATCGAGGTAGTGTTTGATCATTTCTGCCTTGTAATTTACCGAAATGTAAAATTTATTGCATCCGGCGTTGACAAATCGGTCCATAATATCCTCAATGATAGTCTTGTCAGTAATTGGAATCAATGGTTTGGGCAGAATATTTGTCAGAGGTTTTAATCTTGTACCTTCTCCGCCAGCCATTATTACTACCGGTATATTGATTCTTTCTGATAAACCGGATTTACCACCCAGAATGTCCTCCCAGAAAATTACATCCACAAGATTGGAATCTTTATCAATGACAGGCATGCATTCTATGCGCTCCTCTATCATATCTGCCCTGACCTTCTCCAAATCATCTCCGCTAAAAGCTACCTTGATATCATCTCTGAGAATCTCAGTCACAAGTGTGTCGAATGGCAGATTTTTAATAATTGCTCTCTGGATATCACCAACGCTTAACAGACCAATAAATTTGTCATTCTTTATGATTATCAAAAGCTTACGTTCGAGGATATCCATCTTTTTTAAAGCGAATAACATTGTTTCATCGCCCTTCAGAGTAATCTTTTCAATATTTTTCCGTGTAGTAGGGTCCATAGTCTCAAATGCGAAATAATATTATCGGGATACTAAAAATTTTTCAGTCAAACTTAGTTTAATTAAGCCTCCAGAGCCTTTTCCAAGGTTGTTTTAATGTAATCAATGTTATCCTGAGATAACTTTGAGAATAAGGGAAGGGTTATTAAATTGTCGGTAACATATTCGGTCTTAGGTAATTCAACTGCAAATTCAGCATAAATTGAAAACCTGTGAACAGCAGGGTAATGGACGCTTGTCTGAATACCACCGGCAGCAAGAAGTTCCCTGATTCTGTTTCTTTTTGCCATATCGGAATTTTTAAGCACAATCGGGAATATATAATTGGATGAAAAGAACTTATAATCGGTAAAAGGTACAATAATATCCTTAATTCCACTGAGTTGTCTGACATAATAATGACGCAGTTCAGCTCTTTTCTTCAGGTCAGCTTCCAGTTTGTCCAGCTGTACAATGCCAATTGATGACCTTATGTCATCCATTCTGTAATTATATCCGAGTTCTATAACATCATAGTCAGTCGAATGCCCCTTCGATCTTTCAAATGATAAGGAGGTCATTCCATGAGATCTCAGGATCTTTGCCCTCTCAAATAATTCCGTATTATTCGTGATCAGCATCCCGCCTTCGCCTGTACTGATATTTTTATTTGAGAAAAAGCTAAAGCAGCCAAAATCTCCAAATGTACCAAGTTTTTTTCCGGCGTACTCCGAAAGCGGGCCATGGCATGCATCCTCAATAATTCTTACATTGTTTCTTCTGGCAATTTCTACTATTCTGTCCATGTCACAGCCAAAACCGCCAAAGTGCATTAGCATAATAGCTTTGGTTTTTTTTGTTATTTTTCGTTCAATATCATCCGGGTCCATTGTCAGGTCCGCTAAGCTTCTGATATCAGTAAATACCGGTACGGCATTGAGATAGCGGATTGCATTTACTGTTGCGACAAAAGTTAAAGAAGGGCAGATGACTTCATCACCGGGTTTGATATCCATTAGCAGTAAACCGAGATGAAGAGCAACGGTACAATTTGAAAGTGCCACTGCGTGTTTTACCTGCAGCATATCTGCAAATTTTTTCTCGAATTCTGCTGTCTTTGGTCCAGTTGAAATCCATTTTGAACGAATGGTTTTTAATACGGCATCCTCTTCGGCCTCATCAAAATTAAGATCAAATAATGGTATTGTATATTCCATACCTGGTTCAATTATATTAATAAACAAATATTTATGATTCTAATTCTCTTAATTATACCTTAAAATCGATATTTTTCCGGGCAAATGATTTAATTCCTTTTTTTGTAATCTTCAATAACAGTTTTATATGCCTCTGTCATGAGATTAACAGAGTGTGTATTATCAAACTCTTCAGTTGCATATTTAGCAGCTTTTTCGGCAAGTTCATTGCGGATTTTATCATTCGTCAGTAATCGTACTATTTCCTCAGCCAGTTTGTCAACATTACCTTGCTCAACAATGATTATGTTCTCGCCGTCCTTGTTCAGGTCCGGAATGCCACCGGTATTGTAACTAATAACAGGGACCTTTAGCAGCATGCTTTCCACAATAGTTCCGGGTATAGTGTCATTGTAAGTTGGAAGCACCGAAATCCTGGCTTTTACCGCCTCACTGTGCATAGCCGTTTGGGTGGGTAAAAAGCCTTTGAAAACAATGTTATCTGTCAGCTTAAGATTTTCAATCATTGCTTTCAGGTAATTCAGGTATTCAAATTCAGTATCTCCAATGATACAAACCTTAATTTCAGGTAAATGTTCCCTCGATATTGAAACAGCCTTTATAAGATCCTCAATACCTTTCATTTTTGTAACCCTGGCAAAAAAGACAATATCAAACTCTTTTTCGACATCGGTTACCACATTCGTTTTGGCAAACGGAAAATGGAACCAGAACATTCTGGCATCAGGATTAAAATTTCGGATGAACTTTTCCATGAATGTTGCCTCAATTGCGTAATAATTTAAGGTTCTGAAGATTCTTTCTTCTATTTCAATTCTCTTTAAAACAATGGGATTTTTTACGGCTTTCTCGCTGTTGAGTGAAACAAAACCCTGGATGGTGACAAGAATCGGGTAACCCTTGATGCCCAGAATTGATGAGGAGTAGTATGCGTTTTCCGCTCCGCTCAGATTCACAAGATCGGGTTTTATTTTATTAATTAATCTTCTTACCTGAAGGTTAAATAAATAAAAGTTTGTCCAGGTATTGAATCTAAAGTAGACAGGCCAGTATCTTCTCATTAAGGGTATCCCAACCTTTATGCAATGATAATGGATATTCCGGTCAACGAAGCTTTTGTTGATGCGGATCTTGAAAAAGGGGGATATAACATGCAATTCAATATCATTTCTTTTTTTTATTTCTTCAATTTCCAGACTAATCCATGGTGCCAGTTCCTGCTCACTTCCATCCATTCCAAGCGCTCTCTGGACAGTCGTATTCATAAAATGACAGATTAGGGCAATTTTTATTTTTTTTGCTTCAGATTCCATTAGTGATATTGATTATAATTTTCCAAAGTTGTACGATTATAAACCCGGTACTAAATATCACACCAGGGTTAAGTACATTCTGTGTCAAGGGAAAAAAAGTCAAGTCAGTATGGTTTAACAAGGTATCTTTACTGATTATTTGGCTTTCAAATATAAGTAAATCTTTTCGATGATTTGTATCAGAGAAATGATACAGGTTGAGTAATCAATAAGAGGCGTTGGTTGTTTTTGAATAAATGCCACTAATTAAACTATAACGGAATTTTGAACGATAAATGGACTTAATTGGATTTCTTTGCATAATATTTTAAAGTCAGATGGACAAGACTGAATCAAGATTACAAACAGATAAAAAACAAAAATCCGGATTATTCAGTCTCCTGAGACAATACAAAGGGATAGTCTCTGTCATGATTATAATGGCACTGGCAGGCAGCGGTATCAACCTGCTGATACCTAAAATCATCGCTCGTGCCATTGATGCACTTACAGCAAACAGCTTTAAACCCTGGCCGGTTGTTACGGAATTCCTGATCGCTGCTGCTGCGATCTTTGTTTTCACTTTCCTTCAGAGCCTTTTACAGACCTATACTTCGGAAAAGGTTGCAAAGGATCTCAGGACAAGGCTGGCCGGGAAAATTTCATTTCAGAGTTTAATGTTTATACAGAAGTCCAACCCTTCCAAATTATTGACCAATCTCACCTCCGATACTGACTCGATAAAAATGTTTGTTTCCCAGGCTTTCGTTACTATAATTTCATCTTTTTTTGTAATCATCGGAGCGTCAGCACTGCTGATTGCTATAAACTGGAGACTGGCACTTACTGTTATTTCGATTGTTCCGGTCATTGCCATAACCTTCTTCATTGTTTTACGCAAGGTAAGGGTACTCTTCAGGCGCAGCAGGGAGATAATAGATTCTCTGAACAGGATAATTAATGAAAGCATAATGGGTTCGGCACTGGTGCGGGTATTGAATTCCCAGGCGCCGGAGAGCAGGAAATTTCTTGAGACCAACCTTGAACTGAGAAATAATAGTCTGGGTATTGTCAGATTGTTTTCGACCCTTATTCCGGTTATAATGTTCGTATCAAACCTGGCTGTAGTTATGATCCTGGCGCTGGGAGGCCATTATGTGGTGAACGGAACATTTTCACTGGGAAACTTCGCCGCCTTCAACAGTTATCTGATAATGCTGATTTTCCCCATCCTGATGATTGGTTTCATGAGCAATATAATAGCTTCGGCTACAGCTTCATACGGCAGGATCCAGGTTGTTCTGGATGCGCCTCCTCCCCCGGATCCGGGAACAATCAAATCCGACATTAAGGGAGAAATCAAGCTGAGTGATGTATCGCTCAGCTACGGAGAGAAACCAGTCCTTAAGAAGATCTCCTTTACTGTAAAAGCAGGAAGCAGGACTGCCATTATCGGTCCCACAGCTGCAGGAAAGAGCCAGCTGTTGAACCTTCTTTCCAATCTGATTCTGCCGGATTCGGGCAAAATAGAGTTCGATGGGATAGAACTGGAGCGATATTCAAAGGAATTCTTCCATAGCAAGATAGGTTTTGTCTTTCAGGATAGTGTCATCTTTAATATGAGCCTTCGTGAAAATATTGCCTTCAACGACAGGGTAACTGAAGAGTCCCTGAAAAAAGCTATTGATACGGCAGAACTAAATGATTTCATAGAGTCTCTGCCATTAAAGCTTGACACTGTGGTATCGGAAAGAGGCACAAGCCTTTCAGGCGGACAAAAGCAGCGAATCATGCTTGCGAGGGCCCTGGCAGTAAATCCGGAAATTCTTTTGCTTGATGATTTCACTTCAAGGGTAGATAGAAAAACCGAAAATGTGATACTGTGCAACCTTGCAAACAATTACCCCGGATTGACCCTGATATCCGTGACACAGAAAATTACTCCGGTTAAACATTTTGAACAGATCATTCTGCTTATGGACGGTGAAATACTTGCCGCAGGAACGCATAAGGAGTTACTGGCCAACTCTCCTGAATACAATCAGATCTACAGTTCACAAAGAAGTACGCATCACTATGAATTATGATCTGAATCAAATAGCCGGACCACCTGAAAGGAAATTATCGGGTCTCGCCTCTCTGCGGAAACTGATAACCATCATAGGCGCTGAGCGTCACAAGGTGGCAGTGGCCTTTGCTGCAATTATCATAAATGCCGGACTAAGCCTGCTCGGACCCTATCTGATGGGTTATACGATTGACACTTATATTCAGGCAAAAGAGTACCATGGTGTACTTCTCTTTTCCGGTATTCTTTTGGTTATCTATACTATAGCCTTCCTGGTCAACTATACGCAGATGAGGCTGATGGGCGGATTGGGGCAGCGTATGCTGTACAGTCTGCGGAACTCTGTCTTTAATAAGCTTCAGGAACTGCCCGTTGATTTTTTCAATCAGAATAAGGCAGGTGATCTGATTTCCAGGATCAACAATGATACTGACAAGATAAACCAGTTCTTTTCACAGTCGTTAATGCAGTTCATTGGGAGTATTATAACAATGACCGGGGCAGGGATCATCCTGCTTGTCATAAATCTTCCGCTGGGGCTTGTGGTTCTGACTCCGGCTTTATTTCTATGGATTTTCACGAGGGCAGTCTCCCCCTGGGTCAGGAGGAAAAATTCAGCAAGCCTGAAAAGCACGGGCAACCTGTCGGCTGAAATTCAGGAGAGTATTGCAAACTTTAAGGTCATTATTGCATTTGATCGTCGCGATTATTTCCGAAAGCGCTTTGAAGAGGCAAATCATGAGAACTTTAAAAAATCGGTACAGTCCGGAATTGCCGGCAATGTTCTTTCTCCCGTATATACTTTCGGGTCCAATATCGGACAGCTTATAGTCCTTTCCCTTGGCATATATATGATTATTAAAGGATATTTTTCAATAGGGTTGCTGATAAGCTTTATTTCATATGTGAGCAATTTCTATAACCCTTTGAGGCAGATAGCAGCCTTATGGACCAATTTTCAGGTGGCTCTGGCGGCCTGGGACCGTATTTCACTTCTCCTTTCCTTTGAGTCAGATCTCAAAATTGTTGATGATCCGGGATGCGGACCGAGCTCTTCCTACCTTCAATTCAGAAATGTGTCATTCAGGTATCCCAATGGGAAGGAGGTCCTTCACAAGGTAAGCTTTAATCTGGAAAGAGGGAAGACGTATGCATTTGTAGGCCCGACCGGAGGCGGAAAGACTACAACAGCTTCTCTTATTTCAAGACTTTATGATGCCACAAGGGGTGTAATCCTGCTGGATGGCA
>Ga0208980_10002034_pt1 | contig 12277 bp, 14 predicted proteins | sample WetSurMetagenome_3_FD_187993 | JGI IMG/M metagenome (GOLD analysis project Ga0208980, IMG submission 187993) | Wetland microbial communities from Twitchell Island in the Sacramento Delta, sample from surface sediment Aug2011 Site A1 Bulk (version 2) | ecosystem: Environmental > Aquatic > Marine...
TAATCGGTTGGCGGATGATATTTACTGTCGGACTGGGCCGTTAACCAACTAAGGATTCCTTCCTGCCAGCGGTTAACCCCGCCCGATCCGGCCGTCGGATCTTCTTCTTTGAATACATAAAACTCGCGTTCGTCATAATTACCGGCCGCAATATCCGAGGGTGTTGCCAATTTCCCGTCGGTTTTACAAACCTTTAATTTAACATGGACTGGATCATCCGTCGGTTCCATCCCTTTAATGAAGAATTCGGACCGGGAGGGAAAACCGTCATGAGCCTTGTAACCCGACAGGCTATCAACCTCCATCGAAATAATCCCCGACGGAACTTCAAAGGCGGCATTGGGTTTATCCTTTAAGGCTTCTAATAATATCCTTCGCCAAATGGGGGAGGCACCGGAAACACCTGAGGCAACATTTAACATTTCCGAGTTGTCGTTGTTGCCGACCCAAACCCCGACCAAGCCCTCGATATTACCGCCGATGGTCCAGTTATCCCGACGATCATTGGTTGTTCCGGTCTTAACGGCAACATTCTTGCCGGCGATATTCAAAAGCGAATTCGTTCCGAAAACATCGGCACGGGAGGCATTGTCGGAAAGAATATTGGCAATTAAGTATGCCTGCTCTTCGGTCAAAACTCTTTTTTTGGCTTCCGGTTCGTTTTCCTCCAGTACTTTGCCGTCCGAGTCTTCAACTTTAAGAATGGCCACCGGTTCGGCCCTAAAGCCTTTATTCATAAAAGGGGCATAGGCAGCCGTTAAATCAATTAACCTCACTTCGCCTCCACCTAAAGTTAAAGACAAACCAACCCGGTTAAGAGTGGCCTGATCGGGCTTTAAAGTTGTAATACCCATTTCGTTAGCCGTTGCCAAAACATCTTTAATGCCAACCCGTGCCAGCATCTTAACGGCCGGAATGTTAATCGAATTGGCCAGGGCATAGCGCAGTTGAATGGGTCCTCTAAATTTACCGTCGTAATTAACCGGTTTATACTCGGGCAAATTAACACCCCCGGGGAAAACCGTTTCCACATCCATAATCAGGGTTGAGGGTGTATAGCCTTCTTTAAACGCTGTTACATAGGTAAAAGGCTTAAAAGCGCTTCCGGGTTGCCTTAGTGAGGTTGTAACGTTAACCTGGCCGTCATAGTCGGGATCGTTAAAATCTTTTGAACCGACCATGGCCAGAATTTCTCCGGTTCTGGGATTTAGCACAATGGCCGCTCCGTTGGTAATCCGCTGCTTTTCAACCCTGGCAATTTCTTCAGCCACAATTTCCTGGGCTTTCTCCTGAAGCTTCAAATCAAGGGTGGTGGTAACTTTAAGACCCCCTGTTTCAACCGATTTTTCGCCATAGCGTTCTTCCAGAATGCTTTGAACATACTGAACAAAATGGGGAGCTTTAAAAGAAGCCCCTTTGGCCTGAAAGACAACATTGGGCAGTTCATTAACACTGGCTTCTTCCTGTTCCTTGGTAATATAGCCGTCTTCACGCATTCGCCTTAAAACGGCTTTTGTTCTATCTATATAAGCCTTGGGCGTTTGTGAGAAAGGCGAATAGTAGGGCGGCCTTTGCGGAATGCCTGCCAGAATGGCGCATTCAACCAGGTTTAAGTCTCTAACTTTCTTACCGTAATAAACCTCCGAAGCCGACTCAACCCCGTAGGCCGTTCCGCCATAAGGAATTTCGTTTAAGTACATCTGGAGAATTTGGTCTTTGGAATATTTCTTTTCAATCTGAATTGCCAAAATAAATTCTTTTATTTTCCTGAAGATCGTCCGTTCGGAGGATAAAAGACCATTTTTAACCAATTGCTGGGTTAAGGTTGAACCTCCCTGAAGCTTATGTTTAATAAGAATATTAAAAACGGCCCGAAAGTACCCGCCCACATCAAAGCCCTGATGCTTATAAAAGTTTTTATCCTCAATTGAAATCGTTGCCTGTCTTAAATAAAGCGGCACCTGATCTAAAGTAACCGGTGTTCTTCTCTCATCTTGATAAATATCATATAGAACTTCGCCGTTCCGATCTAAGATTTTAGTGGAAAAGCCTTCTTTTCTGATTATTTTATCGGGTGAGGGGAGACCAAAAGAAAGAACGGGCAAAAGAATAACGGCAATTACAAACAGGGCAACAACACCCAAGAATGATAACTTGGCCAGTTTAAAAAGCTGACGGCTGCGCATCACCCTGTTCGAGTAGCGGTTTTGGTATATATGGCGTGATTTTTTTCTTAATCTATCTTTCCACATCGCACTACTTGTCATTGTAGCAAAAGAATTTTAAAATGGGTAACTATGGATGCCATCGATAATCTTTTGGAAAGAGGCGTTGCTAAAATCTATCCCGATAAGGAAGGCTTAAAGAAACTTCTGGAAACAAAGAAGATAAAGCTCTATCAGGGCTTTGATCCTTCCATGCCTTCTTTACACCTGGGTAACTTTGTGGGCCTGATGAAACTAAGGCAGTTTCAAAAACTGGGCCATAAAATAATTTTTTTGGTCGGAGACTTTACCGGCATGATCGGGGACCCGACCGACAAGCTGGCCACCCGTCAAGCCCTCTCCAGAGAAGAAGTACTGGAGAACGCAACGTCTTGGAAGAGCCAAGCCGAAAGGGTAATTGATTTTAAAGGCAACAACCCGGCCGAAATGAAATTTAACTCCGAGTGGTTAGATAAAATTTCCTTTAAGGAATTAATCGGCATAACTTCCAAATTCACCGTTCAACAATTAATTGAAAGGGATATGTTCCAGGATAGGATTAAAGACCAAAAACCGATTCACTTACATGAGTTTCTGTACCCCGTAGCCCAGGCCATCGATTCGGTCGAAATGGATGTTGATTTGGAAGTCGGCGGCAATGACCAGACTTTCAACATGTTGGCCGGACGAACCCTGATGCGGGCCATGAAGAGCAAGGAAAAATTTGTTCTAACAACCAAACTCCTGGTTGACGAAACCGGCAGTAAGGTTGGTAAGACGACAGGCAACGCTCTCTTCCTTGATTCAACGCCCGAAGCCTTCTTTGCCGGCATTATGTCTTTTCCCGATAGCGTTATCTTTCTTTCCTTTGAACTCTTAACGGAAGTGGAATTGACAGGTTTGGAAGAAAAAATAAAAGCTAATCCTTTAGACGAAAAGAAAAGATTGGCCTTTGAGGTGGTAAAGATTATCTGGGGCGAAGAAGATGCCGGAAAAGCCAAAGACTCATTTGAAAAAACTTTCCAGGAAAGAAAACCCGAATTTGAAAAAAGCATTGAAATAAAAGACAGCTTAAAGGAAACCTTGGCCCAGATTCCGGAAGTCGGAACCATTGCCCAAGCCAAAAGATTAATCACGCAAAAGGCCATCGATATTAACGGCCAACCGATTTCTGATCCTGAAGTTAAACTTTCCTCCGGTGATGAAATTAAAATCGGAAAAAGGCTTTTTGTAAAATTAAAATGATGCTCACCAAAAAACAGAGAAAAGTTTTTACGATTATTATCGCCGTTGCCACCCTGGGACTTTTGTTGACATCGGTTCTTCCTTTTTTGTCTGCCTTTTAAAAGTAAAGTTTAATCATGGATTTAGATTCTCTTACCTCCGAGATTCCTTTTGTCGGACCTTCATATGAAAAAAAACTGGATAAGTTGGGTATCAAAACCGTTGATGATCTGCTGCGCCACGTTCCCCATCGCTTTCTTGATTTTAGCCAAAGTTATCCGATTGGTTCATCCAGAGTCGGCGATACTCTCACCTTAAAAGGAGAAATTACTTTCATTAAAAATCAGTACACCAGATCCGGCCGAAAAATGCAGATTGGCGGATTAAAAGATAAAACCGGCGAAATTAATCTCATCTGGTTTAACCAGCCCTTCTTGGTCAGAGTTCTCTTCCCCGGGGATCAAATTGCCGTTGCCGGCAAAATTGATTGGTTTGGCCGGGGCAAGGCCCTCCTTTCGCCCGAGTTTGAAAAAATAGAACCTAAAAAAACAGCTCTTCATACGGGAAGACTGGTCCCTGTTTATTCCGAAACGGCCGGTCTTTCTTCCAAATGGCTGCGCAGCCGGATGAAATATTGCTTTGATAAAGTTAAACCCTCCCTGACAGACTATTTACCCAATAATTTAATTGAGGAACAAAATCTAATCAGTCTTAAAAAAGCTTTTCAATTCGTCCATTTTCCCGAAAGTTCAAAGGAAGCAGCAAAAGGCAAGGAAAGACTGGCTTTTGATGAGCTTTTGTTTTTGCAATTAAACAGTTTGGAAAGAAAATTGGCCTGGCAAAAAAACGAAGTTAACCGACATTATCTTGTCGATTCAAAAAAAGTTAAAGCTTTCATCGATAAACTGCCGTTTTCCCTTACCCTGAGTCAAAAAAAAGCCATTGATGAAATCGCTGCCGATTTAAAGAAAAAAATACCCATGAACCGTCTCTTGGAGGGCGACGTCGGCAGCGGTAAAACAATTGTTTCAGCCATTGGTGTTTATCTTTCGCATCTTAACGGGTATCAAAGTGTTTATATGGCCCCGACCCAGATCTTGGCCCAACAGCACTTTGAAACACTCAGTAAACTTTTTAAACCGTATGGTCTTAAGGTTTTACTGGTTACCTCGGAAACGAAGAAGGTGGATATCAAAAAAGCCGATTTGTTTATCGGTACACACGCCCTTCTTTTTAAGGAAATTCCCTACGATAAGGTTGGTTATGTCGTAATTGATGAGCAACACCGTTTTGGTGTTGAACAAAGAAATAAACTCATCAGGTTAACCGGCAGCAAAACCCTGGCTCCGCATATCCTAACTATGACGGCCACCCCGATTCCGAGAACGATCGCCCTGTCCTTTTATGGCGATTTGGACCTGTCGGTCTTAACCGAAATGCCAAAAGGCCGAATCCCCATTAAAACCATTGTCGTTACCAAACAAAAAAGAGCTTCCGCTTATGATTGGATTAAAACCACCATTAAGAAAGAAAAAGTCCAGGTCTTTGTCGTTTGCCCCTTAATTGAAGAAAGCGACAAGGAAACACTCTTAAACGTTAAGTCGGTCTTAAAAGAATTCGCCAACTTAAAGCAGGAGTTTTCGGGCTTTCGTTTAGGCCTTCTTCACGGCCGGCTTTCAATCAAAGACAAAAATGCGGTTTTAGCTAAATTCAAAAAGGGCAGTCTTGATATTCTGGTTGCCACCCCGGTCGTGGAGGTCGGTATCGATATTCCCAATGCTTCGATAATGCTTATTGAAGGGGCGGAGCGTTTCGGGCTCTCCCAACTCCATCAGTTAAGGGGTCGGGTCGGAAGGGGTAAAAAGAAAAGCTACTGTCTTTTATTCCCCGAATTAAAATCGGATAAAGTTTCGGCCCGTCTTTCGGCTATGGAAAGGGGACTTTCCGGATTCGAGCTTTCGGAGTTGGATTTAAAATTAAGAGGACCGGGAGAAATCTTCGGCTTAAGACAGCATGGTTTTCCGGAACTGAAAATTGCCTCATGGCTGGATATAGTCCTAATAAAAAAAGCCAAAGAAGTAGCCGGGGTGGTTTTGGGTAATGCCGCTAAATATCCGGCCCTTTTAGCCTTTTACCGTTTGCGTCATATCAGCCAAAATTAAAGCCCAAAAAAGCCAATCTTGCCAAACAAGACTCAAATGAGGTAAAATTGCCCTATCTAAAGGATAAAACATGACACCCTTACCAAAAAAGAAACAGACAAAAAGAACATCAGCGGCCAGAAAGCTGGTTTTAAAGATTAAAGGCGGCAGTTTAATCGTTTGTAAATCCTGTGGTAAATTAAAGCTTCCTCATAAAGCTTGCCGCGCCTGCGGTTTTTACCGGGAAGAAAAATAACGCATGAAAACTGCTCAAGACCCAAGACACCAAGCCAGAAGAGAAGCTGTTAAGGTCCTCTTTGCCGAAACGTTCACCAAACAACCATCACACCCCGGGGTTATTAATGAAATCCTTAAAAATAAAGATGTGATTGATGCCGAGATAACCAAAGCCGCTCCGGCCTGGCCAATCGACAAATTAAACCGAATTGACTTGGCGGTTCTCAGACTGGCCGTATATGAGCTTAAATTTGAAAAGACACCCCCGAAAGTCATCATCGACGAAGCGGTTGAGCTGGCTAAAGAATTCGGCAGCGAAAATTCAGGCTCGTTTATCAACGGCGTCTTAGGTACAATTTATAAAGAGGATGAATAAGGCAGACGAGGGAAACAAATTAAGAAGTCTGGTTGCCAAAGCACTGGCCGATCATATCGGCGTTGAGGCAGACGATATCAAAGACGACGATTTTTTCTTTGACGATTTGCATATGAACCCGACAGAATTAACCGATTTTGTTCATGAAATTGAAAGTTTGGGTGTTGATAGCACCAAGATTAATCTGGAAGAGTTGGAAACCTTTGAAGATCTCCTCGACCAAGTTTCCCAGAGTGAATCATAAAAAAGTATGGATAATATCGATAAACTTAAAACCCTTTTTACCAATCAGACCTTATTAACTTTGGCCTTAACCCATAAATCCTGGATTAACGAACACCCCGAAGCCAAAGGCACTAACGAAAGATTGGAATTCTTGGGTGATGCTATCCTGGAATTTATCATTTCAGAAGAGCTTTACGAACGCTTTCCCGATAAGGAAGAAGGCTACCTAACGGCCCTGAGAGCCAATTTAGTCAATACCGTTAACCTGGCCGCCCTGGCCCAAAAACTAAATTTAGGCGAAGCTCTGCTTCTTTCAAAGGGTGAAGAAGACGGGGGAGGCAGGCAAAATCAATCGCTTTTAGCCGATACGGTCGAAGCCATTATCGGCGCTTTATACTTGGAAAAAGGTTTCCGGGTGGTTCATGATTTCATTCGGGAAAACCTGATCGTCGAGATACCCGAAAAGGTGTCCAAACCCTTAAAAGATCCCAAAAGCCGTCTTCAGGAGTATGTTCAGGCCAAAGGCCTTGCGACTCCAAAATATATAGTTTCATCCGAATCGGGGCCCGATCATAACAAGGACTTTATTATTGAAGTTAAGGTTGAAGATAAAGTGTTGGGCAAAGGCTTGGGAAAAAGCAAAAATACGGCCGAGCAGAAGGCGGCCGAGGAAGCTTTAAAGGGAATCTTGTAATTCAGGCCAAAAATCGGTAAAATTCAAAGCTATGATTAAAATCAGACTATCAAGAGGGGGCGTCAGGAACAAACCTTTCTATAAGATCGTGGCCATTGACGAGAAAAAGAAAAAGACGGCTCCTTATCTGGAGATGTTGGGTCATTGGCGACCTTCTACCAAAGATCTTTCCCTGGACAAAAAAAAGGTTGAAGCCTGGGTTAAAAAAGGCGCTCAGGTATCACCAGCCGTTAAGAAACTTTTGGACCAAAAATGAAAAAATTACTTGAATACATCTTAACCGAACTTTTGCAAAACGATCAGTTTACGGTTGAAGAGGTTGACGAAAACGACCGGGTTACCCTGACCATAAAAGTCCCGACCGAATCAACCGGCCTTATAATCGGCAAGGGCGGTAAAACCATCAAAGCCATCAGAAACCTTATTAAAGTCCTGGCTACTTTAGAGAAAAAGGGCGTCTTCATTCAAATCGCCGAAAACTAAAAAGGATCAACACGGTTGGTAATACCGGTTGGTACCAACTCCAAAAAGAGGGGAGGAGTCAGAGAAATCATCTTTTCAATTATTTTCTTCTCGTCAGCCGTTAAATTTTTGGCCGGCTCGGTCAGGGTAGGTAGTTTGGTCGGAAAGGGGGCAAAATAAGACCGCAAATTCAAAGAGGCTGTCGTCACGCCGCTCTGGCTTAGTTTAATTTTCTGAACCGTCACAATCGGAGCCAATTTTCCAAGACTATCAATATATTCAATTGTTCCGGTTATGGGTCCGGTAATTTCAAGTGAAATATCAACCGTCGATAAATCCTTTGAAGGGACGCCGCCGCCAACTTTTATTTTCTGGACAAAAAGACCTTTGTTTTGGGCACTTAATTTTACCTGTGAAAGAACCGCCAATACGGGGTTTTTTTCCGGAATGGCTTGAGAAAAAGTTTCAATCTTCTGTGAATAATCGCTTTGAACCTGCTTTAACAATTTTTCTTTATCCGAAAGAACGGTAATTTCTTTTTTAACGGTAGCTATTTCTTCTTTCTGTTTGGCTATCTCGGAAAAACCAATCCGAATACCGAATGAGGCCACAAAAAACAGGACGGCTAAAGACAAAAACGGCACAAGCAGAACTTTAATATCCGGTGGTAATACAAGTTTATTATTCTTCATTTTATTTAATCAGGGTTTCCAAAACCAACTCATAACCGGCTTTTTGGCTAAAGGTAAATGATTTTAAAATAATTGATTCATAGATGTTTTGCGAAACAAGTTGGGACATAAATTGGCTCAGGGAAGTTGAGTTATTGATTGATATCGAAAGAGCCGTTTTTTTCGCGTCAACAGCTACATCGTTAAAGGCAATATCGGAGGTTAAATTATTAATTAATTTCTTGTAGGCATTTAAATTATCAATCACCGTCTCGGTTGCCCAAATCGTTTTGGCTTTGGCAATCCGGTCTCTTATCAGTATCAATTGTTGTTCGGTTTTCTGAAGGGATTTGACACTCGTTTCCAATTTTTTTTGTTCGGCCACAATATTCTTAAGCTGGAAATAATTAATCAGATAAAAGGACAGCATGGCCACGGCGCCAACAATAAAAACGGCAAAACCGATGGTGCTAAATTTTTTAATCAGATTTGCAATTTTTTGCAGCGATCCCTTGGGGGTTAATTCCGTTGGCAGTAAATTAAAAGTGGCCATCTTATTCTCCTCTCAAAGCTAAACCTACAGCAATTGAATAAAGCGGGGCATATGCCGCTAGGGTCTTGGCTACCTGCGGATCCATGGCAATTCTGGCAAAGGGATTTCCCAAAACCGTTTCAATATTGATGTTTTGGGTAAAAAGAGAGATGGCTTCCGGCATACCTGAAGTTCCTCCGGAGAGAATAATTGAAGACGGCATTTCTCCTTTTTCCTCTGTTTGATAAAAATGAATTGCTTTTTTGACCTCATCAATAACCATCCTGAAAATCGGATCCAAAGCTATTTTTATTTTCCCTTCCAACTGTCCACCGGCCATACCATAAGCTTTTTTATATTCTTCGGCCCTCTGATACTCCACCCCAAGGCTTTGAGCCACGGCTCTGGTAAAAGCATCCCCGGCCGTCGGGATTGACCTGGAAAAAACCAGTTGGCCTTTTTTGGCAATAGCAATATCGGTTGAACGGGCACCAAAATCAAGAATTAGGGAAGTGGCATTAACCGGAGCCAGGGCACGGGAGAGGGCCATTAGCTCCGTCTCCACTCCCACCGGATTTAAACCGGCCATCTGTAAAACTTTAATATATTTTTCGACAATTTCTTTCGGAGCGGCAACCAGCAGGACAACCACTTCGGGTGGGCTGGCGTTTTCCCGCTTCTCAATAATTTGGTGCTGAACAATGGCTTCATTTATAGGAATGGGAATATATTGTTCGGCTTCCCACTTAACGGCTTGGGCTATTTCCTGATCCGTTAAAAGGGGGAACTTAATCGTTCTGGTAAAAACCAGCTGTTCGGGCAAGGAAACATTAACTTCATTTCCGGATATTCTGGCTTCCTTGTGCAGTTTTTTGATCACCTCGGCCAAGGCAATGGCTTCTTTGTCGTCAACAAACTTATCAGGTGAAACTCCGGTATAACCAACGACACCCGAAGCTTTAAGGGCATAACCCTGGCCTTCCTTGGCCAGCTCAACTATCTTAATGGTTTTTGATCCGATATCGATTCCGATACTCATTTTATTGACTTATGCCTCCTCCGCTAAACAAAACATTGTCAAAAATGCCCGGTGTTTCACCAATCGTTTGAAAAACCTCAACCTTCCGATTGGCATCTCCGGCTTGTCCAACAGAATCAATTTTAGTTCCTTGTAAAGGCAAAGTTGACCCGCTACCCGAAACATCAATACCAACTTTATGAGCCTCCGTGGTGTTATAAAAAAAGCGGACTTTAGCGTACTGTAAACTATTTCCGGTGTAAGGAACACCAACTGAAGCAAAATCAATGGTTTTGTAAGACAGATATGCCTCACCATCAATCGTGCAACTCTTACCGGTTGGAGCAGAAAAATTATTTGCCGGTGTCCTGGCATATGAATCGGCCGTATCCCTGTAAATTAAATAATTTCCGGCATTTTTATAAACAACGCTTATTTCAATGGCAGGATTCTGATTTCCACCCGAACTATGACCCGTGCCGCCCGTAGAGGCACTCGGAGTACCCCAGCAGATTTTTATTTGGCTGCCGTTAAAACAATTCATTCCCGATCCACAGGAAACGGCTTTATCGGCATTATGATCTACAAACCAGAAAGTAGCCGACTCTCCCGAAAATAGAGCGGTCGGATAATTAAAAACAGTTTCACTTCTCCCTTTTTCGGTTACGGTGGCACTAAAGTTGGCGTTACTTAAAACACCTGAGGCATCAGCTCCAATGAATAAAGCCTGTTCGATACCTGCCTCGGCCGCCGAAAAAGCCCTCACGCCTTCTTCCTCCCGTGAGGAGACGGCCACATCGGTAATTGACCTGGCTACAATCGAAAGAACAACCACCAAAACAACCGACATGGAAAGAAGAACTAAAAGAAGGGTTTGACCTTTAATATATTTTTTGGACAGACTATTCATACCGTTATCAGTTTAGCAAGCCAGGCTTTCCCGGTCAATCAAATTATTAATAATTCCGTAAATAAATCTTGGTTGAAATGGTTACTTTTGCCCCTTCGGCCCCTGTGGTATTAATGTCCGTCCCGGTCAGATTTATCGTAATTGAGGAAGGACCGGTAGTTGAAGTTTCGCAGACAAAGCTGCAGGGATTAATGGCAACATTTTGATTAGTCAGACGTATCGGACGACTCGCCGATCCCGAAGCAACAAACATATCAGTACCGGTTCCCGAGCAGAAAAAAACATTTGTGTTCCCCAAAGAATCCAGATAGGTAATCTTATCAGTTGTTAAACCACAGGAGACAATTGAGTCGGCATTTCTTAAATGCCGTTCAATCGTTCCAATGGTATAATCCAGCGTATCCCTTACCTTAACCGTAGCATCGCTTTTCCTGGCTCCCCGAAGAGTCAGAAAAATAGCTCTAAAAGATAACACGGCAACGATGGAAAAAATAGTTAAAACAACTAAAATCTCAATTAAGCTAAAACCGTTATTCTTTTTCATTTATTCCAATCCGAGAAATATGTAACCGATTCGGCTTTGTGTTCCCCTTGTCCGTCTGTCCAGGAAACAGCCACATCGGCAATAATAAAATCGCCGTTCAAAGGATCTCTCGTTAAAGTTAACTGCCTTTTAAAGATAGTATTACTGTTTATATAATCACTATCTCCACAAAGACCGGCAGAAGGCCAAGTGGGGGTTAGAGGTGATACTTTAAAACAATAATATCTTGGTATGGTTGAGGTTTTCCCATAAAAAGTTGGCCAGCTGGCATCCCTCTGGCCTCTTAACCACTCGATTGCTTCCTGACTGTATCTTGAAGCCACGGTTTTATTCCTGGAATAGCTGTTATTCCTGATTGAAGTGGTTGTCAGAATAATCATGGCCACAATTATTAAAGTGATAACCGAAATGGCCACTACAACTTCAAAAAGAGACTGGCCTTTATTGTTTTTCATTTTATCTCGCCTCCTGAGGTAACCGTAATTGTGACCGTATTGCTCGTATTTACTTGAGAAAGAATAATATTTTGAAAACCGTTAATCGCACTCGCTTCATTGGAAAAGGTTACCCCGGATGAGAGAGCCTTAAAAGTAAAACTGGGCATCGGAAAATAACTTGGTGAAGTAGTAATACCGGTCGGATTAAAAACCTCGGCAATAGGAAAAGTTTGTGCAGGTGAACACACTGCTATTACTGAATATAAATTTTCCGTAAACTCGACCAGATAACCGTCAAGAACGGTACAGCCTTCGGGCTTTTTCCCGGCGATGGCATTCTCCTGAGCCAGCCTGATATCAGACCTAAATTGCCTGGCAAAACTTTCTAAAACCTGTTTCCTGGAATAGTCACGAAAATTGGCATAACCGATACTAAAAACAATACCTAGTATGGTTAAGACAACTAAAAGTTCGATCAAGGTAAAACCCTTTTTGAAGGCATGCTTGGACATTAAGATTATTTTACTACAAACTCAGGGGCTTACGACAACATAATTGCAGGCGACGGTACAACTACAACCGGTCATTTCACCGGAAGACGG
>Ga0208980_10002035_pt1 | contig 12275 bp, 11 predicted proteins | sample WetSurMetagenome_3_FD_187993 | JGI IMG/M metagenome (GOLD analysis project Ga0208980, IMG submission 187993) | Wetland microbial communities from Twitchell Island in the Sacramento Delta, sample from surface sediment Aug2011 Site A1 Bulk (version 2) | ecosystem: Environmental > Aquatic > Marine...
GCCCCGTATCCATGGTGCAGAGCGCCGTCCTTGCTCCCATGCCAGTCGCGGCCGCAGCAGCTTCGCACCCCGCGTGCCCGCCTCCGACGATTACAACGTCGTAATCTTCATCATACCCAGCCACCGTCACTCCGCTTCAAGGCCGCAGGCCGCCCATTCCGGCTTCCCCAAAGGCCGCCGCGGCCGATAAACACCTGTGAATCCGCTATTTCCCAATGCAAAAGCGGGAGAATATTTCTCCCAAAAGATCCTCAACCTGAGTTTCGCCCGTAATGGCCCCCAGTTCCTGTAGCGCCTTATGCAGGTCTGCAAGAACATATTCCTCCGATACGCCTTCGCGCAAAGCGCCGGCAGCGCCCGTGAGATGCCGTTCGGCGGCCTCCAGGGCGCAACAGTGCCTCAGGTTGGTCACCATTAAACCATCCCGGCCGGCCTGGGTCGTGCCCAACACACGGCTGAGTATCGCGGACCGCAACTCGTCGATTCCCGATCCGGTTTTCGCGGATACTTCCACCTGCGGCCAATCCCCCGAAAATGCCCTCCTGGTTTCGGCGGACCATCTGGAGGCAAGATCCGCTTTGTTCATGACCGCAATGCAGGGCAGCGAATCCAGCCGGCTCTTCAAAACCAGATCCTGCCTCGACTGATTCCTGCTTGTATCCAAAATCAGGAGGATGATGTCGGCGTCTGCTATCGCCTGCAGGCTCCGGTCGATTCCCAGCTTCTCGATGTGGTCCTGCGAATCATGAATCCCGGCAGTATCCAGCAGGCGGACGGGGATTCCCCCGATGTTCGTGAATTCGGAAACCAGGTCGCGGGTGGTTCCGGGTGTGTCCGTGACGATGGACCGGTCCTGAGCCAGCAGCGCGTTGAAGACACTGCTCTTGCCCACATTCGGCCGGCCGACGACGGCCATGGCGAAGCCGTCCCTGACAATTCTTCCCTGACGGAACGACTCGATCCATGTCCTAAGCTCGCACTGCAAATGCCCCAGCTTCTGAGCCAGCAACTCCCTGGAATCCAGCGGAAGGTCTTCCTCCACAAATTCGACAGCCGATTCCAGGTTCACGACGATATCCACCAGCAGCTTCTTTGCAGCCTGCAGCCTCTGACTCAGTTCCCCGGACCGCTGACGCGCAGCCACCTGAGCCTGAAACAGTGTCGATGCGTCGGTGATGTCGCGCACGGCTTCCGCCTGCGTCAAATCCATCCGGCCGTTCAGAAAAGCCCTCATGGTAAATTCGCCGGGCTCTGCCAGGCGCGCTCCCAGTGAACAGAGGCTTTCCAGCAATGCGGCGGCCAGGACCGGGCTGCCGTGGATGGAGTACTCGGTCATATCTTCACCCGTATAGGATTTGGGTGAAGCGAAAAAGGTCGCGATGCCTTCGTCAATCTCCGATCCGTCGCGCGGATCCACGATCCGCCCGAGGATCGCCCGGCGCACCGGAATTTCCTGAAATTGCCTGACCGGGAAAAAAATTCGGCGCAACAGCTCCATGCTTTGAGATCCGCTCACGCGCACCACGGCAAGACCGGATTTCCCGGGAGCCGTCGATAATGCACAAATTGTGTCCGCCGGATCTTTCATTGGATTCGAGACTCGGAATTCGCGATTCGAGATATCAGCTCCGCAATTTCGGATCCCGAATCTTTATGATGGGTAGATCGTGATGCTGCGGTTGTCGCCTTCGCCACTGCTCTGGGATCGCACCCCCTCGATGCCGGCCAGGGCCAGATGCACAATTCTTCGCTCCCGGGGTACCATGGGCTGAAGGTTCAGCGGCTTGCGCAGGGAGATCACTTTTTGCGATGCCATTTGAGCAAGAAGGACAAGCTCGGCCTCCCGATGCTTCCGGTACTTGTCGGAATCCAGCAGAATGCCTGGCGCATCGTCCCTGCCGGGATGGAATACCTTGTTCAGAAGATACTCCAGACTGTTCAGCAGGGAGGCGGAATTGGACAGAAGATAAGGACGGTCCGGACCGTTTAGGTTGATGATGAAGATGTCATCCTCTTCCTTGCCTTCGAGAACCAGATCCAGGTGAAGCCCCTGGACCAGTTCCCGGCAAAAATCAACGGCTGCCTCGAGGGACCTCTTCCTTGGCTTTTGCTGAATCTCCTGACTTCCCGTCACCCATCCACCTTTCGAAGATCTTCTGAAATCCAACCGAGAAGATATTACTGCAGAGAAAATACAGGTTCAAGCCGCTCGAAACATTGAAGAACATGACCGTGAACAGCGCCGGCATCACCGTCATGACCTTCGCCTGCGTCGGATCCGTCCCCGGAGCCATGGGTGTCATCTTTTGCGAAATAAACATGGTGATGCCCATAATGATCGGGAGGACATAGTAGGGATCCTTGATCGACAAATCCTGAAGCCAGCCCACGAAAGGCGCCTGTCTCAGCTCTATGGAATTGGCCAGAAGCGAATAGAAGGCGAACAACAGCGGAAATTGCAGCACCAGAGGCAGGCATCCCCCGAGCGGATTCACGTTGTGCTCCTTGTAGAGAGCCATGATCTCCTGGTTCATTTCCGCGCGCTTCGGATCCGTCTTCTTATAGCGTCGGTATTTCTCCTGGATGGCCTTCACCTTGGGCTGCACAGCCTGCATTTTCTTCATCGAAAGGATCTGTTTCACCCGGAAGGGAAACAGCAGCAGAGACAGGAGGAAGGTCAGGATGATAATCGCAAAGCCGTAATTGGGAATGTACTGGTACAGCCACCGGAGCGATGCCAGAAGCGGGTAAACAAGCAACGCAAACATCCCGTAATTGATCACTCCCGTGATGTCGGCCGGCTTTACCGCCTTCAGGTCCGATGGTTTTTTGGGGCCAAGGTAAAGCTGATAGCTCATGGAGCCGTTTACGGGAGTCGTGACCCTGAGCAGGTCTCTGTCTACCTGTTTGCCGTCCAGGGCGATAGCCTTTACCGGCCTCCGTTGGATTTCAAAGTAAGGCAACGGCTGCGCGGGTATGGCTATCATGGAGAAGTATTGCATGTCCAGGCCAACCCAGCGCACATCGCTTTCGACCTTTTTAACTTCCTTCTCATCCTTGGGAGGGCCCTCACGACGGGCCTTTCCGGATCCGTAGTAGACCGCTTCAAGTTTCCTGCTGCTGCTCAGGTGCTCTTGCTCCGGCCCGATATCCTGCCCGAGAAGCCACCGGCCCTCGAGCGGCTTGCCGCCCTTGTCGAAAACTGCCGAAAGCTTGACAAGATATGTGTCCTTCTCGAAATGATATCTTTTTTCAATCCGGAGGTCCCCGCGCTTAAGACTCATCAAGACAGTGACGGGAGGCGCAAGGGCGGCGCCGGTGTCCGCAGCGCCTTCTATGGAAACCTGATAAAGCTCATTATTGGCAAGAGTCCCTAACGACTCTTCTTCAAAGATCATGGACCCGGGATAAGATCTCGTCCCGTTGTCATGGCTGGAGGCGATCATTTCGAAAATTCCGCTTTTGGCGGATTTGTATTTTTTAAGCTGCCAGCTGGTCAGGACCGCGCCCCGGTTGTCGATGACGGCCCGGTACAAATCCCCTTCCACCGTAATCGTCCGGGCGGAAGCCTGAGTATCGTCGCCGGACGGCACCTGCAGTTGAGGTGTAACCTCAACCGGCGTTTTGTTTTGTGTCGATGATGCCTGATTCTGGCTGGAATTCTGAACGGGATTCTGGACAGCAGGCAGTTTGGCCGGGAACGGTCCCCTACGCCGCTGCTCAATGAATCGAAAGCCTATCAAAACCAGCACTGCTAAGGATATGGCTAGAATCGCTCGTTTTTCCATGAGTCTTGCGGAGGCCGTGAACCGGACACGCCTCGACCGGTCTGGGAAAGCTAAATTAAAGGGCAGGCATCCTTTGGGTCCAAACGAGGCAAGGGAGTGACAATTCCGTCAAGCAGACGCATTCATTCTCTTTTACGGAACGGGATCAATGCCCCCTGCAGAGAAGGGGTGGCATTTCAAGATCCGCTTCACCCCCAGGAAAATTCCCGCCAGAATCCCCTTTTTTTGGATTGCCTGGTACATGTAAACCGAACAGGTTGGCTCGAAACGGCACGCCCGGGGCAGCCAGGGCGAAACGAAGCGTTTGTAGCCCATTAAGGCCAACAGCGCTATCTCCTTGATGGGACCAAAGATCCTTTGTGCCCGACAGAGTTCCATCCCGGTTTTACCCGACCGTAACATCCTTATCGGCAGATCCTTTGCACGGCAGCCAGGAACTCGATCCGCAAATCATCGTATCCGGCCCCGACGCAATCTGCCTTGACATTGACCACCATGTCGAGCTGCTTTGGTATTTCGCCGTATGATCTTCGAAATATCTCCCGGAACAGGCGTTTGATGCGGTTTCTTACAACCGCTCCGCCCACTTTTCTGGATACGGTAATTCCCAGGCGATGACGTCCAAGTCCGTTCTCTCGGCCGAAAAGGACAAATCGCTCCGAATGTATCTTTCTTCCGGTTTTGTATAGCGTCCGGTAGTCCGAAGCGCGCACAATTCGGACGGCATGCGGAAATCCCTCAGAGGTCGCCTTAGCCACTCACCGTCAGCCTTTTACGCCCTTTGGCGCGTCTGCGCTTAAGCACCAGCCGGCCGCCTTTGCTCGACATCCGCTCCCGGAATCCGTGCGTCTTTTTTCGCTTGCTGTTGTTGGGTTGGAACGTCCTTTTCATATTGCCACCATCTCCAGAAAGCCGCTTTCAGCCTGAATATCAAAAACACAAATCATAGAAAGAGCCGCCGCAAAATGCAAGCTTAACCCGCACTTTCATAAAATTCATAAATTTGGATGCCACACCCGGTCATCGGTCCGGTTCTCCGCCCCAGAAGGCATCGCCCCGGTCGCGCAAATTATCCAGAGAATCCTGTATCTGCCTCTCCGCGAGCCGCATATCTTCCTCGGTCGCGTCTTCCGGAACATAGACCGGAGACCCGATCGAAACCAGGGCCTTCGAGAAGGGTTTGGGAACCACGAAATGGTCCCAGCTGCGCATCACCCATTTCCTCTCGACCGAGATGCTGAAAGGTACCACGGGATTTCCGCTTTTCGACGCAACAAAGGCGGCTCCGGGCTTGGCAACATACCGGGGACCGCGGGGGCCGTCCATGGCAAAGCCCACATCCCTTTTCGCTTTCAGGGCTCGAAGGATTTCAACCGTAGCCTGGAGGCTTCCCCGGGTACTGGATCCGCGCGCAACGCCATAACCGAAGCGCTCAATAACCCGGGCTATATATTCGCCATCCCGGTTTTGGCTGATCATCACCACGATGCCCCGCCGGCGAAAATAGTAAGTCGCCATAAATATGCGTCCGTGCCAGAACGCCAAAATCAGCCTCTTGCCTGCCGCGTGGACCGCTTCCAGGTACTGCCAGTCCCTGGCTTCCCATCGCAGCGTTCTGCCGATCAGACGGATAACCCAATATCCCAGCCGGGAAATCAAACCGATCTTAATCCGTTCGATGAGTTTCAGTTTCCCGTCCTCGCCTTCGATTATTTGCATGGCCGGCATTTCTCAAAGCTTGCATGCTGCAGCAGCCAAGAGGATCGCACAGACTCTCGATTGCGGATTGCGGGCACCGGAATGCAGGTTGGCATCTGCAACCTGAGGCCTGAACGGATCAGAAGCGCCTCATTGGCTCTTGCATACCGACCGTTGCCTTATTGATCGGGATTCGTCAGCATTTTGTCAATGTATATCGGCGTTTAATGATCCTGGAACTGTCAAACTTCGTGAGTCCCCCGGCAGAGCTTGGGGAATTTCAATTTATTCAGCATGGGACTGCCCGGACGGTTCCCCGCAGAAGCAGTTCCCCGAAGACCTATTCTCGATGAGTTCCCGGATCCGCCGGCCGGAAGCCTTCTCCTTACTAGCGGTTTACGCCAATTTCGCCTTGACCTTCTGAGGAACCAGGGGAAGCTGGTTCATGCGGATGCCCGTGGCGTCGAAAAGCGCATTGGCAATCATGGCTCCCATGCCGACGATGGGGGGCTCCCCGCATCCCGATGGGGCAATTTCCGTGTTATCAACCAGAACGGATTCTATAACAGGCACCCAGGAAAGACGCGGTATCTGATAGGAGCCGAAATCCAGGCTCTCGATGGCGCCGCCTTTAAAATGTATTTCCTCGCTCAGGCAGTAGCCCAATCCCATCGTAATCGCCCCCTCGATCTGCATGCGGGCTCCCGCGGGATTGATAACCGGACCCATATCCTGCGCATGAACGATGCGGTCGACACGGATTCGGCCGCTGGTCTTTTCCACTCGGATCTGTGCCATCGCCGCAACATAAGTGCCCAGGTAGTCCAGGCATACCATCCCCTGGCCCCGCCCGCCGGGCGCTTTGCCGGGCTTCCATCCGAACTTTCCGGCAGCCGCCTCAACCACGCGGATCATCCGCTTGTCCGCAAGGTTGCGCAGCCGGAACTCCAGAGGATCCATCCCGGCCTTTGCCGCCATGATATCGATGTGGGATTCGCGGGCAAAGATATTGGTGTTGCTTCCCGGGCCGCGCCAGGCTCCGGTTCCGAAGGGATGAGGACCCGCTCCGCCGAAGGAACTCCCGCGGGAAACCGTTTTAACATTGGGGACATCGTATATGTTTTGCGAGCTTCGTTCGCCCGCAAAAAGGACGTGATAATCCCAGAAGGTGATCCGGTTGGAGGCATTCAGCCCGGAGGCGATTTTCACCACGGCAGCAGGCTGGAAGGTGTCATAGAAAAATTCCTCTTCACGCGACCAGACGACTTGCACCGGGCGGCCTGTCATTTTTGACAGCCGGGCAGCCTGCACAGCCTGTCCGACCTGGCTCTTTCCGCCGAAACCGCCACCGACAAACGGCGTGATGACCCTCACCTTGTCGGCCCCTAATCCTATGGCCCTGGCTATTTCTTCGTTGGCGCCGAAGGGCCTTTGGGTTCCCACCCAAACGGTTGCGCTGTCCTCTTGTACGTCGGCCACAGCGCTATGGGTCTCTGTTGCAGCGTGGGCGACATAGGGCGTGAAATAGGATTCTTCAAAACGGAGCGCGGCCATCCGGACGCCTTCTTCCAGGTCGCCCTTCTGTTCGATGACGTTGTCCCTGGCATCGGCGCCCGACAGATGCCCGTAAATGTTTCCGTTGTCAACCGTGGCCTCGGGTATTTCATAGACCGGCTTCAATAGCGCCAGCGCTCTTTCCGCCATATCGGGAAGAGGATGAACAACGCCGACAAAATCCCCTTCCTGAAGGACGCGCGCTTCCTTTACCTCCTTTGCGGCGTCGGCGCGCACTTCCTTAAGCCTGGCGTCATGTGCCGGAGGCCTTAGAACTTTTCCGTAGAGCATCCCAGGCAGGCGTATGTCTCCCGCGAACTGAGCTTTCCCCGTTACTTTATCTTCGAAGTCGGCACGCGGCAGAGATTTTCCGCAGACGTTAAAAGCCGATGGAGGCTTTAAGGATGGTTTTTGAGCGAGGTGCCGCTCAATCGTTTTCCCCTTGGCCAGCAGACCATAGCCGACCTTCGTCCCGGGTGAAGTACGGTCGAAAACAACACCGTCCTTTGCAGTCAGCCGCTCCCGGGGGATTTGCAGGCGCTCGGCGGCCAGCTCTATCAAAACCTCGCGCGCCTCGGCGCCTGCCGCCCTTACGGCAGGGCCGAAGTATTTTATGCTGCGGGAGCCGTTGGTGCCGGCGTCCCAGGGGCACAGTTTCGTGTCGCCCATAACCATGCTCACGGATTCGTAGGGGACCTCAAGTTCCTCGGCAAGCATTTGAGCCAGCGACGCAATGATTCCCTGTCCCATTTCAATCTTTCCCGAAAAGCATGTGACGCGCCCATCCTCGCCGATGCGCAGGTAGGCGTTAAAATCCTCAGGATACCCGCGTGCGCCCGGCTGTTGAGCAAAAATGAAGTCATTGGCCCAAAACAAAACATAAACTCCGGGGCCGAGAATCCTGATGAACTCCCTGCGATCCAGGGATCCGCCTGTTCCTGTCATGATGCCCTCCCTCCTCTCATCTCGGCTCCGGCCGCCTGGACCGCCTCGACGATGCGGCTGTAGGAACTGCAGCGGCACAGATTCTGATCCAGTGCCCGGATGATGTCCTCCCTGCCGGGATTTGCGTTCTTTTGCAGGAGACTGTAGCTCTTGAGGATCATTCCCGGCGTGCAGAAGCCGCACTGGACTGCCCCGTGCTGCATGAAAGCTTTTTGCAGCGGATGCAGCTTCCCGTTTTCAGCCAGGCCCTCGATAGTAAGCACTTCCTTTCCCGTGACATTCTTGAGAGGGTACCGGCAGGATCGAACGGCTTCTCCGTTGATGATCACGGTGCATGCCCCGCAATGGCCTTGACCGCAACCGAACTTGGCGCCGGTGAGTCCCATCTCTGTGCGCAGCACCCAGAGGAGTGCTCTTTCACCATCCGTCGTTATGCTAACAGGACGGCGGTTGAGCCTGAAACGAATGGCTTGTTCCACAGGCTTCCCTCCTTCCGTCGTGGTGACGATTTTATACAGAAATATGGGATCAGATTACGCCAAAACTCCCGGAAATGGGCATGAATTTGCGAATTCAGCTATCGGCAAAGCAAACGGGCGCGTTCCGCGTCAAACTCCCGGACGCGGACGTTCGCCGACAGAGGTGCTGAGGCACGCGGCTTTACATTTCGGGCTGACTGGCAATGGACGCGCCTGCCATTAGATAGTCCTCGTTTAAACACGGGCTGGATCTGTCGGGATAGGTGACGCGGTTCGTGGGCGGCTGGCGCATAATGACGCCTTCCCTTATAACCTTGCGGGATTCCCTGGCGGCAAGAATCCGTACAGCCACGGATTTCGCCCGTTCCAGGATGGGCATCGGGCCAAAGGCCTGATCATACAGCGCCATTGCCCTGCGGCATTTTTCAGCGGCAGCGGCGTTGGGTGCATATTTCAGTGCGCTGCTCAGGGCAGGGCGGAAGCGCAACGCATTCCGTTTCATGGAATCCAGCCGCATTTGCATGAACCTGTCAGGGAGAAAGCGCCCGGCAGGGACATATTTAAGGGCTGCCGGATCCCAGGCCATGCCGAGTTTTTCTCTTTCGGCGACCTCGGCCTTCACCCGTATATAGCCTTTCACGGCCGTGATCGCCATGTTCAGGACGCCGGGGCCATGCGTGTGATATTTTTTTATAAAAGCTTCGCGCAGGTAGCGGGCGCTTTCGGGAAGAGTGAAGTGGGGATGCCGGAACCATATTTCGTCCTGCCCGTGTTTCTTCGGCCAGGGTATGTCCGGCACTATTTTCCCTTCAGCTTCATACTCCCGGTAGAGCCTTGTCCCGGGAGTCGGGCCCAATTCCATGAATTGAAGCAAATCCGACTCGAGCCCGATAGCCCAGTCAATGTCTTCATGGATAGTCTCTTTGTCATGGTGCTCCAGAAAAAGGATGGACGAGGCCAGCACTGAGATGCCGTGGTTTTGCAGATCCGCTATCAGATTGTGAAGGTCGATCCCTTGGGTTTTCTCAAACAGGTTGGCTTTGGATTCAACCCCTACCCAGAGAAAATTAATCCCCAGACGCAGGATGAAGTCGGCGCCCAGATGGACGAGGGTTTCGGCCGAAGAAAAAGTGCTGAAGGAGTAAGCCTTTTCGTGCTTCTCCATCTGCGCAAGCAGATCACGCGCTCTTTGAGGGTCTTTGCAGAAGTTTTCGTCCATGAGACCAAAATCGTCGACGCCCAGCTCTTCTTCTGTTTTCCGGCAGGCCGCAAAGATGTCCCGTCCGGTGCGAAGGAAGGGCGTGTATTGCCGGTCAAATTTGTGGGAGGTGGCGCAGAAACGGCAGGAATTCTGGCAGCCGACTCCCGGGATAATGATGCCGGCCTTTCCCATAATGGGAGCGCCGTAGATGTACGCATTGATCGACGAGCGGACTGCCGGATGAATTATGGGGCGATCTGTCTTCTCGCCAAAATATTGCCGCAACCAGGAGACTCCTTCGCCCGGACAGACTTCATCGAAATCCAAAAGCTCGCGGAGTTCGGGTACGGCGACTCCGTGCCCTCCAAGGATGATTTTCGTGCGGGGCGAATGGCTTCGGATGTACTGAGCCATGCGTCTGGCCTTAAGCACGTTGGGGGTTATGAAGGAGATTCCCACATGGGTGTAGCTTCCCTTGTCAATTTCCCTGGTGAACTCTTTCCAGGATGGGAAATCCAGAACGGTTGTCGGCACCTGGATGTTCTCCGCCATCAAATAGAGCGCAAAACTTGGATTGTTGGAGCGCGGCGAGTGTATCCCCTGCTCGCGGGTGACCTGGTTGTTTAAAAGCTCCATTGTGCACAGCGGTTCCGCAGTGTCATCTTTGATCCCGAACGGCTTGAAAACACCACACAGCAGCAATTTGTTCATCAGGAGATCCTTGTCAATATGGGCGACTTGTCCGACAGGCGTGGAACACAACGAGGCTAAAAGGAGGTTTCCAGGACTGCGAGGTCCGTCACAAAGAACCGCCCAACGCTACCCGAATCCGTCCGGAATGTAAAGCATATCCCGCGTGTCCGGCCTATATTCCCCACAGATACATATCGGGCGAAGCCGAACTCCGGTGCATCGGAAAACGGATTATTTAGTTGAAAAATTATGATTTTGAGACCCGTAATCTGTAACTCGCTGCCGCCTTGGCATTGTGTCAGCGTTCAGCTTTCACCTTTTGGCAATCTTTTCGGATTGTCGGGAGCTTTGTGCCACTATATTCGCTTTGAAGAATTCTCAATCGCTTTGCACAGTTTCTCGATGCCTTTGGCGAGCGATTCGATTGACGGTTCGCTATAGCTGTCGACAGACACGGTCGATGTCGAGGACTGGCTGTACATGTTCCTCAGCTGGCGGTCCAGGTCCACGGCCATTTCGTGCAGCTTGCTCCAAGCTTCCGGACCCAGTGATTTGAGATCCTCTTCATTTTTAAAAAGGTCTTCATCTTTCCGGAGGTCATAGTTGGAGAGGGTCTGGTTGCGCCGGATCTGCTTCGCGAGTTCCCGGATATATTTGGACTTTTCCAGCAGCGCCTGCTTGTCGGCCGGTGATGCGGAAGCATTCTGTGCGAGCATTCCTTCCAGCTCATCGATCGAGTCCAGCATATTAGAACTCAGCCTGATAGGCTCACGTAATGTCACCTTCAGCATATCCGGGGTTATCAGAGGTTCGACGTTGCGATAGAAGCGGCTGAAATAAACAGGATTTAAATTGTAGTGCGCGCACAAGTATGAGTAGTAATTGTTCCAGTTATAATAGTTAGTGTAACTTTGGAATGAGGTCCCGCTGAGATTCGGCTGAATGACCCCTCCTCCTGCCACTCCTCCGCTACCGGCCGCATAGCTTCCGGAAGAAACTGCGGTACCTGCCGTCCCGGCAGAGACGGCCGCGGCCGGGCTGGCAGCACGCGGAGCAGAGTCAACTCTGGGTGCCGCGGACTCGCGGGCGGGTCCCCTTGGTCCCTCGCCACCAACGGCCGCCAAGGGCAGCAGCATCAAAATCATCACCAAGGAAATGCCTGCACAAACAGCAACGGCTTTCATGGCTTATCTCCCCTCCCGCAACATTTTGAAACACATCATTATACCACATCGACGGAATCAATTCATAATTGCATTTTTGTTTATTAGACGACGAGGCGATGCCGAAGGGTCATAAGTTTTTATATGAAACTCCTTCCGAATAGCCTGCTCTCATCCAAGCCGCCGGGGGAAAGGATTTAGAGCTTCATTCATCAAGTTTTGCAGGATACAGTTGCACTCGACTCTTCGCAATCCTGGAGAAAAGAGGCCGCGAACCAGAAGCCCGCAAGTACCGTGCATGGATATAGAAGAATAGTAGACTTGACCAGCGGTTAAGCCGTATGCAAATAATTCTGGCTCCCGGCCGCTTGCTTCTGACATAGCTATATCCAATCAATCCTCCGCATGGCACCCAAAAGTCACTATATTTTCCCGAACACCAATAGCCTTACTTCGTATCATTCAAGTGAACCGCCATGCCTCTATCTCTCAGGTACTCTTTAACTTGCCGGATGCTCAAAATCCGGAAATGGAAGACCGAAGCCGCCAGCAGGATGCTCGCACCTCCTTTGGTAACCGCATCCGCAAAATCATCCAGTTTGCCGGCGCCGCCTGAAGCGACGACCGGAAGGTTGACGGCGCCACTTATGGCGCGCGTGAATTCGAGATCATATCCTGCCCTGGTGCCATCCCCATCCATACTCGTGGGCAGAATCACACCGGCTCCCAGCATTTCGCATTGTTTTGCCCAATC
>Ga0208980_10002038_pt1 | contig 12260 bp, 13 predicted proteins | sample WetSurMetagenome_3_FD_187993 | JGI IMG/M metagenome (GOLD analysis project Ga0208980, IMG submission 187993) | Wetland microbial communities from Twitchell Island in the Sacramento Delta, sample from surface sediment Aug2011 Site A1 Bulk (version 2) | ecosystem: Environmental > Aquatic > Marine...
ATATATTTTTTCAGGGTAAGTCAGCGTTTTGTCCGCGTCCGTCAGCGTTAAATAGAATAGGATCGAAGCTATCATGAGCGCCGGCGGACCGGGAATGGGGCTTAATCCTCTTCTTCAGAGGTGGCGAACATAGCTTCCGCTTTGGAGCAGCCGACGTCCGCAAGGTTTTGCAGGGCGGCCAGCGCTGAATCCGCAACCGCTGCCTCCCGGTGAGTGGTAAGCTCGTAGATTCTCTGCAGCGTGGAGTCGTCCACTTCATTCGGTCTGTGCCAGAACGCTACGGAAATTTCCGAAAGCGCCTGAGCCTGAATCTCCGGGTTCGGGTGGGATGTGAGTTCAAGCAAAGCATCCAGGGATCGCGGCCCGCCCTGCTGGGCAATTGCCCCCAGGGATTCGACGATCCATTTGCACATTCTTTCCGCATTTTTTCCCGTGCCTTTTTGTTCACGGGAAGCCATCGTGGCACAGTAGGTTTTCAGGACCGGAAGGAAGAAATCCACGGCCGCATCATCGCCGATGACCCCGATGGCTTCGATGATGGCAATCTGCAGATCCTGGACGCCAAATCCTTTAAGCTTCCGCGTCTCCAGGAATGCTTTCTTGAGGGGCTCGACGAATTTTTTGCTTCCTATGGCGCCCATGGCGTAAGCGGCAAATTCCCGCCGCCTGATATCGCGATGCTGCAGAAGAGATAAAAGCGGTTGGCTGAAACTCGGATCGCGCAGAACGCCGATCCGTGGGATGATTTCAAACAGATCTTCGATTTCACCCGATTCCATGGTCGCAAGGCAATCGTGGATCATGTCTTCGGAGAAGTGCTTGGGCTTTTTTGATAGGGACTTGTTCGCGTCGGCCACGTCGCTGGACCTCAATCGGGTTGATCATTATTTCAAACAAGTCATTATACGATCTCAAAATATTGTTTTTAAAGCGAAATAGCTCAGGTGCGCACGATTTTATCGTGTAAACTTTCCAATAAAAGACTCCTAACCTGCTGCGGCCGGCCCGGCGGCCTCATCGGGGGGCTTTTTGAGGTACTTATTCCTGCAGTCCTCGGAACAGAAATAGAGAACCTCCTTGCCCTCCTCAAGCCGGATAGCCAGCCGCGAATCCATATACATTCCGCACATGGGGTCTTTGACCATTTTTTGCGCTGATTTTGGGAAGTTGCTCGCGGGCTTGCCGTAACCCGTTTTACCCAGTATGGCGGCCAGAAAGCGTCTCAGGAGCCAGATAACGAACGCCAGCGACAATATTCTAAGCAGTATTGAGAGCATAGTCTTGCGATAACCGGATGCCTATTTGGCGGAAGCCTTCAGACTGTTGATCCTTTGCTCCAGATCCGCTTTCCGTGAAAAATCGGGATCCAGTCGAAGCAACTCCTCCCAAACCGCAATCCCGCCGCGGATATCCTTCTTGCCGCTTATCAAAACAATCCCTTTATTGAAAAGGGCTTGGGCGAAGCTCGGACGGTATGTAAGAACATTATTCAGCGTTTCCAGGGCTTTGTCGTGCTGACCCAGGTAATGGAAGCAGGAAGCAAGGTCGGTCTCCACGCTCGCGTCGCCGGGGCGGACCTTCAGGCTCCTCTGATAGGCATCGGCGGCCTTTTCGTACTGGCCGAGGTCATAATATATATTCGCAATCTGTGTCAGGTAATCGGCGTTTGCAGGATCCTTTGCGCTCAGCTGCTCTAGCGCCGAAAGATTTCTTGCGGAGTCGAGCGGAGGATGGTTTTCCGGCAACGAACTGCCGGACGCACCCTCAGCCGCGGGCGGACGAATCGGCGTCTGATTCCGGTTCCTGAGAAGGAAAGTGACGGCGGTCAACCCAAGCGCTGCAACCACAAGGGCAAAGAGCAGGTTGACGCGAAATTTTTTCGAATTCATATCACATCAATCTTACGGAAGCAGGTCCCCCATAATCAAGCTGGATTCCGGCTGTCGAGAATCAGGGTGACCGGGCCCGAATTCGTCAGTGAGATTTCCATCGAGGCCTGAAACTGCCCCGTCTGAACTCCGGGGATCTGCCCGCGGACGATTTCAACAAATTCGCGGTAAAGAGTCTCTGCTTCCGCGGGTGCGGCAGCTTCTATGTAGGAAGGACGGCGGCCTTTCTGGCAGTCTCCATAAAGAGTGAATTGCGATACCAGGAGCAGCTGGCCGCCGATATCCTTCAGGCTCAGGTTCAGCTTACCGTGGCTGTCGTCGAAGATTCGCAATTCGATTATCTTCCTGGCCATCCAGTTAAGGTCCTTCTCGCTGTCCCGGCGCGAGATGGCGACCAGCGCCAGAAGTCCTTCCCCTATGCGGGCCACGGACTCATTTTTTACCACAACCTCTGCACGGCTGACTCTCTGAACGACGGCTCTCATATTTGAATGGTTCTCCGGTGAATGCGATTCAAGGGCGACATTGACAGATCCGGTCTCCAGAGTATATATTAAATCGTTTGTAGACGGATAATATGGTAGCACAGAGCAACCCAAGCCGAGATTGCAGGTACGATGGCCCGCTCCAGCTGCGGGCAGTGTCCTCCTCCGGTCATTCAAACTTGGAGGGGGCAACCAGGTGAATCCCGAGCTTCGGAACCTGATAGCCCTTCAAGACATCGAGCTTAAGATCTCCAGTCTGCATAAACGGATCTCCAGTATTCCAACCCAGGTCCAAAGCCTGAACAATGAGCTTCAACAGGTTCAGACCGAGCACCAGGCACGCGTCGCGCGCACGAAGGAGCTCTCCAACCGCAGGCGCACCCTCGAGGGTGATGTTGATATGCTCCGATCCAAGCTTTCACGGCTAAAGGACCAGCTCATGTCGGTCAAGACCAACAAGGAATATACCGCCATGCTCCATGAAATCCAGACGGCCGAGGAGCACATCCGGGGCGAAGAGGACAAGATACTGGAAGTCATGGAAGAAACCGAGGGCATGGAAAAAGACCTCAAGACTTCGGAGAAGGAAGTTTCGAGGAGAACCGCCGAACTCCAGGAAGCTATCCGGCAAACGAACGAATCCGCCCCGGCGCTGGAGCTGGAACTCGCGAAGCTGGAAGAGGAAAAGGCCGGGATGGAGTCCCACATCGAGGCGGAGCTGCTCTCCCGCTATCGGCGGATCGCGGAGGTGCGGAAAGGGATTGCTCTGGCTGAGGCTAAAGACGAGCTTTGCAGCGCTTGCCACGTCCGCATACGGCCGCAGATGTATGCCGATCTGCTCCGCACGGAAAACATACAATTCTGCGACAGCTGCTCCCGCATTTTGTTCTCCCGGGAAAACTCTTAGCCGAAATCTGCATCCCTTTTGGTGGAAAGGATCGCGGACGCACCCCTGGGACCGGCGAATCAGCCGGCATGGCGCCGCGGCCTCGATCAAAACTATGAAGCTCCTGTTAGGTTCAATAATTACGGCCATGATGATTCCCGGCTTTCTGGCAGCCGAAGTCTCCGGACAGGATTCGCAGACGATCATCCGGGCTGAAGTTGCGCTGGTGGACGTCATTTTCACAGCCGTGGACCGGAGCGGAATGCCGGTTCGAGGCCTAAAGGCGAGTGATTTCCAGATAACCGAAAACGGGCAGCCCCAGACCATCGAATATTTCAGCGAGTTGGGCAAGGGCAGTCAGGTGCCCCTCACGATCGCTTTGCTCATCGATACCAGCGGCAGCGTGAGAAACAAGCTGGAATATGAAAAAACCACGGCTGCGGAGTTTTTCCGGGAGGTGCTGCGGCCCAACAAAGACCTGGCCCTGATCATCCAGTTTGACTCAGAGGTAAACCTGGTTCAGGACTTTACACAAAGTCAGGATGATCTCATCAATGCTCTGAACGGCCTCAAGGCCGGAAACAGCACCTCGCTTTACGACGCAGTTTTTCTGGCCGCCGAAGAGAAGCTGCGCCACGAAGCGGGGCGGAAGGTAATGGTTGTGATCAGCGACGGCGAGGACACTTCCAGCAAACTGCGCAAAGAGGTGGCCATCGAGGCCGCCCAGCGAAGCGATGTGCTCATTTACGGCATCGGGGTCCGCAGTGACGAATACGGCAGCAATTTTGGCGTGCTCAAGAAATTCGCCGAGGAAACAGGGGGCGCTTTTTTCTCGCCGCGGGCCCGCCTTGAGGAGATACAGGCTGCTTTCCGCTCCATCGGAGAGGAGCTTCTGGGGCAATACAGCCTGGCCTACAGTTCGACCAACAAAAACAAAGACGGGAAATTTCGAGCGATCTCTGTTCGATGCAAAGTGAACGGCGTGCGGATTCGCGCGAGAAAAGGCTACTACGCCCCCAAAGCGGCGCAGCCGTAAAATAGGATTTGAAATTCGAGATTCAAAACCAGCAACCTGCAATTCCGAATCCCGAATCCTCAAGGCACGTACATGTAGCCTTTTCCCCTGAGGCTGATGAAGTGGCGAGGCTGGTCCGGTTCCGTCTCAAAATATTTTCTCAGGCGTAGGATGAAGTTGTCCACGGTGCGGGTTTCAACCTCTGAGTGATATCCCCATACTTTTTCCAGGAGCTCGCCCCGCGAGAAAACGCGGTTGGGCTGCGATGTCAGAGTTTCGAGCAGGTCCGCCTCCAGGGCCGTAAGCTGCAGGCTGCCGCCAGGCCCTTCGCAGCTGAGCTTGTCGAAATCGACGACATAGCCGGCGACGGTTACCTTTCTTGAGAGGTGCGGTCCGGGAGCGTACCAGGCGGAGCGCTGCATCATCCGTTCGACTCTCAGCAGCAGCTCGCGCAAATGAAAGGGCTTGACGATGTAATCGTCCGCGCCCAGTTCAAGTCCGTGGATGCGGTCCTGCACCGCGGATCTGGCTGTGAGCATGAGAATTTGCAGCTTCTTGTCGCGCTGGCGAACCTGGCGCGCCACTTCGAATCCGTCCACCTCTTCCAGCATAAGATCCAGGATGATCAGGTCGAAAGGCTCGCGTGCCTGCAGCGCCAGCGCCTCTTTGCCGCTGGGGGTGGACCGGACCTCGTACCCTTCCTGCTCAAGGTTGAACTGGACCGGCCGGGCGATGTTCAGTTCGTCTTCAACAAGGAGTATCCTGCCCTTGGGTGCACTCATCGGATTCCAGTCTTTCAGGCCCTGCTCTCAGCCTGGGGATTCAGGTTTCTGCGCCTGGCAAGGCTCCAATACTTGCGGGCGCGGGGCAGGCGCACGCTGAAGGTGGTTCCGCGGCCAATTCCCTGGCTTAAAGCCCAGACCTTTCCGTGGTGATCCTTCACGATGTTCCGCACAATATAAAGGCCCAGGCCCGTGCCCGGGACGCGCGACACCGAGCCTTCGGATCCTCTCCAGAACATTTTGAAGATGTTTTTAAGGTCTTTGCCGGCAATTCCGGTCCCGCTGTCGATGACGTCCAGGCGGCAGCTGCGCAAATCCCTGTGCAGCTTCAGTCGGATTTTTGAGCCTGGCGGAGAATACCGGGCCGCGTTCTCGAGGAGGTTTGCCAGCACTACGCGCATTGCGGGCCGATCGATGGCAACGCGGGCATCCTTGCCCTTTTCGAGCACGATGATGTGGCCGTCCTTTTCGTAGAGATGGCGGTCTTCGGCAATGAAGTCCTCGAGGAAATGGCGCATGCTGACGCTCTCCAGCCGGTAGGGTCTTTGCTTCCTTTCAATCCTCGCGGCGCCAAGGATCCGGTCGATCAGCATCGACAGACGCTCGGTGTCGTCGAGCATCATGGAAATGTATTCGCGCTTTTTCTCGTCCGACAGGTCGCGCAGGGCCATGGTTTCCAATGCCAGCTGAATTGAGGCGACGGGGGACTTGAGCTCGTGGGTGACATTGGAGACGAAATTGCGCTGCATCTTGTTCAAGCGGTGCTGTTTGATCCAGTAGATGAAAATAACGGTAACGCCGGCCAGTATCAGGGTGAGGAGCAGGCCCCCTTCAAAAAGCGGCATCCAGCCGAATCCCTCGACTTCAACCTGGGTCCTCAGCCTCTGCGCCATTTCGCGCAACTGGGAATGTTTTTCAATGTACCAGCGTATCCAGACAACCATCAGCAGGATCCAGAGGATCTGGATGAAGAGGAAGATCGTGACGGGATGGTAGAGCCAGCTTGTTTTAAGGCGAAAGTTTTTCACGGTCTGGCATCCGCTTTCGACATAGAGAAGCACGGGTGAATGAAAGGGCCGTTCACCGTGCCGAACTCGATCCGGTCAACCTTCAGGACCCAAACTCGGGGCAGGGAACAGAGGCTAAAGCCCGGGATCGGTTTCCTTAAAAGTATCGCGCTTCAGCCGTTCATACAGGCGGATCGACAATGGAGCTCTGCGTATGAAGGAGCTGAAGCACATCTTCCCCAAATTCCCGAATACGCCAGCGGCGCATTCCGGGCAGGGTCGACAGTTCCTCCAGGCTGCCGGGAGGATTGACGGCCAGATTTTCCAGCAGATTCGCCGGAAAAACAACTCCCACGTGCAATTCAAGTTGTTGGGCTTTCGCCTTGCGCCAGGCTTTTAAGGCTTCCAGGCGGCGTTTGGCCGCGCGGCTTGGGGCTTTGCCGTTATTGTGGGCGGGCGTCTCCAGAAATGACGGGTCTCGCCGGCGGGCTTCCGCGATGGTCTGCAGTATTTCACCGGCGTATTTGCGGGCAACCCGGTTGGATATTCCGTGCCTGTTGAACATGTCGCGCGGCGACTGCGGAGGCTTATGCACCAGGTCGAGGAGAACGGAGTTGTTCAGCACCTTGAAGGGCGGCACATCCAGCGTCCGGGCCACCTTGTCCCGGAAAAGATAGAGGGATCTCAGCACCGCCTGATCCTGAAGCGGCAGTTCGCGGCAGCCCTTGATGCGGCGGAAGCCTTCCGTGTCGAATTCCTTTTCGACTTTTTCCACAGCCGCCTCGGTTTCGAATTCTTCGCGCGCCCAGCTGATCCGCCCCTTCTGCTGCAGCTCATGTTCCAGCGCATCCCTCAATCGAAGCAGGTAGTGGGTATCCATGGCTGCATATTCCAGCTGTTCGGCCGCCAGCGGCCGCCGCGACCAGTCATCCCGCTGCCGCCTTTTCGAATGATGGATGCCGAGAAATGCTTCCATCAGGACGCCCAGTCCCAGAAACTCATGGCCCAGCAATTGGGCCGCGACGTGGGTGTCGAATATATTTGCGAACGCAAAACCATAGTCGCGGCGAAGGCAGTAAACGTCATAGCTTGCCGCATGAAAAACCTTCTCCACGGAGGGATCGGCCATCAGCGGGGCAAGCTTCGCCACCGACTCAATGGCCAGCGGATCGAGGATGTAGGTGTCGCGGTCGGTCGATATCTGGATGAGGCAGACTTTTTCAAAATAGTGGTACAGGCTGTCGGCTTCCATGTCGATAGCCAGGCGGCGCGCCTGGATCAGGATTGTCAGCATGCTCTCAAAGCGCTCGGCAGTGGATATCAGCGTGTAGGGTATGGGAGAACCGATTGCGATTTCTTTTGCTGGCGAACCATCCATAGGCATCCACAGGGTAGACTTTTCTTACGGATATTGCGAGCGTTTTGTTGCGTAGGTACCGTATTGCGGCGGATTTTCGGCAGGATCGGCCTTCCGGCCGCCCGGCGATGAAGTCAACTACTTCCATCAGAGGCGGAGATTTGGTTGTATACCGCTCAAAGCGCTTGGATGAACCACACTGCCTCTAACCGTTGCATTATTGATCCGCGTTCGTCAGCGTTTTGTCAGTTTATGTCGGCGCTATATAAAACTGGAACTGTCAAACCCTGTGAGTCTCCAACCAGAGCTGAGGGATTACATGTTTCCTAAGGATCTCGCAGGCGGCCGGGATGCCGCGGCTGCCTAAAATGCGGACATTTGGTTTCGGCCTTCACCCGCGCCGTGAAAGCTTGCGCAGCCTCTGGATGACGGCTTCCAGCGTCTGAACGGTGCGGTCGATTTCTTCCTGCGTGGTGTAACAGCATAGGCTGAACCGCAGGGAGCTCTGAACAACTTCCGGCCGGAGTCCCATGGCGACCAGTACGTGCGAGGGTTCCAGAGCCCCGGATGAGCACGCGGATCCTGTCGAAACCGCGATTCCTTCAAGATCGAGGGCGATGACCGCCGCCTCTCCCTCGAGGTTTTCAAAAGAGAGATTGGCGACGTTGGGCAGCCGGAGCGCCTGGCCGTTAATGCGTGTGCCGGCAATGCGGGCCATTGCCTGATCCTGGAGCCGGTCCCGCAGTTCCGCCACGCGAGAGCTCATTTCCGGCAGCCGTTCCCCGGCTAAGAGAGCCGCCGCTCCGAGCCCCGCGATGGCCGGGACGTTCTCCGTGCCCGCCCGGCGTTTCCGCTCCTGCGAACCTCCGGTCATGAACGGGGCCATTCTGGTTCCCTTTCGAACGTACAGGGCTCCAATGCCCTTCGGGCCGTGGATTTTGTGGCCCGAAATGGAAAGCAGGTCCACTCCCAGATCCTGGACGTTCACGGGAATTTTGCCGACCGATTGCACGGCATCGGTATGGAACAAAATCCCATGCCGTTTGGCGATGGAACCTATTTCGGCGACAGGCTGGATCACTCCGGTCTCGTTGTTTGCGTGCATCACGGATAGGAGAATGGTATTTCCGCGGACCGCGGCTTCCACCGCTTCGGGGTCAACCTTTCCCGAACTGCCGACGGGCAAGTAGGTGATTTCAGCTCCAGCGCTCTCCAGTGCCTTGCAGGTTTCCAGTATTGCCGGGTGCTCGATTCGGGTAGTGATAATGTGGTTGCCGGGGCGGTAGCCGCTGCGGAAAATCCCCCAGAGTGCGGAATTGTCGGATTCGGTGCCGCCGGAAGTGAACACGATTTCCCGTGTGTCCGCACCCAGCAGGCCGGCAACGGATCGCCGGGCTCCTTCGACGATTGCGCGGGCTTCCTGGCCAAACAAATGAACCGAGCTGGCATTGCCGTAATTTTCGCGGAAACAGGGCAGCATGGCTTCAACAACCCGCTCGTCTACGCGGGTTGTTGCGCTGTTATCAAGATAGATTCTTTGCTTCATGATGCCCTAGAATAGCATATTATCGGTGATCTGTGTGGACGGCTCCCCGGAGCCGCCCGGTCTTCCCGGGAAGTGCCTCGGTGAGTTTTTTCAAACGGAGGAATGACATGGGGGATTCGCGGCGCATCATCACCTTGCTGACGGATTTTGGATTGCGCGATCACTTCGTTGCGGCCATGAAGGGAGTGATTCTGAGCGTGAATCCTGACGTAACCCTGGTGGACATAAGCCATCTTGTTCCGCCGCTGGATTTATTCAGCGGCGCTTTCACCCTGGGACAGGCGTATTCCTGCTACCCGGCGGGCTCGATTCATCTTGCCGTGGTGGACCCCGAAGTGGGAACCTCGCGCAAGGCGCTGGCGGTTTCGGCCGGCGGGCATTTCTTTGTGGCGCCGGACAACGGCATTTTATCGTTCGTGTATAAGGCCGAACCGGACTATTCCGCCTACGAAATCACGTCGGACCATTACTTCCGTAAGCCGGTTTCCGCCACTTTCCATGGGCGCGACATTTTTGCTCCCATTGCTGCCTGGATCAGCCGGGATATCCCGCTGCATCAGATCGGGCCGAGGGTGCCGGAACCGGAGCGGCTGTACATACCGGCCCCCAAAAGAGTCAAGGAGGCATTAATCCAGGGCACGATCCTCGCCGTCGATCAGTTCGGAAACCTGATAACCAACCTTGTGCCGGCAGAAGTGCCGCGCACATCCAGGATCCTGGCAGGCAAGCGGGAAATAATGAGTTTCCGGGCTACCTATGCTGAGGGGGCTCCCGAGGAGGTTTTTATCGTTCCCGGCTCGACCGGGTACCTGGAGATTGCAATGAAAAACGGGTCCGCCGCATCGGCCCTTGGCCTTAAAAGCGGTGCGCCGATAGGGGTCGTGCTGGTCTGAATGGAGACCCTGCACGGCAGGCAGTGAAAGCGCCGGTTGAGGTTTCTATGGCAACACAAGGCTCTCTATTCCAGCCCTCCGGCCGTAATTCCAGCCTTCGTGTCGGACCTGCAGGGTGGAATTACAAAGACTGGGAGGGCATCGTTTATCCCGCCGGCGGATCTTTGGATGCTCTGGCGTTTCTGGCCGATTATTGCGACACGATAGAGATCAACAGCTCCTTTTATGCCCCCCCGCGTCCCAGGGACACCGCCTTGTGGGCCCGGCGGGTCCGCAACAATCCACGGTTCAAATTCACGGCGAAGGCCTGGCAGCGGCTTTCGCATGAGCGCACCGCAGCGGAGGAGACGGCTTTGGCCGCGGACTGCGGTGAAGTCCGAGGCTCGATGGCGCCGCTTGCGGAAGCCGGGATCCTGGGGGCTGTTCTCATTCAGTTTCCCTGGCGATTTCGCTGCACACCGGAGAATCAGGATTACCTCGACCGGTTGTTTCGCCATTTGCGGGATTTCCCGCTGGCGCTGGAAGTCCGGCACGGCAGCTGGGACCGGGATCCTTTTTACGATTTTTTGCGCGAGCGCGGTGTGGCCTTCTGCAACGTGGACCAGCCGTTGATCGGCAACTCGATCAGACCCGGGGCGCATGCCACGGCGAAACTGGGGTATTTCCGAATGCACGGGCGCAACTACGCGAACTGGTTCAAGGAAGATGCCGGACGGGACGCGCGCTACGACTACCTGTATTCGAAGGACGAAATACGATATTTATCGAGTCAGATACGCAAGGTGCAGCAAAGCACCGAGGAAACTTACGCGGTCACGAATAACCACTTCCGGGGGCAGGCGCTGGTCAACGCGATGGAGATTATGGAGGAACTGGATGCTGCGCCGCCGGCTGTCCCGCCTCTTCTGGCCGCAGCCTACCCGGACCGCTTCGGTAAATAACAACGAGTTGCCCGGTGCGCCATAATCGCGGCACAAATTAGGATCACGCAGAGACGCGGGATTCGCGGAGCCTAACACTCCGAGCCTCCGCGCCCTCCGCGTCTCCGCGTGAGATTTTGTACGTTTATCATTGTGAATTGCCCAAAACCTCAAAACGGTTTTTGCACCGCAAATTGATATCTGGGGTGGATTTTTTGGCCGGTCGATGGTATAAAGCTACCCGCTTTGTTTTTGTAAACTGAGCAGACTGGAATGCCGGGGTAGCTCAGTCGGTAGAGCAACGGACTGAAAATCCGTGTGTCGACGGTTCAATTCCGCCCCCCGGCACCACTGGAATCAATAGATTATTGCCATCGCCAATCTTAAAAACCTTCCACTTTTCCCGTGAGATTCACTTTTGCGATCTGATCTGCAAATTGATCCATAAACAAAACAGGATCGCTGCCCTCGGCGCTAAAACCCATTGGGAGATCGATAATGAGAACCCGGATTCATAACAGCTTTAGTTTCTTGATATTAATGCTGGCCCTTTACGGATGTGGCGGAAGTGCGGCCATCGAAATGAAGGAAGCCCGGACGGCCATGGATCAAGCCCAAATGCTCCATGCCGACAGATACGCGCAGGCGGACTTTGAGCAGGCTCAGAAAGCCTGGGACCACGCCCAGACTGCCGAAAAGGAAGGCCAAACGTCTACGGCCAAAGTGCTTTACACGAGCGCCAAAATCTATTTCGGCAAGGCGGCGGATATCGCCCAATCCAAGCAGGACGCTCTAACGCGCGAGCTTGATGCCATGCAGCTCATGATCAGCAAAAACTTCGACCAAGTGAAGATCGATCTTTCAAAGAACAAGCTGTCTTCCAGTCAGCGGAGCAGGGTGAAGGCGATTGCGTCCGAGATCGAAGAAGGCAAGGCGGCGATTGCCGATCTGGTGATTCAGGAGGATCTTCCCAAAGCGGTTGCAGCAGCGAAGGATGTGCAGACAAAAATCTATCATGCACAGCTGATCCTGGCCGGGCAAAAGATTAAGTAAGAAAATCCGTGTGTCGACGGTTCAATCCCGTTCCCCGGAACCAGCTCCAAGCCCGCTTCCGTCAAGGGCTTGCAGACATTTAACGCCTTACGAAAATCCATCGAAATACCCTTAAAATGGCATAGTTGTACCCCAAGCTGTGCCCGCGAGAATCTCACTGTAACCAGCTCCAACAGACTCAAGCCAAATTGAAGCTGATTTTTGTCAACTATCTAGTAGTGAGAAGACCAACCAGACGGCCCAATCACGCCTCAAAATTCATCCTCCGAAGCAGAGCGCAGAAGCGCGGGTGGGAGCGGTTTCGAGATTGAAACTGTGGAAACCCGGCGGCATTTGGGCCATCATCCTAACGGACAATAAGGGCAACATTGTTCGCTCGCCTGTAATATGAAGCTTTGAAAATTATGTTAGTATAATTGCAACTTTG
>Ga0208980_10002039_pt1 | contig 12255 bp, 7 predicted proteins | sample WetSurMetagenome_3_FD_187993 | JGI IMG/M metagenome (GOLD analysis project Ga0208980, IMG submission 187993) | Wetland microbial communities from Twitchell Island in the Sacramento Delta, sample from surface sediment Aug2011 Site A1 Bulk (version 2) | ecosystem: Environmental > Aquatic > Marine...
AGATTGGTTGGTTGGTGGAATTTATCGATCCCCAAAAATTGCCCGGCGATGGGCATTGGAAAAGTATTGAACGGAAAGCAACACAAGAAGATCTCGATCTTCGCCAAACATGGAGAGAAAAGGAAGCCCTGATTTTAGAGGAAAGTAAACAAAGGGTAAAAGAATTACATCTGGATGCCATTAAAATCATCACATCAGAATGTAGTTTTGATGGTAAGAAAATCACCATCACATTTGCGTATGAAGAAGAAGGTCGTGCGGAGTTAAAGTCCCTAAGAAATGACATCCAAAAAAAGCATAATGACCTCCAGGTAGAATTTCACCAGATCGGTCCACGCGATTCTGCAAAAGTCCTGGCAGGCCTGGGCGCCTGCGGACTGGAATGTCGTTGTTGTTCTAAATTTTTGACGGAATTCTGTTCGATTTCGATCAAGATGGCCAAGGATCAGGATGTCTCATTAACACCCAATGAGATTACCGGCATGTGCGGAAGATTGCGATGTTGCCTGCTCTACGAGCATGCTCATTATGTTGAGGCTAGGGAGAAGCTTCCACGCAGGAACAAGCATGTCAAGACACCGATCGGCGAAGGCAAGGTGGTTGAAGTTTACCCATTACGAAATCGTGTGAAGGTGGAGCTCCCTGAGTTGGGATATCGTGAATTCGACGCTGACGAAATAACCATAATCGCAGGTTAATTCCATGGCATTTCATGAATTATGGGAAGGCCGGCAGGTAATACTGGTTATCCTGGCCCACCCGGATGATCCGGAGTTCTTTTGCGGGGCCACGCTCGCCAGATGGGCTAAAGCTGGCCATGAAATTCATTATTTGTTGTTTACCAGGGGCGACAAAGGCTCCAATGAGCCAGGTATCACACCAGAAAAACTCATGAAGATCCGTGAGGATGAGCAGAGAGCGGCCGCAGATATTCTTGGCGTTAATACCATATCCTACCTTGATAAACAGGATGGATATGTATCTGCTGACCTTGAAACGAGAGAACGCATTGTTGAATATATTCGAAAATATAAGCCGAACATTATCGTCACATGCGATCCAGCCAATCTGTTCACACGGGATGGCTACATCAATCACCCAGATCATCGATCGGTTGGACAGCAAGTAATCGATGCAATCTTTCCGGCGGTCGGAAATCGGTTATTTTATCCAAATTTGATTGACAAAGGTTTGGAACCTTGTAAGATCGATGAATTATGGCTGAGCATTCCTCATGAAGCGAACACAGTTATCGACGTGACTGACACTTGGGAATTAAAACTTCTGGCTTTAACCAAGCATGTCAGTCAAATAGGTGATGGAAATAAGATGAAAGACAGAATGAATCAGCGCGCAAGTTTGAACAGCATCAACGGGAAAAAAGTCTTCGAGGAAAGATTCAGGCGAATCAAGATTAAATAATAGCATCATCTTTTTGAGGGGTTGTATAATATAAAATCAATAAAATAATAAGTGCGTATAGCCATTAAATAAATATGTCATCCATTCAACAACCTTTAAACAATAACTATTTATATATTGGGCTCGGCAATCCTGGCCGTGAGTATAAATATACCCGTCATAACATCGGCTTTTTGACCATCGATGAATTGGCCAGCAGACTTTCGATCAAGATCGCTCAAGTAAAGAATAAAGCCTTGATAGGATCAGGTTTTATAAACCAGAACAAGATCACTTTGGCAAAACCCCAAACATTCATGAATCTTTCCGGTCAATCAGTGGTATCGCTGATTAAATATTACAAGCTACCCGTGGAACATACCCTGATCATCCATGATGACCTGGATCTGCCTTTTGGTACCCTTAGAATGCGCCCATCTGGAAGTTCAGGGGGTCAAAAAGGGATTCATTCAGTCATACAAATGCTTGGATCAGACCAAATTCCCCGGCTGCGCATGGGAATTGGTAGACCCCCGGGACGTATGGATCCCGTCAACTACGTATTACAGCGGTTTTCGACGGTTGAAGAAGACATTCTTGAGGATGTCATCGACCGGGCATGCCAGGCCTGCATTTCATTCATGGATTACGGGATTGAACAAACCATGACTCGATTTAATCAGGTGATCCAAGATAACACATGATCGTCATCGAACAACTCCGTAACTCATCAGCTTACCAGGACTTGCTTAACAACTTAAAAACCGGGAAAGATAAGCATTGTCTGTCCTTACCAAGGTCCGCCAGGCTGCCGGTAGTCTCTACACTGGCTCATGACCTGGATTGTCCTGTACTTTTTATCACGGACCGCACAGAACGGGCAACATTATTACTTGACGAATTATATTTTTGGCTGCAAGGAACGCCACTATATTATTTCCCGGAACCAAATCCCCTTTTTTATGAACGCGGTGGATGGGGGATCACTACCCGCAGAGATCGTCTCGAAACACTTACCGCACTCGTGCCTTACCATGTCCCGAATATGGTTATCCATGATAATCCAGTGATCATCGCGCCTATCCGGGCAATCATGACCCGAACCTTGCCCCGACGTGATTTTATTAAGAACACCCGATCTTATACTTCAGGACAGGCATTATCGATCATCAATCTGATCAAATCCTGGCAGGCGATCGGTTACGATCGCTCCGATTCAGTCACAGAAGCCGGTCAATTCTCTCATCGTGGTGGAATCCTGGATATCTGGGTGCCTGGAGCCAAACAACCGGACCGGCTTGAATTTTATGGCGATCAGCTGGATACCATTCGGTCATTTGATCCATCCACTCAGAGAACAGTAATGAAAAAAAACCAGCTAACCATCAGCCCGGCTCGCGAATTATTACCCGAAAAATTCAGTTTATCTGGATTGGATGAAACGGCACTGGATGAATTCTATATCCCACTAGCGTATCCCTCTCCTTCCAGTCTTTTGGATTACTTGCCAAGAAGTGCCCTGATCTTATTGGATGACCTGGATATTCTAAGGCAGGTGTCTGACGAGGTTGAGGAACAAGCAGTTTCATTACGACAAGATAGCATTCAAGAAAAACTGATCGATGCTGACTTTCCTATTCCATATCTGACAATGGCTGAAATCGAGGATGCCATAACTGGCTTCCCCAATATCTCCCTCACCAGTAGCTTTGAAGAGTTCCAGGGAACACCTCAACTGGTATTCCACCCTGGAACCAGATTTGCCGGTCGTCTGCCTTCTTTTATCGATCATGTCATTGGATTGGTAAAAAACGGAACATCCATCACGATCGTCAGCCGGCAATTGGATCGCATCAAGGAGTTATGGTCTGAAAAAGTAGAATTGCTCGAAAATCTGCCGGTTGGACCACAATTTTTCGAAGGAGGTCTCAGCGAAGGTTGGATCTTCCAAGTTGATGATCGGGTGTCACTCCATTTGATCACGGATGGCGAAATATTCGGTTGGGAACGCCCCAAATCCCGCCAACGCCATATGCCTGTCTCAGAAACCCCGGAAACTGCATACGCGGATCTTCACCCGGGGGACTGGGTGGTGCATATGGATCATGGTATCGGACAATATGCTGGCATGACCCAAAAAGTCATTGAAGGTTCCACGGGAGAGTACCTTACCATAAATTACAAAGGTGGAGATCAGCTGTTCGTACCGATCCACCAGGCCGATCGCCTGACCCGATACATCGGGCCGGATAACCAGAAACCCTCTGCGACCCCCTTGAGCAGTACTGAATGGTCTCAAACCAAACAACGCGTCCGTGAGGCCGTAGAACAAATAGCTCGCGAGTTGCTGGAACTCTATGCGAAGCGTCAATCATCTCCTGGTTATGCCTTTGCAGGCGACACAACCTGGCAGAAGGAAATGGAATCCAGTTTCCCTTATGTGGAAACTGAAGATCAGGGCAAAGCCATTTCAGCGATCAAGTCGGATATGGAAACCGGTCGACCCATGGATCGACTTTTATGTGGCGACGTCGGTTATGGCAAGACAGAAGTGGCTTTACGCGCAGCATTCAAGGCAGTTATGGATGGTAAACAGGTCGCAATCCTAGTTCCTACAACCGTTTTAGCGCAGCAGCATTTTGAAACCTTCAATCAACGGCTGGAAGCCTACCCGGTTCAGGTAGCGATGTTATCACGATTCATTACGCCGCATGATCAGGATGAGATCATTTTGCGCCTGGCGGTTGGGGAGGTGGATATTGTCATAGGCACTCACCGCCTCTTATCCCCGGATGTTCAGTTTAAAGATCTCGGGTTGGTCATTATCGACGAAGAGCAGCGCTTTGGGGTTACACACAAGGAATTTCTAAAGAAATTACGGTTGGAGGTGGATGTACTAACACTGACAGCTACTCCCATCCCGCGAACTTTGTATATGGCATTAACCGGTGTCAGGGATATTTCGACGATCAATACCCCACCCGAGGAGCGCCTACCGGTAGTGACTCATATCGGCCCATATTCCCCGCGATTGGTCAGACAGGCCGTCCTGAGAGAGCTGGAACGGGGCGGACAGGTTTTTTTCGTGCATAACCGCGTCCAAACCATCCCGGCCATGGCGGCTCATCTGCATAGCTTATTACCGGAAGCACGAATTGGTATCGCACATGGACAATTGCCGGAAGATGAGTTGTCAGGCATCATGCAGCAATTCACACATCATTCGATCGATATCCTGTTATGTACTTCAATCATCGAATCCGGCCTGGATATCCCAAATGCAAACACCCTGATCGTGGACCGCGCGGATGCTTTCGGCTTGGCACAGCTATACCAACTACGCGGACGAGTAGGCCGCAGCTCAGAAAGGGCTTATGCTTACTTCTTCCGACATAAACATCGTCTCCCAACCGGGGAAGGACAGGAAAGACTGGAAGTGATCGCGGAACACACACAACTTGGGGCAGGTTATTCAATTGCCATGCGCGATCTGGAAATGCGCGGGGCCGGTGAACTATTGGGAACGCGCCAACATGGCTACATCGCTTCGGTAGGCTTTCACCTGTACACCCGCCTTTTAGCCGCAGCTGTCAACCAGATTAAATCTTCTACTGGTTCTATCAGCCCTGAAATCCTGAGACAGCGTTTACCTTCAAGTGTTAACGTGGATCTTCCCCTCAATATCGGTATTCCATCAGATTACATTCCGGACCAGAATTTGCGGTTACGTATTTACCGACGTATAGCTGATCTTCAATCAATAAGTGAGATCGATTCATTAAAAGAGGAATTCGTTGATCGGTTTGGAATGATTCCGATTGAAGTTTCCAACCTTTTTTATCAAATTGAGGTGAAATTGCTGGCAGAACAAGCTGGTTTGGCCTCGATCAGTGTTGAGGGGAGACAATTCGTGCTCAGATATCCTTCATATTCCAAAGAAACTTCTCTAAAAACATTACCTCAAATGGATCGATCCATACGAGCTGGAAAAAATGCTTACTGGATGGAAAAGGGTGAGGGAGATTCCTGGAAGCAATTGCTTACCAATATTCTCAAACTTATCATTGAACCACGAACTTAGTAGATCCATTTAGCTGGTCGTTATGATATTATTTATCGCTAACCGGAGGAATTAAATTAATTCCATGGATTTCAAACTCAACGCCCCATATCAACCGACCGGCGACCAGCCCGAAGCGATCCATAAACTTGTCGATGGATTGAAAGCTGGCATGCGTCACCAGGTATTACTGGGGGCAACCGGAACCGGAAAAACATTCACCGTTGCCAATATTATCCAGCAATTACAACGTCCGGCACTGATCATGGCTCACAATAAGACACTGGCCGCACAGCTTTATGCTGAATTCAAAGAGTTCTTCCCTGAAAATGCTGTTGAATACTTCGTATCATATTACGATTACTACCAACCGGAAGCCTATGTACCAAAGCACGACTTATACATTGAAAAAGAGACTGACATCAATGAAGAAATAGACAGGTTGCGCCTGGCTGCCACGACAGCATTGCTTTCACGACGGGATGTCATTATTGTGGCATCTGTGTCCTGTATTTATGGATTGGGGGATCCCCAGGTTTATGGACAATCTGTCGTTCAACTTTCAAAGGGTAGCATCTCAAGGCGTAATGCCCTTCTAAGGAAGCTGGTCGAGATTCAATATCAACGAAACGACCTGGAATTGAAACCTGGTACTTTTCGGGTCAGAGGAGATACCCTGGAAGTCATGCCTGCCTATGAAGACCGGCTGATTTACCGGGTGATGTTCTTTGGTGACGAAGTCGAAAAGATCTCGAGCTTGAATCCCTTGACCGGTGAACTGCAGGAAATGGATGAACTCATGGTTTATCCGGCGAAACACTATATCGCACGTGAGGACAGCCTTCCGATATCGATCCAGGCCATCCAGTCAGAACTGGATGACCGCATTGCTTATTTCCGACAGAATGAGAGACTGGTGGAAGCACAGCGATTGGAACAGCGAACCCGCTATGACCTCGAAATGCTTCGAGAGGTGGGTTATTGTGCCGGTATTGAGAATTATTCTCGACAACTGGACCGGCGTCCACCGGGTTCTCCTCCTTGGACATTGATCGATTATCTTCCCAGTGATTATTTATTGATCCTGGACGAATCTCATATGACCGTCCCTCAAATCAGGGGGATGTATAACGGCGATCAATCCCGCAAGAATGTGCTGGTGGATTTCGGTTTTCGTTTACCCTCTGCACTCGACAACCGTCCGTTAAAATTCGAGGAATTTGAAGCTCACATGGGCCAGACGATCTACACTTCGGCTACTCCTGGCCCTTATGAATTGAATTGTGCGGATCAGGTTGTTGATCAGATCATCCGCCCGACCGGTTTGCTCGATCCTGAGACGGAGATCAGAAAAACATCCGGGCAGATCGATGATTTGATAGGTGAGATTCGCAAACGTGTGGAAGTAGGCGAGCGGATTCTGGTGACCACACTGACCAAACGAATGGCTGAGGACCTTTCCACCTATCTGAAAGACGTGGGTTTCAAGGTGCATTATCTTCATAGTGAGGTCGAAACGCTGGAACGCGTCGGTATTCTGCGGGACTTTCGAAAAGGCATCTATGATGTGGTGGTGGGCATCAATCTCTTGCGTGAAGGTCTGGATCTACCGGAAGTGTCGCTGGTAGCCATTTTGGATGCCGACAAGGAAGGATTTTTAAGATCTGAAACCTCCCTGATTCAGACCATCGGTCGGGCAGCACGGCATGTCCATGGAAAAGTGATCTTGTACGCAGATAAAGTAACCGAATCCATGAAAAAAGCTCTCGATGAAACCAATCGAAGACGAGCCAAGCAAGCAGCCTACAACCTGGAACATCACATAGAGCCATTATCCATTATCAAGGCGGTCTACGATATCACCTCAAGGTTGAGTATTGCAGCTGAGAGTACCGGCGAATACAAAACAGGTGAAGGGCACACACTACCTGTCAATGACTTGAAACGGATCATTGTAGAGATGGAAAACCAGATGAAAGCCGCTGCGAAGGAATTACAGTTTGAAAAAGCTGCGGCTTTACGCGATCAGATCTATGAAATGAAAGCCATTCTTGCAGAGGAATCCGACCTGCCGGGCTGGCAGAAGGCACGTCTGATGTCGGGCGAAATATAAAAGCGCTGATTAACCCTATGGATAGTGGAAGGACTAACCAGATGGCTGGGAGAATACCAATCTCATATACTACCTTTACGGTTGTTGCCCATCAGTTTTTATCTGAATAATATGGAAATGAAAAACTGAGATGGGGTTGTATACTTATTGATATGGACTTTTTAAGTTGTCATGTATCATCAAAGAATAATTAAATATTTTGACATGATTTATTACGACGATATTTTGGTTAACCAATTATATATTTTTGAATGATAAAAATAATATAAGAAGGAGAAAAAGAAATGTCAAGCGAAAAGGTTAAGAAGAAGTTCACGTTTCCAACTGCATTTACAATTTTATTTGTATTACTGATCCTCATTGCTTTTGCCACCTGGGTAGTACCAGCTGGCTCGTATGACTACGATGAAGAAGGTGCGCCAATTGCGGGAACATATCATACTGTGGAGCAAAACCCGCAGAAGCTGCTGGGCAGCGCGATTATGATGCCGCTTACCGGAATGTATGGCCTTAAGGATGAAACTGGAAATATTGGCGTATACAATTACGGTGATCTTTTCGGTGCCATAGATGTCGCCATGTTTGTTCTTATAATTGGCGGTTTTCTTGGTGTAACGATGAAGACAGGCGCGATCAACGCTGGAATTGCCCAAGTGGTAAAGAAATTAAAGGGAAAAGAGAAATGGATGTTCCCTGTCTTGATGGTCATCTTTGCCGCGGGGGGTACATCTTTTGGCATGGCGGAAGAGACGCTTGCTTTTTACGCGTTGATCATCACCGTGATGTTAGCTGCCGGTTATGATGGTTTAAGCGCCGGAGCGCTTATATTGCTGGGAGCCGGAATTGGCTGCCTGGGTTCAACCGTAAATCCCTTCTCGGTCGGCATCGCTTCAGGCTTTGCTGGCACAACCATCAGCGATGGTTTGATCGGACGATTGGTGCTCCTGATCGTTGGCACCCTCATCGGGATCATCTTTGTGATGCGATATGCCAGCAAGGTTAAGAAAGATCCCACAAAATCCCTCATTTACGATGAAAAAGCCGAGTTGGAGAAACAGTACCTGGGTACTAAAGCAAAAGGTACTGAATTTGAGAAATTTACCGGACGCCATAAGATTATCCTGGTGTTCTTTCTCCTGGCATTCCTCGTCATGGTATATGGAGTGATCCCCTGGGAAGACCTTGGGTTAACGATGCCCACCTTGTGGTGGTGGTTCCCTGAGATGACCGCCAATTTCCTGTTCTTCGGCATCCTGATCGGAATTATCGGGAAGTTATCGGAGAAGGACCTGGTCGGGAACTTCGTCAGTGGCGCCCGCGACATGGTCGGTGTGGCATTGATCATTGGCCTGGCGCGCGGTATTACCGTGGTCATGAATAACGGCATGATCACCGATACCGTTTTGTACTGGGCAGAACAGGCAGTTGCAGGGTTGGGCGGTGTCGGTTTTATCCTTGTGACTTACGTACTATATCTCCCACTGTCCTTCCTGATTCCCTCCACATCCGGACTGGCAACAGTCTCCATGCCGATCATGGCCCCGTTATCCCAATTCGCAGGCGTTCCCTCATACCTGGTCGTTACAGCCTACCAGGCTGCCAGTGGATTGATTAACCTGATCACACCAACATCTGCGGTGGTCATGGGCGGTCTGGCGATTGCAAGAGTAGGTTATGGGACATGGATAAAATTCGTCTGGCCGCTGCTACTCCTGCTAGCCGTACTGACCGTCCTGGTCTTGGCAGTGCCTGCAGTCTGACAGACTGTTTTTGACGCAACTAAAATGAGACAGCATAGAAAGGATAATTTACTGAAATGATTGAGATTCTTTCTCAAAGCACTGAAAGTTGTCTTTGCTTTCGCTTAAGCGGTAAGGTGACAGGCGAGGATTATCAAAAGTTTTTGACTACTCTAGGAGAGCATATAAAAACTTCGGGCGAAGTCAACCTGGTGATGGAATTGTCTGATTTTGAGTCTTATGGTGATTTCGAAGCGGCCAAGGAAGACTTCAAGTTCGTTTTCGGAGACTATAAACGGATTCATCGTGCGGCATTTGTCGGCGACCAGAAATTCATCGAGTGGGTTATCCGTTTGATGGATCCGTTCACCAGAACAGAGGAAAAACAGTTTCCCGAAGGCCAGACAGCTTCCGCTCAGATCTGGGCAAGTTCATAAATATTTGGCTTTATGACCATAATGATGCTCAATAAAATTAAGTGGAAAATGTGTGGAGATTCCCGCTTCAGGTTCTGATTAAGGGATATCCTGCGCAGATTTATCCCGCGCAGGATATCTAGTGATTCTAAACGATTTAACAACCATGCATATCAGGAGAATAAAGTGCTTGATAATCTCAATTTTCATCTGAAGGCTCAAGAAGAACCACTGAAGAAGGCACTGATCGAATTGGTGCGTATCCCCAGCGTATTGGATGAAGGCGGTGGGGGATATCCCTTTGGCCAGGCTATCGACCAAGCCCTGCATCAGGCACTGCAACTCGCCGGTGAGCTGGGTTTTAAAACTTTCTGTGACGAGGCCGGATATTATGGTTATGCCGAGGTCGGCGAAGGGGAAGAAATGCTGGGCATTTTGGCCCACCTGGATGTCGTGCCTCCTGGTAAATTGGAAGATTGGACGCGCGACCCGTTTGATGCAGTCGAAATGGACGGGAAGATCTATGGGCGCGGAACACAGGATGACAAGGGACCATTGCTGGCATCCATGTATGCTGTTAAAGCATTGATGGATGCTGGTATTAAATTTAATAAACGTATCCGCTTCATCCTGGGAACCGATGAAGAAAATCTCTGGCGCTGCATTAAACGCTACAATGAAAAGGAAGAGATGCCAAGTTTTGGTTTCTCGCCGGATTCAAGATTTCCGGCCACCTTTGCTGAAAAGGGCGTATTTGAATATTTATTGGAAGGCAGCAACGAGAGTGGAATTAATCTCACAGGTGGATCGGCTTTTAACGCTGTACCCGATATGGTGATCTATAATGGCGAACGTCAAGACGATTTGGAAAAGAAACTTGACGAATTAGGTTTTGAATACAAAAGGGATATAAATGGCATTGAAATCAGAGGCAAAGCTGCGCATGCCATGATCCCCGAGGAAGGCATCAATGCCATCAATCGATTGTGCCTGGCATTGAAAGCTATCGGTATCGAATCCAAGGCTATCAATTTCATAGCCCAGGAAGTCGGTGAAGACCCCAATGCCACTTCCATATTTGGGGATTGCGCTGATGAACCCTCCGGCAAACTTAAATTCAACGTTGGTAAGATTGACCTTGGTGAGGTGGAACGACTATCCATCGACACTCGTATTCCGGTCACCGTATCAAAAGAAGAAGTGTTATCAAAATTAACCACCGCAGCAGCAAAATATGGGTTGATTTTTAAGGAGTATGACTGGCTGGCACCGATCTACCTGCCCCTGGATCATTTCATGGTCACGACCTTGATGGGCGTTTACCAACGTCTCAGTGGCGATAAGACCACCCCACCCAGGTCATCAGGTGGAGCCACCTATGCCCGTGCAATTCATAACTGTGTTGCCTTCGGCGCCCTAACGGTGGATGAGGAAATGACAGAGCATGAACCCAATGAGGCCACGGTGCTCAAAAATCTCTTCCTGGCTATGGAAATTTACGCTCAGGCAGTCTACGAACTGACCAGTTGATCAGATCATCCTTCCCAACCACACAGATGGGTTCTAAACTAACCGAAAGTGTAGGCTATAACTGGTCTTATGGTTAGGATAACACCAGACTCATGAACTACCTGTGTGGTTGTCGTCCATCTTTCTTAATTTTGTTAGTATAATTAATAATTAAAATTAGCTAATGAATATAGCTGATCACTTTTCCTATCAGCTATATAAGTAGGTTAATTAATTATCCATCGTTTGATAAGATTCAGATAAAATTATTAGGAGGATCTATAATGGCTAAAGAAAAAGCAAAACCGGAAGTCAAAGTGACTTCAGAAATAAGTGAAATAAAACCGGAAGATAATAAAAAATCAGTAACCCTCATGGGGGCAATCTTTATCGGCATCGGTTCAATGGTCGGTGCTGGTATATTTGCCCTGTTCGGCGAGGCTGGAGTCATTGCCGGAGCGGCAGTATGGGTATCCTTCTTTATTGGCGGCGTTATCGCTTTACTGCAAGGGTATTCCTTTGCCAAACTGGGCGCCCGTTTTCCATCTGCCGGCGGTATGATCACTTGGATTGTGCGGGGGTATGGAACCGGCTTGTTCACCGGTGGTGTGGTCATGCTGGGCTATTTTTCTGTGCTCATCACGACGGCCATGGTTGCCATGTCATTCGGTAGCTATTTCAGTGCGCTGGTTTTAGGTGATGATGCACCGGCAATCTGGGTCAAAGTATTTGCCGCTGCATTGGTCATCCTGTTGACCTTTGTCAATTCGATAGGCGCCGATAAAATGGCCAAAGCGCAATCAGCAGTTGTCACCATTGTCATGATCGTCCTGACTGGTTTTGCCATTGCCATGCTTCTGAATATTAATCCGACCTTACTGGATCCTGTATCTTATCCGCCCATGTCCTATATCATGGCCAGTGTCTCCCTGACATTCTTCGCCTACCTGGGTTTTGGTGTGATCGCTTTTACCGGCGGTGATCTGGTAAATCCGAAGAAGAACCTGCCAAAAGCGA
>Ga0208980_10002040_pt1 | contig 12253 bp, 6 predicted proteins | sample WetSurMetagenome_3_FD_187993 | JGI IMG/M metagenome (GOLD analysis project Ga0208980, IMG submission 187993) | Wetland microbial communities from Twitchell Island in the Sacramento Delta, sample from surface sediment Aug2011 Site A1 Bulk (version 2) | ecosystem: Environmental > Aquatic > Marine...
CCGTTATTCGGATTGGCAGTGAAATAATTATCTCCATTGTAAGTTACAACTGCATCTTCGCAAGTGATTGTATATATACCGGACACAAAGGAGAAAGAATAATTTGAAGCAGAAAGGCCACTTGATAAATTTATAGAAATTGGATATTCCCCTGGAGCACTGAATTGAGTAGCTGTAGTAGAAATATCTGGGAAACCGGTAACCAGACTTCTATTCTCACCATTTACAAAACCTGATATTTCATAAGTCAGATCTTTCAATGGATCGCTATATTGGCTTGATATGTTTTCAGCAGTTACGACAAGCATTGCATTTTCTATAGTTAAAGTAACAGGAGTCCTGCTTAAACTTGTGCAACCTGAAACATTATCTACTGCTTCAGCATAGGCTGTATAAGTACCATAATCTTTACCTGCAGGTTGAGTTGTCACATTACCTCCGGCTTCAGCATCATACCAAACGATAGAAAGTCCTGGTGGCACAGTGGCCCCAGTGGTTTGTGATAATCCATTGTAAGTTACAGTGGCATTAATTGCCGTTGGAGCAGAAGGCGCACCATCGATAGTCAAACTTACAGGAGTTCGTGTCAGACTGTAGTAATGAGAGTTAATATCATGTGAAGCTGCGTAATATGTTACTTTCCCAACAGTATTTAATATCGGATTCGCAACTATTTCTCCTTCACTTGCAGAATTGAACCAAACAACTACTGAGCCCTCAGGTGCTGTGGCACTCGCTGTCAATGTCTGTATCGGAGACTTTTCACATTCAGTCTGATTGTTTGCTGTGGGGGGTGCAGGCAACTCAACTTCGGTAGTAAAGTTCCAAGTATCAGATGTCCCACTATAAGAAGTGTTATTTTCTGCAACTATGTTCCAGGAATATCTGGTGTTATATCTAAGGTTTGATAATGGGAATGAGGTACTTGTCAAATGTTCTTGAAATATTCCGCCGCTAGATTCTCCTGAAATAAAGACTCTCAAAGTGTACGAAGTAGCTCCTTCTAAAGCGTTCCAACTCAAGGTAGGGTTAATTGTAATACTTGTAGCATTGTTAACTGGAGCTATCAGAGTTGGTTTTGACATAGAAGTGTGAAAGTGCCAGGACCCAGACCAAGGGCTTGTCCCATTAGTATTTGTTGCACTAACTCTCCAGTAATAAGTAGAGTTATGACTAAGGTTGTCTAAGTAGAAGGTGGTTGTTGAAATTGACTGACTGACAAAGGTCGTTGTAAAGTCAGGGCTTTGAGAGACCTGCAAATTGTAAGATGTAGCTCTTGATGCCGTACTCCAATCCAATCTGACAAAATTGCCGTAGCAAAGATAATCTGTTTGGGGTGAAGATGGAGTTGGCATTGAAGGAAGAGCATCAGCATCAGAAGTGGTTGTAAAACTCCAAGTATCAGACCAATCGTTACGAGGATCAATAATCAAATTAAAAAAATGTTCCGATTCTTGTACATAATAGTGACTATATGCTCTAACTCTCCAGTAGTATCGGGTATTAGGTTGAAGATTTCTAAATGAATAGGTACTTTCTTCTGCTTGTACTGGGATAAATTCCTCTGAAAAGTCAGGGTTTAAGGAGAATTGCAAATGATAATAATTACAAGGAAAGTTGTTCCAACTCAGAGTAGGAAAGATTGATATATCGGTAGCATTATCAACCGGAGTCAGTAGAGTTTGCTTTCCAGAGACCGTTCTTAATGTCCTGGTTTGTGACCAATCGCTTGTACCAAGGGGATTTGTGGCTGTAACTCTCCAGTAGTACGTAGTGTTATAGCTAAGGCAGTATTTTAGGGGTAAAAAGCCTCTTTCAACTGATTGATCAACCACAATTGTTGTGAATTCAGGATTTAGCGAGACTTGCAAATGATAGTAAGAAGCTCCTATTGAAAACCAACTAAAATAACCTTCTGCTATGCTGACAAATTGATCTCCGTTCATAGGATTTCCCAAAGATGGTATTGGGGGAGGAGCATCAGTGGTTATAAACTTCCAGGTATCAGACCAATCGCCTACCCCATTTGTATTTGTTGCACTAACTCGCCAATAATATGTAGTGTTACGGATTAAGTTCGGAAAAGAATATGGCAGAGAATAGGTTTGATATGCTTCTTCGATGGGTGTTATATTTGATTGATTAATTACTGTTGTTGTGAAGTCAGGGCTTAGGGAAACTTGCAAATTGAATAAGGGAAGCTTTGCATAATGTTTGCATTTCATAACAGGATTAAGTGTGATATCTGTAGAGTTGTTTGGAGGGAAAACTAAGTCTGGTGGGCGGGGAAGCCTACCATCATAAACTGTGAAATAATAAGTATCAGATTGACCGCTTTTAGAATTGGCATTTGATGCTATTACATTCCAACTATATGTCGTAAGATAGGCAAGGTTTGTTAATGAAAATGAGGTATTTGTTAATGTTTGAACTATTGGGTTAATGCCTGGAGCAAAGATATTCAAAGTGTACGAAGTAGCTCCTTCTACAGAGTTCCAACTCAAGGTAGGGTTATCTGATATGTCAGTAGCATTGTTAACCGGAGCTATCAGAGTTGGTTTTGGCAGCCAGGTGTAAAAATGCCAGGTATTAGACCAAGGGCTTGTCCCATTGGCATTAGTTGCACTGACTCTCCAGTAGTAAGTAGAGTTTTGACTAAGGTTGCCTAAGTAAAAGGTGGTTGTTGAAATTGATTGACTAACAAAGGTCGTTGTAAAGTCAGGGCTTAGAGATACCTGCAAATTGTAAGATGTAGCTCTTGATGCCGTACTCCAATACAAACTGATAAAATTGCCGTAGCAAAGATAATCTGATGGTGGTGAAGGCAGAGTTGGTATCGAAGGAAGAGCATCAGCATCAGAAGTGGTTGTAAAACTCCAAGTATTAGACCACTCGCCTGTCCCATTGGCATTTGTTGCATTTACCCTCCAATAGTATGTTTTGTTTATTTCTAGATTTGATAATAGAAATGGGTTCTCCATAATACCTTCTTGATTAAGAATTGTCGACGCAAAATCGGAGCTTAATGAAACCTGCAAACCATATGAAGTAGCTCCTTCTGTAGTATCCCAGCTCAAGTAGGTATTGATTGAAATGTCGGTAGCATTATTAACAGGAGTCTTTAGTCTTGACTTTAAAGGTATACCTGTTACTTGATCAAATGTATTAAGGATGAATGGATTCACATAATCAGGAACCCGATTGGGAATAAATTCAATTTCCGCATCGATGCCGTAAATTTTATTGGCAAGAATATCGTAGAATTTAAAACTGATATTATCACCCGTCTTATCATTGAAAACCATAATTTTATAAACCTTAATTCCAGTGGGTGGAAAAATCACTGAAGCGGTTTGTGCGCCTCTGATTTCTCCATTGATGTAGGCAATAATTGCTCCTCCAGGCAAATATGTTTCGCCTACTTTCACCCTGAAAACCATTTCGGTGCTCAATTCAAAGCGGCTGGCAAGCTCGCTGTTGCTCGGGATTTCGGGCAGAGTTAATTGGGCATTTACTGCTATCGGCAACCAAACAAGCAAAGCAATCACTAAAACTCTCAGAATCTTGTTTCTGATCTTTGTAAAGATCCATCTCTTTATCCTGAAGTTGTCCTGATTTTCAGCATATAGTAACTGACCTTTTATATGGATAGATTTTTTCATCTGGATATTCATTTTAACGGTCAGATTTATTAGTCAATAAAGTGTTCGGGTACACGGATATCGGTCTGTCGTTGCTTACCTCCGCTGTATTGATCGAACTGGATAAATGAAGCGGGAGCGGATTCATGGCCTGTCCATAAACCTCATCTGTGCCAAAAAACAGTTCGTTTGAAAGTGGTTTCTCCTTATCATCCGAAAGAGATTTTATGCTGAATCTTAGCTTTTCTTCATTCAAATTCGAAAACATGGTTAACAGGAAGATATAGCGGTTCAATTCCGGAACAAAAATGGCTTCAGAAACACCTCTTGTTTCGGATTGCGAAGAAGCGATTAAAAGATCACCTTTCTTGGTCACATGATTACCGTTCTGATCTACCAGCTCTCCAATCAGGTTAGCCGAATTCTGGTATTTAAAAGGATCAATCTGATAATCGTGGTACAATTCGTTCCGGGAAAAAACAATTGGCGGGATAAAGCCGCTAAACGGATCAGGTGCCGTGCCTGAGCCTGACGCAAGATACTTTATGGCTCCGCTTGAAGTAGTTTTCATCATATATCCAGTAAGGGCAAAGAGGTAATCGAGATCGCCAACCCAACCTGAAGTCGGGTAGTAAATGGCCGAAGCTTCTTTAGACTTCAACAATATTTCTCCGGGTGGAAGCGTGGAAAGATCAAAGGCTTCTTTAAGTAATGAATTTCCTTTCAGGGTATATCCGATCCTGTTCCATCCTGGAGAAACTGGGATGCTTACCAGTGTTGGATTTATTTCTTTCCCTTCTAGATGGAAAATTTGTGCCTTAGATATAGATGCTGTTTTGAACATCATCATTTCGTATTGCGGCAGGTTGATTAATTCACCGAACCAACCTATGGATGTGTAATAAACTGCTGAAGCTGTTGCCGATTTGATATAATAAAGATCTGTCAGTGGAAGTGAAGGATAAGGTGGAGAATACTGCATAAGGCTTCCTAAAACCGAATTCACGTTCAGATCAGTAGGAACGGCACTAAGCGAAATCCAGTTCCAACCTGGGTCAATACGCTGCAAAAGGTTGACAGTCGGAATATAAACTTCTACCGAGTATGTATTTTTTGTTATTCCATCCTCAGCAGTAACGGTGTACGAAACCGGTGAGGTAAAATTCCACGTAGAACCGCTTGCTGGTGAGATGGTCGCCCGAGGCGATATCTGAAACGTCGGAGCTAAAGCCCGGATATCATATCCATATGGCATGTGTAAGAATACCTGAAAAGTCACAAGGTTAACCTCTACATAATCGGCATCCATTACCTGTGTGTTCAGAATTTGTGCTTCGGTGCTTAATTGTCCTTGTAATCCTGCTGAATAGAGAAATACTCCTAAGCATAAAAGAATACACTTTTTCATGATTCTGCAATTAAAGTGAAGAATAAAAATATTTTGAAATATTTATATAAACAACAAAAATTGATTTGTCAATGAAATCAAAATTACTTTACCTGATAATATATTTTTATCAGAGTTTCAACAGTAAATTACCAAAGTCAATTACATTTTAATCAGGTTTGTATCAAATTCTTATACGAAGTTCGACTATCGTAATTTACAAGTCAATAACAATCGTCAAATAAAAGGGCAGTTTAGTCACATTTTCAGGCAAATTAGGGTAATCTTATCCAATAATGTCTTTTTAAGGCAACCAAACAGTTCTGTAAAAGCGGGGGTGCCTCACTACGTTCTTCTGGCCCTTGGCTTCAGTCCTGAAAATACCAAACAAACACCCTGCTGCGCAGGATTCTTTTGGGTAACAGGCGGGGGTGTTCACTTTGTTCACCGTCAGGCTTCGAAAAACCTCTTTAGTTGTCTTTAAATTCTTTGTCAGGCAGGCAGCGAGGTAAATTCGCATATTAATATCCGTGATGACTTCAAGTTCAATGAGAAAAATGACATATCGGTTTTGCAAGAACCGCATTCTCATTTTGAGCGCCTCAGTGGCAGAGATTTCGACCCGTATGCAATAGTATCTGGTATAGCCGAAATACGGATAGTTAATAATCGCTTCATGGGATTTGACAACACCTCTTTCCCTGAAACGCTTAACCCTTACCAGTGTGGGACCTTCACTGAGACCTATCCACTCAGAAAGTTGTTTGTTATTGAGCTCTGCGTGTTCTGTTAGGATATTCAGAATAGCAATATCCTTAAGATCAATTTGTTTTTTCTTCATAACAGTTTTTGTTAAGTGATTTAATGAATTTTCGACGGGGGTCATTAGATCCCCAAGAGCAAGGGGGGGGTGGTTAAAACAGGTGGTTATTTCATGCACAGACAGTCAAGTGTTAGATTTTTTCAATAATTTTTTTTGAGTAAGGCTCCGTAGAGATTAGGCGATTTTGGGATTTTTTGTCGTTTCTATATAATATATAATAGGATCGCCGTTTTTTCCCAACTATGTCATAGCGGATGAGCTATCTGTAGAATTTTCAAAATGTCATATCCTGTCTTAAAATTTATAGACCGAATGAGTCATTGTACTGAAATTTTCATCCGACAAGGCAAGGGGGTGATTAAGGGAGGTGGGGAAAACACACACAGAGGTTTTTTTAAGTGCTATTATGCAAACAGGTCTAAGGAGTTACTCATACGAACTTTCAGTTCAATTGATTTGCTATTCGTGCATATTTTTTTGCTTATTGGATAATTACGGATTAATTTTGTAATAATGATTTCATTTACAGAAATATACATGTAAACTATCAGTAAATCATGTCAATAGAAGTTATATCTCAAATTGTTGAAGCATTTGCTGTTGTGATTGGTGTTGGTTTCGCCATAATTCAGGTAAAACAATACAAACTCAACAAGCGTCGTGAGGCTGCTTTGGTACTATTACATTCATTCCAAACGCCTTCTTTCGCAAAAGCTTTGAACCTGGTATATAAATTACCCGATGGTCTATCCAAGAAGCAGATTGAAGACCAACTTGGAGATGAGTTTCATTTAGTATATGCGTTGATGACTACATGGGAAAGTCTTGGAATTCTCGTTTATCGGGGTGAAATTGATCTGGACATGATTGATGACTTTTTTAGTGGACCAATTATTATTTCATGGAAAAAACTTAGAGGACATATTATTGAAGAAAGATCATTACTTGGCAGGGACACTATAGAAGAATGGTTTCAATGGCTGATGGAACGACTTTTGGAGCGAGAATCAAAAGAACCAGCAATCCCTGCATATGTAGCTCATAAGAAATGGAAGTAATATCACACCCCATTAAAATAACCTTTACTTGGCGAACCATTATTTACGGACTTGATGATGCTATATGTCCTTATGATAGCATGTAATAAACTTAATAACTATTGCTGGTAATGGGTCAAAATCAACCTCGCTTTCCGCTTTACCACCTAAAACAATCTCAGGAAAAAGAAACATTGTTGGATCCGCCGCTATCCAGGTATCGGATCGTCAGACCTAATCATCTGAGGTATAAAAATATTTTCTTATCAGCTTGACTTTCAGTAAGAGATCAATTACATTTATAATGTAAATAGTTATGTTTCCAAGGTTTTCTGATCTATGACTAATTGCGTTTTTTCAGCTTAATATAGTTTACCAATTCTTATAAAAGAAAGATTACAGTGCCACAGGATAAGAGTTTGTTCTTTTATGGGTCATTTTTCCATAGATTCCTTGATCCTCAGCTTGCTGAGAATCGTCGGATAGCTATAGATTTCATCCCTGAAGGTTCCTCTGTTCTTGATATAGCCTGTGGTACTGGTCAGTTATGCTTTGAATTGAGGGAGATTAAGCATTGCCACGTTGCAGGCATTGATTTATCTCAACGTATGCTTGATTTTGCACGTAGAACAAATCCCTATCAGGACATTGACTTTATCTATGAGGATGCCACGGATCTGCACACTTTTGATGATAATTCATTTGACTTTGCCACGATGTTAATGATAATGCACGAATTGCAGAGACCACAACAGATCTCAGTTCTGAAAGAGGCTTTACGTGTGGCGCGCAGAGGCATCATCATTGATTCCGTGGTACCACTTCCTAAAAATGCCGGAGGGATTGGCTATCGCATAGTGGAAGGAACGATCGGACACGATCACTATCCAAGTTTTAAAGCATTCCTTGCTAAAGGTGGAATACGTGGGATACTTCAGGAATCAGGACTTCCGGTTAATATTGATTACTCATCTGTGTTCTGGAGGAAATGCCGCGAGATAGTTGTTGTTTCCAAACAGAAAGAAGCTATGCCTTTATTTAATTAAAACTGCTTCCTGACTAAGGCATACCTTTGAAATATGGATTAGCAATTACTTCTCTCACTTCAGACCGGCAACAGCCTTTTTTGCTGCTTCAAGATGGAGATATGCCTGATGATCGTATATTGCCATCTCTCGCCTTAAATCCCAGCTTATTTGAAGTACATCCACCGCTTCCTGATATTTTCCCTGCTTGTAAAGTCCCCAACCTTTTGTATGAAGATAAATAAAGTTCTCAGGATTGAGATTAAGAACCTTATCTATAAGTTTCAGGGCTTCATCTATTTTTCGATCCTTATCAATTAGAAAATATGCGAGACTATTAACTCTGTCAGGATTACCGGAATCCAGAGATAGAGCCAGCCGATAAAATTCTTCTGCCTTATCCGGAAAGCCTCCTTCATTATAACCAAAAGCCAATAATGATGTTATGGTTGCTTCCGGGAAGGACATATTTCTCATGATAGTGGAAAATCTCTTAAAGGATCTGTTTGCTGCTATTGTATCTCCCTGGCTCAATGCCAGTATACCTTGACAACCGATCAGTTCAATATCATCAGGGAAATCCTTTTCTGCCTGCTTGTAAATCCTTGCTTCTTTTTTAAACTGACCTGTCTTATGATACATCTGCCCAAGATAAGTATAATACATAGCCCAATACGGCTTTAAGCCCCACTTTTTGCATATTTCCAGCGCCCTTTCATATTCAGATATTGCCTTTTCATACTGATCTGATTCAAGATAAGAATTGCCTAAATTAAAATATACAGTCACCCACTGGTCATCAGATTCAATTAGTTGTTTCAAATACTTGATTTCTTCAGATTTTGTTTCAAAAAGTCTGGCATAAAGCCATTGGGTATAAGTCTTTTGCTTTGTAGTCATCTGATCCATTTTTCCACAGGCTCTGAGACACCATTTCTTTGCCTCTTCGTACAGAAACAATTTATCGTGTCCCGAAGAAAACCAGGTCTCATATTCGAACTGATTGTTATAAGCCAAGGAAATCGATATTATTGCCTGGAAAAAGACTGAATCAGCATTTATGGCTTTAGAGTACCATTTTATACTTGCCGGATAATCCTCTTTCATAAATTCATTTCTTCCCTGAAGGAAATCTCTGTATGCTTCGGGTGAATTAGTCATCCCGGAGAGTCTATATACTTCAGGGACTTTCCTTTCTAATTCAGATATTATAAGATAATTCCTTACCATACCTGAAAGTGTATCAATCAGCTGGAAAATATTTTTCTCTATTGCGAGACCTTCTGTCTGGAATGATTTATAAACCTCCTCTGTTTCCGGATCAATTAATTGCGTATACAATCGTATTGTACCGCCGGCTTGCTTTATATTGCCAAAGATCAGGATATTGGCATCCATCTTCTGTGATATTGTTCTGGCTATAGATGGAGTGATTGAAGCATAATTTACGATTCCCTCACTTTTAACCAGATTTTTAATTGATTCAGCTTGTCTGATTTTTAAGTCCTCTGAATTTGACAGGGAGCTGATTAAAATATCCTGAATCCCATCCTCCCAAACATCCCATGCTGTATCATTAGTCATATTTTGAAACGGCATCACAGCGATGGAAATTCGTTCACCTGATGATCGTAATCTTTCCAACGTATTCTTTTTGAATATTTTAGGGTATGCCAGAACAAATACTGCAATTATTAGAACACCGTTAAGTACATAACTCGCTCTTAGTTTCCTTTTAACAGGTTTTACCAGTATTTCTCCCTTCTCTGATTCTTCAATCGATTCAGTTTTCTTTATCCCTTGAGGAGTGAATTCAAATATCCACGATAGGATTATAACAATCGGTAGCCCTGCAACAAGTAATAATATCACCAGTTTAGCAATCCATACTGGCAGACTTAATGGTTCAACAAGATTATTGGTTACCTCAATTATAATATAAGCAGTAGCAGCATAAGTAGTGACCACGCTGAAAACTCTGCGTCTTTTCAACTCTTGCCAGAACTTGATCAACTTGTTTGGACTTTCTGACATTTAGGTTTTATAGGTTGAGTTTGATATAACTTAAAGTGTCCCCTGCTCTTCAAGCCATTTCCTTACTCTTTCGTGTTCTGCCAGGTATTTTGATTCTACATCTCTTACTATCTCCTGAAATTCTGTTTCATTTCTTATGTTTTCGAATAAAGGATCATTTTTAATTAAGGTTACCATATATAAGGGACAAACAAGGATTCTGTCCCATATTTTTAAATTTTCATATGCTTTTCCCTTATCACCCATAAATGCATATACACCGGCAAGATCATAATATACTCCAAAACTTTTACCGTATTGTAGTTTTTTCTCAATTGCCTCTTCGCAAATTCTTTGTTGTTCTTTAAAATAGTAAAGTGCTTTTTCTTTGTCTCCGTTCATCCAGTAAACATATCCAATACGGTGCATTTGATTTACAGAGATCTGTCTGAAAGTATCAAGCCATTCAACAAATTTCTTATAATATTTTAATGATTCTTTAAATTGACCAAGAAATAGATTATAGTATCCCAGAATATCTTCATAACCTGAATCTATTGTATAGCTTTTATTAATAAACTCAACAGCTTTTTTAAAATTTCCCTGTTCCCATTCCTCAGCAGCCAGACTACGAAAATATGTTGCTGAATCTCCATCCAGTCTAAATGCCTCCTGAATATAATAAACAGCTTTTTCATGGAATCCCGCAGTACTAAAAGTAGCACCTAATTGCTGGAGTAATGATGGGAGCTCTTTCCCACGATTAATATTAACAGCTTTTGTGAAATTTTCTATTGCTTTGACTAAATCAAGATTATTAAAATCCAATGAATAAACAAATCCTTTATTTGAATATGCTTCCCAATAATTAGGGTTGTATTTTAATGCTAAATCATATTCTATTAAAGCCTCCTCAGTACTTCCTTCAGAGTAGTAATAGTAATTGCCCCTAACCCCATAAGCTTCAGACAGATGATTGTCATAGGAAAGAGCCAGGTTTGCCAGCATCAAAGTCGAATCAAGGTAACTTTCAGCAAAATATGCATCTTTGTTGTTGCCGTATTTATCGTTGTATACCAAGGCTAATCCGACATATGCCTGAGCGAATGTGGAATCATACTCCAATGATTTACGATAAAAATCTTCGGCTTTTTGCAGTGTTGCCTTATTGCCAGTAGTCCAGTATTTATAATGTTCATCTTTCCCTCTCTGGTAAAAATCGTATGCAGTCAAACTTATTGTAGGTGTTTTCTCCATTAGTTGTTTTTCTTCAGGAGTTATTATTGCTTTCAGTGCTGATGCAATTGCTTCTGCAATCTGACTCTGTACTCTAAATATATCTTTAGTTTCCTTTATTTCCTGTTCAAAGGACTCTGCCCAAAGATGTCTTTCTTTATTAGCAGCTATTAACTGTACATTCAACCGGTAAGAATTGCCATATTTTTGCCCGCTTCCTTCAACAATATAATTCACATCCAGCTCTCTTGCGATTTCAGGAGTTGATTTGGATTGATTTCTGTATTTTTCAACAGAATTACGGGAGGGAACCCTGAAATTTTTAATCTTTTGAAGATTTGTAAGAACCTCTTCCATTATGCCATTGATAAAGTATTTATTACTATCATTTGGACTATCATTGATAAATGGCAACACTGCAATAGATTTCTCAAGCTTTGTAAGATCTTCAGATTTTTTCCTACTTAAAATATTGAATGCCAAAAGAGCGAAGATTAGAGCAATACTTATATAAGAGACTATCTTCCATGTATTTGACGCTTTAGCTATTTCTGTTCCTTTAGTTGGACCATGACTTATGGATTTTGTCTTTTTTACACCAGCTGGGGTTATATCATAAATCCATGAAAGTAAAGTAGCAATAATAAAACCAACGCAAAGCAAGACAATCACTAAAGTCAGCGTCCACTCAGGTAACTGAAGTGGTTTGGATATGATATCAACAAGCTGTAGAATAATAAATGCCACAGCAGCATAAACAGTTATGACTCTGATCGTTTTCCTTCTCTTGAGTTCTTTCCAGAATCGGTTGATGCTGGTTGATTTTTGTGCCATCCGCAATCCTTAGGTTGTTGTAGATGTAAAAGTAAACTATCCTGATACCAAAGTCAAGTGGGGTCAGATTATTACTCCCCTATTGGCTCACTACTAAAATGAGGTCGTAACAGGTAATACGATCGTTAATCCTTGACAAATAAAATTGACAACCGATCAGGCTTGATGTAACTTTGAATTAAGAAAAAGAAATTCCAAAATACTTAATAAAATAAATCATTAATAAATTGAAAGGAGCGAATATGAAATACATAGTT
>Ga0208980_10002041_pt1 | contig 12253 bp, 8 predicted proteins | sample WetSurMetagenome_3_FD_187993 | JGI IMG/M metagenome (GOLD analysis project Ga0208980, IMG submission 187993) | Wetland microbial communities from Twitchell Island in the Sacramento Delta, sample from surface sediment Aug2011 Site A1 Bulk (version 2) | ecosystem: Environmental > Aquatic > Marine...
AATCCGGAGACTTTATCTCCCCCTGAGAAGGTTGTATGAATGTCAGTATACAGTAAACCGAATATCTTGCCGGAAGGCTTGAACTGATCGTTTTCCTGTGCCTGAACAGAGAAAAGGAGCAGTACAGAAAGAAGTCCGGAAATGATGGTTTTCTTCATTTGATTTATTCTGATGGTTTGACACTGCAAAAGTCCGATTGGAATATCACAATCAGGTTACATAAAAGTTACAAAGTTGTTACAAACTTTATCATCCGGATATCGTTAACTTTACAGTCCGCAGGATAAAGGAAATCAAAAAAGATGAAACAGATATTATTATTGCCCGTAGTTTTGTGCTTCAGTCTTAATGTTCAGTCGCAGAGCGTATTAAACCCTAACTACGGACTTAAGTCGCCGATAACGGCCGAAATTACCAGGGTTGATTTCAATGCCGATGCCACGGTAATAGGACTGACAATTATGAGTGATATCAACAATGCCTGGTTCTGTATAGACAGGAATACCTATCTGATTAAACCCAACGGCATGAAAATCAGGCTTAAAAGCCTGAAGGGTCTCCCGTATTGCCCGGCCACCTATCGGTTCAAAACTCCCGGGGAAAAGCTGCCCTTCACGCTGGTATTTCCGCCAACGGGAATGTTGCCGTGGTTTTCAGTTACGGAAGAGTGCGCCGGGGGGTGTCTCTCTTTCAGGGGTGTTGTGACTGACGAGACGCTTAACAGCAGGCTGAACGAAGCCTATTCACTCTCGGAAAGAGGAGAGGAGATGGCCGCCTACGATATTTTTAAGGATATTATCAATAAGACCGATTCCCTTAACCTCGGGATTGAGGGATCAATCTACGTTTCTCTTATCCTTATTGACCGTAAGGCAGGAAGGATGGAAGAGGCCAGGGCATGGTATGACAGGATGATGACATCCGATACTCCTGACCTGGGGCTCTATATTGAAAGTCTCCGGAGAGAGGGGATCGATTATTAAAAAAAAGCCCTGCCAGGAAACAAGGCAGGGCTCTAAAAAATATAAGGTTAGTTTTAGAAGTGAAGATCTACTCCAAGTCCGGCGACCCAGGTTTCGGTGTCGTATGTCTCGTTTATAGCAGGCACACCTTCAATTTCTGAAGAGTATGTCTTTCCGCCATTCTTATACCAGGTATACATGTAACCGAGGTTGATGTCGACCATCGGTGACAGGGTCAGTCCGATACCACCGCCAAAGGTAGAGGTATTAAGGCTGTACCGCTGGTCACTCTGATAATTGTCATTTACACCCGTGCTTGTACCGGCATAACCTGCACTTATTTTGATCATTTTAGTCAGCGCATATTCAATGCCTGCTGAATAATCAAAAAAGTTCTTGTCAATCATGTTGACATCAAGGTCTCTGCTGCCGTCATAGTCATTGTTCTTGTCGAAGAAGTAGTTCAAACCAGCTGTAATGTAGAGCTTTGGCATCGGGTATACGCCAACTCCGACTGAGAGCAGGGCCGGCATGTCTGCAACAACAATTTCGCCATCCTCAAACATACCCCCTGCATCCTTGCCGTCATTTACGGTTGTGGTCAGATCAAGAGTAGTCTTGAACTCGTACTTAAGTGCGATGTTGAAAATCTTTGACGGAGTGATGTTGACGCTCAGGATTGGTGTAAATCCGTTTCCCTGCTCGACTACGTCAGCCTCAACATTGGTCATATCGTCGAGTACTGCTGCAGTACCGTTCAATAACGCTGCGCTTGAGGCTCCGAAGGGTGTCAGAGCGATAGCCCTGAGGTAATCACCGGGCGCGCCGGTATATGGAGTTGTCATCCCTGTAAAAGCAGCAGGTGCAGCTGTAATAGTTACATCCTTAATATAACCCTCATAAGTATTTTTTGCTGTAACATACCGGATACCGGCGGCTACCGAGATAAAATCAGAAATATCGTAAGATATGTTTGCCTGGTAGCCGAAGTAAATCGAACTTCCTTTGAAGAAGATATTGGCATCATAAGCTGAAACATTATTGAAACCCGGGTCAGGATAGCCGTTATTTATAACACCCTGGTCCAGAGTTGCGAGCTGGTTCTGAAGTCCGGGAACCAGGTTGGCGATTTGCATCTCGAAGGAAGGAAGACCAGTTGCATATTCGGCGCCGCCGCCGCCGCCGACAGGATTGAATCCTAAGGAGAAAGCGAATTTATTTCTCTTATATACAGCATACACACCTGGAAATATCGGAGCACTGACTGTTCCAATATATTCAGTCGGCTTTTCTGTAAGAAAATAATAGTCGTTTGTAATTGTCTTGGTCTGGCCGATGAACTGGTTATTGAGGGAGAAATGAAATCCGTCTGCCAGTTTTGTCAGACCTGCGGGATTGTAATAAACCGCGTCAACGCTCGTTGAAGCGTTGCGGCTCAGCATGCGAACCATATAGGCGCTGTGGTTCGTGTTTGTAACAAGACCGCCGGCAAAGAGAGAACCGGTAATTACCAGTGCAGAAATAACTGTAAGGATTTTTTTCATGAGTTTTGGTTTTAATTACACATTTTAATGTTGACTGTGCATATTTATTAAAGTGGCGTAAAAGTAGGAAAAAATTTGAAATATGATGTTTTAGATCAATAAAATGGGGTATTTGAGCAGAAACAGGCACTTTTATTTCCGGAATTCCCGGTAAATCTGCTCTGATTCTGCGTGGTTTTCAAGCATTTTATTAACCACCTCCAGGTTGTGAGTAGCTTTTTTTACAACGCCGGGATCGGACGAATTTGATAGTTCCCTGAGCGGCTCCAGTGCCTCCTCGGGGTGACCTTCAATTATCAGCTTGTTGATTTCATTGAACGGGCCGCCTTTGTACAGTGTCTCAGTATAATTCTCGGTAAAGGGATAAAATTTTCCTATGCAGTCTTTGCCTGCTTCACGGGAGAGAGACCTGACAAACTCGCGGGCTTTAGAAATAGTTGGTCCGCCAAACATGCCAAAAATAGTATATTTCGATTTGACATATGTCGATTTTTCTCCGGCACAGCGGTCAATAATCTCACCGTCTGAACCGTAAAGAGTCATATAATTGTTGGCATAGAGATAGAAGTCTTTAACCAGCATATTTCCACCCTCATCATTTTCTTCCAGGTTGATATCCCAGTCGATCCACAGGTTGATTGAATCAAGCGCGATGAGCATGTCAGCTCCGTGCTGCGCACAAATGGCCTTTACAGTGTCAGTGAATTCAGGAAACTGCATCGACATGACTGTAAAACCCTCCCGGATAGTATCTCCGATAGCGAAGCCAGTCCGGGGATCTTTTAATATGATCTCGCCCAGTCCGTCAATATAGCCTCTGACATCCACCGCATATGCAATTTCAAACTTGTCCTTGATAGTTTCGGGAATCCTGTAATCGTAAAAGTTTACAAAAACATATTTCCCGGAATCTGACGGAAGCTCTTTCTCCGGCGGATATGTTTTCTGCATCTGCACCAGAGTGGTGCATGAAGAGACCAGCAGAAGCAGTGGGATGACAAATAAAAGTCCTGATTTCGGTTTCATAATCCCCTGGTATTTATTGGGAAGTGTAGTGCAACCCTGTAGTAAATATATAATACCTTTTGCTTTCTGGTTGCTTTTTGTCCCGGTTTAATATATTTGTAATCACTGTTCAATCAAATAGACCATGTTCAAAAAGTACCTGCCGGTAATTATATCAGTATCACTGCTGATCGTTTTAGCGGGATGTGCCGCCAGAAAAGTTGCCGTGACAGGAGACCCGAACGGAATTACACCCTCTGCAGAGCGTGAATTCCGGGCAGCGTGGGTAGCCACTGTCGCTAATATCAACTGGCCAAGCAAACCCGGCTTGTCCGTGGAAGAGCAGAAGGCTGAAGCTGTCAGGCTTCTCGATCTGCTCCACAAGAATAATTTCAATGCTGTTATTCTGCAGGTAAGACCTCAGTGTGACGCCCTCTACAGGAGTGACCTGGAGCCCTGGTCATATTATCTCACCGGGGAACAGGGCAAGGCACCTGAACCTTTTTATGATCCTCTTGAATTCTGGATAGAGGAAGCCCATAAGAGGGGATTGGAACTTCATGCATGGCTGAATCCCTATCGTGCGCATCATATCTCTGGTGGCGAAGAGTCGGAAAACTCCATCGTAAAAAAGCGGCCTGACCTGGTCGTTAAGCTCGCCGAAGGTTACTGGTGGCTCATACCAACCAAAAAGGATACGCAGGATCATACCTATAATGTGATTATGGACCTCGTGTGCAGATATGACCTGGACGGAATACACTTCGATGATTATTTCTACCCTTACCCTTCATACAATAATAATGCGGATTTCCCGGACGATGAAGACTGGCAGGCATATCAGCGAACAGGTGGCAAACTTTCGCGGGCCGACTGGAGAAGGGAAAGCGTGAATGTCTTTATTGAACGGGTTTATAAAGGAATTAAGGCTGTGAAACCCTATGTTAAGTTTGGCCTTAGTCCATTCGGCATATGGCAGCCGAACAATCCTCCTGCCATCGGCGGAGGTTTCAATCAGTTTGAAGCGCTTTACGCCGATGCGCGGAAATGGCTTAACAAAGGATGGGTGGATTATTTTTCGCCGCAGCTCTATTGGCCGGTCAACCAGCTTGCACAGAGCTATCCTGTACTGCTTGGATGGTGGAACGGCGAAAATACGAAAGGAAGACATTTATGGCCGGGAATAAGCATCGGCATCCAGCCGGCACAGAAGGCAATTGACGAAACAGTTAACGAGATCATGATCACACGCGGCATGCTGCCTGAAAGCCCCGGCGTCATCCAGTGGAATATCGGGTCGCTGGTCAGGTCCCCGGAGCTGACGAAGGCCGTCGCTGAGGGACCGTATAAAAACAGGGCACTTGTTCCTGCGTCACCATGGCTTGATAAAAAGGCTCCGGCTCCACCTGAAGCAGGTATATCCAAAGCAAATGATTCAATATCTGTTTCATGGAGGCACAATGTGACAGCCGACATTAACCGGTGGGTTGTTTACTTTAAGTACGGATCCCGGTGGAAACACGATATTCTCGGACCTGATGCCAGATCGGTAAAAGTCCCCTGTTTCGAAGTCAATACCAGTTATCTTGACCGGACAGATCCCCTGTCCGTTAAAAATAAAGAGGAGGTACTTATTAGGCTTGACACCATTGCCGTCTCTGCCGTTGACCGTTTCGGAAATGAAAGTGCGCTTTCAGCCGTGGCGGTAACTGATCTCACCTTCGACGACGCCCCTTCTTTGGAAGAGATAATTGCTGAATATAACATGAAAGAAAAGGTGCCGGTCCTTAAAACCCCGCTTGTCAAACCGGGAATTGATGTTCTTGTTGAGGACCAGCTTGACCTGATAAAAGGCAAAAGGGTAGGACTGATCACCAATCCTTCGGCTGTAGGATCAGATATGAGAAGCAGCATCGACATCCTTGCAAACATCCCCGGGATCAACCTGGTAGCATTGTTTGGCGCAGAGCATGGTGTCCGTGGTGCCCTGCAGGGAAGGATCATACAGGAAGGAGAACCTGATCCGGCAACAGGTATACCGGTGTACAGCCTTTATGGAGATTCGTATGCGCCAAAGAAGGAATGGCTCGACAGTCTCGATGCACTTATATTTGATATTCAGGGAGTTGGATCAGCATGGTACACTTTCAAATATTCGATGTCGTTTGCCATGCAGGCATGTGCGGAGGCAGGAATCGAGTTTATAGTGCTTGACAGGCCGAACCCTCTTGGAGGCCGCATCGTTGAAGGCCCGCTTCTTAACCTGGGCGGCATATTCCGCCATCCTCTTCCGCTGCGTCACGGGATGACCTATGGCGAACTGGCTACGATGTGGAATGAAACCGAGGGGTATGGGGCAGACCTGACAGTGGTCAGGATGCAAGGCTGGCGCCGGAGCATGATGTGGGATGATACAGGACTCCTGTGGGTGATGCCTTCTCCCAATATGGGAACGCTGGAGACGGCAATAGTCTATCCCGGCCAGTGCCTCTTTGAAAGAACTAACATATCGGAGGGCAGGGGTACGACTAAACCTTTTCTTCTTACCGGGTCGACATGGGTCGATGCTGAAAAAGCTGCCAGGGACCTGAACAGCAGGGGTATCAGTGGCGCTTACTTCAGACCGGTCTATTTCGTGCCGGCTGGTACCGAAACCGGATCGAATCCGAGGGGCAAACCGTGGAATAAGATGTGCGGTGGCGTGGAGATAATGCTGACAGACCCTGCAGAATACCGATCCGTTGAGGCGGCAGTGAATATCATTGATGCCTACCGGAAAACCAATCCTGATTCTCTTGTCTGGTCCCCTCCTGCAGCGATAAAGCAGCTCGGGGAGCCGGGTATGACAGTTGAGCAGGTTATGAAAGCCTGCCAGGATGATGTGAGTGCATTCATTGAGCTCCGGAAAAAATATCTGCTTTACCGATGAACAGGAACCTGATTATTGTATTCCTGGCAGCTGTGACGCTGGCAGGATGCAGTACTGCCAGAAAGGCACAACATACCGTTGTGACTGAAGCCAATGTTCCTCACAGTGAGAGCAGGGCTAATACACCTCAGGTTGTTGAGCTTGACCTGACGGGTCTGTTTCCTTCAGACTTTTCAGACCGCAAGGTTACTGTTAACAATGGGGCACTTGATCTTATGACCGACTCTGAAGGGAAGATAACTTTTACGATGCCTGAGTCAGACACCATATTCCTGTCTTTTTCTCCGTGCCCTGACGTAAATTTCAACTGCAAAATTGCGATCCCCGTGTCAGAATGGTTCGTACCATTCAGTTACACTGTAAAACCCGATGGCAGTGTTGAACGCAAAGCTCCGTGGGTGGAGTTCCGCAGAACACCTGAAGCGATAACCTTTGAGCCCCGGTTTGACTTCCTCTGCAAGAGTGTCTACCCGGCTGCTGTAAGCATTAACGGAATAGAACTGAAGCAGTATAAGACCGGAATATTCTTCACTACTGTTGAATTCCATGAGGGAGTCAACAGGGTCAGGGCGGAAGCGACAACTCCTGACGGAAAGACAGCTTCCTGTGAGCAGGAGTTTATCTATGAAAAGAGAGACATGACGCGGAAGGCATTCCCGCTGTGGGTTGATTCAAAGTCTGTTGAACCTGCCGCTGAAATTGAACTCCTGCCGGAAGACATTGTCAAAATCAGTTTCCATGGTTCATTGGGACAGGAAGCTGTCGTAGAAGTAACACCCGGGAAAACAAGTGTTAAATGTTCCCGCCAGGATTTTTCAGATTACAGTGTCTATATAGCTGAGTTGCCTGTGCAAGGTCTGGCTCCGGGGAAAGCCTACAGGCTGAAACTTAAATTGTCACCGTCAATAAGTACCCCGGGCATCAAGGCATTTGTGTTTCCTGTTGAAAGAACAATAACAGTGAAGAACGCGGAGGACTTCCCTATTGTGAAAGTGAAGAATGAGAACTCGAGACTGACCTATAACCTGGGCGCCCCGCGTCTCGGAGGCCCGATAAGGCAGGAGCTGGGCCCCGGAGTGCTGCTGAAGGTTAGCGGTAAGTTCGGGAAGAATTACCGTGTACGCCTGAGCGCGACGGAAGAGGGGTACATCAATGAGGATGATATCGAAGTAATGCCTCCTGAGACGGTGCAGCCTTCATATAATCTTACAAGCATGACATGCGGACCTGCGCCTGACGGGGATGTGCTTGCCATACCTTACCCTGAGCCTGTTCCCTACGAGGTTTACCCTGATCCTGCCGGAAGAAGGATAATCATTACCTTCTTCGGTGTTGAGACCAGCAGCACATGGATCACACACCGTAAAGGCAGGAAGGTCATTGACAATGTTACCTGGGAGCAGACCGCCCCTCAGACCTATAAGGTGTTCGTCAATCTTAAGACAGATCAGCTATGGGGTTACGATCTGAAACCCGGTAACAGGAGCCTGATACTCACTGTCAGATATCCGCCCGTCTATGACCTGGCGAATGAGAAGCCCCTTACCGGACTGAAGGTCGCAATTGAGGCCGGACACGGAGGATCAAACAGCGGGGCCATCGGCCTGTCGGGACTAGTGGAAAAGGATATCAACCTTGACCTCTCGTTCAGGCTTGGCGATATTTTAAAGTCAAGGGGAGCAGAGGTGGTGCAGGTACGTGACTCGGACAGGGATATGCTGCTGCTTGAAAAACGCGGCATAGCAATATCATCGGGAGCTGATCTGCTAATAAGCATTCATGCCAATGCGGGAGGAAGAGGTTATCTTTCTGTTGCCGGCACCAGCACATACTGGCATAATCCGTCCTGGGCTCCGCTGGCTGAGGCTCTCTATGGCCGGCTACTCGAGACAGGACTGAATGAGTTCGGCGTGGTAGGTTCCTTTAACTATACCGTTACCAGAATGACACAGATGCCGGCCGTGCTTGTTGAACAGGCATTCATGACAAATGCTGAAGATGAGGAGAGACTCGCTGACCCTGAGTTCAGGCAGCTGATGGCGGAGAAAATATATGAAGGTATTGTTGACTATTTAGGTTACATGAAAAAATAAACTGTATCAGATCAGGAATCTATTCGTTTTATCTTCGCACCCAGGCTGTTTAATCTTTTATCGAGGTACTGATACCCACGGTCTATCTGATCGATATTGTGAATTATACTCTTTCCTTCGGCACTCATTGAAGCAATAAGCAGGGCGACCCCGGCCCTGATATCCGGACTGTTCATGGTAATACCTCTCAGTTTCTGGCGTCGCCCGAGACCAATTACCGTAGCCCGGTGCGGATCACACAGAATAATTCTTGCACCCATGTCTATCAGCTTGTCGACGAAGAACAGGCGGCTCTCGAACATTTTCTGGTGTATCAGTACACTTCCATTTGCCTGGATGGCTACCACCAGTATAACACTTATCAGATCAGGGGTTAGTCCCGGCCATGGAGCATCATAAACAGTCAGTATTGAACCGTCTATATTATTCCGGATTTCATAAATATCGTTTTCAGGAATTACAATGTCATCTTCTTCCGTATGAAACTGAATGCCAAGCTGCATGAATTTTTCAGGAATAATACCCAGATGCGCAATACCTGCATTTTTTATTCTTATCGATGATCCGGTCATTGCAGCCATTCCTATAAATGATCCAACTTCAATCATGTCAGGCAAAATACGGTGATGACACCCCTTGAGGGTTTCCACCCCTTTTATTCTCAGAAAATTGGATTTAATGCCGCTGATATCAGCACCCATATTGTTAAGCATTGTGCACAACTGCTGGACATAGGGTTCACAGGCAGCATTATATATCGTAGTCTCACCCTCTGCCATCACTGCAGCAAGAACCAGGTTCGCCGTGCCGGTCACCGAAGGCTCATCAAGAAGTATGTCAGTTCCTTTCAACGATTTGGCATGCAGGCTGAAGTAACCATCATCCTGGTGATATTTTGCCGACGCTCCCAGCTGCTCGAATCCGATGATATGGGTGTCCATTCTTCTCCTCCCTATTTTGTCCCCGCCCGGCCTGGGTATGACTGACATCCTGAACCTTGCAAGCAATGGACCGGCAAGCATGACAGACCCTCTGAACATGCTTGCTTTCCTGAGAAAATCACGGTCGTACAGTTTGTCAGTCCTGACATTTGCAGCCCTGAAACTGAAGGTGTCTTCGCTGACGCGGGTTACTTCCACCCCGAGATCCGTCAGAATCTCAATCAGCACCTTCACGTCTATTATATCAGGGATATTCGATATGACCACTTCTTCTGAAGTCAGTAAAACGGCGCATATGACCTGCAGCGCTTCATTCTTTGCTCCCTGGGGGGTAATCACCCCGTCAAGCCTGGCACCGCCAGTCACCTCGAATGATTTCATGGTATGATTTTTTAAAACCCGTCTTTGATTATAACAAAACTAATAAGAACTTCTTAAATAGAGTTTTTTTTAATATTATTGTAAGGATGATCCGTTACGGGGAAAATATCAGCCTCCGACCCTATAATACTTTTGGCATTGATGTAAATGCTGCACATATATTTTATCTGATTGCACCGGAGGATCTGAAGGATATCCTTGAATACCCGGGCTTCAGCGACATGTCGCATAATATGGCTGATCTGCTGGTACTTGGACAGGGCAGCAATATTTTATTCACACACGATTTCAGAGGTGTAATTATCAGGAACGAGATCAGGGGGATCCGCATATTAGATGAAAACGAGAAATTTGTTTTTATAGAAGCAGGGTCAGGGGAAAGGTGGCAGGATCTCGTTGATTATGCCGTTGGCAAAAACCTGGCAGGGATTGAAAACCTTACCCTCATACCTGGAACGGTTGGCGCTGCACCTGTACAAAATATCGGAGCCTACGGTGTTGAAGCAGCGGACGTTATTGACAGTGTCAAAGCATTTCATCTTGAGAAAAGAGAATGGATTACGCTTGATAACAACGCATGTGAATTCGGTTACAGGGAAAGTATCTTCAAAAGGAGATTAAAGAACAAGGTGGTTATTTGTTCAGTCGTATTCAAACTGTCAAAAATCCCTGAGCTTAGTCTTGACTACGGCGGCATAAGGGATGAGCTCGGGAAAAGAAAGATTACGGACCCGACCATCCGGGATATTTCGGAAATTGTTGCCAGCATCAGAAGATCAAAGCTGCCGGATCCTGAAATACTGGGAAACGCAGGCAGCTTCTTCAAGAATCCTTACGTGGATGAATCACGGTTAGAGGCTCTCCTCAGTTCCTTTCCGACGATAAGATTTTTTAAGGAAGGGGATCTCTATAAGATCTCGGCAGCATGGTTGATTGAGCAGGCGGGCTGGAAGGGGTACAGAAATAATGATGCAGGCTGCTATGAAAAGCAGGCGCTTATACTTGTCAACTACGGAAATGCAAAAGGCGAGGATATCCTTGCCCTGTCAGAAAAAATCCGGAGCTCCGTTTCCGGCAAATTCGGTATAAACCTGGAGATGGAAGTAGATCTTATCAAGTAAAACAAAAAAAGACTCTAACTTATTGAATTAGAGTCTTTTGTGGAGCTGCCGGGAATCGAACCCGGGTCCAGGCAAGGCGACCATATGCTTTCTACATGCTTATCCTGCCTTGATTGTCGGGAGTGATGAGGTGGCAGACAACCGGATCACTCCTTATCTCCTTTGTTTTCACCGTCAGGCTGGAGAGACCCTCAGGCTATCCCTGAATTGCGTGCGCTTCCTAATCGGGTTGGTACAGGGCATCACCGCCCGGGAAACGTCTCGTCCCAGCACCTTGTGCCGGGATTAAGCATAACCTACTCTGTTCGGTTACGCAGCAAGAGCGTAGTTATTCTCGCCAGTTATTGTTGTGAGACACAAGTTATAGAGATGCGTCACCCCACTCTGCATGCTTACATACCACCGCGGCTTGCTGTCAAAACCAGGTCAGCCCCGTTTTTATGAAATGCAAAGATACTACATTGTAAAAGAACTGATTTATATTTCTGAAAAATCTGACAGGTTTAATTATATTCACAAAATTTGATGAAGGGCCATACCTTTATCACCGTAGGTTTTCTGGAATAATTAACAGAACTAATCAATAATTTGAAATTGAACCATGAATAGGATTTTGACAGTCGCATGCCTGCTGATAATGTCCCTCAACGGATTTGCACAAAAAGACCAGTTCCGGCTTAACGACCAGGAATATTTTGAAAACAGCGGAGTTAACGTGATGGCCTTCAGTGACTTTTACCCTGATGGGCACCAGGGAGGTGTAACAATTATTATGCATGGAATCAGAATTGCTGCCAATGGCGATTTGAGACTGGATGAGGCTCCGGGCCAGTGGCAGCCGATACCGAAACAGAGAAAACGAGTAACGGATAAAGCTGACAAATTGATAACCACATACCTTACTTACCCCGATTCGGCTAACAATCGCAAAGGATTTAATCCCATAATATATCCCGAACTTTATTTCAATTATACGGTTAAAACCCGCGCTGAAGGCGGATCTGTTATTGTCACAGTCGACCTTGACCGGCCTTTGCCGGATGAATTCATTGACAAAGTCGGATTTAATATGGAGCTGTTTCCAGGTGCGCTGTTCGGTAAAACTTGCGCACCTGAGACCGAAACGTTGAAAGAACCTCTTGCGCCAGCTTAATCTTGTCAACGACGCTTTGATACGCCGCAAGCACTTTCTTAAAATTGGCGAGAGCCGTGTTCATTTTATCGATAACCGCAAGCACGTTTTCTACAGCCGACAGGCTGTACATATGGGTCTCTTT
>Ga0208980_10002042_pt1 | contig 12250 bp, 9 predicted proteins | sample WetSurMetagenome_3_FD_187993 | JGI IMG/M metagenome (GOLD analysis project Ga0208980, IMG submission 187993) | Wetland microbial communities from Twitchell Island in the Sacramento Delta, sample from surface sediment Aug2011 Site A1 Bulk (version 2) | ecosystem: Environmental > Aquatic > Marine...
TCCCATCGTCCCTACGTTCATGTGCGGCTTGGTTCGCTCAAATTTTTGCTTTCCCATAAATGTTCTCCTTAATAATCCAGAAGCAATTATGAAGATTATGCCAATATTGCTTTTGCCACATTCTCAGATACCTGAGAATAGTGGTCAAATTCCATTGTAAAAACGCCTCGTCCTTGTGTTGCTGACCTTAGATCGGTGGCGTATCCAAACATTTCTGCCAGCGGTACCATGGCGGTCACCATCTGGGTATTACCCGGACGCACTTCTGTACCGATGATATTACCTCGGCGAGCATTCATCTGGCCCATAATCTCACCAAGAAACTCCTCAGGTGTTACTACTTCAACCTTCATAATCGGTTCTTGAAGGACAGGCTCTGCCTGACGGATGCCTTCTTTGAAAGCCATTGAGGCTGCCATCTTGAACGCCATATCACTGGAGTCAACCTCGTGAAAAGAACCGTCAATTAATTTAATCTTGACATCTACCACGGGGTATCCTGCCAGGACACCTGCTTCTGCAGATTCATGCACACCCTTCTCTACTGCTGGCAAATATTCCTTGGGAATAACGCCGCCAACAGTTTTATTCTCATAAACAATCCCGCTGCCTGGCTCTCCAGGTTCCAAGGTGAGGATGACGTGCCCGTATTGTCCACGGCCACCTGTTTGCTTAATATAGCGGTATTCGGCTTTTTCGACAGGACGAGTAATCGTTTCTCGATACGCTACCTGTGGTTTGCCGATTCGGGCCTGGACCCTAAACTCGCGCAGCATGCGGTCAATGAGAATTTCCAGGTGTAACTCACCCATCCCCGAAATAATCGTTTGTCCGGTTTCCTCATCCACACGCACCCTGAAGGTAGGATCTTCCTCTGAGAGCTTGTGTAAAGCCTCAGACATCTTATCCTGGTCGGCGGTCGTACGTGGTTCAATGGCAACGGAGATGACTGGCTCGGGAAATGAGATGTTTTCCAGGACGATTTGATTTGATGAATCACACAGCGTATCGCCTGTGAAAGAATCCTTCAGACCCAGAACTGCTCCGATGTCTCCAGCAAGAATTTCATCGATATCCTCACGCCGGTCTGCGTACATCCGCAACAATCTGCCAATGCGTTCTTTGCGATCCTTGGTGGGATTGAATACCATCGAGCCTTGAGTGAGTTTGCCTGAATACACTCTAATATATGCCAGACGCCCTACATAGGGGTCTGATACGATTTTAAAGACCAAAGCACTCATTGAGGCATCGTCTTCAGCGGGTCTTTGTACTTCATGACCAGTATGAGGATGGATACCTATTACTGGAGGAATATCTTCCGGTGAGGGCAGATAATCGATTACTCCATCCAATAAGAGCTGTACTCCTTTATTTCTTAAAGAACTACCGCAGAAGACTGGGGTGATTATTCCAGCCAGTGTTGCTCTCCGCAGTGCGGCTTTTAGTTCAGCAACATTTATTTCGTCGCCTTCCAGGTACCGCAAAGTCAATAAATCTTCAGTCTCTGCTATCTGTTCAACCAAACGAGAACGCATTTCTTTAACGTAACCGACTAAATCTACCGGGATAGCGCTCTCAAAAGTATCTGTTTCCAGGTTATCATCCCACAGGATGGCTTTCTCAGTGAGCAAATCTACGACACCGCTAAAATTTGCCTCAGATCCAATCGGTATTTGCATTGCAGCCGGGTTGGCACCCAAGCGGCGACGCATGCTTTCGATGGACCTTTCAAATGATGCACCTACACGATCCATCTTATTGACGAAGCAAATCCGAGGAACGTGGTAACGGTCAGCTTGCCGCCAAACAGTTTCGCTTTGAGGTTCAACACCTTGAACAGCATCAAAGACAACAATACCACCATCCAAGACACGAAGAGAGCGTTGCACCTCAGCGGTGAAATCAATGTGCCCTGGAGTGTCAATTATATTTACTTGGTAACCTTTCCACTCAGCTGAAACAGCAGCGGAAACAATTGTGATGCCTCGCTCGCGTTCCTGTTCCATCCAATCTGTGACGGTCGTTCCGTCATCGACAGAACCCAGACGATGGGTTTTACCTGTGTAGAAAAGGATGCGCTCGGTAGTAGTAGTCTTGCCGGCGTCGATATGGGCAATAATGCCAATATTGCGATAAAGGTCTAGAGTGTATCGGCGAGCCATTCAAGAATCCTACTAACACTCGTAAAATCCCACACGAAAAATAAATGATCTAAATAAAACAATCCTACGCCCGAAAATGGGAGAAGGCACGGTTAGCTTCAGCCATCTTATGAGTTTCTTCACGTTTTCGAATGGCAGAGCCGGTATTATTAGACGCATCGATCAACTCACCGGCCAGCTTTTCAGCAAAAGATTTACCCGTGCGTGCAAGCGCACCTTGAAGTATCCAACGAGACGCCAGTGCAAATCGGCGGTATGGTGGAACTTCCATGGGTATCTGGTAGGTGGCACCACCAACTCTGCGTGGCTTAACTTCGAGAATCGGTGAGACATTCTTAATCGCTAAGTCAAAAATTTCCAATGGATTTCGTTTGGAGCGATCTTCGATCATATCAAAGGCATCATAAACAATGGTCGTGGCAACACTACGCTTGCCATTGCGGATCACACGATTGATAAAGTTTTGCACATGTTCGCTGTTGTAGCGTACATCTGCGGAAATCTCATGTTTTTCGGGTTTACTACGTCTTGACATACTATGACTCCGGAGGAGCTGGATTATTCTTTAGGACGCTTCGATCCATATTTGGATCGACCTTGCTTTCGATTGTTAACACCACCAGTGTCTAATGAACCACGAACAATATGATACCGTACACCTGGTAGATCTTTAACACGACCACCACGCACCAAGACGACTGAGTGTTCCTGCAATGCATGTCCTTCACCTGGGATGTATGCAGTAACTTCAATGCCATTGGTTAATCGCACGCGGGCGATTTTCCGCAACGCAGAATTGGGTTTCTTGGGGGTCATGGTTTTCACGACAGTGCAAACACCTCTTTTTTGAGGTGAGCCTTTATCTTGGCGTATGCGATTTTGGTTCATAAGATTGAGCGTATATAACAGGGCAGGAGCCTTGCTCTTCTCTTTCTTAATTTTGCGTCCTCTACGGACAAGTTGATTAATGGTTGGCACCTTCGCCTCCGAACATAAGAACTAGTAATCTATAAAAAATTTCATTAAGGGAGGCCATCAATACCATCGATGGCCTCGCCTTACATGCATTGTTATACGGTTCAGGTAGGGTTTCTACCTGTGTATGTTAAGGACAACGAAAAACGATTTTACCATGCGCTTATAGGAGCGTCAAGGATATTATAAATGCTCTCCTAAATCTAATAAACCAGTTTGAATCCTGGGTGGGCGCGAACGTTCTTCATCCTTCCCGAATTTGATCACTTCACCTGTGTCTGTGACGGCTTCAACGGCAAGCCCTAAGCTTTGTAGCTCTTTTACTAAAACCCGAAATGACGCTGGGATACTCGGCTCTTCGATGGGTTCACCTTTTACGATAGCTTCGTATGTTTTTACGCGTCCCTGGACATCATCTGATTTTACGGTCAACATTTCCTGGAGAGTATATGCAGCTCCATAAGCTTCCAATGCCCATACTTCCATCTCACCAAAACGCTGTCCACCGAATTGAGCTTTACCTCCCAGAGGCTGCTGCGATACCAGGCTATACGGACCGGTCGAGCGTGCATGGACTTTATCTTCTACCAGATGGTGCAGCTTGAGCATGGTCATAACACCAACCGTAACAGGTCGATCATATTTGATTCCGGTTTTTCCATCACGCACAACTTGTTTTCCAAGGATTGGAATAGGAATCCCAGTCTTTAATGTATATTTTTCTGCTTCGCCTGGAATATCTGCATCTTCAATCTTGGATACGTTTTCACCCTGTTGCCCCAGCCAATGACGGAGGCAGGTTGCTTTGGAATAGGCATCCATCTTTTCCTGCTGATGGACATCGACTGCAATTCCCTCGGATGAGATCACCATGTCGGGATTATAGCCATAAACACGAAGCCATTCTCGCAATACTGACCGGCGGGCATAGAAGTAATCTGATTTGAACAAAGAAGCATCGTATCCCAACTCACCTAACCAATCTTCCAGATAAAGATTACGTACCTCATTATCATCTTCGTACTGAGTGGGGTCATGTTCCGTTTGGTTCAGCTGTTCCCATGCTTTCAGCCCTGCTTCCTTCCATGCTTCATCAATTAACCAGGCGCGCGCAAGCTCAGCATCAATTTCAACCTCGGTCGCTCCATCAAATACAGGAGTGATTGCGCGGAAGCCCAAGCGGCTGGCAGCCCAACCCAAATGGGTTTCAAGTACTTGACCAAGATTCATACGACCTGGGACACCCGTCGGGTTAAGAATGATATCCACTGGAGTACCATCTTCAAGGAAGGGCATATCTTCTTCTGCTACTACACGTGAGACGACGCCTTTATTTCCATGACGCCCAGCCATCTTGTCTCCGGCAGTAATCTTACGGCGCTGTGCCACAGAAACTCTTACCATTGTATCCACACCGGCCGCCAGATCCGTGTTATCTTCACGGGTGAATACTTTTACATCCACCACTTTACCACGCTCTCCATGAGGCATTCGCAGGGAGGTATCTTTTACGTCACGAGATTTCTCACCAAAGATTGCGCGTAAAAGTCGTTCCTCAGGTGTGAGCTCTTTTTCACCTTTAGGAGAGATTTTACCGACGAGAATATCGTTTGGACCTACTTCTGCGCCAATTCGAATGATGCCAGTCTCGTCCAGGTCCTTGATAGCCTCCTCACCGACGTTAGGAATATCCCGAGTTATTTCTTCGGGTCCTAAACGAGTGTCACGAGACTCAACTTCATACTTTTCAATGTGCACCGAGGTGAAGCGATCTTCCTGGACAAGACGCTCAGAGATCACAATTGCATCTTCGAAGTTAGCTCCTTCCCATGATAAGAAAGCCACAACCACATTTTGACCCAAAGCGAGCTCACCATTCTCAGTGGAGGAAGAGTCTGCGATGACTTCGCCTTTATGAATACGCTGTCCTTTGACAACTGCTGGACGTTGGTCGATACATGTGCTCTGGTTGGAGCGTTGATATTTGCGTAGCTGGTAAGTATGGTCGTCCTTTGGATTATGAATGACAATCTTGCTACCGGTCACAGAGGTGACTTCACCATCTTCTTCAGCAATAACCACCTGACCAGAGTCCATTGCGGCATGATATTCCATTCCGGTTGAGACGGCAGGAATGTCTGGATTTAGCAATGGAACAGCCTGAGCTTGCATGTTCGAACCCATCAATGCACGATTGGCGTCATCATGCTCGAGGAATGGGATGAGAGCAGCACTGATCCCAACGATCTGGTGGGGAGCGACGTCCATATAATCAATATTGTCGTTGGTGGCAAAGATAAAATCAGAATAGTGGCGGGATGAGATACTGGTACGGATGAACTCATCATACTCATTTAGAGGAGTATTTGCTTGAGCAATGACAAAACGATCTTCTACGTCTGCAGAGAGATACTCCGTTTCATCGGTAACAAATGGTGTTACCAGGATTTCTTTAACCTTAAGCTTTTTAATTTTTTCGGTCAAATCCAGTGTCACACGATCACCTGACTTGGCAATAACCTTACCAGTATCAGGGTTTTTCACATCTTCGCGTAATGAACGACCAACCATACGCTCATCGGTTGGTGACAAGACTTTTCGAACTCGCCTGTACGGTGTCTCAATAAATCCATACTCATTGACCCGTGCAAATGAGGCGAGACGTCCGATGAGACCAATGTTTGGTCCTTCGGGAGTTTCGATGGGGCAAATTCGACCATAATGTGAGTGATGTACATCGCGGACATCAAAGCCAGCGCGCTCACGACGCAATCCACCCGGACCGAGAGCAGATAAAGTACGCTTGTGACGTAGCTCAGCCAGTGGATTGGTCTGATCCATGAATTGGGACAACTGGCTTGAACCGAAGAATTCACGCAATGCAGCAACCACAGGACGAATATTGATCAAGGTGATTGGGGTAAGCTGATCCTGGTCACGGATAGACATACGTTCTTTGATCACACGTTCCATACGACGCAGACCAATGCGAAGCTTGTTCTGGATTAACTCACCCACGGTCTTAGCACGTCGGTTTCCCAAATGGTCAATATCATCGGGTGCCTGTGTGCCATTATTGATCATGATCATACGGCGTACCAGGCGCACAATATCCCATTTGGTGATCATACGGTGAGTGATAGGGACTCGTTCATGCAGCTCGAGTTTTTGGTTAAGTTTATAGCGACCCACGCGCTCGAGGTCATAATGGCGTTGATCGAAAAGCTGTTCCTGGAGGAAGCCACGTGCATTTTCAAGGGTGGCTGGATCGCCAGGTCGCATACGCTTGAAAAATTCCAATAATGCTGCTTCAGCAATGGTCTGATTATGAGTTGTATCCCATTGAGGTTCCTGTTGGAAGGATGAGGCGATGAACATGCGATCAGGATTGTTGTCTACATCTTCAAATAATGCGATCAATTCATCATTTGTGCCAGTATTCAGAGGTGAATCTGATAATCCATCATTGACGGCGGCAAGGGCACGGAGGAAAATGGTGATGGGAACAGTGCGCTTGCGGTTAAACCGTAACGTAAGATAATCACTTTTACGCGTTTCGAACTCCATCCAGGCGCCACGATCGGGAATGAGTTTCGCAATCGCCAATGATCTGCCTGTGGCACGGTCTATCGGGGCTTCAAAGTACACCCCAGGAGAACGGATCAATTGCGAAACCACGACACGTTCGGTACCATTTACGATGAATGTACCTTTCTCGGTCATTTCAGGGAAATCACCTAAAAAGATATCCTGCTTAATGGGCTGTGGAACCTCTGGCCCAGCAAGCAAAACTGAAACATAAAGAGGGCTTGCGTAGGTTAAATCTCGCTCGACACATTCCTCAAGCGAGTGTTTCGGATCTCCAAACCAGTAGCTTAGTTTCCATTCACTGGATTCCTGAGTTCTGGAGGGGAAGTATAATTTCATCCCTTTGTTATACGATTCAATAGGGGATATTTCATGGAATAGATCAGCAAGACCTTCGGATTTCAAGCGCTGGAAGGATTCAAGCTGAACTTCGATCAAGTCCGGTAGCTTGAGGTCGATTGTAATTCGAGCGTAGGACTTGCTAGGCAGATTCGATGCCATATAACTCTCCTGGAAAAACGTTTATATAAAGCTATCTTTGGAGAAAAACAAATAAGGCGTGATGAATATTTAAGCACCACGCTTCGAGTTGTTATATCCCTTTAAGATTATCCATTTTCTATCACTAGTATCACAGGACGGACATGCAAACGCTCATTATATCATGAGATTGTTATTGGTCAAGATAAGGCGGATTAGGGGAAGATGAATTTAACCTTGAGTTCTGTGATTTTCAATTGCACAAGCCAAGCTTATCCTGATAAAATTTACTTATGGAAAGAGGTGCAGATTTGTATAAAGTAGGTTTTGTAGCCGTGATGGGGAAACCGAATGTTGGTAAATCGACTCTTATCAATGCGCTCATAGGGCAGAAGGTGGCAGCAGTGTCTCCCCGGCCTCAAACAACCCGAAGGAGGCAGGAAGGCATCCTAACGACGCAGGAGTATCAACTCATTCTGATCGATACACCGGGTGTACACCAACCACGGAGCAAGCTTGGGGAGAACATGAACATTGAAGCACGATCTGCAATGGAACACTGTGACCTGGTGATGTTGATGGTTGATGGAAGTCAGATGCCATCTGATGAGGACAGACTATTGGGTGCCATGCTAAAATCAATGGTCCGCCTTGAATTGATTTTATTAGTGATGAACAAAATTGACCTGGCGAAAGACAATCAAATTTCTGATATACAGGCAGCCTATCAAAAACTACTCCCGACTGATCAGATCGTATTGATCTCTGCAACACGAGGAGATAACAGGGATGCGCTGCTCGAAAAAATTGTTACCCATTTACCACCTGGCGAACCATTTTACCCAGAAGAGCAGGTTACCGATCTATTCGAGCGCGATATCACCGCAGACTTAATTCGTGAAGCTTGTTTAAATAATCTGCGATACGAGGTTCCTCACGGGATTGTGGTTCGGATAGATGAGTTCACCGAACGAAATGATCAGGGGGTATATATCGAGGCGACGATTTTTGTGGAGAGGGAATCGCATAAAGGTATCGTGATTGGACAAAATGGGCAAATGTTGAAGAAAATTGGGACAGCTTCAAGGAAAGAAATAGAAGCCATGAGTGGAAAGAAGGTTTTCCTCCAGCTATATGTGAAAGTACGAAAAAATTGGCGTGATGATGAAAAGCTAGTAAAGCAAATGTTCAATACATGATTTTGGAGAAATTAAATGACTTATTTTCCTTTTGTGTTGGCGGTAATTCTGGCTGTTCTATGCTGGATTGCATCAGACAGGAACCTGAAAATATTGGAATATGTGACCAAACCAGGAACCATGGTGGCACTGTTATGGTGGATGTGGTCTAGTGTCGGATTGGGAGGTCCGATGTTATGGTTCACACTGGGGGTGATATTTTGTTTAGCAGGTGATGTTTTTCTGATGCTCCAACGCGACATGTTCATATTTGGGTTATTGGCATTTCTATTGGGTCAAATCTGTTATGTGGTTGGATTTAACAATCAGGCACCTTACTTCAACTTATGGGGGATAATTCTGATTGTTGTGGTAGGAATCTATATCGGTTGGCTTTATCCTCGATTAGTTGCTGGGCTAATGAAAAAGGATTTAGCACGTCTAAAAATCCCGGTCTTTATTTACGCAGTGGCAATCAGCCTGATGGTTTATTCAGCGTTAATGACCTGGACCCGACCTGGTTGGCCAGTATTCGCTGCTTTGTCCGTTAGCATGGGAGCGATATTGTTTTATACGTCAGATTCAGTGCTAGCCTGGAATCGTTTTGTTGCCCCAATTTCCCATGGTCGTTTGAAGACGATGGTGACATATCACCTTGGTCAATTTGGGATCGTTCTCGGGGCAATCTTAACTATTACTTTACACTAAGAGCTATGGCAGTAGTTTGCCATAGCTCTTGTTGCTGATTTCCGATTTATAAGGGGGTGAACATTAAGAATTCTGACTCATTGAGTTTCTGCAGGTAATGTGTCCTCAGGGGTCTCCTCAGGAAGGCTTGCATTGGGGGCATAAAGCTTCCTGCCGAATTGGGTCAATAAGACAGCCCCCAAGCCAACTAAGCCTACGAGGAATTTAGGTATCCAGCCAATGCAGGGGATGAAGGTTTCCAACCCGTTAAGGACCACCATTAACACAAGGGTTCCCAATCCTGCAGTGATAGCGGGATGCCAATCCTGCTTGAACATACCACTGATACGCTTGCCGACTTCAAGGCCCATTGCAACCAGACCAAATGCCCAAGAGATAATCAGAAGCAATGCCCCGATAAAAGCAACTGGCATAAGGCAGATTGTGATTGCCATGAAGATCAGGACGAGGGGAGCGATGATCACGGTTAAACAACCCAGACCTCCTGAGATGAATGGCTGAGTTAAGCCAGTCTGAGAGGTGCGATTGAGGTGGTTGGGGACGAACATCGCCACGATCATGGCGACTAATGCCCAGAGAAATAGACGCACGAAAAAACCACCGACACGAAAGAGTGGATTGAAATTGCTGGTGAATTCGGGCAGGTGAAATCCACTCGGAAGAATGATGGAAGGATTGTCTTCACCGGATATCGTTTGACCGAAAATTTGAGCAGTTGGATTACGATTAACCGATGTTCCGGCGGTGATCAAATCTCCATGTAAGACAAAAGTATCTGCCAGGTTTACGGTTCCACCGAAGACTACAATCTCACCATTTACAGTACCTGCAGCGTCTATACTACCCCCGAAGAGGACGATATTTCCATTAACGGTGGAACCATTCATTAAGTAAACGTTGCCCCCAAATATTAAGAGGTCGTCGTTTAATGTCTCACCACTTTCCAGTGTATAGTTATTCCCAATAACTACAGCGTTTGGGGAGGCTGCGTAAGCCGTTATTGGTAGGAAACCTAACACAAACACAGTCAGAAAAATTGCCGTTATGATTTTCAATCCAGAGCTTTTCATAATATCCTCCGTGCAAAACTAAGTTTTCGATAGGTTGCTAACCAAAGCACACTTATGAAGCTAATGATCCCAACAAGGAAGAATAATCCCACATAGGCAAGGAATGGAATACTCCATGAAAATGGAAGTAATAGATCTTCAAGTGTGTAATATATTGTAACCATGGTGAATAAACGCGTGAACCATGACACAATAAATGGACCAGGGGCCTGTATGAGTGACCATATCTGGCTTGTTAGCAGACCAAGTAAAACAATGACGATCGCTGCATTCAAACCAATTATGATCCAGCTTCGACGCTTGCGTTTATGCTCCAGGTATTCGCTCAGATGTGCCTGCCAGCGGTTGGTAAAACCTGGTGGTGGTTGCGCCTGAGGTATTTTATGGAAGGTTGATTCCACCTCCAACCAGGAAATTTCGGTTTGCCTGCAGAATTCGCAAGATTGCAGGTGTTCCTGCAGTGCTAACGTCTGATCAGCAGATAATTTTTCCTCGGAGAGTAACCAATCTCTAAAAGGCTGGTGATTCATGAATTTTCCTTTCAGTGGACATATTATTTGCTGCTTGTTTTTGCAATGTCTCGGCCAGGGTAAGACGGGCTCTGTGTAACCTGCTCTTAACTGCGGAGACTGTGATGGAAAGGCTTTGTGCAATCTCTTCGTACGAAAAATCATACCAGTAATACATGATCACTGCCGCACGGTCGTGAGGATTCAGGGATTTAAGTAAATTCTCGACCCTTCTCTGGTCTTCAAGCATGTGAAAAGAAGTTTCCGGTCCAGGAGAATTGTCGGGTGGGTCGATATAAGGAAGCGCATCCATGGAGATAACAACCATTCGTCGCTTCCTTAATTGGTCGATGCAATGATGGGCTGCAATGGAAAGCAGCCAAGTGGAAAATGGACGTTTGTGATCATAATTTTTTATATTCTTATATACTCTAAGAAATGTTTCCTGCGAGGCATCCTCTGCTTCATTGGCATCACCTAACATACGATAACACAGATTAAACACGGGTCTCTGGTATGTCTCAACCAGCTGGGTGAATGCTTCGTGATTGCCTTTTTGGACCTGGTCGAGAACTTCAGGCTCCATGGTATTCAATGCATCGCTCCTGTATGGTTATCTGATCCTGTATACGCATTCTTGATGGTTTGGTTGCAGATATAGAGATTAATATTATTATCAAGGCATTATTTGACCATAACAGTATTGCTCAGGCGGTCTAAAAATCTCAGGATTATGAAACCATTTGAATTCCATAATAAATTATGAGAGATTATGCTTTCAGAATAATTTACTCAAGTAATTTCGAATTTGCTAGAATTTCCAAAACTCCAAGGACCGCAGAATTATCCTGCTCACCCATACCCATTTCCAACATGGCATTGAAGAGTTGGGCATGCACAGCAGCAGATGGCAAGGGTATGCCATACTGGTGAGCAGTCTCCAGGATGATATTCAGGTCTTTGGCTTGCATATAGGCTTTGAACCCCGGAGTACGGTTACCAGCAAATAAACGCGGTGGTTTGATATCAAGGGTCCAGCATTGGGCTGCCCCACCTTTAATTGCTTCCACCACTTTTTGCGGGTCTGCACCGGCTTTTTTGGAAAAGATCAATAGCTCACCCATTGCCACCATTTGAGCTGCCACCATGATCTGGTTAGCAGCTTTAGCGATTTGCCCAGCACCCGAATCACCTACATGCGTGATAGTCTTTCCCATTGCAGTTAAGACAGGACGTACAGATTCTAAGGCGGCTGCCGGACCACCAACCATAATGGCAAGCGTACCTTGCTTGGCGCCAATATCTCCCCCACTTACGGGAGCATCCAGGCATTGAACGCCCTTTTCTCCGAGAATGGTGGCAATATACCGGGCTGTGGCTGGTTTAATTGATGAATTGTCCACAAAGATCAATCCAGCATGTGCACCAGTAATAATTCCATTTTCTCCTAATGCAACCAGCTCGACGTCTGGTGTGTCTGGTAGATTGGTAAAGATAACATCCACTTGAGAAGCAACAATCGCCGGGGATCCAGCGGGAATGGCACCTTCATTTACCAATTCCTTCACCGCAGCCTG
>Ga0208980_10002043_pt1 | contig 12247 bp, 28 predicted proteins | sample WetSurMetagenome_3_FD_187993 | JGI IMG/M metagenome (GOLD analysis project Ga0208980, IMG submission 187993) | Wetland microbial communities from Twitchell Island in the Sacramento Delta, sample from surface sediment Aug2011 Site A1 Bulk (version 2) | ecosystem: Environmental > Aquatic > Marine...
GGTTGGACTTTCATCATCTAGCCTTGGTTATCCTGGCTTTAACCGTAGTGATTCTTTTACTGGGTATCGGCCGAGGTGGGGGTAGCCTCATGGTCACTCTCCTAAAAAAGCTGGTAAAAGGAACTGACGTAAATATAAACGTGGGGGAGGCCGATGTGGGAAAAACTTCTGAAGTGCCTGGGGCTTGCATCCTGATTGACCCCTCTCGATGTGTGGCACACGAAGCCGAGAAGGAGCGATCCATGCGCAACGAAGCTGCCATTTCTGAACTAAAGGCAGACCTGAAGACCACCCGGCAACAGCTCTTTGGGAAATTGGAAACCCTGGAGTCTATGCTTGGTGACATCAAGGTAGCTATCGCTAAACTAGTGGTGGAGGGGGATTACCGTAACGGGAGGAAGCAGCTATGAGCTTCAGCCGAGAAGAGTTAATCAGGTTCGAGGCCAGGCGCCAGGTCTTCAAACAGGCTGGGTCCACCTACAAGTGGCCCGAGGAGCTTGACAAACCCATGACCGAAGAGTTTGGGGAAACCTGGATGGCTTGGGTACTGGCAGCTATCTGTTCCCGGGAGTCCCGGTTTGGCCTGGCTCTGAGTGGAGCTGGACTCGGTGATGCCGGTCATGGTCACGGTGAGATGCAGATCGACAACCGGAGTCATGCCGATTTCTGCGCCACCAATGGCTGGAAGTCTCTGGAAAAATCTCTAGAGTACGTGCACAAGGCCGTGATCGTCCCTTCCTTTAACTACCTGGGCGACCATGGCGAGCTGTTTCCCGGGGAGGGAGACAGCATCGACTACGTGAAGCTGTTCTGGGCCACTATAGCGGCCTACAACTGCGGAGCCGGGAATGTCCGGAAGGCTCTGGAAGCCGGGGATGATGTGGACTCCAGGACCACCGGTAACGACTATTCCCTGGATGTGCGCAACCGGGTTATCGACCTGCAGGAGCAATCGGCATGAACTTCTGGAAGGAGTTTCTGTCTTCGAATCATACCCAGGTCAACTCCATGACGGTGCTGGCCTTGGTTTTATCGGCACCGGTGGTCCTGGTTTGCTTCTTAGTCATTATCTATCACGTCTTCTTTCTAAAGCACGGTTTGGATGGAACCGTGAGTAATCTCTTGACTTACATGCTGGCTGCTGCTACTGGTGGAATAGTCGGTCAGGGTGTGACCCAGTTTACCAAGACAGACACGCCTCTGGCTACCCCAGTCATCACTGAAACCGTTAAGGTTGCAGCTAAAGCAGAATAGGAGGCCTTATGTGTGCGGATCTTCCCAGTGTTGAGGCCAGGTATGAAGAAACGGCCGGCTTCCTTGGTCGTCACCCGGGACTCTTCCGGTTTCTTTGTTTCGTGTCCGGGTTTGTCACCGGTTTTATTGTTAAGGCAATTTGGTGAACCTTACCCTTATCCTGATGGTTGTGGCCCTGGTCACTTCCGGGGTAGGGCTCGGTGCCATCCGGGGTTGCGTCTCTCAGCAGAAGAAGGTGGCGGCTCTGCAGGTGGATCTCAAACGCCAGCAAGCCGAGAACCTGGCGGTGATGCGAATCGTCAAAGACACCACGGAGGTGAGGCAACGTGTGGAGAGAGCTAAAAGCCATCTTGATTCTCTGTCTGGTTCTGAGCTGGATGCCGAGCTTGACCGGCTGCTCGACGGCAGCGGTGGCGCCCATGATGGACCGAAGGGCCCTCGCCCCACCTCGCCCCGTGGCTAGTGAGGCCTACCGCAAGGTGGTCAAGCAGCTTCCGGACGCTGATCAAAGGACGGTCATGGACCGAGAGTTGGACTGGCAGGGGGTCTACGACCAGTTCATGCTGATTCTGACTCCGTGACCTTACTTGCTGTCCGTAGGATGGCCGAAGCTTCATTTCTCAGCATGGTGGCTATCTCTCTACCGTGAAAGATGGTCTGCCGATAAAAGCCAGGGCTCAGGCGTTGTAGGAAATCCTCAATAAAGTTGGCAGCTTCCAGTTGCTTGGTAGCCGCCTCAGACTTTTTCTGCATGAGCAGTTTTCTCAGAGCGTCAATCTCTTGCTGGTAGCAGGCCCGGCTTCTGTTCCACCCAGGTATCAGGTGGCCAGGGTTGTGGCTCTTGCCGTCATAAAAGACGCAGTCGCCTCCACAGTAGATACAGCTTACTTGGCGTGCCTTTACTTCGGTTGCCTTCATTGGTTCATCCTCGGGGGCTGGCTTAGTTAAGATTGGAGTGCCACCATCAGGAACATAATCCCAAAGGGGTTGCTCAGGGATGGGCTTCCAGGTATTCTTGATGGGTTCTCCTGATTCGGAGACTATCTCTGGGCTGGGCGTAGGGGTGAGGAAGTCGGCAATCTCAGCTCTCCACATCATTATTTCTTGGAAGGGGATAGGGCTATATCTCGACCTTTCTTCAATCTTTCTCAACAACCCCTCCACCTTCTCCAGCCGGGCACGGAGGGCGGCTAATTCGGTTTCGTAGCATTGGCTACTCCTTCTCAAGAAGCCGGGAAGTGGGTAATCGCTCCCTCCCCCGTGATACCATTTTGTCCCACAATAATAATCTTGGTGGGCTCTTGAATCAGCCCCACATCCGGGACATTTATCCATCACTCCCCTCCAGTTTCTTGATCTCGGGTAGGTTAAGGAAGGCTTGGGCTTCCCTATTGAAGCGAATACGAGTAACCGAATAATCCAAGTATCCCTGGAATAGTTTTTTAGCCTCCCTCAACAGGGCGTCCTTGGCGGCGAGTTCCCTATCATAACAAATTGCTCCCCTTATTGCCCCCGCCTTCATAGTGCCGCAGACCCAGGAGTAATTATCTTCACTGGATTTGGTTTCACCACAGCCCCAACACTTATCCATCACTCCACCTCCGGGCCTGGCGCAGGGGTGAGGAAGGCTTTGGCCGTACTTACCCAGCCCATTAGACTTCCAGAAAGAGTTGGCTGTTCCTGAATGATGATATTGGCAACAGTCGTTATTCCATCAAGTATCCCCTCCACCTTCTCCAGCCGGGCACGGAGGGCGGTGAGTTCTCTGAACATATTTTGGGCACAAGCAGAATGAATGAGCATAACATCATCATAGTTGCCAATGTTATGTACCCCACACTTAGGACACTGCGTACTGACTATCATCACTCCACCTCCAGCGCCTTAATCTCGGGGCGGTTGAGAAAGTCGTCTATTGCTTCTATTACTATGTACCTGGGGGAGGACAAATCTTGAATGGCAGGAAGGTCTATAAACAGTCGACCCTCTTTCAAGCGAATCACCGCCTCCCTCAACAAAGCATCCTTACCCTCAACCTCTTGCTGGTGCGCCCACTCCCGGCAGTCACAGCCGTGGTTGTGGGATACGCAGCTTTTGGCCCGGCGTTCTAAGTCATCCATCACTTCCTCCTTGCCCGATACGCCTTTGATATTTTAACCGCTACGGGTTCCTTTACAATTAGGGAATTTACTACATCCATAGAAAGTCCCAAACTTGCCAGTACGAAGTGTGGTATCTGCCCCACAAGTAGGACAAGAGCCTGGGCCACTTGGTTTTAGTGGTCTTGATCTGCTCCTTGGACGCCAGCTAAAGCCAACCCAATATTCATTTTCTAAATCTTCTTCCTCCATGGCAGAAAGCCATTCATCCATAGATTGATTAACGGCATCGTCAGCAAAGTCACCCATTTGTTTGCCCTCCCAGGTTCCTCCCGATACAAGGTTAAAAGTTCCTGGGGGCCGGGGTTCGATACCCGGCTTGTCTGGCATAGAGCATGAGTGCGAATGGGTCTGACCAGAAATATCCCACCTCCCCATGTTATGATCCCGGTTCCCGCCGGGCCGCCCCAGGATTAATTACTTCAGCAAGTCCTCCAAGGCCTTTGAGATGGTATGGAATTGAAAGTTAGAAATTACGGTAGCCTTATCGCTCCAGCGCTCCTGTAGTTCTTTCAAGGTGCCGGGAGTGCTCCAATGGGTACCGTCTCCTTCAAGTGAAGCCAGGATAAACGTGGGTGTAGATGAAGCGTTGCCGATATTGGCCAGAAGGTAATAGTTACCCTCAATCTGGATGATGTCAGATTTTTGCCATGGTCGTTTTGAAATGGGAAGATGAGGACACTCTCCCCTTAGGTGTTTTCCGTGCCAGTACTCCACCTCTTCATAGTCATTTGGGTCGTGCTTGATACAGAAGCACTCGGCTTCTTGGCTGGAACCTCTTTCGTTGCAGGGCACTTCCAGTCGATGAAAAAGCTGGATAACCCCCGTAGGAAGTTCTTTTTTGGAAGCGTACTCAGTGCCGTCATTGAGGGCAGACATAAACCAGCGAATGTCTTTTGGTGTAGTCCGATCTGCTCTATGGGAAGCCATGTTGGCAGATCGCATAGCCCTACCCAACCTTTGATGGTACTCATCGTTAGAGATTCTCTCCATCTTTCCGTCTCCTTTTAAAAACGACGCTCTCAGATGCCCAGGAAGGCACGATCTCCACCCAACCCGACCAAAGGTAAGGGTCACTTGCCTGGCGCTTTAATTTGCCCCAGATTTGGAGCTTCTGGCCCCAGTCCAATGGTATTAAAGATCCGGTCACGGTCTTTTTGCAGGGTGGCAACTTGCCGTTCCAGGGTACTCACTCTCAATTCCATATTGGGTACTGTGGAGAAGCTTTGCCAGGGCATAACCAGTAGAAAAAGACCCGTTGCCAAAGCAAAAACCAAAACGCAAACGGTTTTCATAAGTCCTCCGTGCATGCCAGAGATTCGCTGCGTTTCTTAGCTGAGTTCAGCCTGGCATAAACCAGCTCGGGGAAGAAGCTCAAAGGTCCAAACTCCCGGGTGCCTCCGAGCTTCTCCCAGTTAGTATAGACCCAGCGTACCGACCTGCCTAGTAGCTGGGCCACATCGTGCGGAGTAATCAGGCAGGGTTCAGTCATCGACTCATTTCCCATCTTTCCAGGGCATCCATCAAATCTTTCCATAAGGGCTCCGGATGCAGCATTAGGTTAGGGTGAATGTGCTTGAGACCTGACAACAAAATAGCAATGGGCAGCGTCAGACGTAATTGCTCATTCAGCTTGTCCACGTCAATTTCAAAAGGCAGGTCAATCATTGTCGGTCTCCGGGCCTGGGCACTGCCAGCCGTAGGTCATCCGGCCCCAAGGTCCCAGAAACTTAGCATACCAGGCTTTGGCCAGCTTGCCCATGATAGTTAAGTCGGTAATGGCCCGGCGTACCGAGGTTATGGGAACTTCTTTTCCGAAGACTCGCTCCCAAACTATATGAGGAGGAATGGCTATGCCTTGATTTTCCTGATAAAAGAGCAGGATTCGTTCTTCCTGGCTGGCGGCCCTTTGGCGATAGGTGGTGAGCGTCTCACCGATTTCGTGGGTGGTGTTGTGGAACATGGCTTCTCCTTCACGTTAAAGCGGTAAGGAATGCAGACCGGGTTATCAATCAGCAGGTGATCAAAGAACCAGTGACACCAGGCCTGAAGCTCCGGATATTTAGTTTCCAGGTTCAGGGCATAGAAGCGGCAATCCTGCCGGCACTCAGGAACCCTCTTCCCTGTCAGGAAGGGTTGCTTGTGCTCGCTGGTGCTGTTTGGCCCGCCACCTGGCGTTTCGCACCTGGGCGCTGATGTGGGCGTTTCGCTCATGGTCTGACTCTCCGACTATCTGTCCGGTATCGGTGTCCACGATCTTCCACTCCCGGCCGGTCTCTCCGAAGCGGCGCCTTCTAACCACGGCTTCCATTACTGGCCCCGCCGCACCCGTACCAGCTCCACGGCCAGCATCAATAGGTTGGGATGCAGGTTAGCGATGTCTTCTTTCTTAGGGAAACTACCATGGCTGAGATCATCTACCAGATGTTGAAAACAGACATACCAGTCTACAGGCTCCATGAGAACAGCTTCTTCTGGTTCTTCGCCATTCTTGCTCAAAATGGAATCTCCTTTTATTCGCCAAGGTTGGCAATATCGTCCCTTCGCACCAGCTCAAAAAGACTACCATTGGACAGGTGAAAGGGAAAAGCCCTGCCGTTGGGGTTGGTCTTACCCCGCCAGTTCTTTACCACCTCCAAGCGAAGCATCCTCTTGGTCAAGCTCATGTACACCCGGGCTTTCTCCGAAGAGAAGGCCCCACCCCGGCCAAGAGTCTCGCCAGGCTTTTTCTGGATAGCAATGATGGCTATGCCCTTGCGGAGCTTGTCGAACACTCGCCTAATCTTCCCGGAGATTTTCCAGAAGTCGTCAGTGAGCTCCATGAAGTCGAAGATGTTGACGTCGTCTGGTTCCACCATGTCGCACAATTCCTTGCAGCCAGCATTGGCGAAGACCACCTGGCGAAAAGGTTCCCTGTTGGGGAATAGGGCGATACGGCCGGCTAATTCCTGGGAGTACATTTCCGAAGAGTGGTAGTGAATGGGTCTCAGCCCCGAGTTAAGGTAAGCCAGGTGCATCAGGAAGGCGGTCTTGCCGGCGTTCTTTTCTCCGGCCAGGATGATGATGTTGGTGGGATAGATGTTAAAGCAGGTCTCCAGTCCCATGGGCCAAACCAGGTTGACCGTGTCGGTGATGTCGGCTGATTCCCAATCCAGGATTTCCTTGGTGGTGTTCACTGGTCGGTAACAGCCTCGCTTGCCGTTGCAACTGGCCACTATACCATCATCGGCCAGCCTCAACAGCGCCATATTCGCCGCTTTCTTGTCCTCCCGGGACATGAGTCCCAATTCCAGATGAAGGTCTTTGGTGTAGAACTGGCCCTCCATCGCCCCTACCCAGTCCTTGACCATGTCGGCTACCTGCTGCTTACCTCCGAGCCTGCGAAGAATGTTATTAAAGGCAGCTACTGTTTTAGAGAATTTATTCACTGAGCTGTCATATACACCCTTCTCAGACTCATCGTGGGCTTTTTTGCAGAGGCGCTTAAGTTCCTCCAGGGTTACGTCATCCATCATGCCTCCACATCAGTTGTAAGTAAGGGTTGAAGATTAAGTTGCTTGAGGGGTAAGCACAAATTAACCTGATTTGCAGAGGATTGCAAGCAAAAAGATTGACATTCGTTAAAAAAGATGCTATTTATTACCTATAAATAATCACTAAGTTGGAAACCAAAATGCTAACGCTTAGAGCTTCTAAGTTGGGAGGATGTGTCAGACAATATGTGATGCTGCTTCGGAGCGGCAGGGAGCAAGTGCTACCACCTCGGACCAAACTCATCTTTGCCGTGGGCAAAGCACTGGAGTCGGTCATACTTGAACATGCCGGGTTTGACCCTGGTTTACTTTTACATGACCAAGTAGAAGTACGGATTCCTATTAATTCCGACTTGACTATCACTGGTCATCCTGATGCTGATGATGGAGAATGGGTTCTGGAGTGTAAGACCATGCGGGCTTTTGCTTTCAAACGCATGCGTGAAGGCGGCTTGGATGAGCAGTTCCCGCAGTATCTTGTCCAGGGTGCTGTGTACTGTAAAGGGCTGGGTCGCAAAGGGGTGAAGTTTCTATGCCTGGACAAAGACGACTCCAGGATAGAGTCTATCACCTTTGAAGCTGATGCTCTAGAACCCTATTGGAATTGGGCGGTGGCGGCTGCTCTGAAGATTCAAAGCTGGTTGCCACTGAAGCGCTTGCCAGGTCGGGAAATCAGCCTGCCGCCTTGGTACTGTTCGGCGGCTTACTGTCACCTGGCAGAATGCCGGTATAACTTCGCTAACCCCAAGAAGCTGGAATGGAAAAGGAGGAAGTAATGAACGACCTGGTGCCCATTAACACCACTGATGCCATGAAGGGTCTTTCCCTGGCCCAAGTCAAGTCTCAGGTGGTGGCCATCAACAAACTCATGAAGTCGGTGATGCAGGAAAAGGAGCATTACGGCGTCATTCCCGGGACCAATGGCAAGAAGGTGCTGTTCAAGGCCGGAGCTGAAAAGATCGGCTTCATGTACCGCCTGGCGCCCAGTTATGAGGTCAAGGAAATTTGGGATGGTGACCATCTCACGGTCTTCGTGAGCTGTACTCTGGAGAACATGAACACCGGCCAGATTTGGGGCCAGGGCGTGGGTATGTGTTCCACCAAAGAGGCCAAGTACCGCTACCGTGCCGGTGAAGGTGAGTCCACTGGCAAGCAGGTGCCGAAGGCCTATTGGGATAACTGGAAAACCGACCCGGCCAAGGCTCAGGAGCTGCTTGGCGGCAAGGAGTTCAAGGCTGCCAAGGTTGACGGTGTCTGGATGATCTCCAAGAAGGGTAGCCAGGTAGAGCATCCCAACCCGGCCGACTTCTACAACACGGTCATCAAGATGGGCAAGAAGCGGGCCCACGTGGACGCCATCATTACCGCTACAGCCGCTTCCGACATCTTCACCCAAGACATCAAGGATCCGGAGGTGGAAGATGGAACCGGGTGAAAGCCAGCGTCCGACAAGACATACTGATAGGATTTGGACGCTTCGGGATGAGAAGCGGTTTATCGACGGCCTGGGAACCTGGAAGATTACCAATTCAGACCGGGAGTATGCTGCACTATTGGCTGAGTATATCCGGGTTAAACAAGACCTGATGGACCGGGAAGTTTTGCTGGTCCAGCCGTGGCTGAAAGAGGCTATGGCCTATGCCGACATGAAGTTATCTCGAGAGGTGTCACGTGGGTAACTATCAAAAACAGCGCCGTTGGTGGCTATGGTGACCAGGAGCAAGACCCCGGAAGGGGAGATCAAGAAGCCCATCATCCTTTACTTAAACACCCTCGGCGCCGTGGTCATGCCTCTACATACCGGTATGACCCGGTTGCCGGGTGGTATCTACCGCACCCCGGCCAGCTCCAGGGGCCGGGCCGACATCATCATGCTGCATAACTCCCTGGTTATTGCCATCGAAGTCAAAACTGACAGCCGGGACTCCAAGCAGCGCCCGGGTCAAATCGAGTGGGAGCAGCGCTGGGTTGCCAACGGTGGTATCTACTGGGTGGTGCGCTCCCTCCAGGAAGTCATTGACAACCTGGGGGAGCTGGTTAGGTCATACGGTTAAGTAGAGAAGTTGGATGTTCTGAAATGGGATGGTACCATCTGGAGGGCAGCCAAGGCGTCTTCTACTTCTTCAAAACTGTATCCAAGATAGCCTTCTGGGGCGATGCCATCGAAGGGGTATAGGCATCCCGACAACATGCTCTCCAGAAACTTCATGGCAAAAAGGATGAACCCGGGTTTGTCTAGCCGGGAGACAATGAAGGCATCATAAAGCTGGTGCTCGAAGGGTAGAATGAACGGGGTTGCCGCCTCTTCCTTGGCCATGCCTCGGTGAGGACACTCACCCATGAGATGCTCATCTATATGAAACCCCACCTCTCCGTGCCGGCTACTTTGTTTAATGCAGAAGCACTTGCAAGGCGTTTTGTGTGCATGGGCCCCAAAACATTTTGTTGGCAGTACGTGAATGAGTTGTACTATCCCTTTGGGTAACTGTTTTTCGGGGCTGCCATCATTCAGCCAGTTTACCGGAGAGAAATACAGCCGCAGGTCGCTCATTCCCTCCGTGCTGTCACTATAAGCCTGTTCCCCAGCTATTTTTAGTGCTGCTGCCAAATGGAAATGGTACAGGTTATTGCTTATTTTCATGATGCTACCCCCTTTTCCTCCTACCGATTATGGCACAATTTCCTTTTTAACGAAGGGCTTTTTGCCCCCGGTGTTATCCAGGTTCCAAACCTTCCCCGGCCGGCTGCCCAGGATCTCTTTCTCAGCTCGGGCAATGACGATGCAAGAGGAGTGAATGTCCGTACCCAGCTCTCGTTGGATTACCTCATTACAAACCAGGCATCTCATCGGGACACCTTCCTAAAGTAGAGTTGAAATTTGCCAACGGGGTTCTCGGTCTCCCTACCTTTGGGGTAAGCTGCTACGATCAGGGTACGCTCTACCGGGCAAATATGCACGGAAATATTGCCCACAGTCACCCAAATGGATCCTTTGTTGGGGTCCAGGGTATAATCGTTGCCGCCATTGTGTTCCAGCAGGTTCTCACTCATTTCTTCACCTTTGAGGGGAACTTGGCTTCGGCCTCTTGAGACAGACCCAGCTTCTCCATGTGATAGCGATAGCTCTGCAAAGCCCGCTTAGCTTCCTGGCGATGATAAGTAACATTCCAGGCCCAGGTACGATCTTGCTTCTCTTTTTGTAGGAAGCGATCGTGATCATACGTGTTTTTTTCCAGAGCGATTTCTTGAGCTCGAACCTGGGCGTCTTCCTGATTGAGAAAAACGTCCGTATCTTTGTAGCTCCAACAAGACCCTCCGGAATAGTCAAGTTGGTACTCTACCCCTCCCATTCCGCACCCCGTGCGGATGCCAGAAATGGTCATCAGGAGGACCCTGGCAGCATATTGGTGGAGTTTGATTGTGCCTGAAGGGGGATTGTATCCTGAACTGCAGTTGCCACAAGCAACATCATATGAATTGCCATCGAACAGGGTGATGACGGCCTTCTTACTACCGCCGCAGTCTGGACAGACTTCCCGGTATTCAGTACGCCCCCAGCTTGCTACCCATACTTCTTGACCGATTTCGAACAGAGGCATTTTTATGGTCCTCCCACAGCTTACATTCTCTGCAGTGTAAAAGGTAAACTTGCACCGCTTTCAACTTAGCGGTCAACCTGATAAGTTTCCGGGTTAAGTTCTTTTCCTCTTTTTGGTAGATAGCGATTTGGTGGTCATAGTATTCGCTCATCGGTCCTCCAGACGATCACGCTGGGCTTCGGCAGCGTCAGCCATGCTTTCCCAATAATCCCGTTCGGCCTCAACTGCCAGCTTCCAACTGTCCGGCTGCTTGACAAACTCTTGAACGGTCTCAAAAGGGTCGTCGTCTTCATTGGCTTTGCCTTCAGCTACCAGCCGGTCAAAGATGATTTGGTCGTACAGCTCTGGATGGTGTGACCAATACGACATGGATTAGCCCTCCTTTATGGGCTGGAGTTTAGAAAGGTCATCCACCAATTCGTGGTAGCACTCTCGGCACCAATTTGACACCTTGCTGTTGCGAATAATCTGTATCGTTGCCAGATTCAGACAACCGATGTCAGTACAGCAGCAAGGCCCAAAGCCCTGGTTACCGAATGAGAAGATTAACATCATGGATAAACACCTCCTTTCACTACGAAAAAACCAAAACGGCTCCCCAGAAAATCCGACAAAAAATCGGAATCTTGGAAGCCGTTTTAGTTCGTTTCATTTTCAAAATTGAAACCCATTGACTTTTAGGCAGTCATGTCCTGTTGAATCAGGGCTTCGGCGTCTTTCATGGTCATGTTCTGGCAACCGTCCGTTTTCTCCGGAGGTAGAGCCATATACTCGGTCACTTCCGGCCACACTGCCGCCAGGTCCTCCAGGTAACGCTTTTTCTCGATGATGAAGTCGAAGGCGCAGCAGCTCCGCTTCAGCTCGCTTTGAATGGAGGCAAACATAGCGTGCTGAATTTTCAACATCGCAGCAGTCTCCGGTTCAAAGGAGATACCGCTGACATTGAAGAAGTTAAAGGCGCCCAAACTGGGCCCCTGCCAGCGAAAGAACAGGTTCTGGGAGTGTCGGGTGAGCATCTGGTCGGGCAGAATCAACCCACGGTGAAAGCTTTCCAAATCTTCCACCTGCAACTGGTTTCTCCGCTTGACCTTCCAATCCAGCCCTTGCTCGTTAATCTGGCTTATCTTGCCAGTGACGATGTCGTTTGCCGTTTTTTGGAAGTCGACATCCAGGTAACGAACCATGTCCTGAAGATAGGGCTTGCACTCAGAGTAATTGTAGTGTGGTGTCCCTCTCTGAACGCAGGTCAAGATGTACTTATGACTGAGTAAAGGGATCATCAGGCTTTCGTGGTGCAGGATGCCGCAGAAGCCGTGCAGGTCGTACTTGTTCAGCACCTGCATGTCTCTTAGGGGGTAATAGGTTTCCCGAAGCTCGACGGCTAGCCGTACGGCAAGGTTGGTCTGCATCTCTAACCATTCTTGACCGGTGTCAGATAGATAGAACCGGCTGATCACCTTCCCCTTGGCAAACGTCTTCAGACTCTCTTTCTGACGCTTGCTCAGATGCGTTTTCTCCATCAGGTCTTTTCTCCTTTTTGGGTTGGCTGGTTAAGTGCCAGTAATTGCACCAGCCACATTGATAAGCTCGACTCTCATTGTGGCCGGGCTTTTGTTGCCGGTGCAGCTTTACTAAGGCGAAGATGGCGAAAAGTAAGCTTGGATAGGCTACCTTTTCGGTTCTTCGGCAGATACGGATGGTT
>Ga0208980_10002044_pt1 | contig 12245 bp, 10 predicted proteins | sample WetSurMetagenome_3_FD_187993 | JGI IMG/M metagenome (GOLD analysis project Ga0208980, IMG submission 187993) | Wetland microbial communities from Twitchell Island in the Sacramento Delta, sample from surface sediment Aug2011 Site A1 Bulk (version 2) | ecosystem: Environmental > Aquatic > Marine...
AGCCGCCACTGATTATTTCGGCGATGATCCCTCAACGCTTGCGGCCAGCCGGATCCAGAATGTTTCAAAACGTTCATTTTCAGATATCAGGAATGACCATATTGCCGATTACCAATCCTTCTTTAACAGGGTCTCTCTGGATCTCGGATCGGGTGATGGCAATTATTTTACCACTGATGCCAGGATTACAGCTATGCAAAACGGCTATATTGATACGGACCTTATAGAACTATATTATCAGTTTGGCCGGTATCTTCTAATCAGCAGTTCACGGCCGGGTGACCTGCCGGCAAACCTGCAGGGGATATGGGCCGATGGATTGAATCCGCCCTGGAGCGCCGACTATCATATCAATATTAATATCCAGATGAATTACTGGCCCGCAGAGGTCACAAACCTGGGTGAATTGCAACTGCCATTTGTCGATTTCATTGATGCAATGCGTCCTGATGCAAGGCGTACAGCTAAAGAGGTTTATGGTCTGAAAGGCATTGTGGCTCATTACACAACCGATGTCTGGCATTACACAGAACCAATGGGTGCAATAGTATATGGAATGTGGCCAATGGGAATTGCCTGGAGCTGCCAGAACATTTGGGACCATTACCAGTTTGGCGGCGATATTGATTATCTCAGGAACAAGGCTTATCCTATAATGAAAGAAGCAGCTGAATTTTGCATCGGATGGCTGGTGGTCAATCCCAAAACAAAGTATCTTGTCTCAGGGCCGTCAATTTCTCCTGAAAACAGTTTTAAAATTCCGGGCGAAGAAGGGACTGCAAGCATGGTAATGGGGCCAACTATGGATCATATGATTATACGCGATCTGCTTCAAAACACAATTCAGGCAAGTATCGCTCTTGATACAGATAAAATTTTCCGCACTAAAATGGAAAAGACTCTTGAGAGGCTGACCCCGATAAAAACAGGATCGGACGGACGCATTCTTGAATGGTCTGAGGAATTTGAGGAGCCTGAACCTGGGCATCGTCACCTGTCACATCTTTATGGACTGCATCCCGGAAACCAGATAACAGAACAAAAAAACCCTGAATTACTTGAAGCCGCACGCAGGACAATTGAGTTCCGGCTTTCGCACGGAGGCGGACATACCGGCTGGAGCCGGGCCTGGATCATCAATTTCTATGCCCGCCTGAAGGACGGCGAAAAGGCATATGAAAATCTTCTTGCCCTGATAAGAAAATCGACTCTTTATAATCTGTTTGATAATCATCCGCCATTCCAGATCGATGGCAATTTTGGAGGTACCGCAGGGATCACTGAAATGCTTCTGCAAAGCCATGCTGGCGAAGTGGAATTGCTGCCCGCCCTTCCTTCGGCCTGGAAAACCGGTTATATCCATGGCCTGATGGCGCGTGGCGGATTTGAAGTGGACATTGACTGGGAAAATGGGAAGCTGAAACATGCAAAAATAACATCAAAACTTGGCAATCCTCTGAGATTGAGTTGCCAGGGGAAAGTACTGGAATTGAAATCGACCGAAAAAGGAAAAATCTATTTGGTTAATGAAAATGCCTCGGGCTTAATATTTAATTAAACCATCTTTAAGTAAATATTTATTAACCACGGTGTTACACTGAGTACAAAACGGAGTCTCACGGAGTCAGATCTATTTTGGATCTGACATTGTAACTCCGTACTAACTCCGTGCAACCCTGTGGTTAGATTTTTCATAAAAAAAATCTACTAAAATATTTGGAAGTTAATGTTATTTATTTCTAACTTTGTGTTAGAATTATTTAACTAATACATCGAGAAATGAAAAAGACAGTTGTTTTATTTATCATTGGAGCCCTGGTCCTTATTACTACCGGATTTTGGATCTTTTCCGGTTCATCCCAGGTCGAAACAGCAGAACTTGTGAGCTTAGTTGTGATTGTTCTTGTAGTGGCATTTGCACTTTTTGTTGGTTATAAGCGATTAACCAGTGTCAAGAAAGGAGAACCAGCCGAGGATGAGATGTCGAAGAAGATAATGCAGAAAACATCCTCGCTGTCATATTATATCTCACTTTACTTGTGGCTTGCAATAATGTATTTTTCTGATAAATCCAACTTCGAAACTCACACTATTATTGGTGCAGGTATTTTAGGTATGGCTGTAATTTTCGCAGTATGCTGGTTAGTGTATAACTTCAGAGGTGTCAGAAATGAATAACAGGATCAGGGAGTTCAGGGCAAGGTACAATCTTACTCAGGAAGATCTGGCGAAGAAAGTTAATGTCCGAAGGGAAACAATCGTCTTCCTTGAGAAGAATAAATATAATCCTTCCCTTAAGCTGGCTTATGATATTGCAAGGGTATTCGAATCAAGAATCGAAGAGATATTTATCTTCGATTGAAATCTGAAATCCTTTATTCCTTACCTCCAATCATTTGTTCCTGCCATTCTTTAAGCGCATTCCATTTACCCAGGTAAGCCATTTCTGATTGCTTTGGCCAGGTTGCAGGTTTATGAACTCTGTACTGTTCACCGGCATTATTAAGTATATCCTGACACTTTTCAACTGAGGTCTGTGCCAGTTCTTTCCAGGTTCTTATCCCTGCTTTGTAAAACAATTCTTCAATTTTTGGTCCTATTCCCTCCACAATCTTAAGATCGTTCTCCTTAACTTTCTTTCTGAAGACACTCGCAGCAAGTTCGGCATCAAAGGGAATAAAAGCTTCAGATGTGAATTTCATCTTATACGCATCAAAGTCAGCTTGCAATGCGCCATACCTGTGCTTCCAGGTATCAAAGTCAGTCTGCAAAGTACTGTATTTGTCCTTCCAGCTTTCAATGTCGGTTTTTAATGAATTGATCAGTACTAATTGTTTTTCTTTTTCTTTTCTACAAGCTTCCAGGTCATTATTTAACTGATCAATAGTGCTTTTTAATGACAGTCTGCCCAATAAATAGCCCAGCAGGGCACATATTAAGCCGACCAGAACGGGTAATAAAATGCAAAGGATATTCATATCTTTAAAATTTAAATATTATTTAATCAGGGTAACTGTTCTTCTGTTTTTCACTCTTCCTTCAGGTGTGCTGTTATCAGCGGCAGGTTCGTCGGGACCTCTTGACAGGCAAATAATTCTGCCCTCAGCGATACCATTTTGTACCAATAATGATTTTGTATTATCAGCCCTTTCCTGACCCAGTCTGATATTGCTGCCATGGGCACCCGTGTTGTCAGTATGACCTGTAATAACAAGTTCAGAACCAGGGACATTGTTCAGATAGTCAGTTAATTTTGTAACCTTATCTTTTACATCCTGACCCGTGCTGATCTCGGCTTTACCAAACTTAAAATATACGATCAGAGGATCAGCATTGATCTTTTCTCTTGCAGCCTGCCACTTTTTTGTGGCAGCAGAATCAGAGGCTGCAGTACTTAATTCTGCAGGTTTTTCAGCGGGTATTACAACAATGGATTTGTCAGCCGGCGCAACCTCCTTTTTCCCGGATAGAGATGCACAATCACAGGAAAGAGAACGGTGGAGAATTGTTCCAACAATTATTGTCAACAAAATTCCCAGCAGATAGAGTAATTTTTTTGACATTGGATTTAGATTTTAGAAATTCTATTAAACATACTAAAAAAAAGAATGTACTGCAAATTTTTTTGCTTAAAATCAAGCTCTTACCTTATCGTCACCTATTCAATCACCAAAAGTTCAGATATTTTTTAGATCATCGGTTTAACTTCAATAAAGAATAAAATATTATTTTTATGCTGTTTAACATTCTTCTTACAGATCCATAAATTCAATTCTTATGAAACCGGTTCTTTCGCAGGAAGCAAAAGAAATCCTGGAACGTATTTCTAAAGACAGAACCAGAACCAATTTGTTAAGAAACCCCGAGCAAAAGGCAATTGCGGGTTTAGTTCGCCGCATACCATCCTGGATTCAGTCAGATTTGCTCACTTTTATCGGATTTTCAGGAAGCCTTATAATACTACTAAGTTTTATCCTTTCGGCTAATGTAAACAAATACTTTTTTTTACTTGGTATAGCAGGATTTGCAATAAACTGGCTTGGCGACTCTCTTGACGGCAGACTTGCATACTTCCGCAATAAGCCAAGGAAATGGTATGGATTCTCACTCGATCTCCTTATCGATTGGTTAAGCACCGTTCTTATAGGGCTTGGTTACATTATTTATGCTGACGGATGGTGGGAAATGGCCGGTTTTGGATTTGTTGCAATGTATGGCTGGGCTATGTTAATTGCAGTAATCAGATATAAGGTTACAGGTGAATATACAATTGATTCCGGGTTGTTCGGACCCACAGAAGTCAGAATAATAATAGCTGCCATGATGGTAGCTGAAATATTTTTCAAAGGCGCTCTTCCCTATTTTGCCACAATTGTTTCTGCCATTTTGTTCCTTGTCAATATATTCGATACTTACAGGTTACTCAGCTTTGCGGGTGAGAGAGATGAGGAAGAAAAAGGGAAAATCTGAATAATCTCCCAATTGAGACAGTTTAAGAAAGTAACAACATTGATTGTCTACGGTTTAATTAAACTCTTGTATATTTTTCTTAAATTGCCTGCCCTGTCGTAAAAAAAAATGAAGGGAATACTTAATATCCCAAACCTGATCACTATTTACAGGCTTCTGGCATTTCCGCTGATACTTTATTTTGCTATTGCCGGAAAAGAGTCTTTATTTGCTGTTTTTTTGGTAATCAATCTGCTGTCGGATGCTATAGATGGCTTTATCGCAAGAAGATTTAACATGATAACAGAGATCGGTGCAAAGCTGGACTCTTTTGCCGATAATCTGACCTATGTGCTTGTATTTTTGGGTATTTATTTTTTTAAACTTGACGACATTCTGCCATATAAAACAAGTTTCCTTGTTTTTATAGGTTGTCTGCTATTTACAGTTATCTTTTCTCTTATAAAATTCGGTAAGTTTCCAAGTCTCCACATGTATATGACCAAGATCGGAGGCTATTTACAGGGCGCTTTTTTTATATGCCTTTTCACGGTTGGTTTCATAACTCCGTTCTATTATTTTGTAATATGCTGGGGAATTCTTGGGGCTATTGAAAGTATTGCCATTCAGCTGATGATCCCTGAAATGAGGTCGAATGTAAAGGGGTTATACTGGGTGCTAAAAGAAAAAAAAGCTAAAGGGGAAAAAACGTTATGATTTTTCACTCATCGTTTGAAAATTATTATCTCTGGCTGCCGCTGATAGGTTTTATAATAGGGTTTATAGGCTCTCTCTTAGGCGGTGGCGGCGGCTTCTTCTTTATTCCCGTGCTCACACTTCTTTTTAATGTTCCTACTCAGATCGCCGTTGCAACTTCGCTGGCTGCTACACTCCCAATAGGTATCGTTGGCTCAATGGGACATTTCCGAAACAACAATATTAATGTCCGCCTCGGACTGGCATTTGCATCTGCAGGAATTCTTGGAGCTCTTGCCGGAGCAAGCCTAACAAGTCTTATGACGACCGGGCAGCTGAAAATTAGTTTTGGCATTTATTCCATATTGATGGCCCTGATGATGATAATCAGCAACTGGAAGACAAAGCAGGCAGAAGCAAATGGTATCGGGATCCCTGACAGATCTGCCTTCCAGAAAATAGCCAGGGGATCATTTTTTGGCTTTCTGTCCGGAATAATTACAGGCACGTTTGGAACTTCCGGTACTGCTCCGGTTCAGGCAGGTATGTTTGCAATGCGGATGCCAATAAAGCTGGTCGTCGGAACCTCCCTTATGGTCTCTACCGTAAACACCTTTTCTGCCATGGGAGCACATTTTCTGGTCGGAGATATTGACCTTACACTGGTGTATTTCCTCACAGCCGGAACAATAGTTGGTGCCATAATAGGACCTAAATTCCTTGCTGGCATAAGAATAGGCCGGGCTGAGGGACCAATCCGTCAATATTACGCAATTGGAATGATTGTATTTGGAATTATAATGATTATCAGCCATTAATACTTAAAAACCATTTAATATATTCCTTTGGAATGATCCTGACAATATATATTATTATAATTGGATATTTTCTTGTGGGTGTCATTGGTTTTTATTTCATCAACCGGAAAAGGGAGACGTCAGAGTCCCGAAAAAGCTGGATAAAAACCCTTGTCTACTTTATAATCATTAATATACTTTGTTTAAGCATTATATTTAATCCTGTTGTTTTCAGGTGCCTGGCAGTGATTATCATCATCATGGGATTTTATGAACTTTTCAAATTATTCAGGGAGTCAGGGTATAAACGGAAGTCTCTCTTTCTTATTTCAATATTAGTTTTTGCAGTGTTTTCATCGGGATTTTATGTTTTCAGCAGAATGGGAAAAGAGTTGATCTTTTTTTCTTTTGCTATCCTTTCCATTTTCGACAGTTTCAGCACAATCACAGGTCAGCTATGGGGACGAAGGAAGGTATTTCCAAAGATAAGCCCGAATAAGACAGTAGAAGGTTTTATTGGTGGAACATTCGTCGCAATTCTTAGCGGATTCATCATTAAAGGGCTTATTGATGTCCCCGCCATAAAAGCAATAATTCTGGCTGCAGGAATTGCACTGTTCGCTTTCATCGGTGATTTTATGGCTTCCTTTTACAAGAGGAAACATGATGTTAAGGATTTCAGTAACCTGATCCCTGAGCATGGGGGCTTTCTCGACAGGTTTGACAGCCTTATTGCCGGAGGAGCCTGGGTTGCTTTGTTTGATCAATTGACTCATTCAATGTAAACTTACCCGTATAACATTTTAGTCAGATGAATATAACTATATTTAAATAGGAAGATATTGTGTAAAATAATGTCAGAATTACTTTTACTAATTAGTTAATTCTCATGAAGAATTTCTATAATCGTGAAATCCCCGAAATAATTGAAAGCCATAAAACAAGTGACATTTATGGTCTGAAAACTGAAGAAGTTAAACGGCGGCTTGATTTATATGGATTTAACCAGTTGGATTCCAAAAGAAAGAAGAGCTTTTTTCAGGTGTTCTTTGCACAGTTTAAAAGCTTCATGATAATTATTCTGCTAATAGCTGCCGTAATATCCGGTATTGTGGGTGTAATGGAAGGTGAAGGGCTGCTCGATACTTTTGTAATTCTCGGGATTCTTATTCTGAATGCATTTGTGGGAGCTTTCCAGGAGCGAAAGGCAGAAACTTCGCTCGAAGCTTTAAAAAGCCTTGCAGCACCGCTCACAAAGGTACTTCGGGACGGAGTCATAAAAGAGGTCCTGACAAGGGAACTTGTGCCGGGTGATATAATAATTCTTGAGACAGGTGCCATAATTCCTGCAGACCTGCGTCTTATAGAAGCTGTCAACCTGAAAATACAGGAATCGGCATTAACCGGAGAATCCGTTCCGGTTGAAAAACAGACTGCCCCGCTCCCGGGGGAGGATATAGCTCTTGGAGACCGTGTAAACATGGCCTTTTCAAGCGGTATGGTTACTTATGGCCGTGGCCGTGGTGTTGTGGTTTCAACAGGAATGAAAACCGAAGTCGGGAAAATTGCAAATCTGCTTCAGGAAACGGTTGATACTGAAACACCAATGAGCAGGCGTCTTGAACAGCTTGGAAAGGTTCTCGGGACAACAGCATTAATCATCTGCGCCATTATTTTTATTGTAGGAGTACTATACGGCAATTCTGTTATAAGCATGTTCATGACTGCGGTCAGTCTTGCCGTGGCTGCCATTCCTGAAGGTTTGCCTGCTGTATCAACAGTAGTTCTGGCAATCGGTGTACAGCGTATGGTTAAAAGAAATGCGATAATCCGTACTCTTCCCTCAGTTGAGACTCTTGGAAGTGCTTCCGTGATCTGCTCCGATAAGACCGGAACACTCACCCAGAACAAAATGACGGTTGTTGAGGCTTATGTCAATCATAAAAAAGATGTAATAAACAGATCTTCTCCCGCGACTGTTCTGAATGAAGAGGAAAACCGTCTGCTTGCCATATCAGTATTATGTGCTGATGCCCAGATAAGAACAAACGGAAATGGTAAATTTGAATTTACAGGCGACCCGACTGAAACTGCACTGCTCGACTTTGGCATTCTTTACGGCATGTTTAAGAATGAAATTGAAAAGCAATTCCCAAGGGTTGCAGAGATTCCATTCGATTCAGAAAGAAAACGAATGACGACAGTTAACCGGATGTCTGAAAATAAAACACGCATAAATGTTAAAGGCGGGCTTGATGAGGTGCTGAGCGTATGTGACAAGATAATTATACATGGCGATATAAGGCCAATCACCTCTGAAGATAAGCGGCTGATACTCCAGACGAACGAATCGATGGCAAACTCGGCGCTGCGTGTCCTGGCCATGGCATACAGGGATCTGCCTCAGGCACCCCGGAAGGTGCATATAGGTGAACTTGAAAATGGGCTGATTTTTATTGGCTTACTTGGAATGATCGACCCGGCAAGGCCTGAGGTTGTCGATGCTGTTGCAAAATGTAACACAGCAGGTATCCGCCCTGTGATGATAACAGGCGATCATAAAAGCACAGCAATAGCAATAGCAAAGGAGATCGGGATATATAAGGAGGGAGACTCTGTAATTACGGGGGCAGAACTCGAAAAACTAGGTGAGGATGAGTTCACTGAGAATGTGGCAAAATACTCTGTCTATGCAAGAGTTGCTCCTGAGCACAAGGTACGTATCGTAAAGGCATGGCAGAAGCATGATGAGGTTGTAGCCATGACGGGAGATGGTGTCAATGATGCCCCGGCTCTTAAACAGGCCGATATTGGAGCTGCCATGGGTATTGTCGGTACTGATGTTGCAAAGGGTGCAGCAGATATGGTCCTCACCGATGATAATTTTGCCACTATCGTTTCATCTGTCGAGGAAGGCAGGAGAATCTATGATAATATCCTGAAAGCTATCCAGTTTCTTCTGTCAACGAACATAGGAGAAATATTTCTGCTTCTAATAACATCGATTTTCAACCTTGGAACTCCCCTCCTTCCTATTCATATATTATGGGTCAACCTGGTTACGGATAGTCTTCCCGCTCTGGCATTGAGTGTTGATCCGGCTGAAAAGGGTATAATGAACCGCAAACCTCGTAATTCGAAGAAAGGTTTTATGACTAATGGCATGGTGTGGCGTATAATGTACCAGGGTATAATGATCGGCGCAATTCCCCTTGCTGCTTTTTTAATAGGTTTGCACGAGAGTGGTATAGTTCTGGGCCAGACTATGGCATTTGCCACACTTATGTTTGCACAGCTTGTCCATGTACGCAATCTTCATTCCAATACCAGATCATCACTGGCAATAAGCCTGTTTAAAAATGTGCCGCTTGTAGCTGCCATTTTAGCTTCTGCAGCTTTAGCCCTGATTGTACTGCTCGTCCCTCCGATTCGCGATGCTTTCAGTCTCACAGTACTTGATGGCAAACACTGGCTTGCTGTGGCTTTGATGTCTCTGATTCCTATCCTGGTTGTCGATATTTTCAAATTATTAGGAATCAATACCACCAGTGATGAAAAGATCAGGTGAGGGGAAACTGGAAATTATCCTGTTTGGGTTTAAAAGGAATATCCTTTTTACAGGATTAACAAGTTTTCTGACAGATACATCCGTTAAGATGGTCTATTCGGTAATGCCGATGTTTCTTTTATCAATAGGTGCGTCAAAAACCAGCCTGTCGCTTATTGAGGGAATAGCAGAAAGCACTGCTGCACTCGTAAAAACAATTACTGGTTTCTGGAGCGATAAGATAGGGAAAAACAAACCTTTCATGTTAATCGGATATGGAATATCCGCACTCAGCATTCCGCTCTATTCAATAGTAGTCTCACCCATTCAGGTTTTATATCTGCGATTTGTGGAGAGGTTTGGCAAAGGGATCAGGACTGCTCCCCGCGACAGTCTTATTGCAGGTTCTGTCACCGATGGAGAAACAGGGAGGAGTTTCGGTCTGCAAAAGGCGATGGACAATAGCGGTGCAATAGTAGGCCCTTTGATTGCGTTTGTTCTGTTAAGCTACTTGCCTGGTAATTACCATTTCATTTTTCTACTGGCTGGAATACCTGCACTACTGAGTATTTTTGTTATAATTTTCGGCATTAACGAGGCGCATAAGAGCAATGAGAGCCTGTTTAAAAAATTTCGTCTTAAAGATTTCTCTCCGAAATACTATCTTTTCCTTTCTATTATTTTCATTTTCACTCTGGGTAATTCAACTGATGCCCTGCTTATGGTAAAAGCAAACGAAGTTGGAGTAAAAGTTGCTTTTATTCCTCTTGTTTACCTGGTTACCAGCATTGTATCCGTTCTGCTGGCTATCCCGATGGGTTCGCTTTCGGACAGAATCGGAAAAGAAAAAATACTCATAGCCGGATTTCTGATTTATGCAATTGTTTATTACGGTTTTGGTATTACCGGAAGTACAGTTACAATTGTAGCTTTGTTTGCATTATATGGTTTGTATTCAGCAGCCACCGACGGAATACAGAAAGCATTTGTTTCTGATATAACCGATAAGAACAAACAGGGCACTGGTATGGGTATTTACAATGCCTTGCTCGGTATCACCTTGTTGCCTGCAAGCCTGATCGCAGGAATTCTTTATGACAAAGTCAATTCAAGGGTACCATTTTTTTTCGGTGCCGCAACCGCGTTGATTTCAGCAATATTAATGCTGGTATATTCTCAATATTTCAATAAACGTTCTTCTTAACCACCTCATTAATGAAACAGGTTCTTAAATACACAGGTTACATCTTAATTCTGGCGATCATCGGATATATGATCTGGCGTTTCTTTTACATTATTGTCTGGGTTCTCGTGGCAGCGGTGCTCTCGTTTATTGGCCATCCGCTGGTACGTTTCTTCGACAAGATCCATTTTAGAAAATTAAAAATACCTCATTTCCTGAGTGCATTATTCTCTCTGGCAGTAATTGTTCTCCTGCTTCTGGGACTGGTGGCCGTTTTTGTACCATTGATTGTCAACCAGGCTGAAACTATATCAAAGATCGATGTCGACAGGCTTGCTCAAAACCTTCAGGGACCTTTGCAATGGCTGGATGAAAAACTTCATTTGCTGGGGGCAATACCTGCCGGACAAACGATGCAGGATTTTCTTATCTCAAGTGCTAAATCAGTAGTAAATCTTGGAAGCGTAGGTTCCATGATCGGTAATTTCATAAGTGCGGCGGGAAATATATTTATAGGACTGTTTTCAATACTTTTTATAGCTTTCTTCTTTCTGAAAGATGAAAATATGTTTGAGAACGGATTGCTTCTCTTTATTCCGACAAAACATCATAATGCTACCCGGAAGGTGGTTGATGAATCAAGGGAGCTTCTTGTCCGGTATTATATCGGTGTATTACTTGAACTTATTTCTGTAATGTCACTAATTGCTATCGGGCTCTGGATATTTGGGGTTAAAAATGCACTCCTCATTGGTTTCTTCGGAGGGATAATGAATATAATCCCTTATCTGGGACCTATAATAGGTTCTGTTATTGGCATCGGATTGGGTATTACCACAACACTTGCTACAGGTTCATATAATGAACTGTTGCCCGTGATAATCAAGCTTGCATCGGTATTTGTTGTTGTGAATTTCATCGACAATAATATCCTTGTTCCGGTTATCTACTCGAAAAGCGTTAAATCGCATCCACTCGAGATATTTCTTGTAATAATCATAGGGGGTGGGCTGGCCGGTCTGGTCGGTATGCTGCTGGCTGTTCCTGTATATACTCTGTTAAGGGTAATTGCAAAAGAATTCTTTCAGCAGTTCAGGGTGGTTAAAAAACTTACTGAAACTATCGATCAGGAGTAATTTAAAGGCTCAAAGGCCCTAAGGTTAAAAGGCAATTGCTTTCAATTAGCCTCTGCTTTTTTAAAATATTGAACCAAAATGCAACACCGGCCAATAAAAACAAAAGAAAATATTATTTTGCTGTCCGAAACAGGGGAACATTTTCATTTTTCTCCCGTCTTTTACGAAGATTTTAATTCCCGTCTTAGAATAAATTTTTATGGGTGAAAGAAGGAAGGTTGTAATCATCGGAGCCGGAATCGGAGGTATCACAACCGCCGTTTACCTGGCAAAAAACGGATACAGTGTTAGTGTTTTTGAAAAGAATTCTGCTCCCGGTGGACGGTGCGGACAGCTGATAAGGGAAGGACACCGGTTTGATCTTGGAGCAACGATGCTGATGATGCCGGGAATATACCATGAAGTTTTTGATTCGCTCGGTTTAAAGCTTGAGGAAG
>Ga0208980_10002046_pt1 | contig 12241 bp, 10 predicted proteins | sample WetSurMetagenome_3_FD_187993 | JGI IMG/M metagenome (GOLD analysis project Ga0208980, IMG submission 187993) | Wetland microbial communities from Twitchell Island in the Sacramento Delta, sample from surface sediment Aug2011 Site A1 Bulk (version 2) | ecosystem: Environmental > Aquatic > Marine...
CCCGGCACATAACAAAGGTGCTGCCTGCGAATCAGTAAAGATTTCCGGGATTTTGTGTGTAAAGGATTCAGGAACAGTCATATATTCAGCGTAACCTCCATTGGCATCTCTTCCCGTTGCCCGGAATTCAGTACATAAATTTTCGTAACCTCCACGGCAGTATATGCATTTTCCGCATGAAGAAAAGATCCAGGCAACACCAACCCTGTCTCCCGGATTTAACGATTTGACTTTATTACCTGCTGCAGCTATCTTTCCTATAACCTGGTGTCCCGGGATTACCGGAAACCGGGGTGGAGGTGTTCTGCCTTCTATTTCATCAAGTTCGGTGTGACATACACCGCATGCAGAGATTTTTATCAAAACTTCATTGTCTGAAGGGACGGGATCGGGCATTTCTGTCAGAATCAGAGGCTTGCTGTTATGCTCAAGATCTGTTATCGATTTTAAAATCATTGCTTTCATAATGGAAGTATAAGATTCATCCTGTTAAATAATTATTAGAGAATATTTGCTTCATAATTAAGGAATGAAGGATTTAAAATTTCGTTTAATCGCTGTGCGTTACTGACAGCATATCCATGGTAATCATTATTGAAGAATACCCAGACATCTTTATCCTCTTCAAGCCATTGAGTTATTTTCTCTGCATAATGATTCAGATCGTCTTCGCTGTAATCCGAGGCATATAACTGTTCACGCCCATGTAACCTGAGATATACAAAATCTGCTGTTACAGCTTCATGATAAGGAAACTGTCCTCCGGAATCAGAGATAACAAATCCAATTCCATATTCGGTAAGAAGATTGAGGAAACTTTCATTTACCCAGGATCTGTTTCTTATTTCAATAGCTTTAAGGTATTGACTATAACTTTTCTCTGCACGATCCAAAAAGTTACATATTAAGGATTTTTCATATGATAATCCGGGAGGCAACTGAATCAGCACGGGACCAAGTTTCTCTTTCAAGCCCTCAAACACATCAAAAAAAATTTGTAAAGCCTCTTCTGTATCTGTAAGCTGCAGCTGATGAGTTATAAAACGGCTCATTTTTGGACAAAACCGGAATGTTCCGGGTGTACGGCTCATCCACCCGGCTATGGTACTTTTCCTGGGCAGATTGTAAAAACTTGAGTTCAGTTCAACACTGGTGAATTTTGTTAAATAATATTCAAGATATTTCTCAGGTTTTAATTCTAAAGGATAGAAAACTTCTGACCAGTGTTTGTAGCTCCACCCAGATGTACCGATATACAACTTTGCCGATTTCATTTTCATTTCATTATTGTCGGTCACGAAGCATTTCAAATAATGAACTTATAAATATGAATCGGAAGTAAATTTAATCCACTTTTTGGTGAAGTGTGTCTTTCTTTCACTTAAAATGACACAAGTTCAATTATTTGTGAAATGGGAATACTGTCTTACACAATTCTGGTTGATTTTTCTTTTTATAAATTGGGTACATAATTATAACATTAAAATACGATCTGAATTTAATCAATAGGCTTGTTTATTAATTAGTTGGGATGCGCAAAAAAACTTGACATTGGTTCTTACATGAAGTAACTTTGTACAAGGTATGTTTAAAGTATAAAGGGGTAATTTCAAAACTAAAAAAAACCTCAAATGAAAGAGACAAAACCGGATCTGATATTTGAAGATAAAAGAGAAAAAACAGAAGATGAATCTTTTGATGACAACGGGAAAGCTAAATCGAAGAGGCGAAAATGGATCAAATGGATTTTAAATATTATTGATACTATTTTTACTGCTGCCACATAGAAAGTTATCTTTTCAGAATAACCCTATTCCTTTATTGAATCCCCGCGAGCGCATTCCCCGCTGCTTGCCGAGGGATTAGCGAGCAAAAAATAAAAAATTCCTTATTGGGGATCGAAGATTCCTCACTGCTTGCTGCAAGGATCTTCAATATCAATGCGATTATTTTATGAAGACTGGATGCAATTTGCAGGTTATCCAGGACTCCTGCGATTAGTGAGTCAGGTTAGTTTATCTCAGAATGACCGAAGACAATATGCAGCAAGACTCGTCTAAAAATGAAAATTTACCTTGTAAGGCACTATTTGCTGTTTCCCGTTGACAAAGGGCTGGGTGGAGAGTATATGATAAAGATCGATACTGACCTTCCTGCTTTTCGAAAACAGAGATATCCCAGGTGTGTATGAAACGAAAGTATCATTATTGTAGTAATCCTGTGTTTTATCAGAGTAATTAAGATACAGGGAAGATTGCCCGTTAAAACCATGCCCCCTTTTAATAAAAGTGTTTGAGTATCCAGGATAGAGTGCAAGGCTTACACCATAGGATTTTAACCATGGGTAATCCTTGTAATAGAAACTTCCTGATATTTCTGTACCAAAAGTTAAAACTTGGCTGTTTTTGTTTCCATTCCCGGTGGTGATTATATTTGCCATGTTTTCCCTGGCATTCTCAAGCAGTGAATGGTAATATAATCTGATAGAATCTCTCTTTTCTACTGAAGTTAAACTACTATCTGAAGTTTGGGAATATAAAATACCAGAAACGAAACATAAAGTAAAGAAAGAAAAGAAAATCTTTGCTTTCATGGGATGGAGATATTTTCTGTTTAGAGAATTCTAATATTTCATCGTATCCTGAGATTAGCCTGTGTTTCGAACCAGCTGCAATCAGCAAGCATCCTTTTCAATATAGTGTTCCGGTCATCAATTCCATTAAAAAAATCATCAAGATACCTTATCATCTCCTGTTTGGGCTTTGGTTTCAGGTAGGGGAAATCGTTTATTATTTTGTAAAAATCCTTCTTTTTCTCCAGAAATTCATTGAGTGTGTTTTTAAATACAGCTTCATCTCTGCAAACTGCCATATAAAATCTTTCCCTGACAGTTTTGATCGGAAGAGATTCAAATGGAATTGCATATTCAGCATTAACTAGTCCTGCATAATCAAAGTCAAAAGGCACAATCAGATTACCACTTACAGACACCGCCTGCTTTGGGGCTAACAGTAATACATTATGCTGGATCGGGACCGACCAGTCGGTGTTCCCTATCATATAATTGAAAATAGCCATCTTGTCGAGTATATCTGGTCTGATGGTTCTCTGGCTTATTCCCATTGTGGTAACTTCCTTTGAATTGGCCCTCTTTTCAAGCAGCTCTTTTGGCTCAAGAGCAAAACCAAACTGAGTTATCGGCTTCTTCTCGTTGGAAGTATTTATGAAGGTTATTTTGAAAAGTCTTACTCTGTAACTAAGGTCAGTGAGAACATTATAAAGTTTGTAAATCAGATATTCTTTTAATACTAAATCTTCATAACCTACTCTGCAATAGGGCACGAGTTTGAGTTTATTGATTCCGGAAAATTCACTGTCTTTGGAATCTTTCATTTTAAAGTTCAACATTAAGGGAGGAAAATCGCAGACATCCGTCCGTCGGACGTTACCACGAGCCCTGACTTTTATCTTCTTACTTACGGAATCTGATTTATTGTCGAAATAAGTCAGAACTGCATCAAGATACTCCACATCCGATTTCTTTCTTTTATAATAGGAGATATCGAACTTGAGAGTTATCTGGAATAGTTCATCGGTGTCGAACAGTGTCACCTTTACATTCTGAGTATCGGCAACAGCAAAATTTTTGGCAAGGGTATCAACCTGGCTTGAGCCAGATTTGGCTATCAAAAAAAAGAGAAAAATCAGAAGTGAGAATTCTTTTTTCAAATCAGTTAATTCAATTTATAAAAAGTAATTCTTATTATCATTCGAATATAATAAAAATAGTACAATTATAAAAATATTGAAGATTCAACTTTTGACAAAAATGGCTCAAAAAAATGCCCTGAGTTTATAACGTCAGGGCATTCTAACCTAAATTCTAAATTTTACTTAAAACCTGTCAATGTAATACTGTAATAGGTATTATCTCAGGATAATTAAAAATGAAACATCAGATATATACTTCCATAAGTATAAGGGAATGAGGTGTTAATATTATAGCTGCTGTTGCCCGGGCTTAAGGCTTTGTCATAAATAACATATTGAGACACTACCATTTTTTCACCTCTTGTGTAACTCTGGGATCCCCAACTGTAACCGTATAATAATCCTAACTCTGTTCCGATACACATTTTTGGAGCAAAATAGTATTCAATCCCGGTGAAGGCACCCAGGCTAATGGTCATTACAGATCCATTATTGTTCTCCAGAAACCTGTCGGATAAATTTCCCCAATTTGTTGTCGGACTCGGATTAAGAGTGCTCATCTGGTTTCCATACTCACGTTTGACATTACCTGTTTGATAAGAGTATCCAAGGTCGGCACCATAAAACCCTCTGAGCCTTTTATATCCACGGAATCTTTCATAACCAATCCTTCCATGGTAAAAATGGCTGGCAGTTGTTTCTCTGTCCTGAACCTGTTGATTACTGAGAGGATTTGTTAATCTGGCAGCATCATCAATTACATAGAAATTGGCAACATTATTAGATGTGTTAATCGCAATTGTAAGTCTAAATGCTGACCGGCTGTCGATGGTGTACCTGAAATAGAATTTTTGATCACTAAGATTAAGATTATTATCAGAAGTCCCGTTAAACATGTTTCCAAAGTAATATAGGAACGGATCGGCTGAAAAGCCAATTCCGATGTCTCCTTTTTGTGGAAGCATTATATTGCCATGTTTGTTAACAAACAGACTATCCTGTGCCTGTCCATGTTTGTTTACAACGAGGCTATCCTGTGCTGATATATTTAATCCTAGTAATAAGACGGAAAATATTATAATTGATTTTTTCATGAACTCTTATTTTTCAAATGAGGAAAATACTTAATTTTCATTCTGAACACCAGTCAATGTTAGGGTTTGAGCATAAGTGGTACTGACAGATTGCGGAGGTATTGTACCACTGTAGAGAAATTTCTTATTCGGAGGTGTTATTAGAGTCTTTGTAGCTTCAAATCTCATGTTAATAAGCTCCCCTTTTGGAATCGCCGTTGAAATTTTTCCACCTGTTCCGACCGTTGTTGTTCCAGCCCAGGTAGCGGTATAAAGATTAACTATAGTACCTTGTGGAACATTCTCAGTGCCAGCAAGTGTTTCATCCATATCAGCTTTGAGAATAAAAGCACAGGTCACAGTTTCAACAAAGTTATCCAGGATATTTTCATTATCGTATGTTATTTCCTTGGTTTTGCTTTCACCCGGAATGACTGATAGGGTTTGTGTTTGTGTGACGGAGAATATTTTAGAAATTTTTGCAGAAGCAGATCCATAACTCTGTACCTGATCAAAATTAAACTCTGAAGCCTTTATTGTGACTATAACGCCAGTACTTACAGCAGGTACATTAACCTGAATAATACCATTGCTGATAGTTGTTGAATCAATCCAGGTTCCTGAAACACCCGGATTAAAGTAATTGTTGGGAATAGAAATGAATACCTTGGTTCCGCTTGGTGCAAATTCCAGGCCCTGTTTAGTTTTGTCCAATTCAGCATAGAAATATGCTTTTACTTTTGCTTTTTGAGTTGTATCAAGTGTAGCATTTGATGTTGTAATATCTTTTTGACAGCTGCCAAAAACAAATACAAGAACTAACAATAAAGCACCTAGTCTTTTTCCAGATTTTTTCATAATAATATCAAATTATGTTTAACTAAAGTTTATAATTTTTGAATCCTTCCATTTTGTAGTAAAACCAGTAATTAATATGGCATGTTTCGTAACAATCACATTAAACAAAACTAATCTTTTTTTCCAGATACATACTAAAAAAAAGAAAAAATTATTTTAGTATCATCCATATTTTTGAATATCATAGCAGCTATTTTTTGAAAAGAAATATCAAATCTGCATCACAAAAATTTACATAATCAGGAAAATCTGAACAATTTGAGGCAGAATACCAGACTCTACAATACGCTTTAAACTCTCAGGATTTCAATCATTTCTGTTATTGCTTCAGAATCAACAGGGTCTTTTACAGGAGACAACCCTAACAATGGTCTTACTTTATTAAGGTCATCACCAGTTACCAGGTCTTTGCCAATGATTATTGAGTAAAGTAATGCTGATTTCAGAGTATTGGCTTTTACGCGGAAGGTATGCTGACTGTTACGCGCAGGGAAGATGTGAACAAACCTGAGCTTGTTATTATGAAACTTAAGAGTCCATTGTGAACCATCGGATAATTCAATTATTTTGAAGGAATTCATACTTCTGCCTACCCAGCTTGAATATTGTTCAATTTCTAAAAAACCTTTCTCCACAAGAAAGTCTTTAAATTCTCTTGAAATACTTAATATAGAAAGAGATCCTGTATAAACATCCATTACAGATGTACCAAGATGTTTAAGCTCCCTTGCAAGATTTTTAATTTCAGATTCTGGTTCATCAATTCTCAGATTTATAAATTCCCTTATAAATCCCAGATGATGTTTTAACGGGTTGAATAATAAAGGCTCGGTTATCTGATAATCAGCTATCATTACGAATGATAAAAGATAAAGATAGGAAGAAAAAAGCAAAAAACTGAGGAACGAATTAACAAAATGCCACTCAGCAGGAATAAAAATTAAACGGAAAAAACTTATAAAAAAAACGTGCCCAACCAGGATTGAAGATAATAAATATGCAGAAAAAATTAACTTTAGGTTTCAAAAAAACGATAGAAAACAATACAATATGGCATCCACATCAAGAGAGAATTTTAGTAAAACTATTAATCACAAACAGCCTGATAAGGTTGTTGTAGATTTTGGATCGACAGCAGTTACAGGAATTCATGTCCTTATTGTTGAAAAACTTCGTGATTACTTCGGTTTAGAAAAAAAGCCGGTCAAAGTCATTGAACCTTACCAGATGCTCGGGGAGATTGACTCTGAGCTGATCAAGGCCATGGATATAGATGTAATAGGATTGTTCTCAGCCAAAAATATGTTCGGGGTTCCAAATGAAAACTGGAAAGCTCATAAAACACTCTGGGGACAGGAGGTTCTGTTCCCCGGTACTTTTAATTACACTTATAACCCGAACGGAGATATCCTGATGTATCCTGAAGGAGATACATCTGTCCCTCCAAGTGCAATGATGCCTAAGTCGGGATATTTTTTCGACGCTCTGGACAGGCAGCAGCCCGTTGATGATTCAAGCTTAAAAGTTGAGGATAACCTTGAAGAATTTGGGCACATCACTGAACAGGAACTGGCTTACTGGAAAAACAAGATTGATTCGCTAGAAGAAAATTCAAAAGCTGTTGTTGCTTCTCTTGGAGGTACCGCTCTCGGTGATATTGCTCTTGTTCCGGCAATTAATCTGAAACATCCGAAGGGGATCAGAGGAGTTGAAGAATGGTATATCTCTACCCTCATCAGAGAAGATTTTATAAAAGAGATTTATGACAGACAGACTGATATTGCAATTGAAAATCTGAAGTCGTTGCATGGAGTAATAGGTAATAAAATTGATGTTGTCTTTACCTGCGGGACTGATTTTGGCACTCAAAACTCAACATTCTGTTCTCCTGAGACTTTTGACAGGATGTGGTTGCCATATTATAAAAAAGTGAATGATTGGATCCATGAGAATACAAACTGGAAAACATTCAAACATTCATGCGGAGCTGTAGAATCCTTAATGACCCACTTCATTGATGCCGGATTTGATATTATTAATCCGGTCCAGATAAATGCCTCTGGTATGGATCCGCGGAAACTGAAAAAACAGTATGGGGATAAACTTGTATTCTGGGGCGGTGGTGTTGATACACAGGGTGCATTTGCATTCGGAACTCCTGCCCAGGTTAAGGAACAGGTTAAATCGCAGTGTGGAATTCTGAATGAAAATGGTGGATTTGTTTTCAATACAATTCATAATATTCAGGCTAATGTTCCTTTTGAGAATGTTGTGGCTATGCTGGATGCTTTGAAAGAACTGCAATGAAAGAAGACAAATTTAACCTGAATTATCTTTTAAGAATTTCGCTTGTATCGGCGCTTGGCGGACTTCTTTTCGGATATGACTATGTAGTTATCGGAGGTGCAAAACCATTTTACGAACCATTTTTCGGGATAACAGAAAACGCTTTCTGGCAAGGCTGGGCAATGAGTTGCGCATTGGTAGGATGCCTGGCTGGCTCTGTAATATCGGGATGGCTTAGTGACAGGTTCGGTAGAAAAAAACTTCTGATTCTCTCCGCTTCATTGTTTGTGGCTGCCTCGCTGGGAACTGGTTCTGCAGGCTCATTTGTGACATTTGTGATTTTCCGGATACTTGGTGGTATAGGAATTGGACTTGCATCAAATCTCTCACCAATGTATATTGCGGAAGTCACACCCGGAAATGTAAGAGGAAGGTTTGTCTCGCTTAACCAGCTTACCATAGTTATCGGGATACTTGCCGCTCAGTTTATTAACTGGAGAATCGCTCAGCCTGTATCGGCCGGAGCATCAACTAGTGATATTCTGAACTCATGGAATGGACAGATGGGCTGGCGATGGATGTTCTATGCATGTACTGTACCGGCAGGATTGTTTTTTATCCTGATGTGGTTTATTCCGGAAAGTCCCAGATGGCTTGCTAAAGACGCTGTACAGCAAAGCAAAGCTCTCAGAACACTTACCAGAATAGGAGGTGAGAAGTTCGCTGTATCAGAACTCGACTCAATAAATGAAACATTGAAAAACAAAACTGAAGAATCAGTTTCTACTATAATAAAAGACCCTGGAATGAGAAGAATCCTGATCCTAGGTGTCGTACTTGCGGTTTTTCAGCAATGGTGCGGAATAAATGTGATTTTTAATTATGCCCAGGAGGTATTTGCCAGTGCTGGATATAGTGTTTCAGATACACTTTTTAATATAGTCATCACCGGAAGTGTAAACCTTCTCTTCACTTTTGTAGGCATCTTTACTGTCGATAAGCTTGGGCGAAAAGGGTTAATGCTTATTGGTGCAGGGGGGCTTGCCTTAATGTTTGCCATTACAGGGACAATGTACTTTTTCCATTTTCAGGGATTACCATTATTGATTATGGTTGTATCAATAATAGGTTGCTTTGCAATGTCACTGGGACCCGTTACATGGGTGGTATTATCTGAAATATTCCCTAACAAGATACGTGGATTTGCTCTTTCAATTGCAACTTTTGCTTTGTGGGCTGCCTGTTTTGTGCTCACATATACATTTCCTTTATTGAATAAACTTCTCAATGCTTCCGGAACATTCTGGTTATACGGAGCTATTTGTATTGCAGGCTTCTGGTTTATTCTGAAAAAATTACCGGAAACAAAAGGAAAATCGCTTGAAGAGATTGAGCATGAATTAGTGAACAAATAAAAAATCATAGGTCATAATTAACGATTAAGGAAAAAGGAATTGTAATGAAAAAACTAATATTTATCTTACTCGTAATAACAGGATGTACCAGTCAGAATAATTATATCAGAAATAAGCTCTCACTTTCCGGTGAATGGAAATTCAGAATTGATTCTCTTGACCAGGGTGTTGCAAACAAATGGTATGAACAGCTTTTTGAAGAGACCATTATGCTTCCAGGATCGATGGCAGAAAATGGCAAGGGTAGCGACGTGACATTAAAGACAGACTGGACAGGTGACATAAATGATAAATCTTATTTCACTGATAAAAAATACGAAAAATACCGTCAGCCAGGGAATATTAAAATTCCATTCTGGCTCAAACCTGTAAAATATTACAAGGGAGCTGCATGGTATCAGAAAGAGGTTGATATACCAAAAGAGTTCGAGGGTAAAAGAATAGTCCTATCACTGGAAAGATGCCATTGGGAGTCATTGCTGTTTGTCAATGGTAAAGAGGCAGGACAGCAAAACAGCCTTGCCACCCCTCATCAGTATGATATAACAGATTTGGTCATCAGCGGAAAAAACAGAATAAGTATCAGGGTAGATAACAGGGTAATTATTCCGATAGGTGTAAATTCGCACAGTATCAGTGATCATACCCAGTCGAACTGGAACGGTATTACGGGGGAAGTAAGTCTGATTGCAACATCAAAAGTATTTATAAGAGAAGTACGGGTATATCCTGATATTAAGGCAAAAAATGCAAAAGTTATAATAACTATTGAGAATAAAACAGGAAGTCCATTCAGGGGGAAAATAGCTCTTCAGGCTGAAAGCTTCAATTCATCTATTTCACAAAAACTTAAAAGTAAGGTTATCAAAACATATACTTCATCGAATGACCTTCAACTAATGATCGATTATCCGATTGGGGAAAAAATGCAGTTATGGAGTGAATTTTCGCCTGCTCTATATAAGCTTTCAGTCAATCTTAAGGAAGCTAACGGTGAAATAATTGATAATATATCGGAAGATTTCGGCATGCGTGAATTCAAAACAAAAGGGACACAATTCGAGGTAAATGATATTCCTGTTTTTCTAAGGGGAACAACGGAATGCGCCATTTTTCCGCTTACTGGTTATCCTCCTGCAGATCTGAAATCGTGGGAGAAAGTACTGCAAACCTGCAAGGATTATGGCATGAATCATATCAGGTTCCACTCGTTCTGTCCGCCTGAAGCCGCATTTGAGGCCGCCGACAGACTTGGACTATATTTTCATATTGAATGCAGTTCATGGGCAAATCAGGGAAGTTCTATTGGAAATGGAACGCCGGTTGATAAGTATATATATAAGGAAGGAGATGACATTATTAAGTATTATGGAAATCATCCTTCATTCTGCATGATGGCTTACGGCAATGAACCTGCCGGGAAAAATCAGAATGAGTATCTGGGCAAATTATTGACATATTGGAAATCAAAGGACAGCAGGAGGGTTTATACTTCAGCTGCCGGATGGCCGATAATTCCTGAAAATGACTACAATCTTACTCCGCAACCAAGAATTCAACACTGGGGTGAGGGTTTGAAAAGTCTAATAAACAGGGAAGCTCCCCAGACAATGTTTGATTATCGTGATTTTGTGTCAAATTATAAGGTTCCGACAGTCAGCCACGAGATTGGTCAGTGGTGTGTATATCCCGATTTTAAGGAGATAGCAAAATATACAGGTGTACTGAAGGCAACTAATTTTGAAATTTTCCGTGAAACACTCACTGAAAACGGAATGGGAGAACAAGCCGAAGATTTCCTGATGGCATCAGGCAAACTCCAGGTCTTGTGTTATAAGGCAGATATTGAAGCAGCATTGAGAACTCCCGCGTTCGGTGGATTTGAAATACTGCAACTCCATGATTTCCCGGGACAGGGTACTGCACTTGTCGGGATCCTAAGTCCATTCTTTGAAACAAAGGGATATGTAACACCCGATGAATTCAGAATGTTCTGTAACAGCACCGTTCCTCTTGCCAGAATTCAAAAGATGACATACAAAAATAATGAGAAATTCACAGCAGAAATTGAACTTGCTCATTTTGGCGCGAAACCAATTGATAAAGCGGAAATAATTTGTCAGGTAATAAATCATAAAGGTGATACTCTAAATAAAATAACTCTTTTAAAGGATAAGATAGATATTGGTAATTGCATCGCTGTAGGTACATATGAAATGGATCTCTCCGGTCTGACAACTGCCCAGAAACTAACTTTCGTTGTATCAGTTAAGAACACACCATATAAGAACCAGTGGGATTTCTGGGTATATCCTGCTGTTCAGGAAGCAATTCCCGGGAAAGTCCTTGTTACAGATAACCTGGATAATAAAGCTAGAAAGGTTCTGAAAAACGGAGGATCGGTTTTATTATTATCCTATGGAAAGATCGGGAAAGAGAAGGGGGCTCAGGTTGCTATTGGATTCTCCAGCATTTTCTGGAATACCTCCTGGACAAATAATCAGCCTCCTCATACACTTGGGATACTATGTGATCCAAATCATCCGATATTCAGCGATTTCCCGACAGAATATCACAGTAACTCACAATGGTGGGATCCGGTTTCTCATTCACAGGCAATGATAATCAATGGCTTCCCAGAGAGCATCAAACCTTTAATCCAGCCTATTGACACATGGTTCGAAAACCGCAGGCTTGCACTTGCTTTTGAAGCAAAAGTAAATGGTGGTAAAATGATCGTATGCAGTGTTGATCTAAAAAATATTGGAGAAGACAGGCTGGTCTCAAAACAGTTGCTTGGCTCTGTTCTTAAATACATGAATTCGGATAAGTTTAATCCTCTCACAGAAATCAAAATAGACCAGATTAGGGGACTTACTCAAGAGAAGTAATGACTAA
>Ga0208980_10002047_pt1 | contig 12235 bp, 12 predicted proteins | sample WetSurMetagenome_3_FD_187993 | JGI IMG/M metagenome (GOLD analysis project Ga0208980, IMG submission 187993) | Wetland microbial communities from Twitchell Island in the Sacramento Delta, sample from surface sediment Aug2011 Site A1 Bulk (version 2) | ecosystem: Environmental > Aquatic > Marine...
CGTCTGCGCAATTCAGGCCCAGTTCATCGGCATCGGCGCCCGCCAGCTCGGTCATGCGGGCGATCGACAGTGCGAAGACGACACGGCCCACGCCTGCCCAGTACAGCGCGCCGGCGCACATCGGGCAAGGCTCGCCGCTCGCATAGACCGTGCAATCCTGCAGCGCACGCCCTGCCAAGTGCTGCGACACCGCGCGCACCAGGTTGAGTTCGGCGTGCGCGGTGCAATCGCCGTCGACGACCTCGGTGTTTGTGGCCTCGAGCAGCACATCGCCGCGGGCGTCAGCCAGCAGCGCGCCATAGGGCTGATTGCCGGCTGCCCGCGCGCGAACCGAGAGGGCGATCGCGGCGCGCAGCAGTGACTCGTCGGTGGACGTCAGCAGCGACACGGCGCTCAGATCGGCATCTGGAACAGGCGCCCCCAGCCCTTGATGCGTCGCGTGTCGGCGCCGACCAGCCTCAGTGCCTTCCAGACCACTGTCGCGATCGAGTCGTAGATCGGGATGCCGGTCTCGGCCTCGAGCTCCTCGACCAGCGGGGCGCCGCGCAGGTTGGTGCAGAAGATCGTGATCGCATCCGGCCTGGCCTTGGCCGCGTCGCGCACCATGGCCCGGATCTCGTCGGCCGAGACCTCGGAGAACGAGAAGTTGTCGCGCAGTCGCAGGTGGCGTTCGCTGACGCACTCGAACCCCGAGCGGGCGTAGTTGCGCACGATGGCAGCCTGGACGTCGTCGAGGTAGGGCGTGACCAGCCCGAAGCGCTTGACGCCCGTCAGCGTGAAGATCTCGTTCAAGGCCAGCACCGAGGTGCAGGCCGGGATGCCGGTCGCCTCGGTGATGCGGCGGCACAGCCGCTCGTCGGCGTCGAAGCCGAGCCAGCCCGACGAGGTGCCGTTCCAGCCGATCGTGCCGACCTTGGCGTGTGCCAGCAGTTCGGCGGCGCGCAGGATCTCGCTGTCGTCGAACTGGCCGAGCGCCTTGTCGCTGAGCGCGATCTCGGTGACACGGAAGCGGCCGAAATGCGCGCTGGCCTCGGGCAGGCCGGCGATCATCGCGGTGGTCACCGGCTCGAGCGTCGTGTTGGACGACGGGGTCAGCATGCCCAGAAGAATGCGGGAAGTCATGGTGCTCCTTGGTCGGTCAGACCGCTTCAGCCGAACGACACCCGCGGCAGCCACAGCGCGAGGTCGGGCCAGACCACCAGCAGCACGACCAGCAGCAGCATCATCACCAGGAACGGCAACGTGCCGACGATGACGTCGGTGATCAGCCCCTCCTTGCGGATGCCCTGCACGACGTACAGGTTCATGCCCACCGGCGGCGTGATCAGCGCCAGTTCGGCCATCACCACCAGGTAGATGCCGAACCAGACCGGGTCGATGCCGAGTGCCGTGATCAGCGGGAAGACGATCGGTATGGTGCCGATGATCATCGCCAGCGCGTCGAGGAAGCAGCCGAGGATCAGGTAGAACACCGTCAGCACCGCCAGCATCACCAGCGGCGAGGTGCCGAGCTGGCTGGCGAAGTTGGCCAATGCCTGTGGCACGCCCATCAGGCCGAGCACGAAGTTCAGGTAGAACGCCGCTGCGGCAATGAGCATGATCATCGCCGTCACCGACACGGTGGTGACGAAGCATTCGTGCATCATCTTGATCGAGAACTTGCCGTAGGCGATGCACAGCACGAGGGCCATCACGACGCCGAGCGCAGCCGACTCGGTCGGCGTGGCCCAGCCGAGGTAGATGCTGCCCATCACGACGACGAACAGCACGGTCGGCGGCAGCAGGTCGACCAGCCGCCGCAACCGCTCGCCGAGCGGCGCCGGCGCCGACTTTGCGCCGGCCAGCGAGGGCTTCCACCAGCAGGCGACGACGACGACCGCCATGAACAGCCCGGTCAGCAGCAGCCCCGGGATCACGCCGGCGGCATACAGCCGGCCGACCGAGGTGTTGGTCATCGCGCCGTAGATGATCATGTTGATCGACGGCGGGATCAGGATGCCAAGCGTCGCGCCGGCGGCGATCGTGCCGAGGACCAGACGCGGGTCGTAGTTGCGGCCCTTGAAGGCCGGGATCGCGACGGTGCCGATGGTCGCCGCAGTGGCGACCGACGAGCCCGACACCGCGGCGAACATCGCCGACGCGCCGATGTTGGTGTGCAGCAGGCCGCCGGGCAGCGGGTTCAGCCAATCCGACAGCGAGCGGTACATGCGGTCGGTGAAGCCGCCGCGCACCAGCAATTCGCCGAGCAGCACGAACAGCGGCACCGCCACCAGCACGAAGTTGTTGGTGGCGCCCCAGTACTGGGTGCCGTACTCCATCACTGCGGGCGTGCCGAGGTAGAAGATGGCACCGAGCATGCTGATCGCGAACATCACGAAGGCCACGTGCAGGCCCAAGGTCATCAGGCCGATCAGCAGCGCAAAGCCGACGACGGCGGCAGTGAGGTCGATCATTTCGCTTCTCCCGGCTCGGCCTGCCGGGCCTGCTCTGCCTGGGCTGCACGTTCGGCCTGCGCTGTCAATTCGGCTTCGAGTTCGTCCTGCACGCTGGCCGGTCCGTAGTAGCGGTTCAGCCTCGGGTCGCCGCGCACGAACAGCAGCAGTGCATGCGCGGCGTAGGCCAGCGCAATCAGCGCGAACAGCACCAGGCCGATCAACCAAAGCAGCTGCGGTTGCCACAACGGCGTCTGCAGCGGGTTGCTGGCCACGCTCTGGAACTCGATCGACTCCAACAGCACGGTCGTGCCGCGCCAGGCCGCGAAGCTGGCGAAGGCCGCCATCGAGACCATCGCCAGCAGGTTCATGACCCGCTGCCAGCGGGTCGACATCATGACCAGGAAGATGTCGACGCGCGTGTGGCCGCGCTTGGCCATCGTGTACGACGCCCCGACCACCGCGATGATCGCCAGCACGTAGCCGCCGATGTCGTCGGTGCCGGGGAACGAGTGCGAGAACAGCTTGCGGCCGACGATCTCGACCGAGACCGCCAACGACAGCAGCAGCACCGCGTAGCCGCAGACGATGGCGGCCGTGCGCGCAACCGGTTCGACCACGCGACTGATCGGATCTTCTTCCATGGGATCTCCTCGAGGCGCGTCGGTGCCGCGGTTACTGGATCTTCAGGCCGCGGACCTTGCCGACCGTGGCGTTCCAGGTCTCGGAGCACTTCGGGTCGACCTTGTTGCAGGTCTCCTTCCACAGCGGCAGCACCGAGCTCGACACCGCGGCCTTGATCTTGGCCTCGTCGGCCGGCGACACCGCCACCAGCGTCATCTTGAACTTGGTGCCTTTGACGCAGGGGTCCTTGCCGATGTTGCAGTTCATCGCATCGGCGTTGGCCGTCTCGGCCAGTTCCCACATGCGGTCTTCCATCTGCTTGAAGCCGGCAACGATCTTCTGCTGCGCCTCGGGCGAGAACTTGTTCCAGTAGTCCAGGTTCATGAAGTGGCCCTGCACCGAGCCCGACACCGACAGCGGCATGAAATGCGTCGTCACTTCGCCCCATTTGCCGGCGTTGCCGGAGGTCGGCGAGGTCACGCCGCAGTCGGCCACGCCACGCTGCAAGGCCGGATAGACCTCGGAGAACTGCAGCGTCACCGGCGTCGCGCCGAGCGTCTGGATCAATGCGGCCATCGATGGCGTGAAGCTGCGCACCTTCAGGCCCTTGATGTCGTCGATCGACTTGATCGGCTTGTTGCAGTAGAAGACCTGCGGACCGAACGGCCACAGCGTCAGCACCTTGGCCTTGAACCGCGCCTGCAGGCGCTTGTCGAAGACTTCGCGGTAGGCCTCGACGGCCTGGCGCAGGTCTTTCATGTTGGTGGAGACGCCGATCAGGTCGATGCCCTCGAAGAACGGGTCGTCGCGCGAGGCCATGCCGATCTGCACGCTCATCACGTCGAAAGTGCCCGATCGCAGCAGCCGCAGCGCGTCGGCCGCCTGCACGTTGACGACGTCCATCGGGTTGTAGTTGATGTTGATCGGCGCGCCCATCAGCTTGGGCAGCGCGGTGAAGAAGGGTTTCTCGATCTCGTCGACGTGCTTCGAGTTCGACGAGAAATTGCCGGCGATGCGCATCGCGGTGGGATCGGCGGCATGCGCGCCGGCGGCAAGCAGCGCCGAGGCGGCGATCAGGGTCAGGATTTGCTTCATCGGGGGAACCTCCGGGAGTGATGGATTCAGACGTCGGGAAACAGGGTCTGCAGGCGCAGGCGCGTGATCGCCGCCACCTGGCTGAGCGCTTCGTCGCGTTCGCGCGCGGTGTCGAGTGCGAGACGGCGCTCGAACTCGTGGAAGATGCCGGCCTTGCTGTAGTGGCGCACGCAAACGATGAACGGAAAGCCATGTTTGGCGAGGTATGCCGCGTTGAGCGCCGCGATGCGCTGCATCTCATCGGGCCGCAGCGACTTCAGTCCGGCGCTGTGCTGCTCCTGGTCGGAGGCTTCGGTCAGCGTGCCGGTCTGCGCTTCGCGGCCGGCCAGTTGCGGGTGCGCGCGCAGCAGCGCGAGCACCTGGGTCTCATCGGCCTGCGCCACCTGCGCCCACATGCAGCGGTGCAGGTGGGCCACATCGTCGAACGGTCGCATCGGCCACGCCCGCTCGGCAACCCAGGGCGAGTGCTCGAAGGTGTCGCCGAGCAGGGCCGTGAAGGCCGGTTGGGTCAGCGCGCCGAGTTGTGCCAGACGGGGTGCTTCGGATGTGGTTGCCAAGGTCCGCTCCTGCCAAAGGTGGGCGCCGGAAGACGCCCTGACCGATGCTAGGAGCGACAGCGGCGAAGCCGATGCGCGATCTGTTATATCCGCCATAGTGAAACCCGACGCCGGCCCGCCATGTCCCGTTCCAGCGACCCCATCGACGCCTACCTGCTGCGCGTGTTGACCGTGGCGCTGGTGGAGCGCAACCTGACACGCACGGCGATCCGCATGAACCAGTCGCAGCCGGCGATCAGCGCCGCGTTGCGCAAGCTGCGCACGCTGTTCGACGATCAGCTGCTGGTGCGCAGCGGCAATGCGATGGTGCCCACACCGCGCGGGCTCGAACTGCTGGAGACGGCGCGCGCCGCGCTGCACGAGATCGACAAGCTGTTTGCGGCGCGGCAAGCCTTCGATCCGGCGACGACCAGCCAGTCCTTCAGGATTGGCTGCCCCGACTACCTGGCCACCGTGTTCCTGGCCGGCGTGGTGCGCGAGCTGCGGCGCCAGGCGCCGGGTGCACAACTGGTGATCCACCCGCTCGGCCCCGACTTCGACTTCGAGCGGGCGCTGGCCAATGGCGATCTCGACATCGTGATCGGCAACTGGCCCGAGCCCCCCGAGCAGATGCACACCACAGCGCTGCTGGAGGACGACATCGTCTGCCTGCTGTCGTCGGCTCACCCGCTGGCCAGCGGCAGGATGACGCGCGCCCAGTACCTGCGCGCGCCGCACCTGGTGCCGCTGGCCTTCTCGTCCGCGCACCGCGGCATCATCGACAGGCACCTGGCCACCCTGCGGGTGACGCGCAACACGCGCGTCGTGGTGCCGTTCTTCACGATGGCGCCGCACCTGCTGGTGGGCAGCGACCTGATCTTCACCATCAGCCGCCACTTCGCGGAGCACTACGCCAGGCTGCTGCCGCTGGCCGTCGTGCCTTGCCCGATCGACTTTCCGCGCATGCGCTTCTACCAGATGTGGCATGGCCGCAGCCAGGCCAGCGAGGCGCACCGCTGGCTGCGCGGCGTGCTCAAGGACGTGGCTGGCGCCACGGTCGGCAAGCTCTGAGCCTGTTCGGGGCGATGAGCTCATGACAGCCACCGGTTCATGCCGACGTCCTGTGCCGCGGCCTTGAGCACCATCGCGCGGTAGTAGGGTTCGAGGCGCGCGGCTTCGCGCGCGGCGCTCTGCTGCTGGGTGCGCCCGGCCGCCATCAGTTCGCGCATCTCGGCGCGCAATGCGGTTTCATCGACCGCCGTGACGCGACCCTGCTCATAGACCACGCGGCCGGCGACGATGGTGGCCCGCACCGAGCTGCCGTCCTCGCAGTGGACGAGCTGGCGGCGCAGGTCGTTCAGTGGCGTGAACGACACGGTATCGAGGTCGAGCAGCGCGAGGTCGGCGTGGCAGCCGACCGCGAGCCGGCCCAGGCTGTCGGTGCGCCGCATCGCGCGCGCGCCGCCGCGGGTCAGCGCCGCCAGGATCTCGGCCGGTTGCGGCCAGGCCCGATAGTCGGGCGTGGCCAGCGTGTGCAACAGCGCGGCGGTCTTGGCGACGAACCAGAGGTTGACCGAGTCGTCGGTGTTCATCTCGTCGCTGCCCAGGCAGATCGGCACGCCGGCTGCGCGCAGCTTGCCGTAAGGCATCACGCCGCTGCCCAGGCGCAGGTTGCACACCGGGTTGTGGGCGACGGTGCAGCGCGCAGCGGCGAGCAGCGCGATGTCGGCGTCGTCGATCCAGATGGCGTGGATCACCATCATGCGTTCGTCGAGGAAACCCAGGTCGTGCACATGGCGCACCAGCGACTTGCCGAACTTCTCGCGCCCGAGCACGCGCTGCAGCTTGGTCTCGAGGATGTGGATGTTGAACGGCAGGTCGTGGCGCTTGGACAGCGCCGACAGGCCGGCGAAGTAGTCGTCGGTCACGCGCTGCGGCGCCGAGCAAGACACCGCGGCGGCGAGCCGTCCGTTCTCGGCACCGTGCCAGCGCGCGATCAGGTGGCCGTAAAGCGCCAGCAGCTCGGCAGTCGACTGGCGCGGCGCCGCGTCCATCGCGCGGCGCTCGGCCTCGGGCAGCAGCTCGGCCAGGTAGGGGTACTTCTCGTACTCGACGATGTTGGGCTGGTCGATCGCCACCGTGGCGCGAATGCCGGCATCGGCATAGGCCTGCATGATGGCGTCGATCGACTCGACGCTGGCCACCGGCACGTGGTACGCGTCGTCGTGCACCGCGGTCACGCCTCGGCGCAGCATCTCTAGCGCGCCGATCATCGTGCGCACATAGGCCAGACGGCCGGCACTGCCGGTGGGCGCCAGCGGCGGCACCTCGTGCAGCATGAAGATCTCGAGCGGGTAGCCGGGCAGGGCGCCTTTCATCAGGTTGCCGGGCGAATGGAAATGCGCATTGATCAAGCCCGGCATCGCCAGCAGGCCGCGACCTTCGATGGTGCGCGCAAACGGGCGCGGCCAGGCCGCGCCGGCGGTCGGCCCGACGGCCGCGATGCGGCCGTCCTCGATCACGATGTCGGCGTTCGGCCACTCGTGGTCGGCGTCGTCGAGTGTCAGCACATGGGCGCCGCGGATCAGCAGCGAATCGGGCCCTGGGTTCATCGCCCGAACACCCGGCCCCAATCGAGGCCCGCGCGTGTATCGATGCCGGCTCGCCGCAAGGCCCCCCACACGCCCATCGTCACGGTGTCGTAGATCGGGATGCCGAGTTCATGCTCCATTTCGGGCACGATCGGACCAGCCGGAAAGTTGGTGCAGAAGGTGACGATGGCCTGTGGCCTGGCCTTGGCGACGTCGCGCAGCATCGCGGCAATCGCGTCGAGCGGGATCTGCGAGAAGGAGTAGTTGTCGGCGAGACCGACGTTGCGCGCGGCGACGCACTCGTAGCCTTCGCGCGCGAAGCTGGCGACGATGCGATCCCGGTAGGCGTCGACATAGGGGCAGGCCAGCGCGAAACGCTTGATACCGTCCTCGCGGAAGACCTGGTCGATCGCCAGCGTCGAGGTCGTCGATTTCGCGCCGGTCAGCGCCTCGATGCGCGCCACCAGGTCGTGGTCGAGCGCGAAGTCGAGGCTGCCGCCCTTGCTGCCGTTCCAGGCCACGACATCGAGCTGGGCGTCGCCGAGCACGCGCGCGGTGGCCAGCATGTCGTCGAAGTCGTAGGTCAGCGGATACGGATCGACGGCGCCGACCACCGAGGTGCGCGAGAAGTGCGGCGAAACCTCGGGGAAGTGGCGCAGGATGCCGATCGTGACGCGCTCGACGACGGTGTTGGCCGACGGCGTGATCCAGCCGATGAAGGTGGAGGGCGCCGTGAACCGCTCACGCGTCGTGACGGGGGCAGGGGCCATCGCGCAGCCGCTCGCTCAATAGCCCATCAGTCGCGGCAGCCACAGCACGATCTTCGGGAAGAACATGCAGGTGAACAGCAGCCCGTACATCACCGCGATGAACGGCCAGACATGCTTGACCAGCTCGCCGAGCTTGATGCCGGTGATGCCGCAGAGCACGAACAGCACCACGCCGACCGGTGGCGTGAGCATGCCGATCACCAGATTGAAGACGAACAGGAAGCCGAAGTGCAGCGGGTCGATGCCGTACAGCAGCGCGATCGGGTGCAGCAGCGGCACCAGCATGATGTAGGCGGCGTTCGACTCGAGGAAGCAGCCGACCACGAACAGCGCGACCGACACCAGCAACATGAAGACCAGCGGATCCTGCGTCAGCGAGCGCAGCAGCGCCGTGAGCTGGGCCGGCAACTGGTCGACGGTGAGCATGTAGGTCACCACCGAAGCGAACGCGATCATCGCGCCGACCACGGCCGAGGTGATCGCGGTGCGGATCATCGCCTCGGGCAGGTCGGCGAGCTTCAAGGTCTTGGTGATGAAGAAGCCGATCGCCATTGCATAGACCACCGCGATCGCCGAGCCCTCGGTGGCGGTGAAGGCGCCGCCGACGATGCCGCCGATCACGACGACCGGCATCAGGAAGATGATCCACGAGCGCTTCAGCTCGTGGCCGACGCGTGCCCACGAGAAGGGTTCGCCGGTGAGCGGGTAGTTGCGCTTGACGGCCGTGTACCAGACCAGCAACAGCATCGACGCGACCAGGAGCAGGCCCGGGATCACGCCGGCCATGAACATGCCGCCGACCGACACCGTCGGCCCGGCCATGAAGGCGTAGACGATCATCGCGCCCGATGGCGGGATGATCGGCCCGAGATTCGCTGCGGCGGCGACGACCGCCGACGAGAAGCCGACGCCATAGACCTTGCGCAGCGACGGCACCATCGTGCTGCCGAGCGCGCTGGCATCGGCCACGGCCGCGCCCGACACCGTCGACAAGCCCATGCCGGCCAGCACCGTCACATGCGCCAGCCCGCCACGCACGCGGCCGACGACCGAGTTGGCCAGGTCGATCAGCCGCTCCATGATGCCGGCCTTCATCATCAGCTCGCCGGCGAGGATGAAGAACGGGATCGTCATCAGCGGGAACGCGTTGACCGCGTTCATCATTCGCGTCGGCAACAGGTTGAAGTCGACGTCGCTGTAGATCAGCCCGGCGACCGCGCCGATCCCCAGCGAGAAGGCCAGCGGCATACCCAGCATCGCGATGCCGAGGAAGATGAAGATGATGAGCAGGCTCATTCCGTGGCCACCGACTCGGTCATCGTCGGCTTGCCGGTCATGACGATCCAGGCCAGGTGCAATGCGGCGTGGGCACAGCCGACGCCCACCGCGACGATGAACCAGGCCGCGCTGGCGTTCATCGAAGCCATCATCTCGTCCCACTGGTCGATCGCCACGACCGCCGATTGCCAGGCCACCAGGACCATCATCGCGGCCGCGATGGCCGCCATCGCGCGGGCCAGGATGTCCTGCATGCGCGGCGGGAAGCGCGAGCTCAGCAGTTCCATGCCGATGTGCGCACCCAGGCGAATGCCCAGTGGAATGCCGAGGAAGATCGACCAGACGAAGGTCAGGCGCGACATCTCGTCGGCAAAACCGAGCGAGCTGTTGAGCGCGTAGCGCAGCAGTACCTGCAGCGACACCACGGCCACCATCATGCCGAGCATGATGATGATGGCCCAGCCGGCCGCGGTGTCGAGCGCGTGCAGGGTCAGCGCAAACGGACGCAGCGGCCCACTGTGGTGGATCAGCTTGGAGGGCAGCAGGCGGCTCATTGGGACCCCTCGTCCGACGGGTACGTCGGCCGATCCCCCGAGGGGATGCGGGCCGGCTTGGGAGCGGCCCGGCGCTCGGCCCGCGACGACGCGCTAGGCATGATCAGGAGCCCGAGGCCTTCTTCACTTCGGCCAGCACGCGGTCGACCAGATCGGCGCCGACGCGCTTCTTGATGTCATCGACGACGCCGGCGGTGGCCTTGCGCATCGCCTCGCGCTCGGCGGGCGGCATGGCGTCGTACTGCATGCCCTTCTTCTGCAGCTCGGCCAATGCAGCGGCATCGGCCTTGGCGGCTTCCACGCGCTGCGTGGCCACGGCCTTGTCCATCGCGGTCTTGATGGCCTTCTGGAATTCGGGCGACAGGGCCTCGAACTTCTTGCGGTTGGCGACGACGGCGATGAAGTCGAAGAAGTGCCCGGTGTTGGAGACGTACTTCTGGACCTCGAAGAAGCGGCTGTCGTAGATCAGGTTGTACGGGTTCTCGTGCCCGTCGATGACCTTCTGTTCCATCGCCGAATAGACCTCGCGGATGTCCATTGCCAGCGGGTTGGCGCCGAGCGCACGGAAGGTGGCCAGATGCGTCTCGTTGGGCTGCAGACGGATCTTCAGACCCTTCAGGTCGGCCATGGTCTTGATCGGCCGCACGCTGTTGGTGACCTGGCGCGCACCGAGCTCCATGAAGCCAAGCGCGATGAAGCCCTTGTCCTCCATCTTCTTGTCGATCAGGTCGCCGATCGGGCCGTCCATCACCTTGTAGGCGACCTCGCGGTTCGGGAACAGGAAGGGCAGGCTCACGGCCTCGAGTTCGGGCACGGTGCGCGACAGGAAGGCCATGCCGACCCAGGTCGCATTGATGGTTCCGGCACGCGTCTGGGTCACGTTTTCCTGCGCGCCGCCGAGTTGCATGTTGGGAAAGGTCTCGATCACCAGCTTGCCGCCGGTGGCCTGCTCGACGTCCTTCTTGAACTGCTCGATGGCGATCGACGACGAATGCTTGTCGGTGAAGTTGCCGGCGATCCTGAATTTCTCCTGCGCCCATGCGCTGCCCGTGGCGGCGAGGGCGAGGCTGGCCGCGACGGCGAGACTGCGAATCGAGAACTTGCTCATCACTGTGTGCTCCTGGAGGTGTCGGCCGGAGAAGGGTGCTCGGCGGCCAAGGGTCGGGATGAATTTAGAACACGGGAAGGATAGTTAAGTGGATACAAAACGGCAAGCAAATTGAATCCAGATAGATCGGTGTTTTCCCTAGCGCAGCGATCATCGTGCCGTTGTCTGGAGACCGATTTACGGTAAGCAATATGCGCGCCACTGGTGAGGTCTGGCGTCGGATCCGCAGCCTTTGATGAAGGGTTGCACCTCGGCACTGCAGTCGTAACGTGCCTCGCAGACGGGCGCACTCGAGGGCGAAGACCTCTCCGCCCTGTGGGCTTGCCAAGTGCACGGTTGTGGCTATACTGGCGCGACAAATTGGATTCAAAGTATTGTAGAAATTGGATGCAATGACCACCAAGCAACTTCTCGAGGAATTGCCCGAGCGCGCTGTCCGACCGGCCGTCAAGCACGCCCGCCACGCGACACCCGTCACGGTCCCTGCGCGCGCCACGAGGCCGCCGCTGCCCAGCGTCGACGCGATCCACCAGCGCGTGCTGCTGGCCATCGTCGAGCACCGCTTGCCGCCGGGAACCAAGCTCGGCGAGGAGCGCCTGGCCAAGGTCTTCGGCGTCAGCCGGACGCAGATCAGGCAGGTGCTGGAGCGCCTGGCGCACGACAGCATCGTGACCGTGCACGCCCACCGCGGAGCCTTCGTCAGCAGCCCGACGGTCGAAGAGGCGCGCGAGGTGTTCGCCGCGCGGCGGCTGATCGAGCCCGACCTGATCCGCCAGGCCACCCAGGCGGCGAAGGCATCGGACATCCGGCGCTTGCGCGACCACGTGGCCAGCGAATCGGCCGCGCGTGCGGCCAACGACAAGCGCGCGATCATCCGCTTGTCCGGCGAGTTCCACCAGGTCATTGCCGACATTGCCGGCAATCGCTTCCTGGCGCGGACGATGCGCGAGCTGGAGACGCTGACCTGCCTGGTCATCGTGCTCTACGACGCACCCAACGTGCCGGCCTGCCCGTACCACGAGCACAGCGACCTGGTCGATGCGATCGAGGCCCGCGACGCCGAGCGCGCCGCTGCACTGATGGTCGATCACCTGCAGCACGTCGAGGCCGCGCTGGACTTCCAGCGCAGCGGCGACGGCGAGATCGACTTCGACGCCGTCTTCTCCTGATCGCCATTGGCCGGACACGTCATGCGCATCCTCGTCGTCAATGCCAACACCTCGCAGATCGTCACCGAGAAGGTGGCG
>Ga0208980_10002048_pt1 | contig 12233 bp, 5 predicted proteins | sample WetSurMetagenome_3_FD_187993 | JGI IMG/M metagenome (GOLD analysis project Ga0208980, IMG submission 187993) | Wetland microbial communities from Twitchell Island in the Sacramento Delta, sample from surface sediment Aug2011 Site A1 Bulk (version 2) | ecosystem: Environmental > Aquatic > Marine...
TTCCACAGCTGATATTTTTGTTGTAATCGGTTCTTCACTTAATGTGTATCCTGCTGCGGGATTAATTGATTATGCTCCGGAAAAAGCTTCACTTTGGCTTATCGATCCAAATGATGTCTATGTACCCGTCAACAGAAATGTCGAAGTAATAAAAGAACCTGCAAGTAAAGGAGTCGAAATATTAACCAGCAGATTATTACAGCTTCCCTATTTTCCTGATATCTTTATGTCATGATTGACCGCCAGACCATAGAGAGGATCCTTGACGCTGCTCAAATTGTGGATGTTATCCAGGAGTTTGTCCCCCTGAAGAAAAGAGGAGTTAACTATCTGGGATTGTGTCCTTTCCATAATGAAAAGACTCCCTCCTTTACGGTCTCACCGACAAAAGAGATATTTAAGTGTTTCGGATGCGGGAAGGTCGGGAATTCGGTAAACTTCATTATGGAGCATGAGCATCTAACTTACCCTGAAGCGCTTAAATACCTCGCGGGGAAATATCATATCGAGGTCGTTGAAAAAGAACGAAGTCCTGAGGAGATCGAGAAACAGAATGAGCGGGAAAGCTTGCTGGTAATAACTGCCTATGCTGCACGTCAGTTCACTGATAACCTGTTTCAATCGGATGAAGGTATCTCAGTTGGCCTGGCTTACTTTAAGGAGAGAGGCTTCAGGCAGGATACTCTGAAGAAGTTCGAGGTTGGTTACAGCTTTGAAAGGCGCGATGCATTTTCACAGAAAGCCCTTGATGACGGTTATAAGCAGGATTTTCTGGTAAAGACCGGATTATCGATTCAGCACGAAGAACGTATTTTCGACAGGTTCAGCGGCAGGGTAATGTTCCCGATCCACTCACTCTCAGGCCAGGTCCTTGGCTTTGGAGGAAGGATACTTAAAGCTGATCCTAAAAGTGCCAAATATCTCAATTCACCTGAATCGGAAATATACCATAAAAGCAGGATTGTATATGGTATCTATCAGGCACGCAAGGCAATCACCAGGGAAGACAGGTGCTATCTTGTTGAGGGGTACACCGATGTTATGTCTCTGCATGAGGCAAATATCGAAAACGTGGTTGCATCATCCGGGACATCACTCACCCAGGAACAGGTTAGGTTAATTAAAAGATTTACACAGAACATTACGATACTTTATGATGGCGATCCTGCAGGTATTAAAGCTTCAATTAGGGGTATCGACCTTGTTCTAGAGGAAGGAATGAATGTGAAAATAGTACTTCTTCCAGAGGGTGAAGATCCCGATTCGTATTCAAAAAAAGTCAGCAACGAGGAGTTCACAAAATACCTCAGGGAAAGAGAAACCGATTTCATAAGGTTTAAAACCCAGCTCCTGATCTCTGAGTCAAATAATGATCCGGTCCTTAAAGCCAACCTGATAAAGGATGTTGTAAAATCGATCGCGGTTATCCCTGAAGCGATCACACGAACAGTTTATATCAAGGAGTGCAGTATTGTCCTAGAAGTCTCTGAACCTGTTCTCTACCATGAGGTAAATAAGCTGAGGCAGCAGAAATCATTCCAGGAAAGAAATAAATATCCAGGTCCTGAGGATCTGCCCGTACCTCCTCCCCAGGCAATAAAACCTGTGCAGTACAAAACTGTATCATATTATTCCGAAAAGGAGATTATCCGACTGCTTCTTAAATATGGAAGCGATGAGTTTGACCGCAGGATCAGAAGTGAAGATGGTAAGGAGGAAATAATAGCAGTTTCTGACTATATTGTAAATGAAATAACATCAGATGAACTCTCATTCGATGACCGGATCTGTGCAAAGATCTTTGCCGATTTCAGGTTTTATTCGGAACAAGGACTCTTTCCGGGCGATAAGCATTTTGTAAAACATGAAGATCCTGAAATCTCAAGGCTGTCAGCCGACCTTCTGTCTGATTCGCATGAACTAAGCAGGATATGGAAAGACAAGCAGACATTTGTGGCGACTGAAGAAATGAAGCTACGTGATATAGTTCCGGATGCAGTTCTCAAATTCAAGAGCGATAAGATAATCGCTGCAAGGAAAGAAATAATGACTCTTCTTGAAGAGGCTGTAAAGGACGATGAACAGGAAAAAATTCTATCACTTCAGAAGAGATATAATAATCTGAGCACAGCACTTGGGATAATATCGAAACAGCTGGGGAACAGGATTTTGTTGTAATTTTCCTCTGAGGTTTCACCCTCCAGCAGTTTCACCCCCCAACCCCCCTAAAGGGGGGGTTAAATCATGGATCTTATTTAATATTTCTTGTTGGACAAAGTCTATATTATTAAAAACCTGATCATTTGTGAACCTCATGATTCTTATCCCAAATTTTTCGATATCATATGTCCGACCATTATCATATTCAGATATTTCTTTTACTAAATGAATTCCTCCATCAATTTCAATAGCTAATTTAAGTTCATGACAATAAAAATCAACCACAAATATGTCAACCGGGTGTTGCCGCCTGAATCTAACCGTAAATAATTTTCTGTTTTTTAATTTCCCCCATAAAATTATTTCAGCTTTTGTCATATTCTTTCTTAACCCGCGAGCTTTCTCAAAAATGTTCCGGCTTGCACCATAGAACATATTCCGTTCAATGACTCTTGATCTCATTTTTTAAGCTATTAAATGTAGCGGACTAATCAAAATTACTAAATGTTAATAAAATAACAATACGGATTTAGCCCCCCTTTAGGGGGGTTGGGGGGTGAAAACCTAAAAAGGTCGGGGACGAAAACTAACGGAGGGTTGGGGGTTGAAAAACCTTTGGGGGATGAAACCTTTGGGGGTTGATTTCTTTTTCGTAATTTTATTTTCAGTTTTATACTGACCACCGTTTCTGTGATATATTCAATGTTTGAATTTTTAACTTCCTTATAATCCAACTATGAAATTATTCAGACTGTTTTTCCCGATATTGTTTGTATTGATAGTTTCCTCATGCGGAAAGAAAGAAAAACCTGTAACCAAATTCACATTTAAAAGGCCAAAGGACCTGAACGAAGTCATCATACCAATCGAAAAAGGATTCAGTGAATATATTACAGGGTACACCTCCGGAATTGTTTCAGTTAATTCTGCAATTGAAATCCGGTTCACTCCTGAGTTTGCCGCAAAGGCAAAGAAGAAGACACCGGCAGGTCTGTTTATGTTTGAACCTGTAATAAGAGGCAAAGCAGAATGGACCGATGATGTCACCCTGAAATTTAAACCTGTTAAAACTTTTGATCCGGGAACAGTGTACACGGGCAGACTCAATCTTGACAGGCTTGCAGATGTAAAGGAGAATCTGAAAACATTCCCGATAAGGATCCAGACATTAAAGAAAGATTTTATTGTTACCACAGGAGCCCTGGAATCTTCTGAGGACGGGAAAAAATATTCCCTTTATGGAGAAATTACGGCATCCGATTATATAGCTTCCTCAGAGGTGGAGGCTTACCTTCAGGCTAAACTCGGAAGGAAAAAGATGGATATAATGTGGGATCATTCAAGTACATATATTCACAAATTCAGGGTCGTAAATATTATAAGAACAGACAAAATCCAGAAGATCGAACTTATATGGGACGGTACGCAGGCAAAAGTAAGTCAGAAAGGCACTGCAATCATTAATATTCCACCTGAAGGGGAATTCTCAGTTATCGATTTAATTATGAACCAGGGAGAAAATGAGGCCATAAATATTGTGTTCTCCGATCCTCTTGATGCCTCCCAGGAGACAGAAGGCCTGATATGGCTTTCACCTGAAAAGAAGGTCTCGATAAACATAAATTCCAATATCGTAAGCATTTTCCCATCTTCCAGACCAGAAGGTCAGGCAGAACTTACAGTCGAAAAGTCAGTAAAAAATACAAAGGGTGCTACTCTTACCACTCCGTTCGTGACAAAAATCGACTTCTCGCCCGTTGCTCCTGCAATTGAACTTATTGGAAACGGAGTGATCCTTCCGGCGTCACAGAACCTGATATTCCCGTTTAAAGCAGCTAATCTTAAAGCTGTTGATCTTAAAATAATAAAAATCTTTGAAAATAATCTGCCTCATTTCCTTCAGGAAAATGATATCAATACCGGCTATTCTGTCAAAAGGTTTGGCCGGCCACTTTTCTCAGGACGTGTAGATCTGATAAATCCTTCAGGCAAGAATTCCGGTTCATGGAACCTTTATACTATAGATCTTGCTGAATACATCGATGTCGAGCCTGGCATTCTCTACAAAGTGGAACTCTCCATGAGGCCTTCCTACTCACTCTACCCCTGCACAGACCAGGAAGAAATGAAGAAGTATGATGATATGATTAAATTATCAGAAGAAGCAAGCCGGGATTTCTGGGATGATCCGGAAAATTATTATTCCGATAGTGATGATTTCATATACTATTCATCCGGCTTCAGCTGGAGAGACCGCGACAATCCCTGCAAGGCAGCTTATTTCAATCCCGACAGAAAAGTAACAAGGAATATCCTGGCCTCGAACTTCGGGATTATTGCCAAGAAAGGTTCTGATAACAACCTCCGTGTGATGGTAAATGATATTCTGACAGCTTTGCCGTTAAGTGAAGTGGCTGTAACTGTTTATGATTTCCAGCTTCAGGAAATAATCTCAGGAAATACCGATCTGAATGGCTCTGTAATTCTTGCCTGCGACAGGAAACCATTTCTTATAATCGTCCAAAAAGACAAAGATCGTAATTACCTGAAGGTAAATGAAGGATCTTCTCTTTCTCTGAGTTCATTTGATGTTTCCGGAAATAAACCTGAAAAGGGGATAAAAGCCTTCATTTATGGGGAAAGGGATGTCTGGCGTCCTGGAGATTCTATCTATCTCTCCATCTTCATAAAAGACCTTAATAAATCGCTTCCTCCCGATCATCCGATCCAGTTTGAACTGATCAATCCGATGGAACAAAAGATCGACAACCAGGTTCAGAAATTTGAGAGCAGGAACCTTATAGTTTTCAGGACATCGACACCTTCTGATGCCGTAACCGGCGACTACAAGGCTCAGTTCAGGATCGGAGGCGCACTTTTTACAAAAAGGGTAAGGGTTGAGACCATAAAACCAAACAGGCTGAAGATAGATCTTAATTTCCCGGTTGATATCCTGGGAGGATCTGTTAACACTACTAAGGGAACCTTAAAGGTCAAATGGCTTAATGGTTCAACTGCCGGAAATCTTAAATCATCAGTAGAATATATTCTGAAGCCGGCAAAAACAGAATTTGAAAAATACAAAAGATTCAATTTTGATGATCCCGCGATACAATTCTATAGCGAAACTGCAAAGATGTTTGAAGGTTCGGTTGATGAAAATGGAGATGCTGACGTCATTTTTAATCCCGGCAATGAAATTAATGCCCCGGGTATGCTGAATGCAGTTTTTACGGCAAAGGTCGCTGAAAAGGGTGGTGATGAAAGCATAACGCAGGCAGTGTATAAATATGCTCCCTACCCCTTATTTGTGGGCATAGATCTTCCCGGATTAAAAGGAAAGGAGAGAATGTTATACACTGACACTGAAAACAAGGTCAGTATTGTAACCCTTGACCCAACTGGTAATCCGGTAAGCTCTGAAATCGAAATAACTGTTTATAAGATCTCATACAGGTGGTGGTGGGAATCTGACCAGGAAGATCTTGCATCTTATGTATCGAATAATATTTACAAACCTGTTCTTACAAAAAAGATAAATACTTCAGGCGGGGAAGGTTCATTTTCATTTAATATCGGCAAGAACGAATGGGGCAGGTATCTGATAAGAGCCTCATCTCCGGGAGGACATTCAACAGGGAAAATAATTCTCGTCGACTGGCCGTGGGAATATGGAATGAAGGGAAGTTCAGAAGGAGCGACTCTGTTATCAATAAATACTGATAAGGAGAAATATGCTCCGGGAGATGAAATCAAGCTTACATTTCCTGCACCTGAAAATGCCAGAGTAATAGTCACTCTCGAAAATTCCACATCTGTTCTTGAAGAGATCCGTGCTGTTGCAGGAAAGGGAAATACAATTGTCAGCTTCAGGGCAAGACCAGAAATGGCACCTAATGTTTATGCCTTTGTAAATGTAGTACAGCCTCATGCCCAGACATTGAATGATATGCCAATGAGACTGTACGGGGTAATTCCGGTAATGGTTGAAGATCCTGAGACACGTCTGAATCCTGAAATCTCAATGCCCGATGAGGTCAGATCGCAGCAGGGTTTTGAAATACGAGTGCGCGAGGCGAAAAAGAAACCTATGACCTATACCCTTGCCGTTGTTGACGAAGGACTTTTAAATATAACAGGATTCAAGACACCTGATCCCTGGAAATATTTCTTTGCCCGGGAAGCTCTTGGAGTACAGACCTGGGACCTTTATGATCTTATTCTCGGTGCCTTCGGAGGAACTCTCGAAAGGATTTTTGCTGTCGGCGGTGATGAGGCCGTGATTGACAGGTCAGCAAACAAGGCTCAGCGTTTTGTGCCTGTTGTCAGGTTCCTGGGACCATTCGTTCTCGGACCTGGAAAAACAGGGATTCATAATATTACTTTGCCGCAATATACAGGTTCGGTCAGGACTATGATAATAGCAGGAAGCGATAAAGCTTTCGGATTTACTGAAAAAAACGTTCTGGTAAAAGATCCCCTGATGATCCTGGCCACTGCCCCGCGAGTAATTAGTCCGGGAGAAAAAGTTGCCCTGCCTGTGACCTTGTTCATTCAGAAAGATAAAATCAATATTGTCGATATAACGGCCGAAGGGAATGACCTTGTGAAATTTGATGAAAAAGTCAGGAGCATCCCTGTTTCCGGCATAGGTGAAAAGAATACTGAATTCCGGTTTACTGTTGGTGAAAATACAGGTGTCGCAAAGATCAGGATCAATGCATCGGGCGGAGGAGAGACTGCTGCCTATGAAATGGAAATTAATGTCAGGAGACCTAATCCTCCAGAAACCAGGGCAGAGCTCAAAATTCTGAAACCAGGAGAAAAATGGGAAACATCATTTGTCCCATTCGGGATATCAGGTTCTGATGCTGCTATTCTTGAAGCCTCCATGCTGCCATCAGTGAATCTTGAAAAACGGTTAGGCTACCTTCTTGATTATCCTCATGGCTGTACCGAACAGATAATATCTGCTGCATTCCCGCAGTTATGGCTTAAAGATCTTTCAGCAAATGATGTCAAAGCAGCTGAAACTGCTTCCACAAATATAAGAGAAGCTATCAGTGAAATTGTTTCCAGGCAGATGATCAACGGGGGTATAACTATCTGGCCTGGAAATTATCAGCCTGATAACTGGATCACATCTTATGCCGGTCATTTCGTCACCGAGGCTGAGAGAAAAGGCTACAGTATCCCGCCTGACTTCAGGCAGAAATGGATAAGCTACCAGCAGAAGGTTTCCCAGGAGTGGCGTTTTGATCCAAAATTCAAGCAGTCGGCAAACGACCAGGCATACAGGCTTTTTACTCTTGCCCTTGCAGGATCTCCTGAAAAAGGTGCAATGAACAGGCTTCGCGAATCTCCTGGTATTCCACACGTATCCAGATGGTTCCTGGCTGCTGCATTTGCAACTGCAGGAAGACCGGAAGTGGCAGATGATCTACTCGACATGAGAAATCTTGAAACTGAAAATGAATATTCAGGTTATTACTACGGCAGCAGAATGCGTGATCAGGCAATAGTCCTTTTTACACTGTCGGTTCTCAAAAAGGAAGAACAGGCTCTGCCTCTGCTTAAAACAATCTGCGATGAACTAAATACCGACGGCTGGTACAGCACACAGTCGCTTGCCTGGGGACTTTTCTCTTACATGAAATTTGTAGAAATGGTTCCGGGGGAAAATACCGGCCCTGCCAAATTCAATCTTACCTTCAATGGAGAAAGATCAGAACAGAGCGTCGATCCTAAGAAGGTGTTTATAAAGAATCTCAAAGTGAAAAGCGGTAAAAACAATATTGTCGCTGAAAACAATTCCAACAAACCATTGTACCTGAACCTTGTCAGAAAAGGGATCCCTCTTGTTTCAGATCTATCCGTGGCTGAAAAGGGATTAAGTATGAAAATCGAATATTTTGATACAAGGATGCAGCCTTTTGACCAAAAAAGTCTTCTGCAAGGTACTGACTTTTTAATGGTTGCCAGGGTGACAAATACTACTTTCGCCCGTATTGAGAATATTGCTCTCACAGAGATGGTTCCCTCGGGCTGGGAGATCCAGAATACCAGGCTTTTTGAGGCTAGCTATGGAATAAAAGAGAGCATGTATGACTACCGTGATTTCAGGGACGACAGGGTGAATACGTATTTCAGTCTGAACCAGGATGAAACCAGAACATTTGTACTTATCCTCAATGCAGCCTATAAGGGTGAATTCTATCAGCCGTCTGTCTGGTGCGAAGCTATGTACACAGAAAACTGCTATTCACGAGTACCCGGAAACAGAGTGATAGTAACCGGCCAGAAAATTGAATAAACCGCTTAAAATATTATTGATTGCAACCGGGATAGTTATTATCCCGGTTTTAATTTCACCCCTGCCTGAATTCAAAACACCCCTCTCAACTGTTGTCGAAGCCAGTGATGGCAGCCTTATAGGAGCAAGAATAGCTGACGACGGCCAATGGAGGTTTCCGTCAACGGGTCAGTTGCCCGAAAAATTTAAAAAAGCCCTGCTTACATTTGAAGACAGGTACTTCTATTATCATCCAGGAATAAATCCCTTTTCGCTGTTCAGGGCTTTAAGGGATAACATAAAAGCAGGAAAGATTGTCAGAGGGGGTAGTACCATCACTATGCAGGTCGCCCGTTTGTCAAGAGGAAGCAGGTCGCGGACCTATGGGGAGAAGTTTATTGAGATTATCGGAGCAGTCAAGCTTGAAATTTTCAAGTCAAAAAAAAGAATTCTCCAGATGTATTCTGACAATGCACCTTTCGGAGGCAATATCGTGGGCCTTGATGCTGCTTCATGGAGGTACACCGGTAAATCACCCGATGATATCACCTGGGCGGAAGCTGCGGCACTCGCTGTTCTTCCAAACTCCCCTTCTCTTGTTTATCCGGGAAGAAACCAGGAGATACTAAAAATCAGGCGAGATGAACTTCTTCAAAAGCTTTATGAAAGAAAATATTTTGATTCATTATCCCTGGTGCTTGCAATTGACGAACCCCTCCCGGGAGAACCAAAACCGCTTCCTTCGAAAGCACCTCATCTGACCGATTTATTTTATGTCAGGAACAGGGGAGAAAGAATCCGGACAACTATCGATCCTGTCCTTCAGGAGAGGGCAGCAGAAATTATTAATTACCATCAGAAGGAACTTGCAGGAAATTTTATTTTTAATTCCGCAGCTTTAATTGTTGATGTCCCGACAGGTGAAGTGCTGGCTTATATCGGGAACAGTACAAGCCCGGGATTGTCATCCCATGGAGAGGATGTTGATATTATCAGGTCGCTCAGAAGTACAGGAAGCATACTAAAACCTATCCTATATGCAGGGATGCAGCAATCGGGAGAATTACTACCAAATACCCTGGTTGCAGATATACCGACCCGTTTCCCTGGTTTTACCCCGGAAAATTTCGATCAGAGTTTCAGTGGAGCTGTGCCAGCCTCCACAGCACTGGCCCAGTCATTGAACATACCCGCCGTAGGTATGCTCAAGAAATACACCCCGGAGCGGTTCCTGGAGCTGTTGAAAAATACAGGATTTACAACATTTGATAAAACGGCGGAACATTATGGTCTTTCTCTAATCCTGGGAGGAGGAGAAACATCTTTATGGGAGCTTACCGGTGTTTACGCTTCTCTTTCAAGGATCCTGGGAAGATTCAATGGTGAAAATAAATATGTCAATGGAGATTATCATCCTCCGGTATTATTACCCGGGAATAGTAATCCTGTGGAGATCTCCTCAGAATCAACTCTTCCGCTTTCAGCAGCATCTATCTGGCTCACTTATGAAGCATTAAGAAAGGTAAATCGTCCTGAGACTGAAACCGGCTGGCAATATTTTACATCAGCACCTGAAATAGCATGGAAGACAGGAACCAGTTTCGGATTCAGGGATGCATGGGCTATTGGCACAACACCTGATTATGTTATTGGGGTATGGGCAGGGAATGCTGACGGTGAAGGGAGACCAGGCTTAACCGGTATCTCATCCGCAGCACCAGTATTATTTGATCTTGTCGGTCTTATGAGGCCTGCTACCTGGTTCACTCCTCCCCCGGAGGAAATGACAAACATCAGGGTATGCCGGAACAGCGGTTACAGAGCAGGACCAGATTGTCCTGATACAGAGGAAGTATCAGTTTGTTTAAATGGCCTGAGAAGCGATGCCTGCCCTTATCACAGGATTATACACCTTAATAAATCAAAAACCAGACAGGTCACTAGCAATTGCCTGCCTGCTGAGGAGATCATCAATGAATCATGGTTTGTTCTGCCTCCTGCCATGGAATATTTCTACAGGAAGAAACACTCGGAATATAAACCTCTTCCACCCTTTGCAGCCGGTTGCCGGCCTGAAAAAAGCTTTCCTGTTATGGAGTTCATTTACCCGACTCCTGGAATTAAGATCTTTATTCCGCGCGATCACACCGGCGAAATGACAAGAGTGATTCCGGAAGTGGTTCACCGTAATTCTTCAAAAAGGATCTTCTGGCACCTTGATGATAAATACATTACCACAACTAAACAGATACATCAGACCGAAATTTTGGCACCGGCTGGCAATCATGTTCTGACTGTCGTGGATGAAGACGGGAATACCTTGACATGTTCATTTAATATAATTGGGGAAAGTAAGTAATACCAATAAATTTATTTTATTTCACAGAGGAAATCCGGAGAAGAACAAAGTTACACAGAGAAAAATCTCTGTGGATCTCTGTGAAATTAAAAAATCATTATTTTAATACCATTATGAATATCCTCAAAGAAGATGAATGGTTTCCCATTGTGGACGAAAATGGGAATGAAATTTCACGGGCGCTCCGCAGTGTCTGCCACGACGGGAAAAGTAAACTTCTTCACCCTGTTGTTCATATGCACCTCTTCAGCAGCAATGGAGAATTGTTTTTACAGAAACGTGCCAGGACAAAAGATCTTCTTCCCGGTTACTGGGATACCTCAGTGGGAGGACATGTAAGTCCAGGAGAGAGTTCTGAAGCGGCACTTAAAAGGGAAGCCTTTGAGGAGCTCAGTTTGAAAAAGTTCACTTATAAATTTATCAGTAAATATATCTGGGAATCACCACGTGAAAAAGAGCTTGTTTATTCCTTCACAGGAATTTCTGAGGATTATCCGGTGATAAACAAAGATGAAATTGAAGAGGGAAGGTTCTGGTCAATGGAGGAGATCAGAAAAAATATTGGCTGTGATATTTTCACCCCAAATTTTGAACATGAATATAGTCTGCTAAATTCGATTCATAAAAATCAGCGCAAATCATCTTGATCTGCAGGAGATTTTTTCCCTTTTCCCGCTGAGATCGCAGACTGAGGCAGATCTTTCTGTCAAAATAATTCTTTAATTCGTATAAAATTAAAGGTTTAATAGATGAATAGAATATGTACTTTGGCAGTTCTTTTAATGTTGGGATCAGTCTGTCTTTCTCAGAAGAACCAAAATAATGCTACCACGATAAAAAGAACCGGTTATGACCTGACTTACCCTCCAAAGCCACTTGACCCTCAGCTTGTTCAGGACCAGGACGATATGACCTGGGAAGATTATCATCCGATTCCGGGGATAGACTGGGCTGACCCTAACCTGGTTCCGGGACGCAAATTCAGGATGGCCCTGGTAGCAGTTGATTTTCCCGATCAACCTTTTGTAATTACGCTTGCCAAGAAATCAGATCCTTTCGGAAATCCGCAGATCGACCCTGTCAAAAGAGATGATGTTCCTGAGTTCTATTCAGATTTCTGGCTGAAACCTTCCCCGGTGAATCACGGACAGACAATAAACGGCTACTGGATGGAACAGTCGCGCGGCAAGTTCGGAATAACTACTCTGGAACCTTTTGGTCCTTACAGGATGCCGAAAAAACTCTGGGAATACGGTCTGAATGAATATAAACAGAATAACTCCACCCCTGATGGAAGCAGGGCAGTAAGCAGAATGGAACCTGATGTTGATTCATTGTGGAAAGCTGCTGCCGGGGATATAAAATCAAAGTATGATGCAATCCTGCGGATTTATGCAGGTTATGATGAGACAGGAATCTGGC